>Ga0209536_100009080_pt1 | contig 14806 bp, 15 predicted proteins | sample DeeMarSeWOR28_12_FD_187461 | JGI IMG/M metagenome (GOLD analysis project Ga0209536, IMG submission 187461) | Marine sediment microbial communities from White Oak River estuary, North Carolina - WOR-2-8_12 (SPAdes) (version 2) | ecosystem: Environmental > Aquatic > Marine > Intertidal zone >...
TTATGTGGACGCGGGAGAAAACGATTCGCGGGCAGCATAGTAACAGGGTGACAAAAAAGCTCCACCGCCGGGGCCAACGAATTTCCGTGATTGGCGACGGGTAATGAGTGACGGGTCTAGAACACTCAAAAAGCCTTACCGCTGCGGCCGCGGAGGGCGCCAAGGAAGAGAAAAGCCTCACCGCGAAGGGCGCAGAGGACGCGAAGACAACGCCAAGGGTGGCATACAGGGTTAGTTGTAGTAGCCGGGATTTAGTCTGACAGGAAGTGTCCGCTTTCGGCATAGCGGACGTTCCCCTGCCGGCTTTGAACGTGCGCCCCTCGTGGCGCACAATGCCGCTTTACAGACCGGCTTCTCGGCCAACTACTTCACGTTAGCAATCCGTGGGAGAACCACCTTTGACAATCAGCGATCTAGGAAGTCTTGGCGGATTCATCAGCGGTATCGCCGTTGCCATAACCCTTATTTATCTTGCGGTACAAGTCCGGCAGAACTCCCATATCGCCCGAGCATCCATTCGCCAGTCCATATTCGAAAACCAAATCACATACCTCACTCAGCGCGCTACGGACCCTATGGTCCGTACCGCCTTGCGCAAGGCTACGGCACACCAGGAACTCGATGAGGATGAAGCCTCTGCTCTCCTGTTTCACGCACTCGTGGGCATTCGCTTGTGGGAAGCCCTCCACTTTCAGTATGAGCACAGGATGGTCGATGAGGAAGACTGGCTTACAGCGCGTCACATCATATCGATAAACTTTCAGCTCCCGGTATATCGACAGGCACTGGCACGCATTGCCCCGCATGGCGTGCATCCCAGGTTTCTTGCTGAACTGAACCAGATCGTTCACGAGGTTCAGAAATCACCGGCATGCTGACCTTCGGCTCGAGCGGTCAGTTAGCGCGAACGTTAAACGCCTGCCTTGGGTCGATAGCGAACGCTGCTGCTAGGTCACATCGCGACTACGTAAGTTCTCGGACTTCCTTCGCCTTCCGCCTTTCGTCTTGCTGGTCACCGGTCACGGGTCATGTGATGGCCAGAAGCGCCTGGTAGAGGCAAAGCACGCCGGCGACGATGAGCACCAAAAACGTGAGCGCTGCGCCGGCTGCGCGACCGAAACGAAAATGGGCCGTGAACGAGAGCGCGTAACCGTGCAACAGTCGCCCGACGAGCAGCGTCGCGCCGAGCCCGTGCAGCACAGACGGCGAAAAGCGGGAGAGCTCGAGAATTCCCAGCAGCAGGACCGTGAGAGGCACGTATTCGGCGAAATTTGCATGCCCGCGGATCGCCCGCTGCAGCATGGGATTGCCGCCGTCGCCAAGGCTGACCTTGCTGTGACGGCGCTGGTGGATAACGCGCATCCCCAGAATGACGAACCAGAGCGCAAGCAGTCCGGCGTAAAGGGGCGTTACGGTCATCGTGTACTCTCCGGTCAGGCCAAAAGGTGATGATTACTGGAGATGGGCGATAGCGATGTGAACGGGTGATGAGAACCGCCCGCAGCAAGCTGATTCTACATCAACATGTTGCATAACCATTAATCATCACCAGCAGCTGTCTCCCGCATAATCGCCGGGTACAATCCTCGTTCCTGAGGAGGTTGAAGAGTATGACCAGACGTTGGAAGAAGCGCCCGGAAGGGTCGAACTGGGGAGAATTCGGAGACGAAGACCAGCGCGGCCGGATGAACCTCTTGACGGACGAGCGCCGGCTGCGGGCACTGAAGGAGATAAAGACCGGCCGTGTCTTCTGCCTCAGCCACCCTCTGGATCGACCGGGAGGCAGCGTGCTCAACGCGTTTCGCAAGCCGCCCGTATTCCATCCGGTCATGCGCGACGGCCTGCTCTACTTCAACCTGGCGATGGAAGAAGCCGATCCGCGCTATACCGACGTCGGCTCGGACGAGGCCGTCATGCTCTACACCCAGTACTCGACGCACTGGGACGGCTTCGCCCACAAGGGCTCACAATTCGACGCCGACGGGGACGGCGTTGCCGAGAAAGTGTTCTACAACGGGCTCCAGATCGTCGACAGGGACGGCCGCGGCACGCAAGGGGAGCTCGGCGCGGTTAATCTGTCGGTCGCATGCATGGCCGAGACCGGCGTGCAGGGGCGCGGCGTCATGATCGACCTGCGCCACCATTTCGGGGACGAGCGCGTCGACATTACCTGGGAGCTGCTCGAGCGCGTTTTGCGCGACGACTCGGTAGCCGTGGAAAAGGGCGACATTCTCTGCATCCATACCGGCCTCGGCCAGCTCATCCGCGACGCCAACGGCCGGCTGGACAATTCGATCAAGACGAAGTGCACGGTGCTCGACGGTTACGACAAGCGGTTGCAGGAATGGATCGCCGACACCGGTATCGCGGCAATTGCGGCGGACAATCTCGCGGTGGAGCGATCGTCCACGCTCGGCGCCGATCCCCGCCTGCCCCACCGCGGGCCGGGGCTGCCGCTGCACGAGCATTGCCTGTTCAAGCTCGGCATCCACCTCGGCGAGCTGTGGTATTTCACCGAGCTCGCGGATTGGCTACGGAAGAGCGGCCGCAGCCGCTTTCTGCTCACCGCGCCGCCGCTGCGACTGCCAGGCGCAGCGGGCTCGCCCGTCACGCCTGTCGCAACGGTTTGAGCGGTTGGAACAAAAGGACCGAGCTCGCGGTCTCCGGCAATGGGAACTGGTGATGGTTTCCGGCGATGAGAACACGGTTGTACATCATCACTGTTTATCACTATCATTCATCACCATTAATCGTCACCCCTGTGCATAACGTGTATTGAATGTTGGCCCGCTCATCCCTCTGCCTTCGGCTCCTGTTGCTAATCGCCATGTTCGCAGCGCCAGTCGCGGCGGCGAGCGAGTTCAAGGCCTGCCTCGTCAAGCTTCGCGGCGAGGCGGCAACCCAGGGCATCAGCCCGCAGATTTTCGACGCTGTCATGGATGGCGTTCAGCCTGACCAGAGCGTGCTCGACGCGATGGATTACCAGCCCGAGTTCACGGTGCCGGTCTGGGACTACGTGGCGGGCTTCGTGGACGACGAACGCATCGCCGACGGGAAGGCAAAGCTCGACGAGTGGGCTGACGTCTTGTACGAGGTCGAGCGCCAGTTCGGCGTCGACCGGCATGTCGTCGTCGCGCTGTGGGGCGTGGAAACGGATTACGGCCGGATCTTGGGCAAACGGCCACTCTTGCGCTCGCTCGCAACAACGTCGTGCTTCGGGCGCCGGCAGACCTTCTTTCGCGGCGAGCTCATGGCAGCTCTGCGCATCCTGCAGGACGGCGACATGCCGCCCGAGGCGCTTGCAGGCTCCTGGGCCGGGGCGTTCGGCCAGACGCAGTTCATGCCTTCGACGTTCCAGCGCCTGGCGGTCGACATCGACGGAGACGGCCGCCGCAATATTGTCAGCTCGGTGCCGGACGCGCTCGGGTCCGCGGCCAACTACCTCGAGGATGCGGGCTGGGTGAGCGGGGAGCCGTGGGGCTACGAAGTGCGTCTGCCGGAAAACTACAACGGCCCGTCGGGCCGCCGGACCCGGCGGCCTCTCGCGGTTTGGACCCGGCTCGGGATACAAAAAGTCGACGGTAGCGCGCTTTCGGGCAACGGCCGCGGGGCGCTGCTCCTGCCCGCCGGTAAGGACGGGCCTGCGTTTATCGTGTTCAAAAATTTCGACGCGATTCATTCCTACAACCCATCGGAGTCCTACGCGCTCTCGATATCGCATCTCTCCGACCGGCTGCGAGGCGCCGGCCCGTTCGAGACACCGTGGCCGACGGATGACGCAGGCCTGTCGCGCGCCGAGCGCCACGAGCTTCAGAAGCTGCTGATCAAGAACGGTTACGACATCGGCAAGCCCGACGGCATCATCGGATCACGGACCCGCGCTGCGATCGAGGCGTTCCAGGAGTCCGCTGGACTGCCGGTCGACGGCCACCCGGGGCAGAAAGTGCTCAGCGCGTTGCGCGCAGCTTCTCCGTAAAAAGCCTCATTGCGAGGACACGGAACGCGCCACACAAGAAAATAGCGTTACCGCCGGGGGCGGCAGGAATGCCATGGCACCAAGACGCGAAGTCAAACCGCAGCAACCCGAACGCAACACCAAGAAAAATATGGGGGACGACGCGGTCCACGCTCGTTTGCCCATCAAGGCCGCTCGATCCGCAACGCACTAAATTCACTACGCTAAGCGATATGCGCTGACGGGCGGCAGCGGATTCTGGCCCGATGGACGTCGGTCTTCGATACCACGACGCGCTGGCGCAGGGCAAAAAAAGTGAGTATTTCAACCCGTGAGTCGTTCATCTGCGACGGGAATGGATACGAATGAGAAGTTGACAAAGGTCAGTACCGCGCAGGACGAATAGGTTTTTAATAAACCATTGACTGCGCGGGCATAAAAGCACCCTGTCGTTACAAGAGACGGGGTAGCCGCACAGCAAGAACGGTCGGCGGACTACGAAGAGGAGGGTGTCGCGATGCTACCCTCGAAGCTTCTTCAGCTCGCTCATTCCCAGAAGTTCGGTCATTTCCTCGCGACGATGCTTTTCTCCGCGCTGACAGCGTGCGGAGGGGGCGGGGAGAAGACTGTTGACGCCGTTCCATCGTTCTGGTCGCCAGGAGGTGTAGTGGTGGCCGACCTCAATACGGACAACCGGGTTGACGTCGCGATCGCCGCGGCTCTTGTGGACGGGCCGCCCCCGCATCCAGGTTACGTCCGGGTCTATCGCCAGTCAGCCGCCGGAACGTTCAATGCACCGGTGGATTACGCTGTCGGCCCTGACCCTTGGGGCCTGTCCCTGGGGGACGTGGATGGCAACGGGCGATTGGACCTGGTAGCCGCCACGCCCGCGACGGTCGCCCCCCAGATTAACGTCATCGGCGACAGCGGCGGCATCTCTATCCTGCGCCAGGATCCTGCGCGCCCGGGAAGTTTTCTCTCGTCGCAATGGCTGGATACCGGGGGCGCGGCGAAGGACGCAGCAATTGCACAGCTGACCAGCGACGGCCTGGCCGACGTGGTAGTGGCCGACGGCGTCTTGGTCAATGGCCGCGCGCTACTGCTTGCGCAACGCGCGGCGCTGCCGGGGACGTTTCTTGCCCCGGTGCCATTGCTGGCCGGTACCGGTAACGGCTCGGAAGATGTGGCCGTCGGGGACGTCAACGGCGACAATCGACCCGATATCGTGCTCGCAGCCTATAACGTGGTGGCGGTCTTCTATCAGAACGCCGCCGGCGATTTTGATCCAGTGGTTTCCCTTGCCGCGGGCCTGCGCGTCGAAGGCGTGGCGCTCGCCGATCTCGACGGTGACGGGCGGACCGACATCGTGGCCGCCAATGCCGGGAATGCGCCGGCTGGGGGTACAGGAGGCGCCAGCATCACGGTGTTGAGGCAGACATCTCTGGGTAATTTCACCGGAACGAACATTGTTGTTCCCGACGGTGCCAGACGGGTCGCGATTGGCGACCTCAATGGCGACGGATTTCCCGATCTTGCGGCGATTTCGCTGGTCTACCAGCTGCTCGATATTCCGTCGCGCGTATCGGTGCTGCTTCAGTCGTCGTTGAACCGCGGCCAGTTCGCGTTGAGCAGTGTCTATGACGGCCCCTTCTCCGGCAACTTCATCGCGATCGGCGACATCAACAACGATGGTCTCAATGATATCGTCGTAAACGATGGGCCGACCGTGCTGCTTCAGAGCGCGATGGCTCCCGGGATGTTTGATCCGGCGCGTCCACTACGCTAAGCAGCCATTATCGGAAAGGGGCGCAGCTTAAAGCCGGTAGAAACCCATGAAACGCGCATTGCCGCTGATCGGTTTGCTGCTGGCGTTCGATGCCATGGGAATGGGTTTTATTGGCGGACATGAGTTACTACAACATTGCCGCGCTGTTGAGGCTGACCGTGACCCCGGCGCCAATATCGAATCAATAATTCAAGCCGATCGCAGTTGGCTTATTTGTGTCTGGTATGCGGCTGGAGTCACTGACGCAATGGAAGCCGACTCGGTCGACGGGCTTCGTGCCTGCACGCCGACGAATACCACCGGAACCCAGCTCGGACTGGTCACGTTGGATTTTCTCCGAGAGCATCCCGAGCTGTTGCACTATTCCGGACATTCTCTTGTGGCTATCGCGGTCAGCAATGCCTTTCCCTGCTCGCTTTGACCTCGCCGCCCAGCTGGGCCGTAGATAAATGGGGTCAGAGCAACATTTCTGCACCGACGCGACTCGTCGCTCCGAAAAAGTGACTTTGACCCCCATTTTGTCTCCGCCGCGCGCTCCCGATTTCTTGACCTAGATTAGGGTTGCGGGATTGGCTCCCTGGCATACTGCACGGTGAAATCCATGATCCCGAACGCTGCTCGCGCACCATGAAGAAGCAATACGTCGAATTCCAGAGAGACACGCGCTTTGTGCGCCGCGCGCGCGAGCTGAAGACCCTCCAGGCGATGGTGCGCCTCTATTGCCGCGGCCACGGCCACTCGAGGGATGACGCCCTCTGCGGCGCGTGCGCCGAGCTGTCCGAATACGCGACGCGGCGACTCGAACGCTGCGTCTTCGGCGATGCCAAGCCGGCCTGCAGCAACTGTGTGGTCCACTGCTACAGCGCCGATATGCGCGATCAGATTCGCGCCGTGATGCGCTGGGCCGGTCCGCGGATGCTGCTACGCCATCCGATACTTGCCATCGCCCACATGATCGACGAACGAAAAGCCGTGCCGATGCTTCCCGCCAAGGGTGGCACGCAGCGCGCGCCGCAATGCGTCAACGGGGATAACGCTCCCTGAGCGCGCGGGAGTTGAGCAGCAATCCCGCGAGCAAAGTCAGCAGCGCCACAGCGCCCAGTATCAGCGCGGCGGCCGTCCAGCTCCGGCCAGCGAGTTCGCGCTGCTCGATGATGCGCTGCAGGGTGATGATCCAGGTTACCGAGGCGCCGTAGGCCATCACCTGGAGCGGGATCAAGATCCACCGCCGGGGGTAGAAGAAGAGCGCCGGCGCGCCCAGACACAGCGCCACCGCCACGGTATTGCCTTCCCGCAGGAAATGCGCGGCGAAAAGCAGCGCGGCAGCTATGAAAAGACCGATGCGCAGTGTCATGGATCGTCACCCAATAATTCGTTAGCGGCAAAACTTCTTCCCTTGGCGTCCGCTGCGCGCGCGGTGAAGCGTCTGGAGAAGGGTCTGACTCCTGCCTCCGGCCGGCTCAGCGTCGCCCGCCGAACCGCCAATAGTGCACCTCGACCTTCTCGTAGAGACCGGCCTGCGTGAACGGATCGTCCTTGAGCAAGGCCTCGGCCGCAGCGCGGTCGGGCAGCTCCACCATCATCGCGCTGCCCAGCCAGTGCCTGCCGTCCTCCGATAGCAATGGCCCACTCGCGATGAGCCGATCCCGATAGCCCCCTTCCGCGTAATAGCAGCGACGCGCCTCTGCCAGCCGGTCCCGTTCTGCGTCCATTCCTGGCCTCCCGTGCGCGATGATGAGAAAGCGCCGGTTCTGCTCCGGCTGCCCTTTGAAATCCCACATGGTGCGCCCGAGCTCGTTTTTCCAGCGCCGGACGATCACCTCAGCGAAGACGCCGGCCTTGTAATACGGCTCCTCGTAGGCGAATACCCGCACGGCATCCGCGTCCGGCAAATCAACGATATGCATGCTGCCGGTCTGGGTCACGCCGTCTTCCTGCACGGTCGGGCCGCGCGCGCTCATCCTGCTGGCGTAACCGTCCATGAACGACCAGTGGGTCTCCACCAGCTGTTTCCGTAACGCGCCGGTGCCCGGCTTGTCGCGACAGTAAAAAAAATAGTCCACGCTGCCCTCCCCTTTTCGCTCAAGCTTACCGCGCAGCCGGCTCAGACCGGAGCGAGATACCGCTGCTCAAGGTGCGCACGGAAGTACGCCGGGTTAAGTCCTTCACCGCTTGCGCGGCGCGCGAGTTCAGGCGTCTCCCACCGGCTCGCCTGCGACCAGATGTTCGCGCGCAGCCAATCGAACACGGGCGCCAAATCGCCCTGTGCAATCCGGGAATCGAGGTTCGGCATCGCGCGCCGCATCGCGGCAAACCACTGGGCCGCGTACATCGCGCCCAGTGTGTAGCTCGGAAAGTAGCCGAAAGCGCCTTCGGTCCAGTGCGCGTCCTGCATACAGCCGTCCCGGTAATTGCCGCGCGTATCGAGCCCGAGCAGCGCCTGCATCTTTTCGTTCCACAGGCCGGGAATATCCTCGGGCTCAATCTCTGCCTCGATCAGCGCGCGCTCGATCTCGAAGCGGAGCATGATGTGCGCCGGATAGGTCATCTCGTCGGCCTCCACGCGAATGAACCCCGGCTTCACGCGCGTGAAGAGCACGCAAAGATTGTCCGCGCCGAAGGCCGGCTGGGCGCCAAGGTGCTCGGCGAGCATCGGCGCGAGCAGCCCCAGGAAGGCCCGGCTCCTCGCGAGCTGCATCTCGAACGACAGGCTCTGGCTCTCGTGAATGCCGTACGAGCGGGCCTGCCCGATCGGCTGGCCGAGCCACTCCCGCGGCAGGTTCTGCTCGAACCGGGCGTGGCCGGTTTCGTGGATCGTGCCCATCAGGCTTTGCGCAAAATCCTCTTCCCGATAGCGCGTGGTGAGGCGCAGATCCTCAGGCACGCCGCCACTGAACGGATGCGCGCTCTCGTCCAGGCGCCCGGCCTCGAAATCGAAGCCCAGCAGCTTCATGACGGCAAGATTCAGCGCGCGCTGGGTGCCGACCGGAAACGGCCCCACCGGGACCATCGCTTTCTCGGTGCGCTGCCTTGCTTGCGCCCGCGCCACCAGGCTGGGCAGCCACGCTCTTACGTCCCCGAAAATCCGCTCGATCTCGGCCGCGCGGGCACCCGGCTCATACCGGTCCAGGAGCGCATCGTAGCGTGAGAGGCCGGTATCGTCGGCAAGCAGCGCCGCCTCCTCTCGCGCGAGACGCACTACTTCGCGAAAATTGCCGAGGAAGCCTTGCCAGTCGTTGGCCGGACGCTGGCGCCGCCAGGCATGCTCACAGCGTGCGCCAGCGAGCGTTTTCGCCTCGACCAGCGATTCGGGCAGCGCGTTTGCGTCATGCCAATCGCGCCGGATCTCGCGAAGGTTGGCCCGCTGGATGTCGTCGAGGGGCTCCTGCTCGGCCGCGCTCAGCCAGTCGGCCAGACGCGGATCGGTGCGGGTGCGGTGGATAAGGGCCGCGAGCTCCGCCTCCGCCGCCGCACGCGCCTCGCTGCCTTTCGGCGGCATCATCGCGTTGCGGTCCCAGCCGACAATGGCCGAAAGGTGGTAATAGCGGTAGAGGCGGGAATGGACGCGACAGAGCTCGGCGTAGGCGGACGTGGCAGGCATTTCAGGTTTTCGGAGAGTGCTTCAATTGCTCTGCACCAAAACGCATCTCAACAGTTGAAAAACCGATTGACCGCAAATAAACGCAGGTGAAGGCCGACATAAAAACGACTGGAAGCCATCTCAAAAACAACACAGCCGCGGAACCACGCGGAAGCACACGGAAATTGTTGTTCCATTACAGCCCGCTTCGAGATTCAGGTCTTCGTCCGTGTCATTCCGTGGTCAACGATCTCGCCGGTTTAGGAGTTTGGTTTTTGAGACCGGTTCTAATCAATAAACTTGCGGTTCATCGGCATTTATCGGCGACAATCGCTAGAGTAACCGGTGACCGTAAAGGCACAAGCCGGAAGACCCGAGTGTTTTGAGTCATGTCTGCGCGTGCGTTTATCTGCGGCGAGATTTGCTTTTGATCTGATCGGCGTTCGGCGGCGGCTGAAATCTGTGTTTGAAATGACTTCCAATGCGCCTCATCCCCTCTCCATTGGCAATGAGTCATCGACTGCCCACTCCTGCATCGAGGCGTCGTACAAGCGAAGCTTGTCGTGCCCGAGCAGCGTCAAAACAAACATCGTCACCGTCGCCGCGATGCCGCCGCCGCAATAGGCCACGACTTCGCGACCGCGGGTCGCGCCGACCTCATCGAATCTCTGGCGCAGCTGCTCCAGCGGCAGCAGGGCACAGGTCGCGGGATCGATGAGCTCGCGCGATGGAACGTTGACAGACCCCGTAATCCGGCCCGGGCGGCCGAAGCTCACGCCGCCGGTGCCGGCGTGCTGCTCGCGGGACAGCGCGTTGACGACCAGCCTGCTCCGGTCCTCGATCGACGCGAGGACATCGTTGCGATCGCACATGAGGTGAAGGCGCGGCTGCGCGGTGAGCCGTCCGCGCGGGTAGGCCGCTGGCTCGACCGACAACGGCCGGCCTTCAGCCGCCCATTTCCTGAGCCCGCCATCCAGGACGGCCGCGTTATCGAAGCCAAGACAGCGCAGCATCCACCACACGCGGGTCGCCCACTGCATGTCGGGATTACTCGAGTAGAGAACGACCCGGCTGCCGTCGTCCACCCCGAGCCGCTCCAGCGATTCCACGGCCTGCCTGACCGGCGGAAACATGAAGCGCAGATTGGTATGGCGGTCGGAGAGATCGGCGACGAGATCGATGTAGCCCGAGCCAGGAATGTGACCCTTCGCCCAATGGCCGCGCAGGTTCTCCACGCGGTAGACGAGCTCCGGATCCGGAATGAGCCGCATCGTGCAGTCGAAGACGCGGAGCTCGGGATCATCGAGATGCGCGGCGAGCCACTCGGTACTGACCAGATGCTGAAAATTCTCTGCGGGCCCTGCCAATGTAAGCTCCTGATGCGATGAATACCGATTGTGTTCTTCAGGAACATTCCCTGCAACCGTGCAAACGAGAAGGGGGTCTGACCCCTTTTTCCGGTCGGCATTGGCCAACAAAAACCCCGCCGCAGCGGGGTGTGAAATTTGCAGCAATGTCGAGGCCGGTTAACTTCGCGTCGGCACGGAGCGTCTTTCTGATCTCGTCCCGTCGCCCATCCGGCTTCGACGCAATCCTAATGTATGCGCCAGTTGCTCCAGGCGAGAAGAGGGCCGTCGCACTATTCGGATCTGCTCCGATTTGATGTAGGTGCGCTCTCTCATTGTCTCCCAGTCAACGTCTCTCGAATACGCATCATAGGTGCCACGCTGCATCGTTCCACAGCGCTCGCATATTCTGTAGGGAAGAATGGACCTGACATACGGAATACGCGACCTGACGTTGAACGCCTGTCCCACAACCCATTTATGTGCCAGCAGACAACGCATCACCAAACCCCTGAGCTCATCGACGTCATGCTGGAATTCTATGATCGCGGTTTGCCCAGGGAAATGATCGATCACTCCTAGCCCGTATAGAAGGAAGCTACTGTTCCGGGCGCACGTCAGAGTCGCCGGGCTTAAAGGGGATTGGAACCGCGCCAAAGCCGGGCGTGCGCAAAAAAACGGCAACACTGGCTGATTTGAGCAGGTCCCGGCTCTGGGCTCCGGCAACGCCAATCTCGTCGGGTGACCGGCGCTGGATCCCCGCGCCCTGAAAGGCGGTCAAGCCAGGCTGAATTTAACCATTGGCAACCGCGGAAGGGACCTCGCCCGTGACCATGGCCAATCGCCGATAGATCAACAGGCACCCCTTGTAGGCGGCGGCACCGCCCGACGCCGGCGCATTGAGCCGCTCCTCGCGCACCAGAAAACCCTGGGCCGCCATTTGGCGATTGAAGGCCGCACGATTGCTTCGATACGGATCGATGATCCACACCTCTCCCGCTGGCGAGGCGTGACGCGAAATGAATCTGGCGAGCGCCGCGTCTGCGTCACGCTCGTAGAGAACGTCGCTGCCGATAATAAGATCAAATTGTCCCTCGACAACGATGGCTTCCGGCCCGTCTTCCCGCCGCGGCGGCAATTCCAGAGCGCTCCAGTGACCGTGGCGGTATTTCATCGGCGCCAAATGGTTCAGGCGCAGATTCTCCTTCAGAAAGCTCTCCGCCAGCGGATGGTAGTCGCTCGCGGTTACATCGGCGCCCCGGCGATGGCCGACGAGGCTTGCAAGGGCCAGCCCGCACCCGATCTCCAGAATCCGCTCACCGGCGCGCACAGGCCTGAGCGCCATGCGTGCCGCCAGGTGCACGCCAGATGGCCATAGCAAACCGAACAATGGCCACGAGGCCGAGGAGATGCCCATTCGCTCTGCTTCGCCAAGCGGATCGAAGAACTGCTCGCGATCGAGCAGCAAGCGAATGACCAGATCGTCAGCGCCAGCTATGGCGATGCGCTCTTCTTTAGTCAGATAGCCGGGCGTCGGCACGGGCCTGGAGCCCTCAGAAGGCGCTTCGAGTTGTGGATGGCTGCGGAATCTTAAGGCATGCCGCCAGCGGCCGCTACAGGCCGACAGCCGCGTTTGACCCGGGCAGGTCTAATTTTCGCGCATGGCCCGGACGCGCTTGGCGGCCGGGCGCTCCCAGCAACGATGCAGCCAGGCCTGCACGTGCGGCCATTTCCCGAGATCGAGCGCCAGCGCACGGTAGAGCGCTGCCGCAACGTTGAGGTCAGCCACGGAAAACGCCGGCCCCGCGAGCCATGCTGATCGGGTCAGCGCGCCTTCCAGCGCGTCGAGCGCCGGCACAACCTCTTTCCACGCGGCCTCGGCGATCTCCGGTTTGCGCTCGCTCTCGGGAAGATCCTTTGTGTGCCGGGCATGGTTGACGATCTGGCGGTCGAGCCGGTCGGTCTCCCACAGGCTCCACTGCCAGACAAGCGCTTCGAGCTTCGGGTCCGAGGGATAGAGCCCGCCGCCGTGTTTCTTGGCCAGATAGAGATTGATCGCCATCGACTCGTAGAGCACGAAACCGTCGTCGTCGATCACCGGCACGCGGCCGTTGGGATTCAACGCGAAGAATTCCGGCGTCCGGGTCTCTGGCGAGCGCGGAAGCCAGTCCTTGTGCTGGTAGGGGATCCCAAGCTCGTCCGCCATCCACAGCACGCGCACGGCACGGGATTTGGCAGCGCCATAGATGCGCAGCATGGAGCTTTCCCGCGCGGGACCTGCGTTCCGAGCTAGGACTTGGTCTTGGGTTTGCGGCCGGGGGCCAGCGGCGGAATATAGCCCGAGATGCGGCAGAGCATCCCGTTGATCTCCTTGCCGTCCTTGTATCGAATCGAACGGCACACCATCACGGCTCCCCGGGCATGGAGATCCGTGACGCCGGAGCGCACCGTCGCGAGCGAAAGCCCTGTCGCCTCAGCAATTTCGGAATCGAGCCGCTCGCCACTGCCTTTCAGGTATTGCAGGATTTCTTGCATATGAAATCGACCTCACCGCAGCATATTGGTGTTAGCTCGGGCGTGAGCCGCCGTCGCGTAGGGGAGGGAAATGATACACGAATTCGGGGCTTCTGGCTTGAAAATATGGGGAAAAAGACCAAAAAACAGAGGGCTGACCGTGTTTTCGCCAAGAAAAACAGGCTGTCCCCTGCCTTCGCTACGGGTTCTCGATCCCGCTAGCACCGCGCCGTGCGCGTCGCGAAACCAAATGGCCCACGGCATCCTTGCTTGGCGCCCCTGCGCAGCGCCCTGAAAAGGGGTCACGCCCTGAAAAGGGGTCAGGACCCTTTATCCCGCCAGGTCAGGAAAAGGGGTCAGGACCCCTTTCTCCCGACAAAAGTAATGCTTCTAGATCAGCGGCTTGCACTTATAGAAAGGGTTTATAAAAAGGGTCCTGACCCCTTTTTCGTCATTGGATGCCGGCAGTCAAGGCCGCAGTGCCCGATAGAGAAACGGCAGGCTGACGTCCATGCGGTAATCGACATCGGAGTGGTTGTCGTCGAATTCGTCGTAGACATGGCGGACACCGGCGGCCGCGAGGCGTTTCGACAGGATGCGCGATCCGTACTGGATGTGGTACTGGTCGCGCCAGCCGCAGTCAATGTAGATGCCGCGCAGCGATTTGAGGTTGCCCCGATATTTCTCGACCAGATTGATCGGGTCATGCGCGCGCCACCGGCTCCAGCGTTTCCCGATCACCTCGCCCGTTTCGAGATTGAACGGCACGCGGAAACCGAGAGGCGCCTTCGGGTCCGGATCGTAGCTGGCCGCCATGCAGAGGTTCATCAGGCAATGGCCTTCAGCCATGGACAGTTTTTCCTTGTTCCACACGTGCGCGAGGAAGCGCCTGATCCGGCCGTCGTCCAGCCCTTCAGAGAGGCCCCTGCGGCCTGATTCGCGGCGCGCGCCATAAGTGCCGGCTCTGCGCTTCGGCACGCGATGCCGGGCGAGCTCGTTGAGCGTATTCGGCCAGTCGGCCCAGTAGATGAAATCGAAATAGGCATCTCCCGAGTGGTTCGCGACCGCGCCCCAGTACTTCGTGTACTTCATGCCATGGATCATCGCGCCGTAACCGCCGGATGACTTCCCGAAGCAGCCGCGATGCTCCCGGCGCGCGAGCGTGCGGAACTCGTGATCGACGAAGGGAACGATCTCGCGCGTGAGGTAGTCCGCGTAGTTGCCGATCGCCGATGAGTTCACGTACTGGTTGCCGCCCAGCGCGGTGAAGCAGTCGGGAAAAACCAAGATCACCGGCCCCATCTTCCGCTCGTGAATCAGGCGCGCGGCGCGCTCCGGCACGTTGTCGCCAAATGGCTTCCAGTTGGTATGCGCAAGCCCTGAACCGGTAAAGCCCACGAGGTCATAGAGCACCGGGAAGCGGCGATTGCGCGCGCCGTCGTCATACTGCGGCGGCAGCCACACCGCGAGCTTGCGCACGTGCGGATCGCCGAGCCGGTTGTCCTTGAGAATTCTGGAGGCGTGCTCCAGGACGACGAGCGTGCCGGCCGGGCCTTTCGGGCGTTTGAGCGTCATATGGAAAGCGATGGGTGATCAGTCATGTTTCGTTCAGGGTTCAGGGTTCA
>Ga0209536_100009081_pt1 | contig 14806 bp, 18 predicted proteins | sample DeeMarSeWOR28_12_FD_187461 | JGI IMG/M metagenome (GOLD analysis project Ga0209536, IMG submission 187461) | Marine sediment microbial communities from White Oak River estuary, North Carolina - WOR-2-8_12 (SPAdes) (version 2) | ecosystem: Environmental > Aquatic > Marine > Intertidal zone >...
ATCCCAGGAGGAGCCAGATTAACTCCTCCCACTATCCCAACAGATGGATCCTGGAAAGGAGTTAGAATTTCCTGAAAAAATTGAGATCTCAAATAAACATCATCATCCAAAAAAACCAGGATATCTCCCTCAGATTTCTCAGCAGCTGAGTTCCTGGCTCTGCTTTTAGATCCATCTTCAGCAATAAGGATCTCAGCATCAATCTGATCATAGATATCACATTTTAATGAATCCAAATCCACATCTTTCCTGGCTTTATCATGAGCAACAATCACACTAACTTTCAAACATACATCTCCATTCTAGTTTTCAATATAGCAATCCAGAGAGGAATCCTCATGATCCAATGGCTCAGGCTCCAGGATGCAATCACATAATTAATCTCATATCCATGCCTCCAGGCAAATACATAATCAGTGGATCCTGGAGTTTCAGCATAAGAAAACCATACATATTGCATCAAAAAGCAGATTACAATCCAAAAAACAACAGAACTGGAAATTTTTATCACTCCAGATTTAACATGATCATAAATCATTAAGAAAAATAATGAAGCTCCAGCAACATCCCTGATAAGGCTCTGAAGCAACAGCCAGAAATCTCCAGGATAAAGAGGCAGCCACTTAAACATAGTAAAAATTACCCAGAAAGCATCAGTAACACAAACAAAAAAAGCAACAACAAAAAAACCATCCAGAAGGCTCATCAATCTAGGATGTTTCTTATATTTTGCAGCTTTCACAAAATATCCCCACATGATCCAAGTAAAAACAGCATATTGAATCAGGCTCACTGGAGATGGGCTCAACATAAACCAGGGCACATCCATCTTAATCAACCTCCAAAACTGTCAATGTTTGAAAAGGAATAGGAACTCTCAGGATTCCACTAAATTTTTTTTCCTTTTTCAATGCAGCTTTTAGGCTAGGAAACATCAATTTAAAAGATCTAGTTTTCAAAGGATCCATCAGAAAAAAATGTTTATGATGTTTTCTGAGCCATCTTATATGCTCTCCAAAAGATCTGCCACACCATAAAATATCAAAAATACTGAATAATCCAAAAGGCAAAATCACAGCCACTTTCTTTCTGGAAACTCTTTTCAATTCACAAAGAGCCTCCAGGGGATCCTCCAGATGTTCCAACACATGAGAGCAATGCACAACATCAAAGCTCCTGGATCTAAAAGGCAGAAATCTCACATCAGCTCTCACAAAATTTTTTCCCTGAAACTGCCTGGCATCCAGATTTAATGGAACCAATCTCAGATCCGAAAATGGAACCAATAAATCACAATTCACATCCCCAATGGGAGAGGCTCCACATCCAACATCCAAAACATGATAAGCATATTCATCATCAGATGTTTTCACATTTATGCTCAGCATTAATTGAATCTCCTCAGATCAGATCGATTCTTGAAAATCTCAGCACTATGCCTTTCAATCTTATAGAGCAAAGGTTTCAACATTGGCATCAAATTTCCAAAAACATACAGGTAAAACAGGATCGTTTTCACAGATCCTCTCTCCTCAAACCTTTTCACATGATGATGAACACACATACTAAGATCATATTTTACATTACAGAAACTGAGCAGCTGATCCATCTTCTGCCCTAACAAACCATCCTCATTAATACAAACTTCAGGAAATCCTCCCAGAAGATCAAAAACCCTTTTTTTAATAACAAAAAAGTTTCCTCCAGGTCGAAATTTTTTCATGGATCCAGGCAGCCTAGAAAAAGCCCATCTTAAAAGATCAAAACCCTGATATGCAACATGACAGAGAATCTGATCACTAACAGGTTTTGTTCTGGCAGTTAAACCAATCAAAAGAGGATCTTTTTTGAACTGATATTTTATTGATTGAATAATCCAGGGATCCAACATTACATCAGATGACGTATGGAATAAAAGATCTCCCCTGGCAGCAGCTGATCCCCTGTTTCTAACAGCTCCAATATTCCTCCTGGTATCAATCAATTTAGTTATTTTCATATCAAGATGATTCAGCTCAAACTCATCAACAACCTCCCTGGATCCATCAATGGAACCTCCATCAACCAGGATAATCTCAAAATCCTGATCAGATTGCCTGGAAAGACTAATCAAAAACTTTCTGAGATATTTTTCTTCATTTAGATTAGGAACCACAACGGAGATCAAGTGATTCTTTCTCCTTTATGATCAAATTTTTGTTTAAGCAGCTGATCCACTCTATACTGAAGATCCTTTAATTCATCACTTTTCATAGTTAATATCTGAGAATTGATGCCCAGGCTCCATTTCTTATTCCAAATAAAATTCCAGAAAAAAACTAACAAAGTTGTAATCATCATCCCCAAAAACATCCCTCCAGGCAATCCAGCAGCAAAAGTTCTAAAAAATCCTTCATAAAGAAAATATGACAGCAACATGCCAGAAGCTCCCACAATCATGAAATTAAAAGTGCAAAATCTCCACAGATAAACCTTTGAAAGATAGGATCCAATCCCAGGAACCTTCAGTAAATATTTGCTAATAGCATCAGAAACAGGATCATAAGTGATCAATTGTTTTTTTCTGGGCATCAGAAAACCACTCCCAGAATTAAAGCTGTGTTTCTCACAGATGGGATAAAACTGAAAGCAATCATCCAGAGCATAATTGATCCTTTAACCCAAAAGGGAGCCCTGGGCATCCAGTAAACAAAAACAATCAGGCACTCTGCCCATATCAGCCATACTGCTGGAAAGACAAAAAAATATGGAGATGCCTCCTGGAGCCCAATCTGGATCCCAATCAATGAGCTCATCAGATCCAGTGCCCAGCCCAGAGCAATGCTGAGCATTACAAAACTCAGCCCATTTCTGCTTATTCTTTTTTCTGCCTGGTTTTCCATAGATAATCAACCAAAATAAATGAATTACCTAGAAAAATCAAAAACATAGGCTGAGCTCCAGTTCCAACAGAACCCAAAAGAAACTGGCTGAAAACAAAATTAAGAAACAACAAAAAAGCAGCCAAAAATCTTTTGAAAACACCGTAACCAGGCAGCCTCCATTTCTGCTGCTCTATAATTTTCACTTCAGGTTTTTTTTTCTTTTGAGCAACTGGCTCTTTCCAGGTTTTATGAACTGAAACAGTTTCAGGCTCAGAGGATCTCCTGGATCTCCTTTTTTTCTTTTTAACAAAAATGGATTTAAAATCATTTAAAACATCAGAGAGAGCTCTTTTCAGCTGTCTTATAACTGTCATTATTATTCCCTCTGAAGTTCAGGAAAAGCCAGTTTCATCCTATTCAAAAACTCATCCTCCCTCAATGGAATAGACAGTTTCACTGAAAAGGATTTGAATAATCCAGGAGGCAAAAGCAAATTTTTTTGAGGATAAATTTTTACTTCTTGTGAAAGCATGTTTTGAGCTTTCAATCTCAGGTTTTCATTCTGGAGAACATTAACCCTTTTATTCAGGCTCTTTATCTCCCTTTTTTTCCAATCATTACTGTTTTGTTTCATTTCACACTCCTCATATACTAATTTAAGATGTTAGAGCTGCCAGCACACAGCCTCCAATAAGAAAAGCCAAAATACTCAATATCTGCATCCCAGGAATTTCAGATGCCTCAAAATAGATTGAAAAAATCCAATCATTATCATAAGCAATCTGTTCAATGGCAGCTATTATTAAGCCCAATATACCAGCCACTAAGATGATCAATCCAGGTTTTGCTGATCCAACTCTCAAATTATTTACCTCCCATAAGTTTCACAATAACAAAAGATCCAACTGCAAAAGCTACAATCAAAAGAATAAACTGAGTAACTCCCTGAGCAACAGTTTCCCAATCTCCTCCATAGAAACTCCCAATTCCCAAAAGAATCAATAGAAAAACAGCAACACAAATCCCAATCATTACAACAGCAACACTTTCATCCATCTCAGAATTTCCTCCTGGCAGCCCATAAAATCAATAATATGAGAGGTATTAATATAAAACTTGCTAACAACAAAGCAGCCATGTATTCTCCTCTCCTGGCTGCCTCTCCCCAAAAAGCATGAAACAGGAAACTAATCCCCAAAGTTGCCACTCCAACCTGATCCACATTTTTCCAGGCATCTCCAACAAAAGATGTGCTAATTGTTAATGTTGCATCTCTCAAATATTGAGCTCCAACCTGGGCAACAGTGCTAAATCCAGTTGTTATGGACAGAGAAGCACTTTTCAAAAATTCCATGAGTTTTGATGTATTGAAAGATGTAGTTATGGAAAGAGTTGCATCCCTCAAAAATTCTCCTCCCACTTGAACAGCTGCACTGAATCCAGTTGTTATGGACAGAGAAGCACTTTTCAAAAATTCTTTAAGAACAGCAACACTGGAACTCCAGGTTATTGAAAGAGATCCAGTTTTGTATGCCTCCAGGATCCTGGATGCTGAGCTGGAAACAGAAAGAGAAAGAGAGGCAGTTCTGGATAGAATGAACTCTCCAACAGTGCTGAAACCCATTGAAATGGATAAACTGGCAGATCTCAAAATTTCTTTCAATAAGGCAACAGAAGAACTCCAGGATAAAGAAAGAGATCCAGTTTTGTATGCTTCAATTAATGTTGAAACAGATGAACTCCAGGATATTGATTGAGCAGCTGATCTCACAGCCTCAAAAGTTGCAGCAACATTGGAGCTCCAGGAAACTCCCAGGCTGGCAACTCTGGAGGCAATGAGTTCTCTAACAGTTGAAAAATTAGTTGAAATAGACAGAGAGGCAGCTTTCAACAGTTCCAAAAGGATTGCAGATCCAAAAACAAAAGAAATAACCAAAGAGGCAGCCCTGGAAACCTCTAAATAAGAAACAACAGCACTGAAAACAAAAGCCAAAGAAAGAGCAGCAGATCTGGAAATACTAAATTCTCCAACAGCATTAAAAGTGAAAGTTAAACTCAAAGATCCAGTTTTCAACACTTCAATCAATGCAGCAGCAGAAAAAACAAAAGTTAAAGCCAGGCTCACAGATCTGGAAACCTCTACATAAGTCAGATCTCCATCAAAACTAAAATCTAGGCTCAGGCTGGCAGTTTTATAATAATCTCCAGCTCCTTCATTAATTTTAGCAAAACGCACATAATAATTCGTGCCAGTTGTCCAAATTACCTGAAGTTCTCCATCTCCACTCCAATCCATGTAAGATGAGCTTAAATAATAATTATCTTCATTAATTCCTGTATCATCTATACTTTCATCCCCAATTAATGAAAAAGAATCCACTTCTGAAGAATCATAAAAAACATATCCCTGAGTTGAATTTGTCCAAAAAACATAAAGAACATCTGGATCTGAATAGGTATCAATAGACATACACAAAGATTCAATAATATCTCCTGAAGGAGTTTCAAAAACTCCAAAATTTGCAGCTGATCCTCCAGAAATATCCCACTTTCTCACCTGAACAGCATAGGGAGTTGTTGAATAAGAAAAAGCCACAAAAACATCACTGTTTGATCCAGATTCAACAACACATGAAGTTATTGTGTAAAGTGAATGATATTCCTTTCCTCCATTTGAAGTTAAGATCCCAACCTGGCTGCCAGCACTGGGAGGAGATCCCCTAGTTATTACATATCCATAAATTCTCCATTGATAAACTTTTGAGCCAGCTAATCCATAGGTATGAACAGCAGTTACTAAAGCAACATCTCCAGTGGTAGTTAAAGGCACAATTTCTGAAGTTGAAGGATTAGAATTATAAGTGTCGGATGAGCCATCATAAACCTTAACTTTTGACCAACTCACTGAAGTAGATGTTGGCAATGCTGAAGATGATACAGTAACATAAGTATCAAACCTTTGTTTTCCACCTGAAGTATATTCATCAACAAAACTAATCCAGATGTAGCCATCATCATCAATACAGGTAGAAATAAAGTGTAATCCATCATCAGTGGCTGAATCAACATTTTCAACGGTATATAATGATGTCCATGTAGTTCCAGAATCTGCAATATAATATGCTTCACTCCTTAAAGAAGTTGACCATACATAAGTAATATGAACATATAATCTGCTATTGGAATCATCTTCTTGAATCGCCATAGCTACATCAGAAACAGAATACGAAGTATGTATATAACATTCAGAAGTCCATGAAGATCCATCAGAAGATTTGTAAATACGAGAAGATGCACTAGATATTCTAACAAGAACGTAATAATATTCTTGACCTCTTGGATTCTTGAAAACCATTCTTTGATTTTCATGACCAGTGGCATATTCTAATAAACCACCTGAATATACTGTGGATGGATCAATATCTGCCTGATTAACAGGAAAAATACTAACAACTCCCCTAGAGTTCCAGAAAGGCTCCTCTCCTCCAATCCATTTAACTGGCAGCTGCTCATCACTGCAATCCAATCTTAAACTGAAAGATGAATTAGAAAACGAATCAGATAAACTGCCAACATAATCCACACCTAAATCAATAACCTGGTTATTTCCAGAAGGCAAAAAAGTTTTAGTTCCATTAGAATTGATCCAATACTGAAAACCCTCCCCAGTTATATCATCAACATAAGGCACAACATCCCAGATCCAACGAAAATCCCCATTTCCACATAAACTCCAATTAGCAACATCCTGAACCATAGAAATGCTGATTTTAGGCAATGCCAAAGAATGAACCAAATCCATAGTAATTTCTACATCAGCAATATCATAATTTTTGCCTCTGTATTTATCCTCCAAAGTGTAAGAAGCAACATAATGGCTGGAATTGGCAACAGTAACAGAAACTCCAGAAGGATTCATGTTGATTAACGGCAGCCAAGTTCCTGAACTATTCTCCTGGAGAACAAACACACTTTTATCAATAATTTTAGTGCCATTCAAATTATAATATTCCAGGATGTTTCCTGGCTGAATCCAACTGTAATTTCCATATTGAGTGATAAAATGATAGTTGGCTCCATCAAAATAAACATCATTTTCCACAGATACATCTCTCACAGCACTGGCAGATGGAGATCCAGAGCTCTGAGAAACAGTTGTTGGATCAGAGGCTCCATAAACCCTGGGAATTTCCGAAGAAAAAAAAATGGGATAAAAAACAGCAATGAGGCTCAAAGCTACAATAAAAAGAGTAAAGACAGCCAAAACTGTCTTTCTATGAGCTCTTTTAGATCCTGATCCTCTCTGAGCTCTTAGCTTACGGTTATTGTCCATGTTACCGTCAGCTTATCTCCATTATTGAGAGTAACAGGAGTGAAAGTGTCAGCAGCTAATAGATTATTATCTCCAGAGGCTCCATACTGTAATCCAGTTAATTGCACATCAGTGTGAGTAGTTGAGGATGTCCATTGATAATCAATTGTCCACTGTCCAGTGCCAGTAGATGTATAAGTGCCCTGAGCTCTCTCTAATCCTCCAGCAACAATTTCAGAAGGAATTTGTGTCCATCCAGTGGCTGGAGAAGATGAGGAAAGTGAAAGGCTAATATAATCAGCTGGCTGAGTTGATGGGGAATCTCCCAATTGATCTTCTATCCAATCAGCTCCAATATCAGTTAAAACTCCAGCATGATGGCTCCAGAAAGTTGGCTCATCCTCATCAGCTCTCTGAATCCAAGTGGAAACATGAAAACTGTATGTGGAAATATCGATTCCAAGATCTGCATTTCTTTGATCCTTTGGCAATGCTTCAGTGCTAACAAAAACAGCTGCAACACATAAAATCAAAATGGTAACTAAAGAGCTTAATATTATAGATTTTTTTGAAATCATATCTTTTTTACTCCAAATCAAGTTTTACTGTGAACTTATATAAATGCTTTAAGCACAATATGGCTTTCATCAAAACCTGAAACCTGAAAATCCACTCCCTCCAAAGCAAAACCAAATCCAGCCTCCAAAGGAATCTCCAGAGGAATAATGTGCAAATTATCTCCCAACTCATGATTTAAAAGAAAATACTGAGCAGCTGGATTAATTTCAATTAGCCTGAATCGTTCTCCTCCAACAACAAAGGAGTCATTCAGTTTCAAAGTTAGATAATATTCCAAGTGAGTATTTATTTGAGCAGTTGCAATCATCAAAACTGATCCAGCTGCAATCAAAAAGATTCCAAGTGCCAGGAACTTTTTGTTCATAATGATCACTCAGCCACTGGGATAGATTCAATCAAACTTGTAATCAACATAATTGCCTCTCTGATAACTCCAGCCATGAAATCAAAAACCCAAGAAAGCAATCCAAAAATCCATGTGAGCTGCTGAATCACAGCATCCATGCCAGATTCCTCCCACAAAATCAGCAAATATAACGGATAAAAGATTAAAGCCAAAGTGATCCAAGTGCTAATCTGAAATTCTGTCCACAGATCCACTCCAACTCCATAAGCTCCTCCCATCATATCAGTGAAAATCGTGATAGTATTAACAACAGAAGTAATCAATTCTCCCATAGTGTCCAAGAAAGCTCCCAACAAAGAAGCAAATAAACTAAAAATATCAACAGTAACTCCAGAAAGATAATCAAAAGCAGTTGTGAGATTGCCAACAGCCTCTCCGATCCATGTGAAAAGATTAGTGAAAAATTTTGGAGCTCCCAGCCATGCTGCAATAGTATCTAAGAAATTCACAAAAGTTCCCCAAAGATTCAATCCTCCAAAAATTACATTTTCACTCATCCATGTAGCTAACCCACTAAAAAGAGATGCCAAAGCTCCCAGGATTCCAGTGTTGCCAACAGTGGGAATTTTTGTTTCATCAAAAATTGGATCAGTTGTGCCAGTAATGGGGAGATCTCTGGATTTAGTTGAATCAAAAGCATCAAAAGTTCTTACTTCTATTTCTTGACCTCCTCCTAGGCTATAAACAGTAATATTTGACCAATATCTAACCATCCTAATCTTTTCTGAGCTCATAGTTTGATTTGTATCATCATAAAGAGAAGCATCACCTCTCATTTCCTTAGTTGCATTATCCATTACTCCCCAATTATTTGCTAGCCATCTTAACCATAAATCAGCAGAATCAATCATTGGATATTCAAAAGCATTAATTCTAATCGAATTAACACTGGAAGCATTTTTATCACTAATCCATAGATCTATCCAGGATTTCCAGTGCCCAGGATCTCCAGATCCAGAAACAGAGCCATGATAAAACATATAGAGAACATCAGTGGAAATCACTCCATTAACCCGATCATTATAAGATAAAGTCATATTGATCCATACATTTCCAGCAAAAACTCCAGTGTAAGAAACAAAATCAGGCTGAATATTGATGTAATTTCCCTCAATCCACTCTCCATCTCCTATGCTATAATCAAAACCATATTTTACAGTAAAAGCATCTAATCCAGCCAAAAAATGAATATCAGGAGCCAGTTTCATGTGATTAACATCCCTATACCAAATTTCATTATACATCCATTGATTAGAAACTCCATCATCCTCCACATGAAAACTGAAAGGAGAGCCTCCATCCAAAATATAGGCATGATCAGTATCAGAACTTTCAGTGTTCATAGTGAATCCTCCACTGGAATAAATCCTGAAATAATTTGCAGCTCCCAGTGTTATAGTTCCAGCATTTAATTGATAATAAATATCCACTCCATCAGAAGCATCCCACAAATCTAAGCACTGATCATTAAACCAAATAAAATAAGTAACAGTGTAAACCTCAGTAGTTGAATTATAATCCCAGGATCCAGCTCTAAGATTCATTGGATGCCCATATCTTGTAACATCTTCATCACCAAGATCATCAGCGTAATACCAATTTGAGCCATCAGAATAAAATCCAGCTGCAACAGTTTGAATCCCAATAGAAATATTCCATCTCAAAGTAGCATTATAAGTATCAGGAATATTTGTTTCTAAAGTAAACCTGTAATATCTCCAATCAGTGAAAACCCAATCAGCTCCATCATCATCAACATTTTCCAGATCAGCAAAAATATTCACAAATTCATAACTCATGGGAGAAATTTCAATATAATCAAAACAAAACTCCTCAATATCATCAGCAGATTGAACCTGAGCACATCCGATCCTGACCTTAGTGAAGGGCTCATCTGCATCAGCATACATAGTTTCTGTAACTTCAATTCCGCTAACCACTAAACTGGAATAAATTGCAGTGTCATTAATAATCTCTAAATATTGAGTAATAAAATACCATTGATCTGCAATAACCTCCACTCCTGTATCATTTGAAACAGCATCAGAGCCTCCCAGGTCATTATCAAAAATATTATATAATCTAAAATAAAATTTTTGAGGAGTTTCATTACATTCTATAATAACTCCAGATCTCTGAGGATTTCCTGAAGCATCTCCATCATCCAAATAGATGGCACTTAGCCAATGAGCATCCTGATAGCCTCCAACCAAACTATGATCTGTCCACTTGAACATATATCTTAAAGTAGTATTAGAAACATCAGGATGTGAAGATTCTCTCGAAATCATGCTTATTCCAGCTCCAGCAGAAAAATTGCCTCCGAAAGATCCCTCAAAAGCAGAGCCAGAATCAACAGTAACACCTCCTCCAATTTCATCCCATTCAAAATAGTTCCAATCCTCAAAATCCTCCCTAAAAACTGGAGAGCTAAGATCAGTTAAATATCCAGAAAAATCTGGGAGTGTCATATTTTCATCAATTATGATGGAATCAAAATAAATAACTAAATCAGAGGAAAAATTATCTGAACCAACTTCTATCAATTCAGATGGAGCTCCATAAGTAAATCCATCCCCAACTCCAACCAGCATCCCATTAACATAAAGGCTATAAGTTTTAGCAATGCCATCAATAAAAACATCACAAACAATCCAGGTTTCAGTTGGAATTTCAATTAAATTTACTCTGGATGATCCAACATATCCCTCGAGCATATATTTTCCAGCAGCTGTGTAGTTAGCATAAAAAGGATATTCTCTCCCGTTATTATCGTCTTTGAAGGTAACAATTTGCCCATAAAAAGGAGTAACACTGGAATCCACATAAAAAACCCATTTAGAATGAAAATCATCAGGATAATCTGCAATTGTTTGATACATATATGCCCAGTTTGAACCATCTGGATCATAGATTTTTATTGAGGAATTGCCGTCATAATAAATTGAATTACTGACAGATACATCCCCAACACCAACCTCAGAAAGTGTCCAACTACCTAATGGATCAGCATTATCAAAATCATCCTCAAAAATTGTGGCAGCAAAAACTGAATGAATGGGAATCAAAGAAACAATCATGATCCCTAAAATCAAAATTGAAATAAATTTACTTTTCAAATTAATTCCTCACTATATGGTTTTCTAACTCTAAAAACGTAATATGTAGTGATTGCCCATAAGAATTTAACTCCAGTATTCACAGCATGAATCAAATCATTTTCAATCCAAAACCACACTCCAGCATTAACTCCATCAGCTGGATTCAAATCAACAGTGTATAAAGTTTGAGGAAACAACCTGGAACTCTGCCAGATCTCCCCATTCTCCAGAGTAACAGTGAGCAGCTGAACATCCCAGGGATAATAAATCCACAACAATCCAGCCAAAATACTAACTCCAATAAAAACCCAGGGCAGCCAACTCTTTAATCTGAAATAATAAGCTCTGCCCAGGATCTGTTTATCTTTCCAATGATATCTTTCAGTTAGCATATACAACAAAGTTAATCCTCCAGCCACTGTGAAAAAAGTATTCTGAAGAAGAATTTTCATCTGAGGAAACTGCCAAGTGCTAACCCAGGGCTGATTCTGGAAATGAGCAAAACTTAGAATCCAAAACCACTCAAAAACTGCAATGCTCAAAAACATCCCAGCAAAACTAAAAACTAAATTTTTAGATCCTTTTATTCCAGCTTTCTCCCAGGATCTGCTCATCATATAGAATAAAAGAAAATAAATTACAAAAGCTGAATAGTGCATTTCTTTCCCATAATATTGAGAATAGATGGCTCCCAGCTGCTCAATGGAGGCTGATCCACTGATCCAGGCTGGCACTCCTTCATATAAAACGTGAATAAACTGGAGAGGAGTGGAATCAAAACCAAAAAGGATCCAGGCAGCCAGGCACACCATTGAGCCATAGATAGCAATCTTCTGAATCAATTTAAATTTCTGAAAAATGTTAAAGTTAATTCCCCTAAAATTTAGGGAAAGTTCATCAACCCATAGATATGGATCTTCATTGAATTTTTCAAATCGTTCAAACAATAAAATCAGATCCTATATTGGAACCAATATTCTCCTGGTAAAACACAATAGGGAAAAAGGCTCCAGAAACTGAAAGGAATTTGCGATAACATGAGAGCTCACACAATTGGATATCCCATCCCTTTCAGATCCTGGAGTGTCATTCAACATCAGGAAATCACTTTCCTAATGCTGCAATGACTACCAAGAGCACTATAACGACCAATAGACCAGCAGAGCTAACAGCAGCAGCAGTGAGTTCACCTGAGATTGCCGAAGCAATACTCAAGCCAGAGAGAACCAGCATGATTATGAATAGAACTATAATGCCCAGAGGTGTCCTGATTATGCTGAGGATCGTTCCTCCAGAAGCTCCATTCTTTGGCATGTTCACATACACCTCCCCAAAGACAGCTGGGGATAAGAGAGAGCCTCAAATCTAACCAAAAAATCTTTCCAGGAGTTAGATGGATTAATTGGCACTTTGAAGCTCTCCCTAGTTGATACATAATATTCGTGTTGTCTATTTAAAATTTTATATAAAAGCTCAGTAAAATAAGCATGTAGAGTATTGGAGGAGTTGATTTTGAAAATCCAGAACATAGAAATAAGAAAAAGATTTTGGAATAGGGATCCAGATCAGTTATTTGTTTGTTATCTAAAACTTTATGGATCCCAGAAAGAAGTTGAAAAATTTAAAGATGCAGTTTTTAAAATAGATCAGGAGGGATCTTGAAATGGTTATGGATCTCTTTGTTGGCTTTTTTACAAACCCATTGAATCTAGTCATGATGGGAATTTTTATTGGAGTTGGATTGCTCATTGGATTATTTTTAAGACCATGGATGGGCAATCAAGTTGTCAAAATTATTCCAGCTGATCACAGATTTATTGATCTGGGAATAGAGGAGGAAACATCCATCTCCATTGAGTGCCAAAAAGTTAAAGGCATGCCTCCTCAAAGATTTTTTAAACTCCATCCAGGATTTACTGGAATAGTTGGCAAATTTTTGAAGAAACCAATTACTAGGTATTTTGGGATGGAGGGCACTGCATACACCTGGGAAATAGAAAATGGCTACTGGCGAAATCTGGGATCCCTGGGAGATGCAGTAAGAACATTATGGGGAGAAAAATTCTGGGGAACCGTTCCAGAAACTATGAGAGATAAACTTACAGAATCCACAATCCAAGTAACAGTGGGATTAGAAAAAGCTCCCCTAACTCCAGCTGGCATGAGATCAATCTCAGAGGAGGATATCAAACAGGAGGAGGATAGGAGAGCCTCACAAACATTCTGGGAGGAAAGACAAAGTGCCATGAAAGGCTGGCTAGTAAATACTATTTTGGCAGCTGGCATGGGATTTGCTATCTGTTCAGCCCTAGTTTTGTTGGGAATAATCAAAACTCCAACAGAAACAGAAATTGTGTATGTTACCCAGGCAGCAAATCAAACAGCTCAAACTCTGGCAACTGCTCTAAAAGTAGCATTGAGGATGTAAACATGCCAAAAGAACCAAAAAATATTCCAAATCCCAACCAAATAGATGAAACCTGGCAACAAATCAATTCAAGAATACAAATAATCACTGCCCAACAAAAAAACCTCAAAGTTCCAATTCCAGAAGCTCAGGATCCAACTCCAGCTGAAGGAGATCATCCTCAAAGCATGGAAACAATCCCAGAAGTTGCAGATATGGAATCAAAAGTGCAAAAAACCATAGGATCCCAGTTGCCCATGCCAACGATTAGACCATCAGCTCCAACATCAGCCAGAGAAGAAGGCAGCGTAATTGTAGCCAAAAGATTAGCTGAACAATTGGGCACATCCCCAGAACTAAAAGCCCAGATGAGAATAGATGAAAGAAAAATGGCAGTTCTCCAAGATGGCACACTGGCATCACTCTCCCATTTCTCATACAGATTTGTTTATGATAAAGTCAGATATTGGGGACATATCACAGAATGGTGGCTCACTGGATCTCAGGGCATTGGAGGATTAGGCAGAAGGCACATTCTCCAGGCACTGGCTAACACATCAGGAATCTCCACAGTAGAAAAAGCAGAAAAACCCAATGCAGTAGCCAGGAACCTCTGGGATAGGGATTGGAAAAAGAAAGCCCAAGAACAGGGAAAAGTTGTGGAGGATTAAAAATGAATATGAATAAATTGATGAAAAGATTTAGTGATCTATCTTTAAGAGATCAAAGATTGATTTACAAAGATCTGATCACTGCTTTTGAAAACAGAATAAAAATATTTGAGCAGCTGAATGGAAAAAAAATTGGGGAGAATAAAATCCAGGTTAATCATTGTATTCAATGATGTGTCTTACAACCTGGGCTTTATTCACTTTCTTTGGATCTATATCAGGATCTGGAGTGAAATCCTCTCCCACAGCCCATGCCTTAGATCTGGATCCCCTGGCAGCTGGCACAATATGTTTTGAAACAACACTTTCAGCCTTTTCAGGATCAAAAGTTCCAGCCTTAATTTTGCGATTAAAGTTTTTACTCCAATCACTCATCCATCTCTGAGATCTTTGATGATTATCCATCAATAGGCATGTTTCCCATGTATCCCAGTTGGCATATCCGTTATACTGCTTTTCATATTCC
>Ga0209536_100009082_pt1 | contig 14805 bp, 12 predicted proteins | sample DeeMarSeWOR28_12_FD_187461 | JGI IMG/M metagenome (GOLD analysis project Ga0209536, IMG submission 187461) | Marine sediment microbial communities from White Oak River estuary, North Carolina - WOR-2-8_12 (SPAdes) (version 2) | ecosystem: Environmental > Aquatic > Marine > Intertidal zone >...
CCCAGATAGAAGATCCCAATGCTCCGACTTCACCCGTAATATCCAGTTACAGGTTTACCTGGAGGGAAAAACCAGTTACTGGTCATACAGTGAGAAGTTTGCGTTACCGCTACATGTATTACCCCGAGATCAACCTGGAAGAACTCTACGATCATGAGAACGATCCCAACGAATGGTACAACATCGCTTATAAAAAAGAAAACAAAGAGATCATTGCCGAACACCGGGAAGTTCTCCTGGATATGTTGCCGCAATTAACCTGGACTAAAGGAGACCCGGTAGGATATTCCATTGATACAGAGGGCAATGTCTTCCGGAAATATAGGCAGTGATACACCTGGATCCACAACGGCCATGTATCTGCATTAAGCCATTTGCTATTCAAATCCCTCAAAAGGAACTCTGAGTCTTTCCTGTATCCAGGCGGTATCAATCACCACATTCCAGTTATCATGTTGGACCGGGAATCCCGGGTAAACATCCAATGCCTTCTTATACAGAACAATAGCTTCATCCCTGTTGCCCTGAAGGTCATTCAGATGTCCCAGCCAGACAAGGGAGGCAAAGTATAGTATGAAATCGCTTTCTGCCGCATTTGAGAAAGAAATACAGGCCTCATCAATATAGTGATCTGCATAAAGTTTTAATCCCAGGTTAAACCAGATATCCGCTTCTGCCATATTGACTTTTGTGGCCATGTTCCAGCAATTTATGATTTCTTCCTTATGGCCTCCTCCGTAGGGTATGTCAGAGACTAAATCCCTGAGCTCATTAACTGCATTATATTTATTGATCACAAGAGAATCTGCTTTCTGAAGTGTAAATGATGTAGACTTAAAGTTGCTGCTTAGCCAGGTATCTATAATTGGAAAAACATCATGCTTCCCATACTGGTGAACTTCATCCTTTATTTCCCGGAAATAGACTTCCAACCCGTTGTCGTGCAACTCCTGATAAACCTTTCTGGCTGATGTTGCGGGCATGGCAACATCATTTTCACCAATGACGATCAAAACAGGCGTCCCTGAATTCCCGATGTTATCATTTGGATTGTAGAATTGGACCTCACGATCGATGCGATAAGATTCCCAGGGTGCAAATCCAAATCCGTGAGGATTGCTTGTTTTGTAGACGTCTTCAAAATATGCTTCATCCATATCCGTCAGATCTCTCATAATTTCGCTCCATTGTTCATATTCCAGTTTGATCTCATCATCCGATTTACCCAGAATTCTCTGATATGCCATTCCTGTGGGCCAATTTTCCCATGTCCCGTTGAAGTAATCGTAATGCTGAGATGCCGAACCAAGAAATATACATGCCTTTGCTTCTACATTTGGCAGCAGTTTGGATGCCACCACACTGCCTTCACTATAACCAATAATAATATGGTCTTTTAAAAGGTCTTGACGAGCGAGTGCTTCGATAAAATATTTCGCGTCCAAAGCCAATTCATCCAGTGAGGGTCGTATTTCGGGATAGGAAAAGCTCCGTTTGGCATAAGTGGCAACATCATAGCCTTTTTTACTCATCACCTCCAGAAATCGTCTGTAAAAATCCTGCCTGCTTTTTATCATCCGGCCATCAGGGAGAAGGTTCCCAATGTTGCCTTTTTCATCGGAGGGCGTTGATCCATTGAGGAATATTACGGTATATTTTGAACCTGGCACTCTTAATACCTGGGCGGGAAGCTCAAGGTTATCGAAAGTTGTAAAACTAAAATGAAGTGTATCAATCTGATTCTGGTTGATTTCATGAGATTCTTTATCATTGGATGATGTACATCCGGAGAACAGGGCCAGAACAAAGAATAAATTCAGGCAGATGATTCCGGTTTTCATAATTTAAGAAACGAATGAAGTGAGCAATGAGTTAATTTTTAAAGCAAAGTAGTTTGAATGCAATGGCTAAATTATAAAGAATAATTTACCAGTTACGCATAATTGTACCTGAACAATAATGTCCTGGTTTAAAAAACTTCGCACTGAGGTGGTCTCAAAAAACCAGGACATAAAGCAAAGTGCAGCCCAATATGCAGCTAATTTAATCGCTGCGCTCATGAAGATGGACGTTCATTTCATTTTGAAAATCCTTTAAACCAATGCTTTAGGTAGCTTATAAAGAAGGTAGGGAGAGATTAGTTTTCGAAATCATAGAAGGATTTATCAATTACCAATAATGAGATTTCCTGTTTTATAATATCTATTCCTTTAACAATCATTAGATTAACAACATGATCACCATCAATTGAAAGGATCGTAATCGCACCCAGGCAGGATTCAAAGCATTCATTCTTTTGCAGAGCAGGCATCCATTTAACTTATTTAGTGCAACGCAACAACACGTATTACCATCTTCAATCCCATTTCCCATATAAGTTATTATGGTGATTAACAAAAAAATCTTAAAACCTTTAAATTCCAAATTTCTGAGTTGCGCTGGTATAAATTTAAAATTGAGTATTTTTAGAAAAACGTAAACATATTATTCTTTTCACTTTTAGGTTTGATCAAATTATAACAATCCAAATATGAAATACTTACCCCAAAATAATAATGGCAGAAGAAAATTTCTTAAGAACAGCGTAAAGGCAGGATTGGTCACCTCTTTTCTCATGCCTTCAGTAAATTCATTGGGGCAATTACTTCCTTCCACGGCTCCTAAAACACCATCTGGGGTTTCCAATCCACTCAAAATTTTAATATTGGGTGGAACCGGTTTTCTGGGACCTCAACTCGTAGCCTCTGCCCTCAACCGGGGACATTCAGTGACCATTTTTACCAGGGGTATTACCAAACCAACAACACACATAGACGTATTTAAGCATGTTGAACATTTGATAGGTGACCGGGAAAATAATCTGGAAGCCTTAAAAGGACGTACCTGGGATGTGGTTATTGACAACTCAGGTTACCGGGTTGAATGGACCCGCGATTCCGTTCAGTTACTTCATGATAAAGTGGATCTATACGTGTATACATCTTCAACTGGAGTATATTATCCCTATGTGAGTTCAAACATTAAGGAAGGAACCAGGCTGAACTTTGAAATTCCTGAAGGCGTTGATAATGTCGAAGCCATGGAATATGGTTATGGGGTAATGAAGGCGAAATCAGAGCTGGAGGCAATACATGCTTTTGGCGAAAGAAGGACAATTATTGTTCGTCCTACCTATATGATGGGACCAGGGGATCGAACCGACCGTTTTACATACTGGCCCATTAGGATCGAAAAAGGGGGTGAGATCCTGGTTCCGGGAAAAGCAGAGGATCCTGTCCAGTATATTGACGTTCGTGATGTCGCCAAATGGATGATCCAATTGATTGAGAAGAATAATACAGGAACTTATAATGCCGTCGGACCCGCTTCATTCACTGGAATGCATGCTTTTATTTATGGGGTTCATGCCGCCTTTAATGCTGCCATATCCTTTGTAATGATCCCGGATTATGATTTTTTAAAGAAATTCAACGTTCTGGATGCAATTCCATGGATTATGCCCACAGGCAATAATTTTGGTTCGGCAAGAGTAAATAAGCAGCTAGCCATTCAGAATGGACTGACATATACGCCTCTGGCAACAAGTTGTCGTGATATTTATGATTGGTGGTATTCGGATGTCATTCGAGAAGACCATCGAGAATTGTTATTGACCGGTTCCGGTTCTCTCATGACAAGAGAAAAAGAAATAATCGCTGATTGGAAAGCTACCTGTTAATTTCTTATGTACTTCTCCTTTATTTAATTCGAATGTAGATCCGTCAACAGTAGAAGAAATGACCCACAAAATCATCCAGTTGGAAATCATTATCAACGAAAATTTGGATGGGACTATAAGATAGTTAGAAAAAAAGGGGTATAATTATAGCCGATCAACCATTGTACACTATTGTATTGACTCATGAAAAACGAAATTAAAAAATATGTATTTGAGATTGTAGTAATCTTCATTGGTATAACTATTTCATTTCTTTTTGAAAGTTGGAGACAGGAGAAAGAAGAAAATCAAAGGATCAAAGAACAACTCACCTTGCTCAGCGATGATTTAGCCAGAACCACCAATTGGATTGAACAAATTGACTCCCAATACGTGGAGCAGATTTATATTATTTCAAAATTCAAAAATGGTTCGAAAACAATTGAGAAAGATTTGGCACATATGTTTTGGTCTCTTGATTTTGATGCCATGAACTTTCCAGTAAGAGAACTTTCACCCTATCTTGATCAAATTTCGAAGCTATCTGAAACGAGTGGAATTAGTAATAGTAAGGAAATCATTACACTGAGCACCTACATTAAAACTTTAACAAGAGTTGATTATGAAGAAAGTCAGATTGTAGCCAATTATGTATCGGAAAAAATTTGGCCAAAACTTGATAAACACAATTTCCTTGATAGAATTTTAGACTGCGAAAAAGAATGGATAGACACGACCATTACCTGGTTACCCAAACAGTATACAATTGACATGTTTCCAAAACTTAATGCAAATCTTATATATGTTGAACTTAAACTAAGAAGAATACTTAATGTACATTCTGCATTAAAAACAAACATTGATGATTTGAAGAAAGAATTAGGAAACATTTAGCAACGCGCAACAGCCAATAATAATTGGTTTATATTATCAAACCAATAACATACAATCTACATCATCCCCCAGGTTATAGGGTGTTCGGGTAACAGCTTATCGTTTGTTTGCATGCATTGACCTTTGTGATATGGTAAATAATCGAAAGCACAATCCTCTTTTAGATTCTGTGCCCCCCTGTTTGTTTCTCGTTTGACTACGGTATTTGTGAGGGGGTTGAATACCGCTTTATCTTACACTTCAAGGGCAACCATACAACCCCACCAGAAAATCCTTGATTTTATCAAATCAAAGGAATGTCCTGTTACATGCCACAAACTCGATGCATTAATGGTTGGCTTGCCGCTCCTCGTAGTGAATAAAAACGATTTTCCTCTGAACAATTGAGTATTTGGTTCCCCTCCAATTTTAATGGGATATGATTGAATGATGATAGCATATTGCTATATGTCATAATCCGTATTTTGTTGTCGTCAATGAATATCCATAACTTATTTTTGATTTGGCATTGATAACGACAACATTTAAATTATGGGATTATTAGGAAATGCCCGTAATTGTTGGGATATCATATCTTGCAGTGACAGTATCAGACTATACTACCCCGTATACAAAAACAAGGATGGTAAGGGTTGTTATAATTACAGTCATGTCATACTTTATTCTTCAAAGAAATCAGAATTGACAAATGACCTTCCGGATTGTATGGATTGTCCATGGCATAAGGAATTGCTTTCCCACTGATTTCTTTTCATTGAACCATCCTTAAACAGCAAATGACGTTCTGCAGATGTGGTTTGCGAGGAATGGCATTGACCATGCCTTGACCGGTAAAAAAGAATCCCCAGCCCATCATTGATCATTGCCCAATTATTTAGATTGAAAATATACTATCCTTTTCTCGTTAAAAAAAACACGTTTCGGGGTAACAAATCCAATTCCCGGGACATTAAAAAAAAACATCGTATTTCGTTTCATTTTAACAGGGGGTAATCTTGCCCTGGTATTAAAAAATGACGATCCGCAAGGTGAATCATCAAAAAGTCCGTAAGAAAGGTGTCCATGGAAGGGGTTTTTTTATATCAGATCCACAATGGACTATACTGAAAAAATTCATAGTGCTGTTGCTAAAAAAATGAAAAAATACAAGTTCAAGTGATTGTAAATATTGTAGCCAGAATTTCAAACTTCATAAATAGGAAAATGCCTTACGATTTTTCTTTTTGTCAACTGCACTATTTGGTTAGTCAACACTGGAGATAAATTTTATATGGAATGTCTATTTCCCAATTCTTTTTTTGATTCATGAATTTGAAGAACATAACTCATAGATTATTTATGAAAAATATTCCTCATCATGAAAATCAATTGCAACATTGTTCTTTAAGAGTGTTGGTAGTATAATTAAAATAGGAAATATGGGTTTTAAATATCCTGTAATTGAGGTATCAAAAATATTCACATCATACAAATCCATCAAATGCACTAATCTTAATGAAAGGAGGTAATCAATATTAGTTGCTAATGTTTTTTTAACTATTAATTAAAAAATTTACTGTTATGCAAAAAATCTTCATCATTCTATTTTTTACCACTGTAATAATTTCCTGCGAAAAAAGTATTCAAAAGGAACCTAATATCATTCCTGAGGACGCATTTAATATATTAAAAGAAAAATATTCCTTAACTGGAATGGATTATTCTGTGAATCTATCGGAAAACAAAACAATGCTTGAAAAAATAATTAAAGAGGATTTTCCAAATTGGCATATAGAGAATTTACTTGATTTTAGTGCTTGTATCGTATATAGATTTTCGATTACTGATATAAAAGTTATTGCAATTCCATACCTAGAAAATCAAAATAAGTTCCAAGTAATCACATATAATGAAATTTCAGGTCAAATTATTAACTCTCACTCAAAATGGATTGAAGTAAGTATTGACAACAATGGAAATGGAACTGTCTTTCTATCTTCAACAGGTAATAATATTGAGTTTAAAAAGATTGAATTTTTAAACGGTCGTATTTTAAATCCTTCAATTGCAATGAAGCCTGAGATTAATAATAGTGTGAAAAGTTTCCATTTTTGTCAGGCTGAATCAGGAGAATCTTTTCAAGATTGTTTTGAAAGAGAAGTACACGAATTTTGTGATGATTGGGTATCAACAGTAGCCTTTTATACCAATCCTCAAATTCCTGTACTAATTGCAACAATGTGTACTTGTGAGTTTAAAGAATAATATTTAAATGGTTGAAAAATGAAAAAGAAAAGAATATTTATTTGGATATTAATCTGTGGCTTGATAATGGTTTTAATCGGTGCATTCCTGAAAATTCAAAATATGGATATCTTGGGCATAACATTTATAAGTATAGGTCTTATTTTTGAACTAATTGCGATTGTATTCTTCCTTCGTTCAATATCTTTCAATTGATATGCAGAGAACCAAAGTATGTGCACTATAACTTTGAATTTTATTTATAACAAAGACACAGGTATAATGCACATACTTTCTTCTCAAAAAAGAAATAAGTAAACTTCACTATTATGAAAAGTTATTTTAAAATGGGGCTATATACAGTCTGGACGGTGGCGATTTGCAACCTGTTATTGACGATAACGGCCATCATAAATGAATTATATCCGTTGGGCTCAAATAATACAATACGGTTATTATGGGTTATAATCCTTCTGTTTGGATGGATCATTTTTATCAATGACGTATTGCAAAACAAAATGCATAATAAGACATTCTGGATTTTCGTATTACTCCTTCTTCCATCAGTTGCGCAAATTCTTTATTTAATCAAAAGGCATAAAATTATTCGAACATAAACAACCGGATGCGGGATTTATCAAACAACTGAAAAAACAACCTTTATTGCGCAATCCTGGTTGTTTCATGACGTGTCCTGGTCTATAAACTTGAAATTTTGATGCCAGTCCTGAAGGCATACCCTTTCTAATATATTAATCAATCTTTTTTCTCTCATATCCGCTTGAGTGCATTCCCCTCTGAAAATAATTCAAAACCATCATACTTTTAACATTCCTCGATCCTATTTCATCGACCAGGCGATTGGGGATTTGACATTCTCTTCCGGAAAAGATTTCTGTAATATGGTTAAATTGAATGTTGTGATGACATAAATATCATATCTTACAGACTAAATGAATGATTCCCAACCATGCTGAAACTTGCACAATTTGTAACAATTTTATTGGTTGGATGTTTAAATGGTTCCGGACAGGATATACCATAGGTCAAATTCAATCATTTGTATTTTGTCCTGAAGCCAAATGATTTAAAGGCGCTTCAAGAATCTGTTTTCATAAAAGATTCATTCGCTGTATGTGAGACGCGAACAACAAAAACGGATAGTCAGACGACTTGGACTGGCACATATCTGTACGGACATGACAATTACCTTAAGTTTTTTCAGGCGCAACCGGATGATCCCAATCTGGGTTTCCTGGGTATCGGATTCAGTGTGGACAAAATTGGGGAACTGAAAATTCTTTAAAAAACATCTGGATCATTACTATAATACAGACATACATGGTAGAGAAAGGACTGTATACAGCATAAATATCCCTTGTTTGATGACATATTATTACATGAAGGTCAGGGGAGTGAACTTAATGTTGAACTATCGGGCCATAATAGCAGCAATAGATAAATACCTCTTCTGGCATGGTCGATTTTTCCATAAGCCCATTTAGTGGCTGACTGGCAATAACCTCCTCAAGAGTTTTTCCTTCTGATTTAAGTGTATTTATTCGGTCAGCTCCTATCTGTAGAGCTTTTCGATATAATTGAAGCCCCTTCAAATCCGAAACTGGACCATGACCCGGTATTATTATTGTCGCATCATTACACATACTTATTAGTTGGTCAATTTCTAATAAGTACTCTGCAATCGTGCATTCAAATGGGTAAAAACCGATTGAAATGAAAAGATCTCCTGTCACAATTATATTCGCTTCTTGAAATTGAACGACAATATCACTATTTGAATGCCCATTGGGCATTTTTACAAGGTTCAGAATATCACCGTTGATGTGAACTTGCATGGATTCCGAAAAACATATATCAGGAAGAAATTCATCAGGATATGGTGGGATAACAGGAAATTCCACAGTATGCATTTTTGGCACGCTCCACTCCTCCATCATTCGTTCCCTGGTGTTCTCGTGTGCAATAATGGTTGTGGTGGAATCAGAAAATTGAAAATTTCCTCCTACGTGATCAAAATGAAGGTGTGTATTTATTATATACTTTACATTTTTTTTGAAAGTGGATCTAATTAATGAATCAGTATAGGATGCGCGATCTGGATACCCCGTATCTATAATCAATAACCCTTCTTCACCTTGGACTATGGTGATATTAGCGTCCTTGCTGCTATGTAGGTAAATGCCTTCAGCAATCTTGGCAGCTATTTCTGAAGGTATTTCTTTCTTCTGGCAAATTGCTTTTTCGCCAAATACAAGAAAAGTAAGAAGGAGTATTTTGAAAATACTAGTAGAAATACTAAATGGTTTTTTCATTGAATTAGGGATTGGTCGCAGACTTTCTGATTATGTATTCAAATCAAGTTACAAATATTTCCAACAGTAGTCAATGTTATTCGCATTTGAACCTTTTCATGTTTTGATACAAAAAAATGGCAATAATGAGCATGTTTTAGGTTATAAGTTTTATGGAATTGACACAACAAAGTGGAACAATAAACAAGGGTATTATGAACATTTTGGTTATCAAATGATAGCTGGGGATACTAAATTTAAAGGCATAGAACTTCAAATTTCAGAAGATAATATTCTGATTGTAGTTTTAGAAACCATGGAAAATAATAAATTCGCAGTGCCACTTGAGGCTTATTACGATAAATCTTGGAAGATGCCTGATGTCCAATTAGTGAAATAATCGTTCTACAACAAGGTGTATAGTGCATACCCTTCGGAATACGCACCATACACATAATGTATGCCATTAATAATAACTACAACAAAGAATACTCAACAAAACGAGGTAATCAAAAATTTTAATTATGAAAAAAATTCATTTGTTGCTTCTGGCAACTACACTGATACTTTCTTGTGAAAACCAGGAAAGTACACAAACTGAAGGTACTCAGCATAATGCAACCGGTGTTGAAGTGCCAAAAATGGCGATGACGACGGATATTCCTGAGTCCATTACCACGCCGAACAGCGTCGAAACGCGAATAGGTACACTCGAATTCTTCGATGGGATTCCTACCAAAAAGACGTCAGAATTGGTGTACGACTACCTCGACTTCTCACGGGCCATGGAGACTTTCCTGAATGGAATTCCTGCTGCCTCCATTGAAGCACTTCGACTTGGTGCAGCATCTCTCGGCATAGAGAACTCGAATCAGGTCCTATACTTTGACAAGCTGATGGACAGCAAGGCGCTGTTTCTCACCGGCAACTCCAGCACAGTATACGCTATCCCCATTCTCGACCTCAAAAAGGATGGCCCGACAGTGGTTGAAATCCCGGCAGGTGCCGGCCCTGGAACGGTGAATGACGCCTACTTCCGTTTTGTAATCGACATGGGTGCCCCCGGTCCGGACAAGGGCAAAGGCGGCAAGTATCTGATCCTGCCTCCCGACTACGAGGGTGACCTTGAAGGTCCTATCGGTGGCAAGGCACAGGTCATCAACGGAGAGACTTATTTCGTTGCCAAATCAACCAGCTATGTGAACTGGATTGCTCTGCGTGGATTCCTCGTCGATGGCAAGCCTGACGCAGCTGCCAAGATGTGGAGGGAAGGCCTGAAAGTCTATCCCCTGGCCAAGGCGGCCAATCCGCCCGCGATGGAGTTCATCAGTGGCTCCGGCAAATCGTTCAATACGGTTCATGCCAATAATTTCGAGTTCTACGAGGAACTCCACAATGTTATCGAGCGTGAACCCGTCGATATGCTTGATCCCGAACTGCGCGGACTCTTCGCATCCATCGGGATCGAGAAGGGCAAGCCTTTTGCCCCGGACGCGCGGATGAAGAAAATCATGACGGAAGCGGTGGCGGTGGCCAATGCAACATCACGGGCCATCCTCTGGGATGAGCGCAACAAAGACGAATTCCTCTACGAAGGCAGCTACTGGAAAAAAGGATACGTCGGCGATTCTTATCAATTCCTCAAAGATGAGGGCATGGGCGGACGCAATCTGGATGCACGGACCCACTTCTATTACTTTGCTACAGTGAACACTCCGGCAATGGCGATGAAATTAATCGGTGCAGGCTCCCAATACGCCTGGGGCTATCTGGACGCCAATGGAAACTATCTTGACGGAGGTAAGACCTATAAGATGAACATTCCAAAAGATGCTCCCGTCGAGAAATTCTGGTCGGTGTGCGTCTATGATCCCCAGACCCGCTCCATGCTCCAGACAGACCAAATGTACCCGAGCAAGCAAAGCCAGCGCGACAAGTTAATTGCCAACGCCGACGGGTCGTTCGATCTATATTTCGGTCCTGTGGCTCCGGCCGGCAAGGAAGCGAACTGGACACAGACGGTTCCCGGCAAAGGTTGGTTTTGTCTGTTGCGCCTTTATAGCCCAACCGAGGCATGGTTCGATAAAACCTGGCGACCTGGTGAGATTGAATTGGTTGAATAACAGCATACAACAGTGTATAAAGGGCATTAAAACGCCCTTTATACTTACCGTTATGGCACCATTGCCTGAAGGCACGAAACGCACGTCCTGACATTCATTGTCAGGACTTTCCGTTTAGTTACTCACTCTTTACAGTCGTTCGTGAGCTCGTCGCGTTGCTCCTCGGTTTTAATTGTGCCATAACGCAAGCTGTCGATAAGGCCCAATTGAGTTCAGGATCTTTTAGTAAATTTATGGCAGTCACCGCGGCAACAGTCCATAACAAATGTGTATACCGTATGGGGCGCCATCGATGGCTTCCGTGGGGCTGCCCCCCACACGCCATACACAGCTTGCGTTGTAAACCATTAAAGTAAATCAAAGGAATCATGAATAAAACATATTTAAAATTTTTGGCCTCAATTTTAATTATTACATTTTTTATCCCAGAAAAAGGATATTCACAAAAGGTTATTGAACCAGATGTTTCAATTGAAAAACCAATTAACATCAATGGAGTATTTCCCAACCTGACAATTTTAGGAACATCCGATAAAGATCGTAGTGAAAGTGGTATTGGTGCGTTAATTCCTTGGGCTGATAAACTTTGGATGATTGGCTATGTTGCACACATTCAAGGATCAGGTTTAGGGTTGTATGAGATTAGTGATAATATGACTATGGTAAAACATTCAGAAAGTATTACTGGAACATTTGCTAACCGTATGATTCACAACCCTTCAGAACAAGCAATTATTGGACCTCACTTTATTGATAAGCATGGAGAAGTAAGGAGCTGTAAAGCGTTATCAAAACATCGGTTGGCAGCTACTATGGAGCATTTGACCGACCCCAAAAACAAAGTTTACTTTCTTACTATGGAAGGCTTATTTTTCGAATGTGATGTAAATTCATTGGAAACTACACAATTATTTAATTTAATTAATGAACTTGAAATCCCCAAAACAGGATATGTTCATTTCAAAGATGGGCATACTGGAAATGGAAGAGTTGTTGTTGCTAATAATTCATATGATGAAAGAGATTTTCTTGAAGAATCTTTTGCGGGTAGACTTGCAGAATGGGATGGTAAAAGCGATAAGTGGACGATACTTGAAAAAACAGCCTTTATAGGTGTCGGAGGTAAAAACAGTGCTATCTATAAAGGAAAATCAATATATGGTAATCCAATATTTGCAACCGGCTGGGATAAAAAATCAGTCATATTAAAATGTTATAATGACCGTACGAAAGAATGGAAGAGGTATCGCCTTCCAAAAGGTAGTCATTCATTCGATCATGCTTGGAATACAGAATGGATGAGAATACGAGAAGTGCAAACTGAACGATTTATCATGGATGTGCATGGCATATTTTACGAACTTCCAATGATGACCTATGGGGGTGATGTTTGGGGTATAAAACCTATTTCGTACCATTTGAGGATTGTTCCTGATTTTTGTTTTTGGCGAGGGATGTTTGTTATGGCAGGCGATCAAACAGATCACGGTGTTGGACAACCTCAGTCTGGATTGCTTTTCCAAAATATTGATGATTTATGGAATTATGGTAAACCAACAGGATGGGGGGCCATTTGGCAAGATGAAATCGTAAGTACTAGTGCCACATCTGATCCTTTTCTAATGACTGGATTTGATAAAAAGACAGTTCATTTTATAAATAAAGGTACAGAAGAGGTTGAATTTACCATAGAGGTTGATGTTATGGGAAATGAAGAGTGGTTTATATATAAAACAATTAAAGTAGAACCTAATGGCTATTCGCATCACGAATTTCCTAATGGATATTCAGCACATTGGGTAAGGGTAAAAGTAAATAAAGCATCAAAAGTCACAGTTCAATTTGTATATAATTAAAACAGTTTATAACATTTTGTATAAGTAATGGCAGGCGATGTGATAAATACCAAGGTTTGTAACCCGCTCAAACAGCGTAGCGGTTTGACAGGTTTGTGCCACGTAATCTGCCACTACTCATACAATTTAATGTTCAGGCACATTGGCTGCGCCGAGCTCGTCCCGCAAGCGGTCCTCGGTATGTTACTCACTCCTTACAGTCGTTCGTGAGCTCGTCGCTTTGCGCCTCGGTTCAGCTAACGCTGTCTTTTGTCTGCCCGTTCCTAAAAATCGGCACGCCTGCATCCAAAAGACATGTGCCTGAATGAAGCGTTAATGCTAGAATGTTTCGAATATTAGATGAATCCAGCAGGATAAAAGACATATATGAAAAGGATGAAACTCATTAATATTTTTATTGTAGCCTTCGTTTTTCTGATTCCCACCAGTGTCTCTTCACAAACTCCAGTCCTTGAAACAAAAATGTCTGCTGATTCATTATTGGAATTCGAACTACAACTGGATAGCCTCAGAAGATATCTTAAAATACCCGCCCTTTCTGCTGCGGTTGTAAAAAATGATGAAATCATATGGGCAAATGGATTTGGATATGCAGACCTTGAGAAAAAAGTAAAGGCAACAGATTCAACTGCATACAGAGTGGCATCTATTACAAAAACGTATGCTTCAACCATTATCATGCAGCTTGTCAATGAAGGAATAATTGATCTGGAAGCTCCTATTTCAGAATATGGTATCAACTTAAAAAGTAAAGGAATAATATGTGTTAAACATTTACTATCACATACATCGCAATATAAACCAGGCGAGGTTTTTAGATATAGTGGTGCCCGTTTTGGGTATCTTGAAGAGGTGATTAAAGATGCGACAGGAAAATCATTTGGTGAACTTTTCATTGAAAGGATTATTATACCATTAAATCTCAGAAATACAGCACCTAGCCTTTGGACTGACTCAACTTTATACCCCGAAACAACTAATTTATTCCCGGGAGTTCATCAAAGACTTGCCAAACCTTACAGACTCAGGCAGAATAATATAATTTCAAAATCGGAGTATATCATGGGTTTTATGGTAGCAGGTGGACTTGTAACAACGGTGCATGATATGGCAGCTTACAACATAGCACTAGACACAAATTTTTTCTTTGATGAATTAACTAGTAAAAGGATCTATTCACCATTTATATCTACCAAGGGTGATTTATTGCCATATGGTTTAGGATGGTTTGTTCAAGATTCTTATAATCTTCGAATTTTATGGCATTATGGATGGCATCCGGACGCCGCATCCTCCCTAATCATTAAAGTTCCAGAAAAAAGAATTTCCTTTATGATATTTGCCAACTCCGATATGCTAAGCAAGCCTTTTTCGTTACACAATGGCAATGTCTTAAACTCACCAGCAGCAATCATTTTCCTTAAAACATTCCTGCCTGAAGAGTTCAGGAATCCTGGAATTAACGAAAAAGAAAATGAATTGAAAGAGATCGTATTGAGAAGTACGGGTAATGTACCACTTATCAGTCGATTGCAATCTGTGTTGCTAAACATTTGTCTATTAATTTTTGTTTCTGCAATAATTTTCTGGCCGCTAAGATTGATTGCAAATAAATTATTTCCACCCAGATTAGAACTTGTGCAGAACGAAGGATTAAAAGGGTTTCTTTTCCGATTTTATCTTTTTGTTATTTGCCTGAT
>Ga0209536_100009083_pt1 | contig 14804 bp, 12 predicted proteins | sample DeeMarSeWOR28_12_FD_187461 | JGI IMG/M metagenome (GOLD analysis project Ga0209536, IMG submission 187461) | Marine sediment microbial communities from White Oak River estuary, North Carolina - WOR-2-8_12 (SPAdes) (version 2) | ecosystem: Environmental > Aquatic > Marine > Intertidal zone >...
TGGTTGAAAGTTATGGCAACGGCACCATTTTTTGCCCTGTCTCCACATATTGCCCTGGCTTCAGTTCCATTTACTATTTCCAGATGCTCTATCTTTTTATTAATCAATGTATTCAGGGCCATATACATGTCCCCGTTCGGTATACCATTGGTTTGATACAATATTGGATTATCCGCATTGAAATGCTTCAATATGCTGGCATCAACCAGGTCAACATATTGCCCCCTTAGTGGTTCCACATCAAATAAGGTAATACTGATCACGCCCTTTTCTCCAAGTGTGCCATACAATTCTTTCCCCCTTGCGGGTTGAATAACCTCACAGGCAGTAAACTGCAGAGTTAAAAGTTTGCTGAAAAAAGGATCGTTTGTGTTAACAATGGAGAGATTATTAATTAAAATCAGCTTCCCATTTACAAAGTCACTAATTAAAGAATCTTTCTGGCAACCCTGAGATCTGGCTTGAATTGAAATAAGTATACAAATCGAAATTAATATTTGTCGTAACATCGACTAAATCTAACCCCATAAACCAAAATTTAAAACTCTTTCTTCAATTAGGTTGAAATTTTTAACATTGGGAGTGAACTTCCCTTTGGTATAGGATCAATTAAAATGGTTCAATTTAAATAGGTAGATGAAGAGAATATATTTAATTGGATATTCGAGCTATGATGTCTTCAAAGGTATTCTGCTGATTTAGCACATCCTTCTGACCAATCCCTGTTCTCAAACTCAACCTGGTAAATACATGTAAATCTGAGTCGATCATCTCAATATCGATGGGATCGCCATTTGCACCTCGAACACCCTTGTAAATAAGAACTGCCCCCGCAGGGTCAGCTGTCGGATCGCGTTCCGACTTATAGATTTTTAACGAGCATCCGGAAGGTAAAATAATTCCTTTTTGAAGTTCCTTTCTAACCTCATTCAATAGATTCATCAATTCGCGCAAGGTTTCTTCTGGCCGGAAATGATACCAGTATTTATCTTCATCCAACGTGTTGTCGGCTTCCATGTATCCGAGCATTGGGCCAAGTATGCCAACAAGTGACAGACTTTTCGATGACGGTATTATAATAGGATCAATAAGAAATATATTCCCAGGTACAATTTTATCATTAAAATACCCTGAATTAATTATATCCAGAATCAGGGTAGAACTTGTGGATGAACCGGCAAAATGTATATTCTTGTACCCTGACATTACCAAACGGTCATATTCTTCAAGAATAGATTTGCTCCAGTCTTGCCAGTTTGAAGTTTTAAATTCCTCATAGGTCCTTCCGTGACCCGCCAATAGAACCTGTGATATTAATACCTCCGTATTAGATTCATTCCATTCGCGAAATTCGTTCCACTCAAAGGTTGAAGCACTATAGCCATGAGAGACTATTATTACAGGCATCTCCGCCTCTTCCGGGGTAGGATTCGGATTTGAATAAGACACTAAAAAGGCTTCCGGATCATATAAGGAAGCATCAAAAATCACTTCTCCATCAAGCATATCAGGAGATATATCCGGGTCCCCGCAGGATAACACAACTGCAGAACCGCAAATACATACAAAAGCAATTATTTTTGAAAGTTGCATAATACACTTATTTGAAAATACAACGGATAAAGGGTGCCTGCACCACTTGTTCCATCTCCGGTGATCAAATTATACCCCAGGGTGCTATTGATCGATATTCTTTTGATAATAGTATATCTTATGCCTGCTTCCAGGGCAAACAGAAATGATTGATTCTGAAGGTCATCGAAGACAGGCTCTTCGTAATCAGCATGAAAATATCCCAGATCAATACCGGTTAAAATATTAAGTTTCTTTTGGGGGCGTATAATGTAATGGGTGCTAAGAAAAAGTCTGTCCTGCTTGATGGCATTTGAATTTATAGCTGAGCCAAGCCTACTGCTTACATAGTGAAATCCAAATAGAACTCTATCAGATAAGATTTTATCGGAATCGTAGTAAACCGAAAACCCGTTTTCAAGGTAAAAGTTTATGCTTTTCTGCAGACGAATACCCACAGAAACAGTTTGTGTTTGGGCAATTAACTTTCTTTGACCGGAGAGTGAAAGGACCAACACCAAAACTAGTAGCCAGCAGAAGAATTTACAATAGTGGTTGAGCATATATTTAAAAATAGTATCAAAATATACTTAATAAATACTTTTTATCCAAAAATACATGCTGCTTAACTCTTTATTCATCAGTATTCTTAGGAACAACTGCGAAATGTAAATAATAGTCAAATAAGAAACAATAGTATGTATTACAATTGTTCAAAATTATCTACCCATAGAATACATCGCTCCTCCAGGATAAATAAAATGTTATTTCCAATTACTATTACTCACTTACTCGTTCCAGCATATCCCTGATATCCCCGGGTGTGGACATGATCTTGGTAAATGTGGCCATCTTAAGATCCGGAAAAGACAATGCAATGCGATATCGCCCATGAAGCATAATAACCTGCCCGCCTTTAACCAGCATTTCATAGGGTAAAAAAGCCGTATGCTTGGTATCAGCAATATCGATCTTTGGCAAGAATTTGGACTCCCCATCCTCTCCGGATAATCCGAAACCGTATAACTTTAAATCCTCCCCCGGGATTTCAACGGCGTATACCAGCGTAACATCTTCCACTCCCCGTTTCAGGTTGGCCTCAATTTTTGACACGGCCTGTTCATAACTACTGAACTGTCGCAATTCCACCACGTCATCGAACCGGGGCATACCTAGCATATACCTGTAATCCCAGAGATCATCAACCTCAATGCCTTTTTCTGACCCGAAGTCCTTCCCATTATAGGTTCCAATGTGTTTCATCAACGATGTTAGCTTATCGGTCAGGTTCTTATAATGCTGCTCCACCTCAGGGAAATTCTCCCCGAAATAGGCATTGCCCCAATACGCAGGATTGGTATAGGAAATATAGGTTTGATCGCCATCCCTTGTCAGACCTATCCTCAGCGCTGCAGCAAAGCCGGTTTGACCTCTAAAACGTTGGACTGCCCGCACAAGATCACCATCGCTGAAAACGATCACGCGACGGGAATTATCATCTGCCGGCATATAGTCACCCAATACCTCAATTCCCTCTGATTCGAGGTTGATTTTAAGGGTAGCAATTACCTTTTCGATGGGATCGTCAGTTGTCGCGCCAAGAATATAGGGCCTTAAGACTTGTGCTTTGACCTCCATCCCTCTGACGATACCGATCACGAATAAAAAATACATCCACTTTCTCATAATCTCTTCATTTTAAAAAAAACAGGCCAAAAATCGAGGAAAGGATTTAGAATTCAAAATACTGTATCATGATATATAACAGTAATTATCTTCTCAGAAGCTCATTTGAAATTTGTAAGGCATACCTTATCTACTTGCCTCATAAAATAAAATATATTATTTTTAGAGATTGCACACGTGTGGTTGGTTATAAATTCATTCGTTTAGCTTAATACAGGCCTGTCACCATGATAAATTTCTACAAAATTGTAAAAGAAAGTCTCCATTTTAACCGGTTTGAATTTGACAATACCGTTTGCCTTGAATATTCATGCCCTATTGAAGCTGACCAGGTGGGTATTTTCTCACAATCAGACTATATCGTACACGTCCTCAGCGGTAAAAAGACCTATAACACAATTAACGGACAATGGACACTTAATTCCGGCGAAACCTTATACATGAAAAAAGGAGCTACCATAATTCATCAGTATTTTGACCACGAATTCTGTATGCTGGGCTTCTTTATCTCGGATGATCTGATCACGGAGACCATAGCTGAAATAAAAGGTAATGTTCCTGTGAAACAGAGTCCTGAATCTCAACAATTTACAGCTACCGAGGTGCAGCCAACCCCTTACCTTGAAGGATATTTCCATTCTATGCTCACCTATTTCAGGGCGGCCGATCAACCTCCGACACAGATCATCAAGCTCAAACTAAAGGAGCTTCTAATTAATATAATGAATTGTGATCCAGTGCTGAATACCTATTTGAGGGCATTTATTTCTCAGGATAAACCTTCATTAGCGAGTATAATGGAAGCGAATTTTTGTTATAACCTCAAATTGGAAGATTTCGCCGAGCTGACCCACCGCAGCTTATCCACTTTCAAAAGGGATTTCCAGAACCTGTACAACGAAACGCCTGGTAAATGGCTCCTCAAAAAAAGGGTCGACTTTGCAGCCAACCTGATATTAAGCAGCGATCAGAGCATTTCCCAAATAGCTTTTGAATCAGGCTTCGAAGACCTTTCTCACTTCAGCCGTGTCTTCAAGGAAAGAACTGGAAAAAATCCCAGTGAATTCCGGAAGGTTCAGGCCTGAGAATACCTTAGTTAAGGATTCATATTAATAATCATTCCTGGTTAATTTCATCTGAAATCCCTTCATTTTAGGTCGATTGTAGGCAGTTGAACCAATCAGACAAGTTATAGAACTTTTCAGCAAAATAACTCTGTAGCTTATCTATGACCTTAGTACTTCCATTAAACACTATTTAACCATGAAAGAAGTACTTGTAAAAAACCAAAAGATTGACAACTCAAAAAAATCTGAGAAGCGTCAAACCAATTTCAGTAGAAATCACTCAAAAGAAGTAGATGCTGGTCTGAACAAGACGACCACCATTCAGATGAAGGGCCTTCTCGATGACATTGAAGAAACTGAATATCCTTTTTTCACGGAAAAGTCCTTTTTAGATATGGCTATGGGCAGGATCCCGGATTTTGAATCGCTTTACCTTAGTCTATCAAAGATACAGGTTGCATCGGGAGTGCCAGTATCCGCTCTTCAGTTTATGCCTGCTTTGGGGGAATACACCCTGAACGATCCGGAGGAAATCGAAAATTTCGTAAGCAATCCGGAAACAAATCATGTGCTCGTACAAAATGACCTTATCAAGATCGTATTGATCCGCTGGGAACCGGGTACAGAATGCGGAATTCACGGCCATGCTGAAGGCGGATGCGTATTCAAAGTGTTAAAAGGGAAAGTTGTAGAGAAACGATTCACTGCCGACGATGCAAAAGAACAACTTGCCGAAGGTACCTACGGAGAAGGGAACATGGCATATATTGACGACCAAATGGGCCTGCATTGTGTTGGAAATCCGTTTTCTGAACCTGCCATTACGTTACACATGTATACGCCTGGCAATTACAAATCCGTAAAGAAGTAATCATGATAAGCATATTCCTAAAGCTGGCATTCATCTTTCAGTATACCTGGCGGTACAGAAACCACCTTATGGTCCCCCGTTTCTTTGGGCTTATCATGTATTTTAGTTACCTTCTCAATTAAAAATTAAGTCCGTGATATCGAGATCCATACTATGCCTTGCATTATTGATATTTCAGGGGTTGAACCTGTCCAGGGCCCAGGAAACCGAATCAGAGACCCCGGTCATAAAGGTTCTGACTTTCAATATACTCCATGGAGCAACTATCAAAGGAGATTTCAACCTGGATGTCATAGCTAAAGTGATCCGGGAGGCAGACCCGGACCTGGTGGCATTGCAGGAAGTGGATTTCATGACCAACCGGGCAAAAAAGTATGACCTGGTCACCGAACTTGGGTGGAGGACTAAAATGGCTCCTGTTTTCGGCAGGGCCATGTACTATGACGATGGTGAATATGGCGAAGGCATTTTATCCAGGTATTCTTTCCTGAAGACAAGAAATATCGCATTACCCTTTTCTCCGGGAAATGAGCCCAGGGCAGCACTTGAAATTCTGATTGTTTTGCCATCCGAAGATACTATAGCGTTTGTAGGTACCCACCTCGATCACCTGAAAGACGAAAGAGACCGGGTGGCACAGGCAGAAAAGATCAATCAAGTATTCCTGAAGAATAAATATCCTACCATTCTGGCTGGTGACTTGAATGCCGTTCCAGGCAGTACACCAATGAAAATGCTGGAAGCTTACTGGAATTCCTCTTATGATACATCAAATCCGGAACCTACCTTTCCTTCGGATAACCCGAGGGTAAAAATTGATTATATAATGTCGTATCCTGAACACGCCTGGAAGATCCTGGAGACAAAAGTTATTTGCGATCCGATTGCTTCCGACCATTGTGCCTATCTGGTTATCCTGGAATTAATAAAATAGTTAAACGAACTCTGGAATGTCCTCCCAGGATGAAGATTTCACTGGTTAATCCTCCCATATATTAGATCAATATTTTTATAAGAGATTACGGCTGAGTACGTTATAAGGTAAATAAAGAGTATTGTAAGTTTTCGGGAGACCGGTTAATATACCAAAACCAGCTAATCATGAAATGGCTAAATAATTATAATAACATTCTATTTGCCACAATTGGGACAATATCCATTTTTATTGTGGCTTTTGTTGCCCTAAGCTCACTGAGTCTTTTTAGAGGAAGTGATGCAGAAAATCGAGGGATCGACCAGGAAACTGCACAAAATGAGGATGGTTTAACACAATTGGTCAAGGATCAAGATGAATTTTTCCTGGGCGATCCGGATTTGATTGATTCTTCCATGAGCACCTATATCATTCCGGTATATAAACCTGAGAACGATGACTCCTTTAATAAATATTCCTCGTCATCTTACCGCTCAGGGTATAAGATTAATTTAATTATCCATGATGTTGAACACAATCAGGTGAACAAACTCTTCGAAGATCTGGTCCTGATTTCCTATTATGAGATTATCAGGGCAAATAATTCTATCTTGATTAAGGCCGTGTATTCAGACGAAGATACCAATGAAAACGGGATTATAGATTTCAATGATGAGAAAGCCATCGGTCTCTATGATCTGGATAGTGAATCGTTCAGCACCATATCCCTGAAGAACAAGTATATTTCCATTTCCTCTATCTACGACAAGAGATTGAACGCACTCGTAATACTCGGCAAAAATGATCTGCCAGACCAGAAACCGACTTATGAATATTTCAGATATGAATTTGATTCACAGACAGTGACAGCACTTGAAAATCCCATATGACGCCCTATGCAAACAAGCGCATCGGATTATTGCTTCTGTTCCTAGCAGTTTTTCTGTCAGTCTCAGCCCAGGAAAATTATTTTCTATCCGTCAATGTAGAACCGGAGCTTATCGAGTCCGGCAAATACAATAACTTCTATAAATACGATCTGGGGAAATATCTGTTATTCGTCGGGAGGTATGAGAACAATTTGAGATATAAAATCCAGAATAAACAATCGAATCATATCGATTATGAAAATAAAGATTCGATGTCAGATGCCATGATCCGCATTCCCAAGTTTTTTTTTAATGAAGATAAATCGATTCTCATCATCCTGATGGAAGAGGCTGCGGAGTATAGCTGGGGACAGGAAGTTATTATGATTCGCAATGGGGTGGTCAGGAACATCGGATATTTAAGCTATGCGGTTCTGGGTGAGGAATATGAAGAATCATTAGCTGACCATTGTCGCATCAAGGGGAATAAAGACAGGATATGGATGACCTTCGAAGACATAAAGATCATTGATTATTCCAATGATAATTCCATTATTGAAGGCAGGGATCTTCGATTTGAGTTGACAATGGATGGAATTAACAGGATATAATCCGGATCGCGCTCTGTAATTATATTAAAGTAGGGATCAAAAAGATTTTTTACAAGAATTAATATTTCTTAATAGTTACAATAGCAGAGTATTAAGCCACAATTTTTTGCTATAAATTCTCTATCTTCAACCCGATTATTACCAGGAATATACCATGCATGTGCTATGAAGACGAACATCTTTCTCAAAATTGATTGGACATCTAAGCTTGTCGATCTTTTAATCGTGATTGTGGGTATCAGTATTGCGTTTAAGCTGAATACATGGAATGAATCCAAAAAGGCCTCCAATGAGATGATAGAATATCTTGCCAGTTTTCATGAAGAAAACACCTACAATAAGAATACACTAACCTCGGCACTGGAATATTCCTTATCGATTAAAACAGATATCGACTCACTAAAGGTCATTCTGGCCTCTGAAGATTATGATAATCCGAACACTAAAATATACGCGGCAAGCATGATGAGCCTTTCGAATTTTATACCATTAACTACAACAATGGATAATATCACTGCTTCAGGGGAATTCGGGCTGATTAAAAATCCCGAATTACGAAAAAAGATAATAGATACGTATAAATCATACAGGAATACGCTTAAAGTCGATGAAATATTAACGGATTATGTGGACAAATACCTTACACCATATTTCTTCGAAAACGTTCGATTCAGTGATTTCAATCCTATAGGTGAAGACTTTATCGATAATCCAAGATTTGAGAATCTGGTTTTCGGTTACGAGGTATTGCTGAATCAACAAATAAGGGGTTATGAAGATGCGATCCAGCAAATCAATACACTGCTCAGTGCCATTGATTAAAAGGATATTAATTTGTAACCTGAAAACTAAAGTATAACTGGCTCAGAAAGTAGATAAATATGAAAAATAACTATGCCCTGATTTCCCTAATTTCGATACTGAGTACGCTGCCTATTCAGTCAGTGAAATCGCAGGTTCATCAAAAGTCAATCGCCTAATATCTGACAACCACAAGGGTTCTGGGAGGCAATTCCGAAAATTCCAGTGAACGCTCTCCAAAAGTATTTGCAACCTGTGCCTCAACGGGCAATGTGAGCTCGATACTTGGGTTCATCCCATACTCCGTGTCAAGTTGTACCGCAACCGGTTCGTCCCTGAAGTTTTCAATGATCAAAAGATCATCACCCATAAGGTAGAGTGAAACCATCGTGGGTGCATTAAATTTAATTCCAAAAGGCTCCAACATTTTGTTCCTCATCTGATTTACTTCCTCTCTGCTGAGCCTGAGGATTTCCCTGGGCCTGCCATCCACTTGCAAAACCTGTACATTTTCAAATTGTTCCAGATCGCCCAAATGACCTGCTAATCCATCCGTCACCAGGACAGGTTTCCCTGCTGCGACAAAGTTTTCCAGTTTGCTGTCAAAATCAGGATCTTTGATCATATGAATAGGAAAGAATGCTGCCTGGGCATTCATGTCGATTTCTCCGGTGGGGACAAGAGGAATTCCCAGCATCCCGAGAAAATTGTATATGTAGGTCTCGTCCTTTCGGCTGATTTTTACTCCTGCCGAATCATAAAAAATCTTTGGCGAACTGTTTGGAGGTTTTGTGGCCAGAACTCCCTTAATCGGTTTCCCATCAATCAATTTCGCCAGTTCAAATAAACCCGGCAATTCTTTTTTGAAGGCTTCTGTGTTCGCTATACCTGTTCCAGTTCGGTTGCCATAGGAATTGGTCTCCCGGATAAGTCCTCCGTAGGAGAACAACATCAGTTCAGTCGCATCCGCAAGTACCGTTTGGCGAGCCTGTTCCACATACGTCTTCTCAGTCGTTCCCAGTGCGTCGAACCATCCCCCTTCTGTTTTATCCTTTCCGAGATCTTTTAACCAGCGCATGATATAGTAGGCGCCATATTGGGGCAGATTCAGCCCTTCCGAATCATTCACGAAATCATTATCCCGGGTCTCGGTTCCTACCCAGGTAATATCATAGGATTCTATTTCACCGATAACCTCATATCCACGTTCGTGAAAACGGTCGTACCACTGTGGAAATTTATTGATGATCTTCACATTGGGATTAACAGCCCGGGCCGGTTTCTGAATATATTCCCTGCTGATCATATTCATCATTTCACAACGATACTCAGACATATTCTGATCCCCACAGGCTTCCAGGCATTCCTCGCATTCACAATCCGTAAAGAGGAAGTCATCGATCATGATGACGTCGAATATAGAAGCAGTATATTCAAATATCCTGACCAGTTCCTGCCGTGTCGTATCACTCGTATAACAAGCCAGAAGCGGCCAGCCTGTTGTTTGCTTGCCAAAATTAACGGTAGTTACACAGCCCGAAGCCTCTATCCCTGCGGCTTCAAACTGGCGCTTGGCATTTTCCAGCGCTTCCCGCTCAGCGGTATATCCCCGGAAAGATTCTACAAAGACCCTCGTAATGCCCGCCGCTTTACACCAGGCGATGGCACTATCCAATCCGGTTTCAGAGGAAAGCTTGTCTCTCACATCCTGCGCCGTGAATATCGTCGAGACCCTGAGCAGATCTTTGTTTTTGTTGGCCAGTTCCCAGTTACCCGGAGGTGCACAGGAATAAATCGCGGCACAGGTCAACAGGAAGAGGAAGGTATTTTGCGAAAATTTTTGTAACATTTTCATGTATGTGTATTTGATATTGAAAAAATAGATTCTGCACATTTTATGTGGGGAATTACGAATGCTTCCATCTCATAACTATACAGGAAACCCTTACTAACTGGTAAAAGAACATCATAATGTCTTGACCGCTACTTTCAACCAATCAACCAACAAGCACAACAATCAGTTCAAAGTTCCTTCTTAGTTTAAAAAATATACTTTTACCAAAGTAAGGGTTCCGCTCAGTTTAGCAGGTTAACAAATACTGCTTTTAAATTATTTACGTTTACGCCTATTGTCATAGACGTTAAAAAATACCAACCGCTCAAAAATTCACATCTCCTTGAAATCGTAATGAAGGTAAGAAAGTAAATTTAATTAGTCAACTATACTGCCTGGACTTTTTATTTTCTTCGGTCATCTCCATACCAAATGAAACAATTCACTTTGATGTCATCAAGCAATTTAATATATTAGACTTAAGCTAAATAACTGATAATGATCAATTTAAATAAATTGATCAAAGTGCAACAAGACATTCAATCCGATACAATGTCTGATCTTTATAAGCCAAATATCCGTCAATAATTTGCCCTTCTAAATCTTGATATATCAGAATACGGAAATTTGAAAATGATAACCAATGTTATTGTGATTATGAAAATACAACTACCTGAAATTCGAATAATCCCTGCCTTTAACGTTCGAGAAGTACATAACACAATCTGCCGGGGCGTCCTGACAGCATGTTTTATGCTAGTCTTATCTTTTGGTTGTGATGATGGTTCTGAAACAACGCCTGATCCGGAGTATGGTCCTACACGTGAGGTGTTCTTTGGTGAAGAACTGGCCCTTGTTCAGGAGATCAGTTTTAAAGCGGAACAGTTTACTGTTTTTGGAGACTTGCGAATACCTCCTTTGGGGGAAAAGCATCCAGTTATATTGATGCTTCACGGATCGGGAGAAGCGACCAGAAATGGATCAGTACCATTTGAACCTATAATTGAAATCTTCCTGCGAAATGGATTCGCAGTACTCTCCTGGGATAAGCCCGGAAGCGGGAAATCAACTGGAGAGTTCAGCAGTGGCCGTACACTATCTGATCGTGCAATTATTGTATTGGCTGCGATACAGGTCATGCAGGACAACGCTTCTATTGACGGTTCTTTAATTGGTCTTTGGGGCATAAGCCAAGCGGGTTGGGTGATGTCCAAGGTGCTGGAATCAAGCAACCGGGTTTCTTTTATGATCGTGGTTGGTGGCGGGGCCGAAGATAGTATTGAACAATTTGCCTATCTGGTCGGACAGGTGGCCGCTTGTGCTGGTGAAACTCCGGAAAAGGTAGAGGATATTGAAAAATACTGGTCTCAAATGATCAAAGCTCTGAATTATACGGAATACCGAGACGCTGCAGATTTCATTGCGACCATTCCAAGTATTGTTGATTTCACAGGGTTAGAGGTTTCGGAAGAAAATGAGTGGACAGCCTGGCCCAGGGATATTGATGCTTTTTTCGATCCAATGGATGTTATGAAAAGCATAGATATTCCCGTTTTAGTGTTTTATGGTGAACTGGACAGGAATATAGATCCTGTGCAGGGCGCCTCAGCATATCAACAGGCATTGGATGAAGCTGGAAATGAAGACTACCGCATCGAAGTCCTTCAAGGAGCGGGACATATTTTGTTTGAGGCTGAAACCGGATGTCTTGATGAGTTTGTCGGCAATGAATATGTACCCGAATACCTGGAGATATTGGAAGATTGGATAAGCACAAATGTACCATAAAAATAACTCGCTGTTAATCAGCGAGTTATTGTATTGATTTGTGATCCACTCAGGACTCGAACCTGAAACCTACTGCTTAGAAGGCAGTTGCTCTATCCAGTTGAGCTAGTGGACCAGCTTGAAAGAACTCAGTCGATTTATACGATTTTGACGGACCTGCTGGATCAGGTCCGGAAACCTAACGATAAATGGCTCCGTTCCGAGTCGCAAAAGTACTCGAATTCTTTAAAAGTTCATAAATGAGGATCAAATAATTGCCCCCTGGACTTCAGGCCCTGATTGTATCTAATCAATAGGGCAATGTACCACTATGCGGTCTATTTCTCCGGTTCTGTTAAATATTTTGCTTGAGATTTCCTCAGTCAGCTTGAGCCCTTCAATTTGTTCAGTTTCGTCATTATTATAGTACACCTCAACCGAAGAATTTTTTGATAATGAATATACTATGGGTACCTGGCAAAAGGAAAAGGCAAGAGATCCTTTAGCAAGATCTATTTTTGTATAGGTATTCGAAACATTGGTAAGGACATATTGTGCATTTTCTTCAAGGAATTCCTCAAGACGGATCAGGGATAGGTCAAATGCAATACAACCTGCCTCCACACGAGTCCCCAATTCGCCAAGCCGCGATAGCAAGTCTTCCTTGACCTGGCCGGTCATGCCCGGTTGCTGGGCACCCTTGTTGGCCGGGGTATGGGAATAGGGATCTATTGGAAAGGCGCCATATACTTCCGGATTCTTATGCGTACCCAAACCCTCCTTAATGTCATAATAGTGTTCCTTCAGTAATTGCAATACAGACTCAGGCTCATGAGCTTCTTTTGCACTGTAAAAGATCTCCTGAACGGCGAGCAACAGTTTTGAATTCATGTGCCAGTATATGGATCCCAACCCTTCATAGCCAAAAAATTTCCCGGATCTGCCAGTAAAACTATGATGGTTGAAAACCTGCTCATAAATATCCAATACAAGGTCTCTTTCCCCTTCACCAGTAATGCCATACACGGATGGGTCAAGCGCATCCAACGCCTTTCTCAATACCTTTGCATTGCTTAAATCCGGATTAAAATAGTAGTTACCACGCGTATCTACCTGGACGATTTCGGCATTCTTTTCTTCTATTAATTTTTTTAACAGGTCCGATTGCCAAACCAGGTCTGGATTGATTTTCGATTTATTTTCAAAGCGTGCTAAAGATCTGTCAGGGTAAAGCACATAACTATCCTGGTCTTCCCGATAAAGTGCGCTGCTTCTCAGAGCATCGAGAATTTCTAAGGCTTCCCTAGCATGAATAAATCCGGAACTCAGGACAGCCACCTGGCCTTCGAGCATGGGATACAGGTGTTCGACACCGTATCCTGATTCTTTAAACTGTATCAGGTTATAGGCATGATACAGATGGTCGGGCCTACGGTTTGCTTTTATGGTATGCTGAATGAACAAGATGGATAATTCCAGAAAATCGAGAATCTCATCTACAGATATAGTTGACTTTTGCAGGGATGGCATCTTATAGACCCTGTTGCGGTAATCCTCACCCACTTTTCCAAGCGAGCCGGTGATATCTGCTCTTACCTCATCAGAGAGCGCTGATCGTATAATTTTCTCATATTTCTTAAATACCGCAGTAATGGAATGCAGAAATTCTTTCACCTCCACCCCAACTTCGAATTCTTGAAGGTCAGCATCATTGAACAGTATTTTTAAGAAATCAAGATACCTGTACATGTAATACACCGTGACCATGGAAAGTCCATGACCGACCAGGGCATTGTTTGCATCATTCCATTCGGGACGCTGTGTATTCATCCATATCCCTCCTTCGGGAACAAGATTCGATAATTTGGTCAGCAGGGGGATGAGTAATTTTTCGGTGAGTGTAGCTTTTACAAGGCTATTGTCATGCCACACCATCCTGCCATCAGCGCCAATTTGCCTGATACGCTCCTGTACCTCTTCTTCCACCGCTGTATCGAAATCAATGGTATTGTATGGATCCTGTACGATATCATCGTATCCTTTTATCCTGTATGGGACATTGGCATAGGTGAAAAACAGTTTGTCCAGGAATTCTTCAAGGTTTCCGGGATGAAACCTCTTTGATATTTCCAGTAATTTCAAAAGATAGATGATCTGGTGGTCACCCCAATATCCTATGAAAGACCAGGGATCATCCGGATCCGTGATCTCCCAATCAATTCCCTTTTCCGATATCCTGTATGGATTATAGCCATCCATGGTGGATGCATTCAGGAAAATAGTAATGATGTTTTCTATGAATTCAGGATAGGCATAGCTCAGTGCTTCCCAATTCTGAAAAATATCCCGCCAGTTTCCTTCATAACTCTTCCGCCAGGAGCCGTCTTCATTCACCACATCAATGTTGAATTTATTCCAGGGACGGCTGGGATCACCATGCCTCCTGCTGAATGTAATGGGTAAAAATTCGTAGGCATACCGCTCCAGGTTATCAGTTGCGTGCTCCCGTATTTTATTCTTTAATTCCTTAACAGAAAGATGGTCCGGCAATGTATTCAATATCGACTGATCAGCCAGGTAGGTCTCGGAATTCTTCTGTTTGATGAAATCAACGAATTCCTGCTTTTCGATCAGATACCCTTCCGTAAAGATCCCTCCGCGCATGACATTGAAGAGCGTATTGGAAGTATGTCTCATGTTGCCGATCTGATCCGCACTTACCTGCTTACCATCAGCCGCTGTGACAATATTCCATAAATTCTCTGAACTGATCTCAATTTCTTTTTCCACTGATTCCTGCAGGCCAGTATCCT
>Ga0209536_100009084_pt1 | contig 14803 bp, 7 predicted proteins | sample DeeMarSeWOR28_12_FD_187461 | JGI IMG/M metagenome (GOLD analysis project Ga0209536, IMG submission 187461) | Marine sediment microbial communities from White Oak River estuary, North Carolina - WOR-2-8_12 (SPAdes) (version 2) | ecosystem: Environmental > Aquatic > Marine > Intertidal zone >...
TACCCCGGAAAAATACAAAGACGCCCGGATTATTTTTAAGGATTTCGAGACCTCGAATTGGACCTGGGACCCGATTGCCAAGGCATACTACTGGCATCGTTTTTACTCTCACCAGCCGGATTTAAATTATGAAAATCCTCTTGTCCAAAAGGAGATTTTGCGCGTGCTTGATTTTTGGTTCGGCATGGGCGTGGATGGCCTGCGTTTGGATGCCGTGCCGTATCTTTATGAAGAGGAGGGCACGAATTGCGAAAATCTGGAGGCCACGCATCAGTTCTTGAAAAAACTACGTTCCCACGTCGATAGCCGGTTTAAAAACCGTATGTTGTTATCAGAGGCAAACCAATGGCCGGAAGATGCGGCTTCCTATCTGGGAGCAGGTGATGAGTGCCATATGGCATTCCACTTTCCGGTGATGCCTAGGTTGTTTATGTCGCTGTGGATGGAAGACAGGTTTCCTCTCATCGATATATTACAGCAGACCCCGGCTATCCCGGAGAATTGTCAATGGGCGATGTTTTTGCGTAACCACGACGAATTGACGCTGGAGATGGTTACGGATGAAGAGCGTGATTATATGTACCGTGTTTTTGCCAAAGATTCCCGGGCCAGGATTAATTTGGGGATCCGTCGGCGCTTAGCGCCATTACTGGGTAACAACCGTAGAAAAATAGAGTTGATGAATATTTTGCTGTTTTCGCTTCCCGGTACGCCGGTTATTTACTATGGGGATGAAGTCGGCATGGGGGATAATTACTATCTTGGCGATAGGGATGGCGTGCGCACGCCGATGCAGTGGGGGCCGGATAGAAACGCGGGTTTTTCCCGGGCCACGCCCCAGAAGTTATTCCTGCCCGTGATCATTGACTCAGAGTATCATTATGAGGCTATCAATGTAGAAAACCAGGAAGCGAATCTTTCTTCGCTTCTCTGGTGGATGAAGCGCGTCATCGCCATGCGCAACAAGCTTAAGGCCTTAAGCTTAGGAGGGATTGAGTTTGTATCTTCGGATAACGCAAAAATTCTTTCTTTTATCCGCTCTTATGCAGATCAAACAGTGCTTATCGTGGTTAATCTCTCGCGTTTCTCTCAGGTAGTGCGGCTTGACCTTTCTAAATATGCAGGATTTGTGCCGGAAGAGGTATTCAGCGGGAATAAATTTCCCGCGATTAGTAATGACCCTTATACGCTTAGTCTCGGATTTCACGATTATTATTGGTTTATTTTAGGTAAGCAAGAGAGTCTTTTGCCCGCAAAAGAAGAAAGGACGATTCCGGAGCTTTCCTTAGAGAATGACTGGAGGGGCGCTTTAGAAAGTGACCTTAAGGGGCTAGAAGAGATTCTTCCGGCATATCTTGCGCAGTGCCGTTGGTTTGCCGGAAAGGCAAAGTCTATCCGCCGGGTGGTAATATCCAAGCTCATTCCTCTTTCCTCAGAAGGGGCGCAGGTAAAATTACTTCTTTTGGAGGTGTATTATACCGACGGCCCGATGGAGATCTATGTATTGCCTGTTTCCTGCGCTTTAGACGAAAAGGCGCTGAGCGTCTTGAAGGATTCCCCTCAGGCTGTCTTGGCGCGTATCCGCATCGAAGGCAAAGAGACGCTACTCTACGATGGTGTATATGACGAAAATTTACACCGGATTTTGTTTGATATTATCGCCAGAAAAAAAATCATTAAGAGCCAGGATCTGAGCATAGTCGCTTATTTGGGCAAGAGGTTTAAAGAGTTGATGGGAAAAGAGACGGGTGAGCTTTCCTCGCGGATAAGTAAGGCAGAGCAGAGCAATACTTCCATACTGTATGGTAATACTTTTTTCTTAAAGCTCTACCGCCGCCTTGAGGAGGGGATTAATCCCGACCTGGAAATCGAAAGGTTTCTTACGGAGAAAACCACGTTTTCTTATATGCCTGCTTTTGCCGGCGCTCTTGAGGTTAAAAAGGACTCGCAGGCTTTTATTTCTCTTGCCTTGCTTCAGGCCTTTGTCCCGAACGAAGGAGATGCCTGGACATACACCCTGGATGCGGTGAAGCGCTACTACGAAGAGGTGCTTTCAAAGCAAAGCCAGCTGCAAATATCGAAAGAGGCTTCTTGTTTTTCGCTAGAGCCGCAACAAATTTCCGGGGAATTAGAGAGGTGTATCAGTCAGGTTTATCTGGAGATGGTCCGCCTTTTAGGCAAGCGCACTGCCGAATTACACCTGGCTCTTTCATCGTCGCAGGCAGCGGATTTTTCTCCCGAGCCGTTTTCTAAATTGTATCAGCGTTCGGTTTACCAATCTATGGCCGGCCTGACCAGGCGCGTCTTGCAGCTGTTGGCGGGGAAAGTTAAAACTTTGCCCGAGCATCTGCGTAAAGACGCAGAAGATATCTTAAGTGCTCAGACACGGATAATGGGATATTTGCAAAAGATTCTACGCAAGAAATTCTCCGCGATGAAAATTCGCATTCACGGAGATTATCATCTCGGCCAGGTCCTTTTTACCGGAAAAGATTTTACGATTATTGATTTTGAGGGTGAACCTGCGCGGCCTCTTAGCGAGAGGCGCCTTAAACGTTCGGCCTTGCGTGACGTCGCCGGAATGATGCGTTCGTTTCACTATGCCGCCTACGCCGGCTTCTTTCTGCCTGCTGCGACGCGCGCCGAAGATATCCCTGTATTGATGCCCTGGGCTGATGTCTGGTATTGTGTGGCGAGCAATCTTTTCTTACGTTCATATCTGGATGCTGCAGCCGAAGCTAACTTTTTGCCTAAGGCACCCGAGGAACTAAAAGAACTACTCTTGGCCTTTATTCTTGAGAAGGCGATTTACGAGCTGGGATACGAGTTGAATAACCGGCCCGATTGGATTAAGATACCGATTAAAGGAATTCAGTATATTTTACGCGAGCATGTTGAGTGAAACAAGAAAAAGGAGGCATGCGCATAATGTCACGAAAGACAAAAAAAATTATTGAGAAAGCTCCGCCGGATTCAAGTCGCTCTACGCAGGATGTTTCACACGCTCTTAGTCTTTTTAGCGAACAGGACACGTATCTCTTTAAAGAAGGTAATCACTTTCGTCTTTATGATAAATTAGGAGCGCATCTTACTAAGGTCAATGATGTTGCCGGCGCCTATTTTGCAGTGTGGGCCCCGAATGCCAAAGCGGTTTCCGTAATCGGAGATTTCAATAACTGGGATATAAAAGCCCATAAGTTAGGATGTAGATGGGATGGTTCCGGAATCTGGGAAGGGTTTATTGCCGGAGTGGGTAAGGGCCAACGCTATAAATATAATATTGATTCAAAGTACCAGGGTTATCGGGCGGATAAAGGGGACCCCTTTTCTTTTTATTGGGAGATTTCTCCGAAGACCGCCTCGCGCATCTGGGAGCTGGATTACGAGTGGAATGATACAGAATGGTTAGAGAATCGCGGCAAAAAAAATAATCTCTGCGGCCCGATGTCGATTTATGAAGTGCATTTGGGGGCTTGGCGTAGAGTCCCAGAAGAGAATAATCGCTTTCTTACCTATAGAGAGATGGCGCATCAGTTGGCGGATTACATGAAAGAAATGGGGTTTACCCATGCGGAATTCCTTCCGGTAATGGAGCATCCTTTTTATGCCTCCTGGGGGTATCAACCTATCGGTTATTTTGCTCCTACCAGCCGCTACGGCACGCCGCAGGACTTCATGTATCTGATTGATTACCTGCATCAACAGGGAATCGGGGTTATATTAGATTGGGTGCCGTCACATTTTCCTTCCGATGAACACGGGCTGATTTATTTTGACGGAACGCACCTTTATGAACACGCAGACCCCAAAAAAGGCTTTCATCCTGACTGGAAGAGTTATATCTTCAATTACGGCAGACATGAGGTGCGTAATTTTCTCATCAGCAGCGCTCTTTTTTGGCTGGATAAGTATCATATCGACGGTTTGCGCGTGGATGCGGTTGCCTCTATGTTATACCTGGATTATTCCCGCCAGCAGGGAGAGTGGATTCCCAATGATTATGGCGGAAGGGAAAACATCGAAGCAGTCAACTTCCTGAAGCGCTTCAACGAAGTTGTTTATAGGGAGTATCCTGATGTGCAAACCTTTGCCGAAGAATCCACTGCCTGGCCGATGGTTTCCCGGCCGCTTTACCTGGGAGGATTAGGTTTTGGGATGAAGTGGAATATGGGCTGGATGCACGATACCTTAAAATACGTTTCCAGCGACCCCGTACACCGTAAGTTTCACCATAATGAGCTCACTTTTAGCATCTGGTATGCCTTCTTTGAAAATTTCATCTTGCCTCTTTCTCACGATGAAGTGGTGCATGGCAAAGGGTCTCTATTAGGTAAAATGCCTGGTGATGACTGGCAGAAGTTTGCCAACCTGCGCCTTCTTTTTGGTTATATGTACGCACATCCGGGCAAGAAACTGATTTTTATGGGGGGAGAGTTTGGGCAGTGGAAGGAGTGGAACCATGATTCCAGCCTTGATTGGCACCTCCTGCAGTTTTCCCCGCACCAGGGGCTTGGCAAGTGGGTAGCTGACTTAAATAAAGCCTACCAAAACGAGCCGGCTCTTTTTGAAAAAGATTTTCAACCGCATGGCTTTGAGTGGATAGATTTCCATGATGCCGAAAAAAGCGTAATCAGCTTTATGCGCAGGGGTAATTCCCCGCAGGATACAATCGTGGTTGTTTGTAACTTTACTCCTATTCCCCGCAATAATTATCGCTTAGGGGTACCTATGGGGGGCTTATGGAGAGAGGTATTAAACAGCGATGCCAGGATTTACGGCGGTGCGGGTTTCGGTAATGCGGGGATAGTTGAGGCTGCCCCGGTTTCATTCTACGGGAGGTATAATTATTCGCTTTCTCTGCAATTACCACCCTTAGGCATAATTATTTTAAAACACCATGAATAAACAAATTGTTAATTTTCTAAGTACAGTGCAGAATATCAGGCCTGCCGATGTTGTCGATATCCTGATAATTACACTATTTATTTATTTAATTCTGGTCTGGTTTAAGAAATCCAGGGCGCGTCTGATGCTTGTAGGTATGGTTGTCCTGGGTTCGGTATATATTATGGCCAGGGTTTTTAGTTTATATCTGACTACCATGCTTTTTCAGGCATTCTTTGCGATTTTCCTGATCATGATAGTAGTTATATTCCAGGAGGATATACGGCATTTCTTTGAGAGGGTAGCCATTTGGAGCATGCAGCGCAGGACCCGGCGCAGGGTTGTTTCTGACCGCACTATTAACAGTATAGCCTCTGCCGTAGCTAACCTTGCCAGAAAACGCACTGGCGCTTTGATGGTAGTACGCGGAAAGGACCCGCTTGACCGTTTTCTTGAGGCCGGCATAAGAATTGACGCTTTACTTAACCAGGCGCTCTTAGAGAGTATTTTTGAGCCGCACACATCTACTCATGATGGAGCGGTAATTATCGAGGAGGATTATTTAAGGCGATTCGGGTGTCATTTGCCGCTCTCCACGAATTTACAACAGATAAGCCATTTTGGCACCCGTCATGCAGCGGCATTGGGTCTGGCAGAGCGCGCAGATGCGCTCTGTATCGTGGTGTCTGAAGAGCGGGGCAGTGTATCTGTGGCTGAGTCCGGCCAGATCCGCGAGCTGGCTGAGGTAAGCTACCTCGAAGAAATACTGAAAGAGTTTTATCGAAAGAAATTTCCCCACAAAAAACGCACCTTTTTGCAGGCCGCTTTTTCGGTGAACCTCCTGGAAAAGCTTATTGCGGTTATCCTCGCCTGCACCATGTGGTTGGTTTTCGGGCATCGCACCGAGATAATCCGGCGAGATCTTGTAATTCCGGTTGAATACCGCAGCCTTTCTTCCGATAAAATTATCGGGGAGCCGAAACAGCGGGAGGTAACAGTTAGCTTAAGCGGCAGCGAGCGGGCATTTGATTTACTGCAGCCTAAAGAATTGAAAGTATCGTTGGATATGTCTACGCTGGCAGAGGGAGAACATAATTTTTTGGTGAATAATGAGCTGGTTAAGCTTCCGGCCGGCCTTTCTATCGTGAATAGCGAACCGGATGAGATCCGTCTGTCGCTTTATAAATTAGTCCCCATTACCGTCCCAATAATTGTTAAGACCGAGGGGCGGCTACCCGCGAATGTCACCCTAAAGACTGAACCACTAGAGGCGGCATTGATAGTGCCGAGTGCCATGGCAAAAGAGATAGCTAACGTCACTACAGAGTCCGTTGATGCCAAGTCTCTGGAGGCAGGCAAAGTCGTTACCTTAAAATTGCAACTTCCTACGGGAGCGCGTATGGCCACCGGCAAAACTTCTGAAGTAAAGATAACCGTTATTGACGCAGAGAAAAAGGATTAATCCCCCCTAAAATATTATGAAGATAGGAGCATTGTATTCGCCCGGGAAAGGTTGTGATTTTACTGTCTGGGCCCCGTTGTTGGAGAGCGTAGTGCTATGCCTGGAGGGGCCTGGTGGGCGCAGGGTCCCGATGCAAAAAGACCAAGAGGGATACTGGCGCCTGCATCTTGATGCTGTCAGTGCCGGGGCCAGATACATTTATGAGCTAAATGGTTCCTCTAAAAGGCCTGACCCGGCTTCTTTTTTCCAGCCCGAAGGCGTGCATAAGGCTTCGGAGGTTATTGACCATACGGCTTTTTCTTGGAATGAGCAAGGATGGCAGAACCTTCCGCTAGAGAATTATATTATCTATGAATTACATGTGGGGTGTTTTACTTCCGAAGGGACTTTTCAAGCAGTTATTGAGAAGCTTGGGCATTTAAAGAAGCTGGGAATTAATGCTATTGAGTTGATGCCGGTGGCACAGTTTCCCGGTAAAAGGAATTGGGGGTATGACGGAACATATCCTTTTGCGGTACAGGATTCTTACGGCGGCCCCGTAGGATTGAAGAAACTTATAGATGCCTGCCACCGACAATCGATAGCAGTGATTTTGGATGTGGTTTATAACCATCTTGGACCCGAGGGTAATTACCTGGCGAGTTTCGCTCCCTATTTTACCGATAAATATAAGACTCCCTGGGGAACTGCGGTGAATTTCGACGATTCCTATAGTTATGGAGTGAGGAATTATTTTGTGCAGAATGCGCTTTGCTGGTTCAGGCATTACCATATAGACGCCTTGCGGCTAGATGCAGTACACGGGATAGTCGATATGAGCGCAAAACATATTTTGCGCGAAATTTCTGAGAGCACAGAGGAATTTTGCAGAAAGAATCACCGCAGGCACTATCTTATTGCCGAGAGTGATTTAAACGACACCAGGCTAGTAAGAGCAAGGGCGCAGGGCGGTTATGGCCTCGATGCCCAGTGGTGCGATGATTTTCACCACGCCTTACATACGCTGCTTACTAAAGAAGACGGGGGTTACTATAAGGACTTCGGCAGCTTAAGCCATCTTGGTAAAGCCATAAGGGAGGGGTTTGTCTACGATTGGAAATTTTCTTTTTTTCGCAAGCGCTTCCACGGCTCATCTTCTGCCGGCATACCTGCTTTGAAATTTGTAGCTTTTGCGCAAAACCACGATCAGGTCGGCAACCGTCTTTTTGGCGAGCGGTTATCAATGCTCGCTACTTTTGAACAATTGAAACTCGCCGCCGGAATGGTTATTTTATCTCCCTGTGTTCCGCTTTTGTTTATGGGTGAAGAGTATGGCGAAGACTCGCCGTTTCTTTATTTTATCGACCATTCCGATCCTGGACTAATTGAAGCGGTCCGCGAGGGGAGAAAAAAAGAATTTATCCATTTTAAGTGGAAAGAGGAACCGCCGGACCCCCAGGATAAAAAAACCTTCGATAAAAGTAAGCTTGCCTGGGAGAAGCTTTCTCGTAAACCGCATAATGCATTGTATGATTTCTACCGCGAACTGATTAAGTTACGCAGAGAGATTACTGCGTTTAGCCACCCTTCTAAAAAGGATTTTGAGATTACCCTAATTGAGAAAGAGCGGGTTATTATTATCTATCGCCGGCATAAGACAAGTAAGGTAATTATGATTGTAAATTTCGGCGATGCGGATACTAATGTTTCGCTGAGTATTCCTGTCGGAAAATGGAAAAAGATTATTGACTCAAGTGATAGCCGTTGGTTGGGTCAAGGTTCGCAATTACCTAAGGTGCTGGGTGGTAAAGCCAAGATATGCGTCAGACTTTTTAGTTTATCAATCTACGTAAGAGGTAAATAAATGGAAAAACTTGTATGCATCCACGGACATTTTTATCAGCCACCGAGAGAGAATGCCTGGCTGGAAGAGGTGGAATTACAGGATTCTGCTTATCCTTATCACGATTGGAACAACCGCATTACTGCCGAATGTTACGGTCCGAATACCGCCTCCAGGATTGTCACAGAAGGCAGGCAAATTATAGATATCGTTAATAATTATTCGAAAATCAGCTTTAACTTCGGCCCTACTTTATTGGCATGGCTTGGGCGGCATCAGCCGCAGATTTATCAGGCGATTTTGGATGCGGATAAAAAGAGCCAGGAGCGTTTTTCCGGTCACGGTTCTGCCTTAGCCCAGGTGTATAATCATATGATTATGCCGTTGGCAAACAGCCGTGATAAGCGCACGCAAATTATATGGGGCATTGAGGATTTTCAAAGGAGGTTTAAGCGTTATCCAGAAGGAATGTGGCTAGCGGAGACAGCGGTCGATATAGAAACACTGGAAGTTTTAAGTGAATATGATATAAAGTTTACGATTTTAGCTCCGCATCAGGCTAAAAGAGTAAGAAAGATAGGCGAAGATGAATGGCAGGATGTCTCAGGGGCTAAGATTAATCCCCGCCTGGCGTATCTTTGTCGTTTGCCTTCCGGCAGGGGCATCACGCTCTTTTTCTATGACGGACCGATATCGCGGGAGGTGGCTTTTACCGACCTTTTGAAACAAGGCGAGAATTTTGCCCAGAGGTTTTTTTCCGCCTTCCCCGAGAATAGCGGCGAAGGAGAATTGGTGCATATTGCCACTGACGGAGAAACATACGGCCATCATCACCGCTTTGGTGATATGTCGCTGGCGTATTGCTTATATCACCTGGAAGCCGAGAAGCTTGCGAAGGCCACTATTTATGGAGAGTATCTTGAAAAACATCCGGCGCAATGGGAGGTTGAAATTTTTGAGAATTCATCCTGGAGTTGTTTCCACGGGGTTGAGCGCTGGATGAGCGACTGCGGCTGTAATTCCGGTGTGCATCAAGGCTGGAATCAAAAGTGGCGCGCTCATTTACGGGGGGCGATGGATTGGTTAAGAGATAACCTGGTACGCATTTTTGAAGAACATTCTGCCGGTTTACTTAAAGACCCCTGGGCAGCGCGCGAGGGATACATCAAAGTTATACTTGATAGGAGCAGGGAAAATGTAGCGGCCTTTTTAAAGGAGCATCGCGCTAAGCAACTTTCGGATGAAGAGAGGGTTAAGGTTTTAAAGCTCCTGGAGATGCAGAGGCATGCTTTGCTTATGTATACCAGTTGTGGATGGTTCTTCGATGAAATTTCCGGCATCGAAACAACACAGGTAATGGCTTATGCTGCGCGGACAATGCAACTGGCCAAAGAAATCAGCGGTATTGCGCTGGAAGATGCCTATAGGGGATTATTAGAGCGCGCTTCCAGCAACCTACCGGAATTCAAAAACGGCGCTTGTGTCTACGAAAGATTAATTCAACCGCAGATGTTGGATTTATTAAGGGTAGGCGTGCATTACGCGGTATTTTCTTTGTTTTCAAAAGACTCAGAGTTGACTCAACTTTACGTGTATAAAGTCACTCCGCTTGAGTATGCCTTGATGGAGTCGGGAAAGCAGCGCATGGCTGTGGGAAGAATACGCCTGAGTTCCGAAATTACCTGGGAGGAAGACGAAATAAGTTTCGCGGTGCTGCATTTGGGTGATCACAATGTGGTGGGTGGCGCCAGGAGCTTTCGTGGGGACGTAGCCTTTGAAGAGCTGCGCCACGACCTTAATGATGCGTTTGCAAAAGGAGAGATTCCGGAGGTGTTACGCTTTATTGATAACAATTTCAGCTCGCACAGTTTTTCCCTCTGGCACTTATTTAAGGACGAGCAAAGGAGGGTGATTAATCAGTTATTGGAGACAAGCCGCAAGGAAGCGGAAGCCGCATTCAGGCAGATTTATGAACATCAGCGATCTTTTCTTCAGGCTTTTGAAAACTTTGGCATGCCTTTATCGGCACATCTGCGCGCGGTGATGACGTTTATCCTTAACAGCGACTTGCGCGCCGCCATGGAAGAGAGCGAATTTGAGGTAGCGCATTTGGAAAAACTGGCTCTGGATGCCAAGAAGTTTTCCTTAGAGATTGAAAAAGAAGAAATAGAATACCTGGCGAGCCAAAAGATTAACCGCGCGGTAGGAGAGTTTTTCCGTTCCGGCAGCCAGGATACGTCTATCATGGAAAGCATCGTTTCTTTTATGACCATACTGGACTCTTTTGCCCTTGATCTCAATTTATGGGAAGCGCAGAATATGTATTTTTCTCAAGGTAAGAAGTACTTGGCAGAATTAGAGCAGAAGAATCCCGATGAACAGGATTCGCTGAAAAAATGGTCTGAGAGTTTTATCCGCCTCGGTGATTGTCTTAAAGTGAAGGTGAGCTGATGCAGATACCTTTGGCAACCTATCGTGTTCAGATGCACCATGAGTTTGATTTTGAGAAAGCCAAGAAAATCGTTTCCTACCTTTCCGATTTAGGGATTTCCCATTTTTACGCCTCCCCCATTTTTAAAGCCAGAAAAAAAAGCCTGCACGGTTATGATATCGTTGATCCCAATCAACTGAATCCGGAATTAGGCAGCCGGGAAGACTTTTTGTCCCTGGCAGGGGAAATCAAAAGAGTGGGCATGTTTTGGCTCCAAGATATCGTGCCTAACCACATGGCCATTGATTCGGATAATGTTATGCTTATGGATGTTTTGGAAAACGGAAGAGATGCCGCTTATTCGGGGTGGTTTGATATTAACTGGAATCACCTCTATGAGAATATGCGCGGCAGGATGCTGGTGCCGCTTTTGGGCAGCTTTTATGCCGAGGCGCTTGAGCGCGGCGAAATACACCTAGCTTATAACGAGAAAGGGTTTAGTATACGGTATTACGATTTGAGTCTTCCTTTACAAGTGGGTTCTTATCCCTTCGTGCTCGAAACCAATATTAAGGTTCTGGAACAGAGACTCACCGGCGGTAACACAGATTTTATCAATCTCTTGGGGATAATTAACCTTTTTAAGGGTCTGGCTGCTTACGATGGCGATACGGCGCAGAGTGTCCAGGTACGGCATGCCAAGACCATGCTTTGGGAACTCTATCAGAACAATCCCGAAGTAAAAAAATACATCGATGAAACAATCGAGTTTCTTAATGGGAATAAAGACGACCCGCACAGTTTTGATAATCTGGATACTTTAATTTCTAAACAGCTCTTTCGTCTTTCTTTTTGGAAGGTTGCTTCGGAAGAGATAAATTACCGTAGGTTCTTTACTATAAACGAACTTATTTCGGTAAGGGTTGAGGATAAGGAGGTCTTTGAGAAAACGCACCAATTGATTTTTGATATGGTGACTCAGGGGCATTTCAATGCCTTAAGAGTCGACCATATTGACGGGCTTCTTGACCCCCAGGGGTATCTGCAAAGGCTCAAACAAAAATTAAGCGATACCTACGTCATAGTAGAAAAAATACTGGGTAGAGAAGAATGCCTGCGGGCAAACTGGGTCGTACAGGGCACAACCGGCTATGATTTTTTAAATTATGTAAACGGAGTATTGTGTCAATCCGCTCATGCGAAAAAGATTCAGAGCATATACCAGCGTTTTACCGATTATAGCGGTGAGTATGAAACATTTCTGGCCGATAAGAAACGCAATATCATTAGTAAGCACATGGCAGGCAATATCGATAACCTGGCGCATGAATTAAAGGACATCTCCGGCCGTGATCGTTACGGCCGGGATATTACTCTTTACGGCCTGCGTCGGGCGCTGGTGGAGGTAATGGCTTTTTTCCCGATTTATCGCACTTATATTAATCAGGAAGCGGTTCTAGAGGATGATACGCGTATTATTATGACGGCAATCGAAAAAGCCAGGGAAAACCTGACCGGTTTTGCCTACGAGCTAGATTTTATCAGGAAGTTCCTCTTGCTAGAATTTAACCATTCGACTCTAGAGGAAGACAAAAAGCGCTGGGTGAATTTCGTGATGAATTTTCAGCAATTTACCGGGCCGCTTATGGCCAAGGGTCTGGAGGATACGGTTTTTTATATTTACAATCGTTTGATTTCATTAAATGAGGTAGGGGGATTTCCTGAAACTTTCGGCGTTGCCTTAGAAGATTTCCACGCTTTTAACAGTCAGAGGGCGCAATCTTTTCCGCATACTTTGAATACTACCGCCACCCATGATACAAAAAGAGGAGAAGACGCACGGGCCCGTATCAATGTCTTATCGGAATTGCCCGAAGAATGGGCTACGCAGCTTAAAAAGTGGCACAAAATGAATGCGAAAAAGAAGGTAAAAGTAAAAGGGCGCGCCATGCCGGATGAAAATGACGAGTATTTTATTTATCAGGCACTTATAGGCGCCATGCCTTTTGAAGAATCGGAGTACGCTTCTTTTGCGGAAAGGATGAAGGCCTATATTGTTAAGGCGGTGAGAGAGGCAAAGCGACACACCGCTTGGATTAAACCCGATACAGCTTACGAGCAAGCCAGTGTGCAATTTATAGATTCTCTCCTGGAGAAAGCAGATGACAATCTTTTTTTAAATGATTTTATCACTTTTCAAAAGAAGATTGCCAATTTTGGAATATTCAATTCCTTGACCCAAACTATATTAAAAATAATGTCTCCGGGGGTGCCTGATTTTTATCAGGGAACAGAATTATGGGATTTTAGCTTTGTCGATCCGGATAACCGCCGGCCGGTTGATTTCGAGAAGCGCAGCGTTATCTTGCGGCAGTTAAAAGAAGCCCAAGGACACGATATTATAAAACTCATCGGTGAGCTTTTAGCGCATAAAGAGGACGGAGAGATTAAGCTGTTTCTTATATATCGTTTATTGCAGGCGCGCCAGAAATATGCACAATTATTCCAGGCGCCTATTTATCAAGCATTGGAGGTAGAGGGTAGCCGTCGTGATAACATTATCGCTTTTAGGCTTACTTCCGGAAATGAGCAGGCGATTATTGTTGTGCCGCGTTATTTTTGCTCCTTAGTGAAAGAGGGCGAGTTACCTCTTGGTGAGAAAGTTTGGGGTGATACGGTTATCAAATTGACTGGCTCGCCATCAGTCAAATATGAGGACATGATTACCGGAAAGCTCAGTACGCCAGGCGAAGAGTTGTTTGCATCGCAGATATTCGCTGATTTTTCGGGTGTAGTTTTACTCGGAACCGACCAGTAGAACATTATTATTTCAAGAATGTCCGGATCTTTATGAAGCGCTTGTAATGGACAGTTTGGTAACTAAGCCGGAGGAGAGATGAAAAAACTTATCCTAGTTTTTATCTTTTTGGTTCTCTTCGGAGCAACCTCCGCTTTAGCCAAAAACTCGGCGAAATGCGACGCGCTGCAAAGTACCCCCGAAGCGATTGAATATGATACTAAAGTAACCGACTTGGACGCGAAATCGGAAGATCTTCTCATAACAATGGGAAGAATTATCCAGGCAAGAAGAGCCGCAGATACCCAGGCGCTGGAGAAAATCGCAGAAGTCATAGAAGGTAAAATCGAAGGACTGTCCAAATTAAATCCTCCCACAGCAATAGAGGATCTTCATCAACGGCATATTAAAGCCTACGGGGCGATGGAAGAAGCGGCTCGCGTGGAATTGGAGGGGGAAGAAGATTTCGTTTCGATCGTGCATAAATGCTACCAAGCGCAATTGGAGTTTTTTGAAACCTTCAAGGCCATCGCGGTTGAAAATGAATGCGATGAGGGTGACATTGAAGCCCTGGAAAATGAAATAATTCCCGCGATAAAGAGATTGATGAACGAAAAATTTCCTCTCTAACCCTAGAATATTTGAAATAGTAAGGTATTGAGTTTATAATCGGCCCTCTTAATTCTGAGAGGTTTCCCTTCCACCCATTTTATTTACTTGATAAAAAATAGAATTATGATAGAATAAATCTGTAGTAAAAAAAGATTAGAAATCTTATACCGCAGGGATTAGGAAGTCTAACCTTGCGGTTTTTTTATGAATGTCATTGTTTGCCCCGTTAGAAGTTTTTGTCTAGCAGGTAAAAAGTGATGCAGGTTTCTAACGGGTTTTTACTATAATTTAAAAGAAAAGGAGGAAAGCGAACAATGGCAAAAGGTTCAGTAAAGTGGTTCAGTGACCAAAAAGGTTATGGATTCATCACTCCTGAAAACGGCAATGATGTGTTTGTGCATCATAGCGTGATTCAGGGTGAAGGATATAAGTCTTTAGCTGAAGGCCAGCAGGTAGAATTTGATATTACCCAAGGCCCTAAAGGCGAGCAGGCTACGAATGTAGTCAAGTTATAACCTAAACACCAAAAAAGGGCCCGGCAATTAACAAGAGCCGGGCTCTTTTTATTTAAAAGCCAAAATACCCATTGACCAAGGCAAAAGAGAGGGCTAAAATATAGAAAAGAACAGGTAGGTTAGCGGTGTCTACAGTAATCGCAATAACCGAAGGTAATTACCCAACCTTCACGAGCCCAAGCTTCCACCCAAGCCCGTGAAGGTTTTTTAATGAGCAGACGCTTTGCGTCGCTTTGGTACCAAAGCGACGCAAAGCGTAGCGCCCGCAGGGCGCGTCTGC
>Ga0209536_100009086_pt1 | contig 14802 bp, 14 predicted proteins | sample DeeMarSeWOR28_12_FD_187461 | JGI IMG/M metagenome (GOLD analysis project Ga0209536, IMG submission 187461) | Marine sediment microbial communities from White Oak River estuary, North Carolina - WOR-2-8_12 (SPAdes) (version 2) | ecosystem: Environmental > Aquatic > Marine > Intertidal zone >...
TGGCAACTCCGGTCGAAGAATGCTCTGAGGAGTTAAATTGGTGAGGTGGAAAATAATTTTCACCAAAATGGCTCAAAAGGATGCGAAAAAAATAAGACGGGCAGGCTTAAAGCCACGGGTAGAAAATCTTCTATCTATCATCCAGGAAAATCCCTTCCAGGTCCCCCCTTCATACGAGAAACTTGTTGGAGATCTTAACGGTGCATATTCTCGCAGAATCAATATCCAGCACAGGTTAGTTTATCAGGTGCTTACCGATAAAAAGATTGTAAAAATTATTCGAATGTGGACACATTATAAGTAATCACTTGAAATATATATTATTTTCTCAGTTTTGTCTCCGCCCATAGACCTCCGTCAATCGTCGGCAGTCGCGTATGCCGACAATCCTCAGTCCTATAAAATTCAGTCCTCAGTCCTAAGTCCTCAGCCCTCAGCCCTGCTTAATAACCCTCAGTCCTTTTATTTTCCCTCCTAACTCCTAACTTTTCACTTCTTACTTCGCCGTCCTCAGTCCTCAGCCCTCAGTCCTAAGTCCTCAGACCTCAGTCCTTTTCTTTTCCCTCCTCGCGCCTGATGGCTTAAGCCAAACTCGACTGTGAAATCTGTAACATTAACCTTTGGGATGACGGTTTTCTTTTGTTTTAACAGCTCAACAATGCCATACCGTTCCATGGTTTTCAGCGTCCGGGAGAGATTGCTGCTTTTCCGGCCTGTAATAAACTCAAGTTCTTTGATAGATTTTGGTTTCAGGTCTATGATGGTTTTGAGTAGCTGCTGATTCTCGCTGCTCAGTACCTGTGCCATTGCCTGGAGGGATTCAAACCATATCTTCGGTTCGTCCCGCTTGGGAACATACTCACCTTTGGCAATGGCAATCGTTCGCTTCCAGTATTCTTCCCTGGGGATAATGCCCACCCGCATCATTTTTTTTGCCATGTTTGGATCCTCAACTTTTTAGAAATTTTTCCACTGCTACACAGAAGTCTTCCAGTAATTGACCTGCAGACTCATACTCGTATGAAGTAACATATTCTTTTTGATGTTTATGATCCCAGGTTATTTTTCGCGCGCCATACTTCTTCTTTTTGGGTTTATATGCATGCGCATTGTCGAAACCGATTATCCGCCTGTTATGCCGGTCATGCAATGTGAGTGAATATTTTATCCCATGTGGAATATTCCGGTTGGGCTCAATACGTTTGACTTCGAACTTTGTCCAGCAACCTTTATCCATCGGGAAAACTTCGCCGTCAAGATGTAATAATGTATCAAGGGTTTCGTCTTCAGTTTTATATTTCTGAGACATTTTCTACCCTATATAATTATCATCTGGTGATAACTATAACACTCGTCAGATAATTTCACAAATATTTTATTTTGATTAACCCCAGGGTAATGGTTCATAGATCCTGAGTAATAGGATAAATCCCCAAAATCAATAAGAAAGATTGCCAGCAAAAACCATAGGCCTGCCTGGTATTATCATTCTGAAATATATGTTTTTACAGTGTTTATAAAGTGAAAACCTGCGAGATCTGAAAATAGCGCGCCATCGGTGATGAGTCAGTCGAAGCGCAGGTCAAGCATCGACTGTTTCATAAGTTGGTGAGTGTGCCCATCAAGGGGGTATTAAAAAAATCTGCGGTTAATTGGTTTTTTAAAAGCTTTCAGCTTTCAGCATTCAGCTTTCAGCATTCAGCATCGAGCTATTAGCCCTTATCTTTTACCCTCAGTCCTTATATTTTTGTCCTAACTCCTAACTCCTAACTCCTGACTCCTAACTACTAACTCCTGACTCCTGACTCCTCACTCCTCACTCCAGACTCTTCACTTTTCATTTGTTCCAGAATTTCCAGCAGGCGCACATGTATATTGTCAAAGCCGCCGTTGGAAAGGATTGCCACCACATCACCGGGGCGCAGCATTTTTTGCAGATGTGCAAGAATTTCATCAGTGTCTGCAAATGAGTGCGCATCAATGTTTCGTGCCACAAGATCTGCAGCAAGCTGCCGGGAGGAAAAGAGCTGGTCTGCAGGAAAATCAGCCAGCGGCACTGGTTCACGCACCAGTACCAGGTCTGCCTGGTCAAAGGCTGAAACGTAATCTTTCTGAAAAACCTGGCGCCTGCTTGAATTGGTACGCGGTTCAAAAACAGCGACCAGCCGGCGGCCTGTATATGCCTGCCTGAGGGCAGCCAGGGTTTCCCTTACAGCTGTCGGGTGGTGGGCAAAGTCATCTATCACTGTAATGTTGTTCACCACGCCCCGGACCTCCTGACGGCGGCGTACACCTTCAAAACTGCTGAGTCCGGCAATTATCGCTTCTTTATCCAGGCCGAGACAATCAAGCACAGCGATCACTGCCAGAGCATTAAGGGCATTATGCCTGCCGGGCATAGGGCTTCTGCATGTGCCGTAGAGCATGCCATTGTGCATAACATCAAAATAGGTGGCTCCCGGTTTTACAGCAAGGTTTCTGATACTCCACTCCGTTTGTCCATCCATGCCGTAACCCACTACCGGGCATTGGGCCCCGGCAGCTATTTCACGCACCACCGGGCTGTCAAAACAGGCAACAACGCAGCCGTCTTCAGGCATTATTGCCATCAGGCGCGCAAATGACCGTTTGATGTCCTCAAGGTCGGCAAAGATATCCGCATGGTCGAATTCAATGGAGGTGACAATGGCGATCTGGGGCTGATAGTGCAGAAATTTCGGCCCCTTGTCAAAAAAGGCCGTGTCATACTCGTCGCCTTCCACGACAAAATATGGGCTGTCCCCAAGATTGTAATTGCGGCCGAATGCCTGCACCAGGCCTCCGACCATGAATCCCGGTGTCTGGCCTGCCTTGTGCAGCAGGGTCGCCAGCAGGGATGATGTGGTGGTCTTGCCATGTGTGCCTGTGACCACGAGTGAAGTTTTACCGGCAAGAAAGTAATGTCCCAGGGCCTGGGGCAGGGAAACATACGGGATGCCGAGACCGGCCAGGGCCTGTGCTTCAGGATTGGTTTTCCGTATGGTATTGCCGACCACAACAAGATCAGGTTGATCCGCTAAATTCGCAGCACTGTAGCCGTTTTTTATTTCAATATTGCAGGATGCCAGAAAATCACTCATGGGAGGATAGACATTTTCATCAGATCCGGTGACAGCATAACCGGATTCTTTCAACATACCGGCAAGTGAACCCATGCCGGTGCCGCAGACCCCCATGATATGAATGTGGCGGACATGTTCCGGGAAGCGATTAAGGGCGGGAAGCAAATTCAGCACAGGAAAGCAAGAGGATTAAGAACGTACGGCATCGTGTACGGTTTTGTATATGTTTTTAAAGGTTTCATCGAAATTAGCCGGGATCAATCGTCCCACTTCAATGAATTTTACGACAACTTCCTTGGTTACCTTGAGAATCGCCTCATCACTGACCGGGCGACTTGCCGGTTCAGCAGGGTTTTCCTCTTTAATTTTCTGTTTTGCAGCAGTCATAATATATGCCCGGTCAAAGAATGAGAAGAAAAGCCTCTGAGGCAAGAAGAAGGCCAATTCTTAAGATGCCTGCAGAGGCTGATCCTTTAGGAAAAACCTATAAAGCCCTCCCCAAAGTCTTTTTAATAAGAATATTGCACCTGGTGCAAGATTGTCCAGAACTCTTTTGCCAGTCGGGTTTAAATGTAATCGAATGAAGTCTTCCTTGTAAAGCCTTTCTTTGACTCGGGGAAATGCAGTGAGAACCGGCATGACCAGACCAGCCCCGATATCTGTGTTTTCAAAAATGCTGCGGATAAAATGCTCACCTTTATAGCGCAACTATTTGTTATTTTGATAGACTTCCCGGGTTGTAAAAAAGCAGGCAGAGAAACAGCTTAACCGCTTCCTGCATGTGAGCTTGGAAAACCATAATTTTATCCAGTACAAAGTTCATGGGATAAACCTGAAGAGTTTAAGGCTCTGTGATTGACTTCATACAACTCTTCACTTTATATTGTTAATTTGTGCTTTAATCCATGAAGCTCGGCTGGTTAGTATTCTTCCTGGAAGATCTGAATCATCATTGAAAAATTTCTTACGGTAAAATTCATAGGAATTATTGGTAAAGCAATGCGCGATATATTTAAAAATAAAATCACCCAGCATCAGGCAAAAGACACGGGCCTGGCAATGGTCTTGATCTGCCTGCTGGTCATGTTTTTCAGCGGGCAGCATCTATTACTGCCCCCGGCTATTGTTCTCCTTGTCCTGACTATGACATTCCCGATGCTTTACAAGCCCATTGCCAGGCTGTGGTTTGGACTATCACATTTCATAGGAAGTATTGTTTCCAATATTCTGCTCGCAGTGCTTTTTTTTGTCATTGTGACACCAATAGGGTTAGCCAGGCGTCTTGCAGGTGCTGATCCCTTGAAATTAAAGGAGTGGCGAGGCGGGCTCGCATCTTCCTTTACAGACCGTAATCTGACCTACTCGGCTGAAGACCTGGAACGCCCTTATTAAACCTGATGTTTGCAAAGGATAAATAGAATGGATTTTCTTAAAGATCTCTGGGGATTTCTGAAGGTCAGGAAAAAATTCTGGCTCCTGCCGATCATAATAACCCTGCTCATTTTCGGCATCCTGATCGTTCTTACCAGCGGATCGGCGATTGCTCCCTTTATCTACACCATATTTTAGGTCCTGAAAAAGTGGTTTCGTTCATCCTTGGCATCTCTGCGTATTACCATGATAGCGCCGCTGTTCTTTTAGGGAACGGCGAGGTCATTGCAGCAGCTCATGAGGAACGTTTTTCCCGCCGAAAACATGATGCATCATTTCCAGCGCAAGCAGTTAAGTATGTCATGATGGAAGGTGGTATGTGTATTTCCGATCTGGACGCCATCGCCTTCTATGACAAGCCGTATCTTAAATTTGAAAGGCTGCTTGAAACCTATCACTCCTTTGCTCCCCGGGGTCTGAAAAGCTTCCTGTCGGCAACTCCGGTCTGGGTCAAGGAAAAACTCTTCATGCGCAAAATGGTGTGGGAGGAATTGGAGCGGATAAACGGGGATGCTCTATCCCAAAAGCCCCCCCTGCTTTTTCCGGAGCATCACCTCTCACACGCTGCCAGTGCCTTTTACCCTTCGCCCTTTAATGAGGCCGCTATCCTGACAATAGATGGTGTAGGGGAGTGGGCAACTACTACAATCGGCAAAGGCTCAGGTAAGGAAATTACGGTATTGAAGGAACAGCAATTTCCCCATTCTCTCGGTCTTCTCTATTCCGCGTTTACCTATTACTGCGGTTTCAAGGTGAACAGCGGAGAATATAAACTCATGGGTCTTGCACCCTATGGTAATAAGGAGAGCGGGCGTTTTGAGAAATACAGGAACTGTATTTTGAGCGAGCTGGTTGACATCAAGGAAGACGGCTCGATTCTGCTCAATATGGATTATTTTGATTATGCCACGGGCTTGCGCATGTGTGATGACGAGAAATGGGAAAAGCTTTTCGGTATATGCAAACGTAAAGCGGAAAGTGACTTGACCCAGGCTTACATGGACATGGCCCTGGCCATTCAGCAAGTCACCGAAGAGATCGTTATCAGGCTGGCCGGGACTGCCAGGAATCTGACTGATTCCAAAAACCTGGTCATGGCTGGAGGCGTAACATTGAACTGCGTTGCCAACGGCAAACTGCTCAGGAAAGGAATATTTGAGGATCTCTGGATCCAGCCTGCCGCCGGTGATGCCGGTGGTGCGCTTGGCGCCGCATATGCAGCACGGCATATCTGGCAGGGAAAGGAAAGAGAAGTGGCGCCTACCCGGGAAGATGCCATGAAGGGTGCATTACTGGGCCCGGCTTTCACATATATTAACATCGAGCGGCTTTCCAGGGCTTATGAAGCGCCCCATAAAAAATATGATGATTTCGATCTTCTCTGCCGTGATGTGGCAGAACTTCTGGCAGAAGGCAAGATCGTCGGCTGGTTCCAGGGAAGAATGGAATATGGCCCCAGGGCCCTTGGAAACAGGAGTATCCTGGGTGACCCCCGACATCCGGAAATGCAGAAAAGGCTTAACCTGAAAATTAAATACCGGGAAGGCTTCAGGCCATTTGCCCCGTCCGTTCTTATGGAGGATGTTGAAGAGTATTTTGACTTGAATGTATCTTCACCGTATATGCTTTTTGTTGCCACTGTCAAAAAAAACAGACGAAAGCCCCTGCCCGCGGATTATGCGCATATGGATATGCACGAACGCCTCTATTATCTCCGTTCAGACATCCCGGCTGTCACACATGTGGATTATACGGCAAGAATCCAGACAATCCACAGGGAGACGAATGAACGTTACTGGAGGCTTATTAAGGCATTCAAGGAATTAACGGGATATGGCCTGGTGGTGAACACCAGTTTCAATGTGCGTGGAGAGCCGATAGTATGTACACCTGAAGATGCTTATCGCTGCTTCATGAGGACGGAGATGGATTATCTGGTCATGGAGAATTTTCTTTTCGACAAACATGATCAGCCCAGCTTTAACGATGTTGAAGAGTGGCAGAAGATCTTTGAGCGCGACTAAATGGGGTAACCTCCTGATTTCAAATACTAAAAACCTACCAGGAAACATGGCATTATATAAGAGTCATCCTTGCGATACATGCTTTTATATTAGAATTACGTAGGCATAGGGGAAAGGATGAATTTCAATGGATCGAACATCATTGATTGCTATTTGAACCCATCGAAAAAGAACCATGGGGTATCGCGATCATGGGCAACGGTAATATTGGCAACCTGTCCTGATACAAGGTCAATTGTAGATGGAAAGACATATACGGTATGCTGCCATCCGGCGGCAGGGTTTTTCACAGAAGGATGGTTTTCAAAGACAACCGTATCATCCATTTCCAGCCTGATCCATTGGATGATACCGCAGCAGCGGCCGGTTTTGCGCACTGTTACTTCAACACTTTTCTGCTCATTGAAGGGAATCCGGCCAATATTGATAAAATCAAAAAAGAATGCGCACGTGTCATCGCTTAACATTTCAATGGTGAGATCGCTCCTCAAAATCAGTTGTTTCTTGGCGACAATCTCATTGAATTTGCTGAAGTTGAAGCCGTAAACCTCATCAACCCGAAGATTCTTTTCGATATCAGCTCCGCCGATCAGAGCAAATTGGATAGAGCCGCGGGCAGGAATTATTTTGGCGTCAGGTTTCAACAGCCGCCGTTTGGCATCTTCGATGCTGAAGATAACTCCTTCACCAAGAAATTCACTCGAAAGAATCTCGGACACGAGCAGGTCGGCCCGCTCGTCCATATCCTTGCCGACTTTCATCTTGCTTGATATCTTTGGGACCACGGTCACCGGCGGGCTCAATCCGTTCTCTTTTATTATATCCTGCGCTGTCTCAGCAATTTCGGGAATAGCTTCACAGGTCGTCACCTGTTTTGCTCCGAGCCTGGCAGACATCATCGCAAGCAATCCGGCACCTGTCCCTATTTCCAGGACATGGGTATCAGGGGTAATTGCGTTCTTCAGGGCTGCATAATAGGCATCGTTACGAAACCTGTCATTCATCATGGGCACATGCCACGGCGGTATAAGCTGGCCGAGAGCTTTATTAAGGCCTTCATGCGCCTTGACCCACGAGCTGTCCAGCTCAATGCATTTGCGGAAGCTGGCAATTGCATTTCTCAACTGCCCTTGTTTCAGCAGGGTCTCACCGAGGCCGCTGTGCGCTCTGGCATAATCCGGTTTAAGCGCCAGGGATTTACTGTAATTTGCCTTAGCCTTTTCCAGCCTCCCTTTTTTCAGGTAAATATTAGCAAGATTGCAGTATGCTTCGGAAAAATTGGGATTGAGCAACAGTGCCTGCTGGAAGCATTTCATTGCCGCATCTGTCTTTCCGAGTTCCTTTAGAACATTGCCGAGGTTGTTATGCGCCTCAGCAAAATCAGGCTTTAGGGCAAGTGCCTTCCGATAGCTTGCAGCAGACTCATCATGCTGCCCTTGTTTCAGAAGGGCGATGCCGAGATTGTTGTATGCCAGGGCATAATCCGGATTTAGTTCGAGCGCCTGCCGGAAATTTGCCTCAGCCTCTTCCAGACGCCCGAGTTCCAGGAAAACGCTGCCGATGTTGTTGAGAATCTGGAAGTCATCGGGTGCCAGTTGCACACTTTTTGCCAAAGGCACAAGGGCATCTTCCAGTCTTCCCTGCATGAGCAAAAAGTTCGCAAGAGCTTTCCAGCCAAAGGGGTGCATGGGCCAGCGTTTGGTGGCTTCCATGGCCTTCTGCTCAAACAGGGCCCAATCACCAGCATTAATCAGGTTTGCTATCTCATTTATGAAGCTTTCCGGCGGCTGCTTATTTAAGCTGCTGCCTTGTGGAGAGAGGGTCCGCCGTTTGGCGGCCGGAGGGCTTTTTTTTCTTTTTTTCACTGGCAGTACCTCATGGGAGCATGAGCGTGTTTCGGACAGTTGGGCTGAAGGTTAAACAGTGATCATCGGATTCTTTCAAATATATGTATCACCTGTAACTGCTGTCAGCGAGGCTCATCAAGCATAAAATTTATAATACACCCAGGAAGTTGCTTGTCAAGATGTCAGGAAAAGGGGGAGAGAATCATTCGTCTCAAGAACAACACACAATGGAAAATCACAAAGCAAACTTTCCCTGCAGCAGAAAGAAATAATGACCATCTTCAGTTCATGGCCTTGATGCTTCAGCTTTTTCAGCTATTTGGCATACTCTTCCAGCTTGGCGCGCGCTTTGGCATACGTGGGATCCAGCCGCAATGCGGCCTTGAATTCGCCCAGTGCCTCGTTTATGCGCCCCTGCTGTTCATAAAGCAGACCCATGTTATAATGAGCCTTGGCATAATCGGGGCTGATCTGCATGGCATCCTGCAAAGCCTTCTCCGCCTCTCTGAATAAACCTTTTTGCATGTAGAGTATGCCAAGATTGTTATATGCGTCAACCACGACAGTCTTGAAGCTGACTGCAGTCTCAAATACGTTCAGGGCATCATCAAAACGGCCCTGTCTGACATAAATAACGCCAAGGTTGTTGTATGCCTTGGCATAATCAGGCTTGATGCTGACTGCTTTCCGGAAGGCATATTCGGCCTTATCCAACAGACCCTGCCGGGAATAAATCATACCGAGATTGTTGTAAGCCGTCTCATGGTCAGGTTTTAAGGCAACGGCTGCATTGAATTGAACAACAGCGTCATCCAACCGGTCGGCCTCCAGATAGGCGACACCCAGGTTGTTCCGGGCATAGACGAGCGCCGGACTCTTCCTGACCACATCCTCCCACAGGGAAATTTTTGTCTGCCAGACCATGTTCCTTTTATAGGTTGCAAATGTGAATATAAGGGCAATGCTGAACAGAATGAGAGGCAGCAACATTCCTGTTTTTCTGGTGCCCAGCGACTGCAGCACAAGAAAACAGAAGGATATCAGGGCGAAGAGAAGTCCTGCTGAAGGGAGATACATGCGGTATTCATCAAGCACCATGTGAATAGGGACAATACTTGATTCTACAGAGATTGTTATGAAGAACCAGAATATCCCGAATGCAATGACACGATATCCACGGTTGGCCGAAAAGGAACGGTACAGGAAATAAAGAGAGATACCGGCGATCGCCAGGAGAAAAAAGAAAGACAGAAAAACTTCAGGCTCTGCAAAAGAGCGGAAAACAGGATAATCGTAGTCAAGATTCTGGTTAACCGGCAGAACAAGCAGCCTGAGATAGGTGACGATGACCCGAAACTGGGTCAGCAGGTAAACTTCCCTGGAAAGCCCTGAAAAACCTCGCGTGGCTGGAGCTATGCCGCCGATCAATTCGCCTGCAGGCCTGTTTATGGCGGCAAGGGACAATGGGATAATACACATTGTCAGGAGAAGCGGGGCCAACCGGATGAGCCGTCTGCCGGCCGGCCCATTAAAGAAAAGGAATTCGTATAAAGTTATGACCACAGGCAGGGTAAAAGCATTCTCCTTGGTTTTCATGGCAAGCACGGCAGAGATAAGGGAAACCGCATACAAGCCAACAGCAGCAGGTCCTTCAGATAATCGTGCCCGTACGTATGAAACAATGGACAGGAGGTAGAAGAGTGAAACAAGAGCGGCGAGCCTCTGGAAAATATAGGTGACCGCTTCAGTCTGGATGGGGTGAACTGTAAAAATTAATGCGGAAAACAGGGCAACATATCCTGCCTGTTCAGCCAGGGCCGTCTTTTTAAGAAACGGTGTTCTGAAGGTTAAGATTATAAAGGCATAGACCAGGAATGCATTGAGAATGTGAATTGCAATATTGACCAGATGGTAGCCCGTTACATTCAACGCTCCGATCTTATAATTCAAAGCGAAACTGAGAAAGCCGATGTACCTGCTTTTCAGGGCCCCATAAAATTCAGACCCTTTCGCCTCTGAAGCATCCAGGAAATAACCAAGGTCTTTGATAATGGGGTTTTCCTTGATAAAGATTTCTCCATCCCACTGAAAAGGTACCTGAAAGGTGTTCGAATAGGCAAGGAAACCAAGAACACCTATCAGTAGGAGTGGCAGCAAATGGGTGGTAAAAACCTTTTTATTATAAAGGGCAGTATCTTGCATGACGTGGTCTTTCTTCCCGTCTCTCCGTACTTGAATTATCGTGAAAGCGCCTGTTCAGCATCCACTGAAACACTATACGGATTACCTGTTTGGGAAAACTCATTTTGTTAAATTAATGGCGTTCTCCTGCTGAAAAGATTTTGTACTTAAGGCCCAGCAGGAACGCTGCCAGCCCCATCAATGCCTCTGCTGCCAGGTACATCACACGGGAGAGAATCGGGAAAATCAAGGCCATCTGGGGAGTTACGATATCACTCAACATCAAGAGCATCATCCCTTCACGAACACCCAGCCCTCCCGGTGCAAATACTGCAAAATAGCCTGCCAGCCACGAAAGGGACATTGAAGCAAGAAGAGCGAATACCTCATTATAGGCGATGTTCAACCCAACACCTTTTGCCAGAAAATAGCCGCTCAATCCCAGGAGCAGCCAGCTGCATGTATAAATAAACTGGATAAAAACCAGCAGGGACTTTGAGTAATTTAATGGACTGATCTCTTTATTAAACAGTTTCTCTGCAATAGCAATCAACTTGTTCAGTATGAGAGAATTCCACAGAATGAAAGCGGTGTTGGTCAAGGCCAAGACAAAAAAAAGAAAAATTATCAGCTCTCTGCTCAGCAGATGAGTATACAGCCCCAGATAGATGAGGCCGAGATAAAGCGAAACAATAACAGAGCCCAGTATACAGATCAGATTAACGTAAAGTATTACTGATTTTGAGATACCGTATTTTTTCAGCCACAATAATTGCGCGGTATATGTCCATATACGCCCCGGAAGATATTTTAACACCCCGCTGGAATTAACAACGGCAATACTCTGGGTAAAATCAAGTGCGTGCCGGCCAATATGCCTGTTAATGCAAACGTGCCAAACGTATGTTTCCAGAAAATAGGTAATAAGGAACAGAAAAAAAGAGAAAATCAGGTAATGGAACTTAATGGCAAATTTAAAATGCTGCAGTGAGTCCCAGTTTTTGTTGAATTCCAGAGAATAAAAATAGCCGATCAAGATAATGATGATCAGGAATGCAGCAATTCTTAATATTTTTCCGGTATTCAAAATAAAGAGTAACTCTGTTTAATTAAGAAAATTCTAACTGAAAGGCAACATCTGTGGGTCTGCGCTCATTGATCAACCTGGTCTTGCCGGTATTATCCCCCATGATATATTTATCAATGTAAAACAGTTTATCGGTGAACATGGCCAGTTTTCTCGGCAGGAAATCACGGGTAATGTGTATCATTTTATAGACAATGCCGTAATGTCTTTCCCCCATTATATAGTATTTTTTCACTTTAAAACCAGCTGCAGTAAAAATATCAATATATTCATCGATCGTTCTGTAACAACAATGAAGTCTGCCGTTATGGTGTTCCAGTTGAAAGCTGCTCTTGACCTGTTCGATGATTATGCCTGATTTCAGGTTCGGCAGGTTGTCCCGGTAAGTTTTCAGTGTCTTTATCAGTTCTTCCCGGTCAGTCAAGCACATTAAAACCCATACTATATAGATTTTATCAATCATTAGATCCTGCAATTTATCAATTTCATCTATATAGAGATAAAATGTATTATCTTTTTTGGCAGGATTTTTTCTGCAGTCATCAATAAATTTATTAATAATATCAATTCCATAGACTGAACGCGCAAAACGGGCCAGGTATTCGGTAAGCCTGCCGATCCCGGACCCGATTTCCAGGATGGTATCAGTCTTCGAAGGAGACAGGTATTCCAGCAGATAATATTTTAAATATTGATCGATATAACTGTTCTTGACCCCCCTTTTATCTTTCGGGTCCAGGACCTTGCGCAGGGCATCAACCTCGTCTTTCTCACGGATCGCTGCCTGGCCTATCCATTCATCATAAATTTCCTTATTCATAATGGTAAGGGGCCCGGTGATTGCTTATTAAGTTAAGATTGCTGTGCATTCGCTTTACGCAGGAGCCGGATAAACCAGCCCCCCATCGGATGGCCGGCCATTTTCAGGACAGCGCTCCAGCATGCCCCCCGCAGAGGAGAGAGGGTTTTTGTATAATTACAGGTGGTAGTTCGCTGCGCACCCCACTTGGACTTGAATTTCTCCAGCGAGACGTCCCCGGCATGAGACCCCATGAAATCGAACCACTTCTTTCCTTTATCCATGGTCCACTGCAGGGAGGCCCAGACGAGTGCATCATTGGGCCGCACATGCTGGTAGACGTGATCGTAGGACAACTGAATGTCGTGCACGGTGTCATCCGAACAGACCAGGGTGTTTGATCCCACAAGGCGCCCGTTGCATGAAGCGATAAGGATTACGCCCAGACCTTTTGGTACAAGATAGTCAAAGATGCTGAGAAACCGGCCGATTGGATATTTTGCAGCCGCTTTATTATGAGCCATGGTTTTCATGTAAAGGTCAAAAACGCTCTTTATTTCAGACCGGTCCAGAACCTCCCTGATCTCGATATTCTCCTTCCTGCTTTTGCGGATGGCCTTTCTGACAGAACGTGGAAAGGAGGCCTCCAAACTCTCGGCGTCATGTCCTGATACATTCACCTGATGCCGGGCAATCTCCTCCGATGTGAATCCCGCCCTTTCAAGTATCGGTGCATGGCGGGGCTCCGGTATCTGTATCTTGTGCACCCCATGTTTTCGCAGCTCCGGCTCGACAATTCTGAAAAAGTCAGGGGCCGCGGAGTCGTCGCCTATCAGTCCTCCGTATGGCAGGGCAGCGTACAATACCCGTACCACTTTAAAGTCCATTACCAGACCCATCATGCCCACCACAGGGCTTGCTTCAGTTTCCAGCCAGCAGAAAAGGGGGGTGCCTCCATAGCCGTCTTGCAGGACGCGGGCCCATATGGAACGGTGGAACAGGAGGGATGAGTTCGCCTGGACAAATTCATCCCAGAAAAGAGGGCATTCGGAAGTGACAAATGCTTTCATCTAATTAAGAGGCAACCTTTCCAGTATCTGCAGGTCTTGATTCAAAGTTAAGCCATTTAGTGACTGTTGCTGTTAAATCAAATTGTGCATAAGCATTTGTTATATTATTTAAAAAAACGCTCTTGTCCAATAAAGAAGCCCTTGTTATAGCATCTGCTAATGATTTAGCACTTACCTCTTCAGCAACAAGGCCGCAGTTATATTGTCGTATCAGGCTTTTGAGATCACCAACAGGCATTGCAACAACGGGAGTCCCTATTTGAAGGGCATCAGAAAATATAAGGGGGATACTTTCAATCCGAGATGGAATCACTAGATAGGTAACACTGTCTAAATAATTTGCAAGTTCTTGAGCCTCGATGGGACCATGAAGATTGATAAACTTTTCCATCCGATTGTCAGTGATCAATTTTTTCAGATCGTTTTCCATGGGGCCGAGCCCAAACATGTGAACGCGAATTGATTGCCTTATTTCTTCCGGTATGGCGGTGATAGCCCTTATCAGTAAGTCAGGGCCTTTATTTATATGATATCGTCCTACAAAAAGAAAATGCCTGATTTCCTGTTTTTCGGGAAACAATATCTTTTTTCGCGGTGGAGGAAGTATTCTGCTTGTGGCGAGGAATTCGCAGGGTACGCCGGTAAGCTCCTTCACATCATGGCACAATTGAAGTCCGTCTGCATATACTCTTTTTGCACCTTTCATCACATTCCTAAGAAGCACTCTACCTAAATATGGTATTTTCCTGATCTTCCAGATGTCAGAGCCTAACACCCAAACATCATATGGAATATTTTGTTTTGTTTTTCCGATTAAGCCAAAAATCCCTGAAGGTACAGCCCACATGCATAAAGTTTTTTCTATATTATATTTTTCATTTATTTTTAGAGTGTTTTTAATGCCAAAAATGAAAAAATGTATAAATATCATCCAGTTGATAGGGTTCTTAAAATTCATTGAAGCCAGTTCCTGGTCACCGGCTTTCCATGGTGTCGGGACAATGGTCAAACCTGGTTCAGATTGATATCTTTGCTTTCTTGCTGCTGGCTGGACAATAACATTATGCCCAAGTTCCGCCAATTCCACGGCAAATTGTCTAACAAATAAGCCCGCGGTTCCAGAGGCATCGCCAGAATATTCCGGAAATGAACTTGTTATGATGTGGATATTCATTCAACGTCTGTTATTCAAAAGAATGGATCTGACCGCGCTGATAACGTCATCAACATCCTGGTCCGTAAGTTTAGGTGAAATTGGCAGA
>Ga0209536_100009087_pt1 | contig 14800 bp, 4 predicted proteins | sample DeeMarSeWOR28_12_FD_187461 | JGI IMG/M metagenome (GOLD analysis project Ga0209536, IMG submission 187461) | Marine sediment microbial communities from White Oak River estuary, North Carolina - WOR-2-8_12 (SPAdes) (version 2) | ecosystem: Environmental > Aquatic > Marine > Intertidal zone >...
CCACGGAAGTCGCGGACGCTCTCGACCACGCCCATCGGCGCGGGGTGATCCACCGGGACATCAAGCCGGAGAACATCCTGCTGCACGACGGCCGGCCGATGGTGATGGACTTCGGGATCGCGTTGGCGGTGAGCGCGGCAGCCGGTGGCCGGATGACCGAGACGGGATTGAGTCTCGGAACGCCCCATTACATGAGCCCAGAGCAGGCGACCGCGGAGAAGGATCTCACGGCGCGCAGTGACGTCTACTCCCTCGGTTCCGTGCTGTACGAGATGCTGACGGGGAACCCACCACACGTTGGGGCGTCGGGCCAGCAGATCATCATGAAGATCGTGACGGAGGAGGCGACGCCGGTCACGCAGGTGCGGAAAAGTGTGCCAGCGAATGTGGCGGCCGCGACCGCGAAGGCGTTGGAGAAGCTTCCCGCGGACCGGTTCGCGAGTGCCGCGGAATTCGCGGCGGCACTGCGGAACCCGTCCTTCGCTCCCATGACGGTCGGCACGGCTGCGCGGACCGCCGTACCGTGGTACCGCGGTCCCTCCGCCGTCCCGCTCCTCGTCGCTGCCGTGGTCCTTCTCGCCGGACTGGCGGTGTGGGGGTGGCTCCGCCCCGATCCGCCCGCTGCCGTGGCGCGATTCGACATCCGGGTCGCCAGCGGGCCCGATCCAGCCACCATCGGAAACGGGGCCTCGCTCGCGATCGCCCCGGATGGCTCGCACTTCGTGTACGTGACGGTCGACGGGAACCTGTATGACCGGGCGCTGGACCAGCTCGAGAGCCGCGCGCTGCCGGCGAGAGGATTTGCCCCGTTCTTTTCTCCCGATGGGGAGTGGATAGGCTATGCGGACGGGACGGCCCTCAAGAAGATCGCCCCAAACGGCGGGCCGCCGCTCGAGATCGCCACGGTGAGCGCCGACCTGTTCCGCGGCGGATCGTGGGGTGAGGACGGCACCATCGTCTACGCACCCGATATCTCCTCACCGCTGCTGCGGGTTCCCGACGGCGGCGGCCTGAGTGACACGCTGACGCGGCTGGACACCGCTCGCGGGGTCATCAGCCACCGCTGGCCGGAGTGGCTGCCGGGGCAGCATGGTGTCCTGTTCCAGGCCTGCCGGGGCTCTCTGGACCGGTGCGAGGTTGCCGTGCTCGACCTCCGGACCGACAGTGTGCGTTACCTCGTGCCGGGCGCGAGCCCGCACTTCCTTTCCACCGGCCACCTCGTCTACACGACCCCGGATGGGGCGCTGCTGGCGGCCCCGTTCGATCCCGATCGCATGGCGTTGACGGGGAATCCGGTTTCGCTGCTCGAAGGTGTCCTGGTACGTGCGTCGTGGAACGCAGAAGTCGCGATCGCACGCAATGGAACGCTGCTCTATCTGGGCGGCCAGTCTGGTGGTTACGACCTGACGCTCGTGGATAGTACCGGAACCGGTCAGGTGGTGCTGCCGGATCTCACGGACGCGCAGGCGCCGCGCTTCTCACCCGACGGACGTCGGATTGCGTTCACAGCGGCGCTTGAGGGCCCTGCCGAGGTCTGGATGTTCGATCGAACGCTCGAGACCATGTCGCGACTCACGTTTGAAGGGAACGTCTTGTATCCCGTGTGGACGCCCGGAGGCGACACCGTGTACTACTCGACTGATGCGGGGTCGTCGTCTCGAAACCTGTGGCGCCGCGCCGCCGACGGGAGCGGGATGCCGGAACGTGTGCTCGAGCGGACGGGAGATCAGTACGAGATCGCGCTCCCGGCCACCGGCGGCGTTGCCCTCCTGCGCGAAGTGACCGCGACGGGGTCCGGCTTGGACCTGTACACGCTGCCGTTGCGCCCGGTGGGCGAGCCGCGTCCCTGGGTCGTGACCGAGTTCTCGGAACGTGCGCCGTCCCTCTCGCCGGATGGGCGGTGGGCCGCCTACACCTCCAACGAATCCGGTCAGGACGAGGTCTACGTGCGGGCGGTGCCCGAGCCGGCGGGTCGCTGGCAGGTGTCCTCCGGCGGCGGTACCGAGCCCCTGTGGGCGCAGGACGGGCGGACGATCTACTACCGAAGGGCCGACACGCTGTTTGCGACTGCGGTCCAGACCGTGCCCGCCTTTGCGGTGGGGCGGCGCCGTATCGTGTTCACCACGCCCTTTGAGCAGCTGAACAACCACACCAACTACGATCGGGACCCACGGACCGGTGAGTTCGTGGTGCTGACCCAGACGCAGGGTAACGCTACCACCATCGTGGTGGTGCTCAACTGGTTTGAGGAACTGAGGCGCCGGATGGCAGCGGAATGAGCGATCCTCGCGCGAAGCTCGCGACCGCCCTCGCGGACCGCTACCGGATCGAGCGTGCGCTCGGCGCGGGCGGGATGGCGACGGTGTACCTGGCCGAGGACTTGAAGCACGACCGCAAGGTGGCGCTCAAGGTGCTGAAGCCGGAGCTGGCGGCCGTGTTGGGCGCCGACCGGTTCGTGCAGGAGATCAAGACCACGGCGAGCTTGCAGCACCCGCACATCTTGCCGCTGTTCGACTCGGGCGAGGCCGACGGCTTCCTGTTCTACGTCATGCCCTACGTCGAGGGCGAGACGCTGCGCGACAAGCTCGACCGCGAGGCGCAGCTCGGCATCGACGAGGCGGTGCGGATCACGTGCGAGGTGGCCGACGCGCTGGACTACGCGCACCGGCACGGCGTGATCCACCGGGACATCAAGCCGGAGAACATCCTGCTGCACGACGGGCGGCCGATGGTGGCGGACTTCGGGATCGCGCTGGCGGTGAGCGCAGCCGCCGGTGGCCGGATGACCGAGACCGGCTTGAGCCTCGGCACGCCGCACTACATGAGTCCGGAGCAGGCGACGGCGGAGAAGGAGCTGACGGGGCGGTCGGACATCTATTCACTGGCGGCGGTGCTGCACGAGATGCTGACGGGGGATCCGCCGCACACGGGCTCGACGGTGCAGCAGATCATCATGAAGATCGTGACCGAGGACGCCGAGCCGGTCACGCACGCGCGGAAGACGGTGCCGCCCAACGTGGCGGCGGCGGTGGCCCAGGGTTTGGAGAAACTCCCGGCCGATCGGTTTGACACTGCCGGGGCATTCGCTGCAGCGCTGACCGATGCAGGGTTCGTCCCCGCCGGGGCTCGTGCGACCGGGTTGGCTGGCACGCAGCGGACCGCGGTGCTGGTCCGTCACCCGCTGGTCATCGCGCTCGTCGTGGCGCTCGTCGCGGCGGTCGCGTTCGCGGTCGTGCAGTGGAGTGCGGCGCACCGCCACACCGCGCCGGCCGTCGTGCGGTTCACCATGAACGTTGGCGCCTCGATGCTCGTCGGCAATTCGGCAACTGGCACGAACATGGCCGTGTCGCCCGACGGGCGAACGATCGCCTACGCGTTCGTGGACCAGCTCGGCACCTCCCGGGTCTACGTCCGGCGCCTGGACGAGAGCTCGGCGCGCCCGCTCACGGGGACCGAGGGGGCGCAGCAGCCGACGTTTTCGCCCGACGGACTCTGGATCGCCTACCTCGTGCGGGACATGATCTGGCGGGTTCCCGTGAGCGGCGGCACGCCCGTGATGGTCGGCTCGACCGCCGCATCGCCGGTGGGACTGACCTGGAGTCCGGCCGGCCTGATCCTCGCCGGCACGGCCAGTGGGCTCGTCGCGCTGCCGGCCAACGGCGGCACCGCGCGCATCCTCGCCGCGCCCGATTCGGCCGCCGGTGAGCTGTTCTTCAATCAGCCGCGCGCCTTGTCTGATGGTGAGACCGTGTTGTTCGCGGCGCAACGCACCGCCGGCCTCACGGGTACGCGCCTAGCCTCGTTCTCGCTCCGCACCGGCGAGGTAACCCGGTACGAGCTCAGCGCGCTCGACCCGCTCGGCTACGTGGACGGCACGCTGGTGTACGTGGTCCCGTCGGGCGCCCTGATGGCCGTCGGTCTCGACACTCGCCGAGGCCGGGTGATCGGCGATCCGGTGGCCCTCGGCCCGACGGTACGCACGCGCATTGCGGGCAACAGCGAGGCCGTGATGTCGCCGACCGGCACGCTGGTGTATCAGGTGGCGAACGTCGACGCGGTGATCGGCTGGGTCGGGTCCGACGGTCGGTTCGAGCCGCTGCTCGCGGAACCACGGGCCTACGCGTATCCGCGCCTGTCGCCTGACGGCTCTCGCTTCGCCGTCTCGATCGGTGTCGGCGGACGGTCCGACGTGTGGGTGTACGACATCGCAGCGGGCACCCTCACGCGGCTCACCGACTCGGGCACGTTGAACGAGCGTCCCGAGTGGACGCCGGATGGACGGAGCGTGCTGTATCGGGCGGATCGTGGGGCGCGCACCGCCATCTGGGTGCAGCCGGCCGACCTCAGCGCTCCGGCACAGCCGCTCCAGGCGAGCGACGCGCACGACTACTACGAGGGCGTGGTGACACCCGACGGCCGGTTCATCGTCTTCCAGATCGACGACGGCGGTGCGAGCCAGGCCGACGTGATGTACCGGGCGCTGGACGGCGACACGACGTCCTATCCCATCGCCGCGAGCAACTTCGTCGAGGCGCAGCCGCGCGTGTCGCCCGACGGCCGGTGGGTGGTGTACGTGACGGATGCCTCCGGCGCATCGCAGGTCGTGGTGCAGCCGTTCCCGGGCCCCGGAGGGCAGGTACAGGTCTCGGTGGCGGGCGGCTCCGAGCCGCTCTGGGCGCCGGACGGCCGCCGCATCTTCTACCGTGACGGTCGCCACCTCATCGCCGCGAGCGTGACCACGTCGCCGACGTTCGCAGTCACCGGGCGCACCGAGGTCTTCGCGGACGAATACGTCTTCGCACAAGCGCCGCACGCCAACTACGACGTCGCGCCCGACGGGGAGCGCTTCCTGATGCTGCAGAGCGCACAGGAGCCGGAACTGGTGGTGGTGTACGGGTGGCTGAGCGAGCTGCGCCAGCGAATGGACGGAGTGCAACAGCCGTGAGGGCGGCGTGACGGCGGGAACGACGGCATCGAGGCGATCGACGGGAACGTTGCGCGTGGTGCGTCGTGCGTTGCACGTCCCCTTGTACCCGATTGAAACGACGGGAGCGACGGGAAGGACGGGAGGGATGTTCTTTGAACCTCGTACCTTGCACCTGAATGACTGAACCCACCGAACGCCTGACATCCGCCTTGGCCGACCGTTACCGCATCGAGCGTGAGCTCGGTGCTGGCGGCATGGCCACCGTGTATCTCGCGCATGACACCAAGCACAACCGCAACGTCGCGCTCAAGGTGCTCCGGCCCGAGCTCGCGGCGGTAATCGGTGGGGAGCGGTTCCTCAAAGAGATCGAGGTGACCGCGAACCTCCAACACCCGCACATCCTGCCGCTGTTCGACTCCGGGGAGGCGGAGGGCTTCCTGTATTACGTGATGCCCCACGTCGAGGGGCAGACGCTCAGGGAGCGGTTGGACCAGGAGAAACAGCTCCCCGTGACCGAGGCGGTGCGGATCGCGAGCGAGGTGGCGTCGGCGCTCGACTACGCGCATCGGCGCGGCGTCATCCACCGCGACATCAAGCCCGAGAACGTCCTGCTGCACGACGGCCGTGCCATGGTCGCCGACTTCGGGATCGCCCTCGCCGTGAGCAGTGCGGGCGGCACCCGGATGACCGAAACCGGCATGAGCCTCGGCACGCCGCACTACATGAGCCCCGAACAGGCCATGGGCGAGCGGGACCTCGACGCGCGGAGTGACGTGTACGCGCTCGCGGCCACGTTGTACGAGATGCTCGCGGGCGAGCCGCCCTTCACCGGGCCGACGGCCCAGTCGATCGTCGCCAAGGTGTTGTCCTCCCAGCCCGAGACGGTCACGACCTACCGCAAGACGGTTCCGCCGCACGTCGACCGGGCGCTGCTGCAGGCGTTGCAGAAGCTGCCGGCCGACCGGTTCGGGTCGGCGGCAGAGTTCTCCGCGGCGCTCGCCGGTGGTCCGGTAGCGGAGACGAGCGAGCGCGAGAGCGATGCCCGGACGGTCGGTACGGGTGCGCCGCGCGGTGCCCTGCTCGCGCTCGGCGGTGTGGCGATCGTGCTCGCCGCCGTCGGGGTGTGGGGTTGGGCGCGCGAGGCGCCGGGCGTGCCGCGCGAGCCCGTGCGATTCACGATCGATCTCCCGGGCGGCACCTTCGCGCCGCGCACGACGAGCACGATCACGTCGCAGGTGGCCATCTCGCCGGACGGGCAGACGGTCGTGTTCGTCGGGCCGGGGCAGCCGGAGAAGCAACTGTACCGCCGCGATCTCGCTTCGCTCGAGACCGTGCCGATTCCGGGCACGGAGGAAGGAGACACGCCCTTCTTCTCGCCAGACGGCCGGTGGCTCGCGTTCATGCAGGGGAACCGGCTTCGCAAGCTGGACTTGGTGACCGGCGCGGCCGTGACGTTGACCTCCCTCGACCGCTCCGCGCTGATCACCGGCGCCACGTGGAGCACGCGGGACACGATCTTCCTGGCGCTCGAGGCGGTCGGCGGGCTGTATGCGCTGCCCGACGCCGGCGGTTCGCTCGTTCCCGTGGGGGTCGACGACACCACGAGCCTGTTCTGGTGGCCCTCGTTGCTTCCTGGGGAGCAGTGGGTGATCGCTGGCGTGCTCAACGCCGAGGCCGACGGAACGGGGAGCACGGTCGCTGCGATCTCGCTCGAAACGGGCGAGGTGCGGGAGCTGGTGGACGGCGCGTTCTTCGGGCAGTACTTGGACGACGGACTGCTGCTGCTCATGCTGCCGGACGGGACGCTCGTCACCACCGAGATCGAGCCGTCGGATCCTCGGCCGAGCGACGTGCGGCAACCCGTACGAGAGACGATTGCGCGCAACGCGTCGCAAGGTCCCCACCTCGCCGTCGCACAGAACGGCTCGGCGGTGTTCCTCTCCGGAGGTGAGGCGCTCAACACGGTCGTGCTCGTGGACAAGCAGGGCAGGGAGACGCCGCTCCTGACGGCGCCCAAGGAGTACAAGGATCCGCGCTTCTCGCCGGACGGCAGGCGGCTGGCCCTCGAGATCGCCCAGGGAAACGAGGGTGATCTGTGGATTCTCGAGCGCGACCAGGCGACGATGACCCGGGTGACGTTCGGGAGCGAGAACCTCTACCCCGTGTGGAGCCCCGACGGACAGCGCCTCGCGTACACGTCGCGCCAGAGCGGCATTGCGGGGCTCTGGTGGAAGCCGCTCGACGGCAGCGGCACCGAGGAACAGCTGCTCGCCGGGACAGAGCTTCGTTTTCCCGGCTCGATCACCCCGGATGGGAGCACGCTGCTGTACCGCGAGACCGCTGCTGCGACGGGCTTCGACATCCACGGTGTGAGCCTCACCGCCGAGCGCACCTCCGCGCCGGTCCTGGTGACCCCGTTCAACGAGAGCTCTCCGGAGATCTCGCCAGACGGTCGTTGGCTCGCCTACGTCTCCGATCAGTCCGGCCGCAACGAGGTCTACGTCCGTCGCTGGCCCGGCGGCGCCGCGGAGTGGCAGATCTCGACCGACGGCGGCACGGAGCCGGTGTGGGATCCGGACGGGCGGACGCTATACTTCCGCCGCACGCCGAGCCTGATCGCTGCGACGCTGGCACTGTCGGAGACGGCGCTGACCGTGGTGCGGCGTGACTCGCTGTTTTCGGGCCCCTACTTCGAGAACGTGCGGTGGCCGGAGTACGACATCACCCCGGACGGCGAGCAGTTCGTGTTCATCAAGCTGGGTGACTCCACGGTCCGACCCGTCGTCGTGTTGAACTGGATCGAGCAGATCGAGCGGGGCATGGATGGACAATGACAGAGAGCAGAGTGAAGAGTGAAGCGTGAAGAGTGAAGGGTGCAAAATGCAGAGTGCAGCATGTAGACTGCAGGGCCGCGATTCTCCATGCGATCCGTCGGTTGGCAGGTCCGTACTCGCCGTTCGCCAATCTGCAATCTGCATCCGTCCATCCGTCTATCCGTCCATCCGTCTGACCGCCCGATCGACACAGGGGGGAACCTCGGTGGCGCAGCGGAGTCTGCCGCATGACTGACGTGTCGCAACGCCTCACGGCGGCCCTCGTCGACCGCTACCGCATCGAGCGCGCGCTCGGCGCGGGCGGGATGGCCACGGTCTATCTGGCGCAGGACCTGAAGCACGACCGCAAGGTGGCGCTCAAGGTGCTGAAGCCGGAGCTGGCGGCCGTGTTGGGCGCCGAGCGGTTCGTGCAGGAGATCAAGACGACGGCAAGCCTGCAACACCCGCACATCCTGCCGCTGTTCGATTCGGGCGAGGCCGATGGCTTCCTCTACTACGTCATGCCGTTCATCGAGGGGGAGACGCTCAGGGACAAACTGAATCGTGAGACGCAACTCTCCATCGACGAGGCGGTCGGGATGGTGTGCGACGTCGCCGACGCCTTGGACTACGCGCACCGGCAGGGCGTGATCCACCGGGATATCAAGCCGGAGAACATCCTGCTGCATGACGGGCGGCCCGTGGTGGCGGACTTCGGGATCGCGCTGGCGGTGAGCGCGGCGGCCGGTGGCCGGATGACCGAGACGGGATTGAGCCTCGGCACGCCGCACTACATGAGTCCCGAGCAGGCGACCGCGGAGAAGGACCTGACGAACCGCTCCGACATCTATTCGCTCGGTGCGGTGCTGCACGAGATGCTTACCGGGGATCCGCCCCACACCGGGGCCTCGGCGCAACAGATCATCATGAAGATCGTGACGGAGGAGGTCCCGCCCGTCACGAAGGCACGCAAGTCGGTGCCGCCGCACGTCGCCGCCGCGGTCGCCACGGCGCTCGAGAAGCTGCCGGCGGATCGCTTCGGGAGCGCCGAGGCGTTCGCCAAGGCCTTGCGGGACACGACCTTTTCGACCGCAGCACTTCCTGGGGTCGCGCAACAGGGGGCACACCGCTCGTGGCGGCGGACGGCGGCGGTCCTGGCCGGTGTCTCGCTGGCATTGCTCGTCGCGGTCGTGCTGCTCGCACTGCGGGGAACGCCCACTCCCCCGCGTGACGTCTCGCGGTTCGTCGTCGACCTCCAGGGTGAGCCCGGGGCGGGACTGGCGACATTCCGGGATGATGGTCCCGGGATCGCGATCGCCGACGACGGAGGATGGCTGGCGTACCCGGGAGGCGCGGGCTCCCGAGCCCAGATCCACGTCAGGAGGCGCGACCGGCTCGATGCCGAGTCCGTGCGCTCTACGGGAGACGTCCGGTGCTGCCTGACCTTTGCACCGGACGGCCAGTCGCTGGCCTACATCACAATTCCGCTGGAGCTGAAGGTCGTGTCGTTGGCCGGGGGAATCGTGCGGGTCGTCGCGGATTCGGGTCTGCAGGATCCCAGCCTCTATGGTGGCGGGGTCGACTGGGGCCCGGATGGCCTGCTCTACGTGAGCATGGTCGATGGAGTCTGGCGCCTGTCGCCCGAAGGTGCCGAGCTCGAGCGGGTGACGACGACGCAGCCCGGCGAGCGCACGCATGCATGGGTCGACGTGTTGCCGAACGCCAAGGGTGCTCTTCTGACGGTGATACCGACCGAGTCGGGCGATCGTACGGCCTACGCGATCGGCGTCGTGGACTTTGCGACGCGGGAAGTCGAGGTGCTGTTCCCCGGCGTGTTCGCGCGGTATGCGGCGTCCGGGCACATCGTGTTCGTGCAGGACGACGGGACGCTGCTGGTGGCGCCGTTCGACCAGGATCGGCTGGCGGTCACCGGCACGCCGGTCGCCGTGATCGAGAACGTCCCGGTGGGTCGGTACGGTGCGGTCCCGCTCGCCATGTCACGGACGGGCACACTGGTCTACCGACGCGCGCAGCGCACGATCGATCGACTCGTGTGGGTCGATCGAGACGGGGCGATGCAGGACAGCGTGGCCCCGGAGCTCGATGGGGAGATGTCGACGCCAAGGTTGTCGGCCGACGGCACCCGCTTCGTGGTGGGCCGCAATACGGGCGACGGCGTGCATCTGTGGACGAGGGAAGTAGCGGGGGGGGAGCCCATCCGCCACACGTTCGCCGGTCAGCTCAACTGGCGCGTCAACTGGTCCCCAGTTGGTGACTCGCTGTACTTTATCTCGGATCGGGACGATCCCGCCTCGGTGTTCGTGAAGCGAGTGGATGGTGCCGGTGTCCCGCAGCACGTGCCCCTTCCTGAGATCCGACCGATCTTCGAAGTCCTCCCCGTCGATGACACGACCATGGTCGTGCGCACCGACAACCAGGCGGCAGGCAACGGGGACATTCTGCTCGTGAGGCTGGCAGCGGACACCACGGTGACGCCGCTGGTCGCGACACCGGCGGGGGAGTTCACACCGGCCGTGTCTCCGGATGGTCGGTGGCTGGCGTATACCTCGGACGAGAGTGGGGCGGACGAGGTGTACGTGCGTCCGTTTCCCGACGTGAGCGCCGGGGTCTATCGTGTGTCGAGAAACGGCGGTCGGGAGCCTCTCTGGGCGCACTCCGGTCGCGAGCTGTTCTACAAGAACGGGGAGGGCGACCTGGTGGCCGCCGCCGTCGGGACCACGCCGGCGTTCAGTGTCCGCAGTCAGCAGGTATTGTTCTCCTCCGTCGACTACAGCAGCAATCTGTTCACTCCGGAGTACGCTGTGTCGCCGGACGATCAGCGATTCCTGATGATCCTCCGAGAGGAACCCGAGCTCGCCAACGAGGTCGTGGTCGTGCTGAACTGGTTCGAGGAACTGCGGGAGTTGAATGGACGTGAGTGACCATGCTGTCGCCGGCTCCGGATCCCGCGCCGGGAGGGGTGAGGAGTGAAGGGTGAAGAGTGAAGGGTGTAGAGTGAAGAGTGAAGGGCGAAGAGTGCTGATCGCCGATCCGCGATTGTCGATGCGATCCACGAGGCCGCGTGTTCGCCAATCGCCCATCGTCAATCGTCAAACGTCAATCCTGTCCGTTCATCCGTCTATCCGTCTATCCGCCATTCTGCCTGCGCGTGCATGACTGACCTCCCCGACCGTCTCTCGGCCGCCCTCGCCGACCGCTATCGCATCGAGCGCGAGCTTGGCGCCGGCGGGATGGCGACCGTCTATCTCGCACACGATGTGAAGCACAAACGCAAAGTCGCGGTGAAGGTGCTGCGACCCGAGCTCGCCGCGGCCCTCGGCGCCGATCGTTTCCTGCGGGAGATCGAGACCACCGCGCAATTGCACCACCCGCACATCCTGTCGCTCCACGACTCCGGTGAGGCGGGTGGATTCCTCTTCTACGTGATGCCGTTCGTCGAGGGGGAGTCGCTGCGCGACCGGCTCGACCGCGAGAAGCAGCTATCGGTGGACCAGGCGGTGCGCATCGCGCGCGAAGTGGCGGACGCATTGAGCTACGCGCACAGCCGCGGAGTGATCCATCGCGACGTCAAACCTGAGAACATCCTGCTGGCGAGCGGACACGCGATCGTGGCGGACTTCGGGATCGCCAAGGCCGTGAGTGCGGCGGGCGGGACCTCGCTCACCGAGACCGGTCTGACGGTGGGGACCGCCACGTACATGAGTCCGGAGCAGGCTGCGGGTGAGCAGGACCTGGACGGCCGCAGCGACCTCTACTCGCTCGGCTGTGTCTTGTACGAAATGCTGGCCGGGCAGCCGCCCTTCACCGGGCCGACGCTGGAGAGCGTCGTCCGCCAGCACATCGCGGCCGAACCGCGCGCGATCACCGTGCTCAGACCCGCGGTCCCCGCCGATGTCGCGGGACTGCTCGCGCGGGTGCTGGCAAAGACGCCGGCGGATCGGTTCAGCCCGGCGGCCGCGTTCGCCGAGGCATTGGAGATGCGTGGAAGGACGGCGGCGGAGGCCGGCACGTTGCAGGTGAAGGCCAAGACCGCGCCGGTTCGATCGTGGAGGTGGCCGGTTGCCATCGTGAGTCTCATCGCGGTCGTCGCCGTGGTCGCGCTGCTGGTGCGTGGTTCGGGCGGCGCACCGGGCGACGCCCGTCCAACGATAGTCGTGCTGCCATTCGAGAACATGGGCGCACCCGACGACGAGTACTTCGCCGACGGCATGACGGAGGAGGTCACGAGCCGACTGGCGAAGATCTCAGGGCTTGGCGTTACGTCTCGGACGACGGCGCTGCACTACAAGGGGACCGGCAGATCGCTCCGCGACATTGGGGACGAGCTGAGCGTTGCCTACGTGCTCGAGGGCACGGTCCGCACCGATCGCGTGCCGGATGGTACGGGACAGGTGCGAGTCACACAGCAGCTGATCCGCGTGTCCGACGACACGCACCTCTGGAGCGAGAGCTACACCGCGAGCCTTGCCCCCGGCGAGGTGTTCGCCGTGCAGTCCGAGATCGCGGAGGAGGTGGCGATGGCGCTGGACGTGCGGCTGCTGGGTGCCGAGCGCCAGGCGGTCCGGCACGTGCTCACGAACGATCGCGTCGCGCACGACGCGTACCTGCAGGGCCGCTTCCACTGGAACAGGCGCACGACCGACGACATAGCGCAGGCGGTCGAGCACTTCACGACCGCGACGGAGCGGGATCCGGCATTCGCTCAGGCCTGGGCCGGACTCGCCGACACGTACGTGTTGGTGCCCCTGTATCAAGTAGACGTCGTGCCGCGCTCCGAGGCCTATCGGCGGGCTGAGGACGCGGCGCGGCGGGCCATGGCGCTCGACTCGACGGTCGCGGACGCTCACGCGTCGCTTGCGCTCGCGCGGATGTACGGCGCGTGGGATTTCGTCGACGCCGAGCGGGAGTTCGAGGCCGCGATCGTCCTCGACCCGGACTACCCAATCGCGCGCTACTGGTATGCGGAGCTCCTCATGGTGCTCGGGCGCTACGACGAAGCGGTCGAGCAGGCGCGGCGGGGTGTCGAGTTGGCGCCGGCCGCGGCGATTGCCCAGCACCTCCTCGGATGGGCGCTCATTGAAGCCGGATCGCTCGACAGTGGCGTGGCGGCTGAGCGACGCGCCGTTGAGCTGGAGCCGGACTTCTGGTTTCCGTACGGTCCGCTGGCGCGATTCGCCGAGCGCGAAGGACGGTATGAGGAGGCCAGGCGGTTCCACATTCGAGGGGGGGCGCCGCCGCCCTTCGCCGAGGCCTTCGTATTGTATGCCAGGGATCCCAAGAACCAGGCGCGGGCCATCGAGTTGATCGCTGGCTACGTGGCCGGTGGCGCACCGCCGGATCCGGCCAACGTCGCCGCTGCCTACGGAGCGATCGGTGCAGCCGACTCGGCTGTCGTGTGGTATGAGCGAGGCTTCGAGGAGCGTACGGAACTCACGCTGCTCACGATCTGGGACGCGTTCTTCGCACCCGAGATCATGAACGACCCCCGCATCCTCGAACTGCAGCGGCGGATGGGGCTGCCGGTGCCGAGGCCGGAACGGCGGTAGGGACGGGAGCGGCGGGAGCGACTGGCCCGACGGGAGAGAAGAGCATCCGTAGGTCCGTTGCGCACTGCCCGTTGTGCGCGCCCGGCGCCGGCACACTGCACGCCGCTCCCTCCACGGCATACCTTGCACCGTGTACCTTGCCCTTGCACGACGTTCGGTGCTCGATCCCCAGCTGAGAGCGACCTCATGAGCGATCCCACCTCCCGGCTCGCCGCCGCCCTCGCCGACCGCTACACCATCGAGCACGAGCTCGGTGCGGGCGGCATGGCCACCGTCTATCTCGCGCATGACGTGAAGCACGACCGCAAGGTCGCGGTGAAGGTGCTGCGGCCCGAGCTGGCCGCGGTGATCGGCGCCGAGCGGTTCCTGGCCGAGATCAAGACGACGGCGAACCTGCAGCATCCGCACATTCTGCCGCTGCACGACTCGGGGGAAGCGGGCGGCACCGTGTTCTACGTGATGCCGTTCGTCGAGGGCGAGTCGCTGCGCGACCGGCTCGATCGCGAGCGGCAGCTGCCCGTGGACGAGGCGATCCGCATTGCCAGCGAAGTGGCGGATGCGTTGGACTACGCGCACCGGCACGGCGTGATCCACCGTGACATCAAGCCGGAAAACGTGCTGCTGCACGACGGCCGGGCGCTCGTCGCCGACTTCGGCATCGCGCTGGCCGTGAGCCGCTCGGAAGGTGGGACTCGGCTGACCGAGACCGGCATGAGCCTCGGCACGCCGCACTACATGAGTCCCGAGCAGGCGATGGGCGAGCGCGAGATCACGGCGAAGAGTGACGTGTACGCGCTGGGCTGCGTGCTGTACGAGATGCTCACCGGCGAGCCGCCGTTCGCCGGCCCCACCGCACAGGCGATCGTGGCGCGCGTGCTCACGGAGGAGCCACGCTCGCTCACGTTGCAGCGGCGCACCGTGCCACCGAACGTCGAGGCGGCCGTGCTCAAGGCGCTCACCAAGCTCCCGGCCGACCGATTTGCGACCGCTGCGCAGTTCAGGGCAGCGCTCGCGGAGCCGGGCTACACAGCTCCGGGCACTGCGACCCATCCTGTGGGCGGCGCTGCCCGTACCGCCGCACCGTCCTACCGCCCTGCCGTCGCGGTCCTCGCCGCGATCGCGCTCGTCGCCGGCGGCCTTGCCGCGTGGGGCTGGCTGCGCAGTCCGCCGGCCGCGCCCGCGAGCTGGCAGTACGTCTCGTTCGGCGACACGCTGAGCGTGGTGACGGACTATCCGGCGATGGCCCTGTCGCCCGATGGCCGCACGCTCGTCTTCAAAGACGATCGCCAGAACGGACTCCTGTGGCTCAAGCGGCTCGACGAGCTCGAGCCCTCGCCGATCCCGGGCACGGTGCGCGCGCAGAACCCGGTGTTCTCACCGGACGGTGAGTGGATCGCCTTCGTCGCCGACGGACAGCTCAAGAAGGTGCGAGCATCGGGCGGCGCAACCGTGACGCTCGCTGACTCGGCGGCCATCGGATTCGGAGGGGCGGC
>Ga0209536_100009088_pt1 | contig 14799 bp, 12 predicted proteins | sample DeeMarSeWOR28_12_FD_187461 | JGI IMG/M metagenome (GOLD analysis project Ga0209536, IMG submission 187461) | Marine sediment microbial communities from White Oak River estuary, North Carolina - WOR-2-8_12 (SPAdes) (version 2) | ecosystem: Environmental > Aquatic > Marine > Intertidal zone >...
TCATGAGTTTGGGCACATGGGTTCCATCCTCCAGGGCCAAAATCCTTTGCTTCATGACGGCCTCGAAGGTGGCGCCGTAGACAGGGCAGACCTCCAGACAAGCCCGACAGGTGGTGCAGAACCAGAGTTTTTCATCCACTTGGCTGTCTTCACCTCTGTTCAGAAACCGTATATCCCCCCATGGGGAATGCGCCTGCCAAAGGGCACGCCGCATGGTCTGGATAAAATCCCGTGGGGAAAAGGGTTCACCCGCCCCTTCAGAGGGACAAGCCTCCGCGCACCGCCCGCATCGCATACACGCGTCAAAGAATATGGAATCACCCAGGTCAAATTCTGCTGCCCCTTCCTCCACGTCAAGGATGACCGGTTTTTCTGACCCCTGGAGATAGATCCCTGCGGGGGCCGCCAGGATATGAAAAAGCTTGGTATAGGGGATCGCTGCAATAAGACACAGACTCAGGACCGCATGCCCCCACCAGAGATAGGGATAAAGGCCTTTTGCACCGTCGGGAGCAAACAGAGAGCCCACCCAAACGCCCACAAAGGACCACTCGCCCCAAGAGGTTTGCTCTGAGACCAGCCGAAGGCCTTCTACCATAAAACCCGAAAGGCCGACCAGCAAAAGCCATACCGGCACTAGGAAATCCTCCAACCGCCTCTCAAGGCGTGGAACCCGCTGGATATATCGACGAATAAGTGCCAAAAGGATCCCAGTCAGGAGCATGAGGCCCCCCACCTCCATGGCCAGGGAAAAGACCAGATAAGGATTGCCCACTAAAAACGGAAGGAGATAGTGGTGGATAGTGAGCAAGACAGTGCCCATGAAAAGGGACAAAAACCCCCAGAAAAGGAAGAGATGCATCATGCCCGCGGCTATGTGGCCCTGAAGCACACGTCGGCCCAGGAAGGTATCGAGGACGGTCCTTTTGAATGCGTCTTTTGAAAAAGGAATCTCCAGCGATCTTGAGCTCTTTTTCCATACCCGAATGTAGGCGGCCAGCCCTCCCAGAAAAAATCCCGTGGCTAGGGCCGCCAACACATAAAAGATCCAAACGCTCTCGATCTGCCAGAACGTGATACGATGGGGTGTCATGAAAGTAAGCTCACCTTAGGGTCTATGCACATGTTGAGAATATTCTTCGTTTCTCTGTTGACTTGTCAAACCAATTATTTTTATATATCTATAAGCTTTCCTTATGGGTGGTTTTATGCAAATAAATCTCAATCAGCTCAGGGCATTCTATTTTGCGGCACGGGAAACGAGTGTCACCAAGGCGGCGGAAATCCTCCATGTCACACAACCAGCGGTCACCATGCAGATAAAGGCCCTTGACGCGGCCCTTGGGCTCAAGCTGTTCCGGAAATATGGCAAAAGACTGGAGTTGACAGAAGCGGGTAAAGTGCTGTTCCAGTATGCGGAAAAGATCTTTGGCATGGTTGAGCAGATGGAATATGCACTGAAGGGTTATATGGAGTTGTCCCGGGGATCCCTTATAATAGGGACCACGCGTAGCTTCGCAAGACACTTGATGCCAGGGCTTCTATCCCGTTTTCAGGAGAGCTACCCCGGCGTGAAGGTCATCCTAAAGGAGGGAAGCTCGCAAGAGATCGCTGACGGCCTGGTAGATTTTAAATACGATTTGGGCATCATTGGCCGCCTTCCCAATGTGAACAGGTTAAAAGCCATTCCCTATACAAAAGAGGAGTTCTGCCTTGTGACATCGCCGCAACACAAATTTGCTGGGAAAGAGGAAGTATCTTACGAGGAACTGAAAAACGAGCCGATCATCATTAGAGAGCAAGGGTCTGGGGCTCGATATGCCATTCTCTCTTTGCTTCGATCAAAGGGTATAGAGCCTTCGGTGCTCGTGGAGGCGGGAAGTGTGGAATTTATCAAAGAGTATGTCATGAAAGGGAAAGGGCTTTCTTTCCTTTACAGACCCGAAATAGAAATGGAGGCCAAGATGGGTCTTCTCACACCCCTGCGGATGCATGATGGTCCAATTTTCGTACAGACGGATATTGTTTTGCCGCAAGATGCAGAACCCTCGCCCTCTGTCCAGGCATTCCTCCGTTTAGCCGAGGAGAGATCATAGCATCTTACTGCGCCCGCAGGAGCAGAATTCAAACCTTTATTAGAAAGATACTTTTTCCTATGTAAATAATCCTGATTCCCTAGCCAAATTCATCGCCATAGACCTAGCTGTTCCTGTTTTGAACCAGAGTTCTAACCCTGCGAGGAGAAACGGTTGACCCTCTTTTATATGTTTTTCGCTCAGAGATGTGTCTCTATAAATGGAACGGAACCGAACAAGACTCTCTGGACCGAATCGGTCTAAATAATCCGCCTCGGCAACCATTGTGGCAGAAGGGTCCTCCATGGCAAAGACCTGCTCTGGAATATCATGTATAGCGATAATGGAGACAATTGCGTGAATCTTTTCCTTATCATATTTCATGTTTTCCAATATCTGTTTCGATATCTCTGCCCCGTGTCTCATATGCGCGGCTACACTATCCGCATACTTTTTTTGATCGGGTTTGGCATTTATCCAGTCTTCATAGTTCACTTCGCTCCAACCGATGTCATGCAAGTACAGGGCGGGGATAACAATCTCCTCATCTCCTTCCTCTTTTTGAAGGAGTTGTCTTGCATAACCGATCGTGCGAAGTGTGTGGTCGAAGTCACTAGCGCGTCCACGGTCTAGATAAGGCTTAACAATTTGCCTCAGCTGGACTTCCAGAATTTGGTCCATTTTTACAGCATCCGTTTAAGCATTGGATCGGCACTGAACAAAAAACGGTTCCTCAATACCCCTATCCAGTTCCAATATCCAATCTTATTCCGCCATTTCAGTTTTAATACTCCAATATCTCACGATTGAATGATACTCCCGGTATAAAGACTTCCTCTATTACTCCTGTCAAGAAAAGAATGAAGGACACTCACCCTTTTTCCCCTTGATACGGGACCGGGTGTGGTTTGACGGGCCAGATATTCCCTGGTATAAGGGACAGAATTTCGGAAACAATGATAGAGAGGGAGAAGAGAAATGCACGCAGAGAGTCCTTTAAAAGATAAGGTCATCCTCGTTGTTGATGATGAAGTCGATGTCCTGGATACGGTGGAGGAAATGCTGGACATGTGCGTCATCCACAAAGCGGCGGATTACGAGACTGCTCTTCAATACCTTTCAAGCCATACCTATGATGCGGTAGTTTTAGATATAATGGGGGTCAATGGTTTCGAACTCCTCAAAAACGCCGAGGCCAGAGGTTTCCCAACGGTTATGCTTACGGCCCATGCCGTGACGCCCGAGGCCTTGAAGAAATCTGTCAAACTTGGGGCTGTTTCCTTCCTGCCCAAAGATAAAATGACGGAACTGAGAGATTTACTTGAAGATGTGGTTCTTGGTGGGGGCAAACGACTCTGGTGGCTGAAATCTCTTGATCGGTTAGGTCCCTATTTTGACGAACGATTCGGCGCCAGTTGGAAGGAAAAGGATAAGTTTTTTAAGGAGTTCGAAGAATCACTCAGGCAGGCAAAAGACAAACAGGAGTAAGGAGGCTACAGCAATCCAGAACATAGGGAGGACAGGATGGTCCAGGTCATATTTTTCTTTGATGTCCCGGAAGAGAAGCAGAAAGCATACCTTGAGGTGACGGCCCAAAAGATCAAACCTTTTTGGGAATCCAACGGCTGTGACTCATATAGTGTCTGGAAAGTTGATGGTAATCAGACTGCTTTTGTTAAGGAAATGATATTCAAGGATGAGTCCACCATGAAGAGAACCTTGTCTCTTGAAACGGCCGAACCCATTAAAGAACTTTTTCATGGCTTTGTGCAAAATATCTCGCGCAAAATCTGTATCCAGAGGATATAGACCGCTTTTACCCCTCAAAGAGTAGGTGACCATAGCACTGTAGCCTTACAACTTGCCCCATTTATCCGACGCCCTTGAGAACTAGTGTCGCGTCCCAAAAGATCTTCGCATAAGTAAGCCCTCCATTAGAGGTCATTGCGACCCCCGATCCAGTCGGGGGGAAGCAATCTCATTTTGTGAAAGCCACCTTTTTCGCTAGGTTGCAAGAGATTGCTTCGTGGCCTGCGGCCTGCCCGCCATCGCGAGCCTGCGGTTGCTCAGGCGAGGCGGGCGGGCTCCTCGCAATGACTTATATTCTTAAAGTTATGTTAGGGACGCGATACTAGGAAGTCAGGTAAAGCCTTGAAAATCTACTCAAGTCTTATGACGAAGGACCCCTTGTCCGCACCTAGGCGTTGAGCGATTGGCGCACATTTAATCTTCAACATGTAGATAATCGATTTTCCCTCTACTTCATCCTTTAAAGCCTCGAAATTACCCGTGCCTTTACTGATTATAAGGTCACTCTGCGTGAAAGCTTCTGCCAAAGGTTGGGAGCTCTCGATGGGTACAAACAGCCCTTTTGTTGTGAATATGTTATCAACGAGCTTATCCAGGCCAAAGAAGGAGGCATCTTCCATCGCGGCGTCCTCAAAAAGGTGGGGTCCCCTGACAAGGAGATTCACTTTTAAGCCCATTTCCTTCAGTTGGCCTATTAGAAGGGAGTCGAATCCTATCTCGCCGGCGTTGTCCGCCGCATACAGAATCTGAGAGGCCCCTTGAACCGCTTCATAGATATCCCCCTTCAGGAGAGGGGATGGATTGTTCCCCTCAATGATCCCCTGCACTTCATGAAAGGCAAGGCCGTCTGAAGGAGCACCAATAGGTGCCACATTGCCTGCTGACGCAAGGCTGCATGCCCTTTCAAAACGTTCCCGAGACGTCTTTCCTTTGGAGATAAAGTCTTTGGCTGCCGGTAACAAACCACGGACAAATTGATTGCTTTTGGACTTGAGCTCTGCGTAGTAATTTGGGCAGGCGGAGGTGAAATCGTATACGGCACAGATTGTCTTATTGCAGACCATCCCCAGATTAGCAGTGGAATGGAAAGCAGTGGAGAGCACATTCAGAATTCTTTTTATGAATTCAAAACGTTCGCTTTCACTCACATCCCCTGCTGCTCTCTCATAAAGCCAGCGTATTATGCAAAGGGCACACTCTCCAGTTGGTTTCATATGAGAAATTTCCCTTTCAAAATTATTCTTCTCCCAGGACAGTCAGGCTCCCCGCACCTAGGCTAAGAAAGTTGAAAGGCGAGGCGGGGGTATTGCATCCCCCTTACACTCGCCTTTCATTCATGTCCATTCGATTAACCGACTATCTTGAAGAATCTCCATGTAACCATGATCCAGACATGTTTACTTATCCATGATGTAAATGGCTCCGTCTTTTGCATTCATTTTGATACGCTGGCCGGTTTTGATCTTTGCCGTACCCTCAAAGGTATTCACGATGACGGGCAAGCCATATTCCCGACCGATAATAGCGGCATGAGAGAGTGTTCCCCCTCTATCCGTTATGACGCCACCAGCTACCCCAAAGACCGGTGTCCAGGCCGGATTCGTGCCTGGGCAAACCAGGATGTCCCCCGGTTGGACAATCTTTAGATCTTCATAGTTGATCACCACCTTGGCGGTCCCTTCAACCTCTCCAGAACTACCGCAAAGGCCAAACATATCTGCCTCCAGTTCTGGCTTCGGCTCAGGCATTTCGCCCACGACAATCTTAATGGCTATGGCATCTCCGGAAGGTAGTAGGTCCTCTCCCACTGCTTCTTCTAGACCGGCACGATCGGTAATGAGAGGTGGATTTTGTTGCTTTTGCCACCCCTCCCATGCGGCACGTCGTCGCCTTGTTACGAAACGCATATCGTGCCTATCGGGGACCATCATGACCCTATCAATCTCATCCGGATTGAGCATGAAAACGTCTTCGGGTACATCAATGGTCCCGGCCTTGGCCATTCTTTTTCCCATGGCAAGATAGCCGCGGCGCATGAGGGCCTGGACCATGAGTTCACAGTAAAGGTTGTGTTCTTCACTGTATGAGCTTGCCTTTCCGGCCAGCCTGATCATGCCCTCAAACAGTTCTTTGTCATCCGGGGGAACCTTTCCAAGGAAAGCTGCGATAGCATCTTCTCTCTTTTTCTCCAATTCCTTCCTTACATCCCCGAGGACATGGCCTGTTCCAGCGACAAGTGAATCCTTTATAATGCCTAGAGGAGTACTGGGGTCCTCCAGCCAATAAGGCTCGGTGAGTTCGTTCATGCGCCTCATCCTCCAGCCGCCCACTTCATCTGTTTCCATATAGCTCATAAATTCCTTGATCCATTCCTTCCCTTTGGCCGATTGTTCCAGCTTGGGTATGATGGCTTCGGGTGTATTTTCTGTAAAGACCTCTTTCAGCCCCACTTCTTCAGCACGTTGTCCAAAATCCCAGAGCTTTTTGTCCATCTCATATATCTTGTTATCAAAGCCTCTGAGCATATCCTGAAAACCCGAGTCCTGATCCCTCATGCCGAAGCGTTCCTTGCAGAGTCCCTCAAGCAATAGCCAGGCATTATAGGAGGCGTACATCCCTAAAAAATGGATCTCCCACATTCTCATGTAGGCATGCATGAGATCATAGTTGTGGTGGTAGAGTTGGAGATTGGAAGCGTTGTCAACATCCAGGTCTTTCAGCCTATTATAGATGCCCAGTAATTCCTGCTTTTGCCCTTTCCACAGACCGTCAAAGTCTTCAATCCAGGGGCGCAAGGCACTGCGGAATTTGACTTCACGCTCTGCGATCTCCTTTTCGTCTCTCACAATGTGGAAGGCATTATAAGAACCCCCATCCCTGAATCGCATCTCCCAGCCTTTGCAGGTGGGAATGCTCAACTCCTCGCAGGCCACCTTCAGTCCGTGGCAACAATACCTAATCCAATACCACCCATACAGAGGTGTCCAAGGAGGTACACTATGGGTACCATCTAGGAACCAAGAATGCATCGCCGGAAGATCCACCTCTTCGATAAGGTCATACCCTGGTGTTTCGTCCCAAAGCTTCACCCTTTCCTGTTTTTCTTCTCCCATTTTCTCCTCCTTTGATTTCGGGTTATAGACGATTATTTCCCTATGCCTTCGCCTTCTCAATCTCCTAATTTTGGCCCAACACCGCTAATGCTAAGACTTCTTATTTTATCACCCCCTTCTGAATCGAAATCTATGGTAAGCTGTGCACGTAAACCCTTCACCCCAAATGTGAGCGGGTCGAACCGATTGGAGATCAAGGCCTAAAGAACCTTTTGGCCATCAGATCAATCATCTTGTCCGTGGTGGATTCGGGCTTTTTTACTTGGGCCGTTGCAGGACGGGTCTGAAGGAAAAAGACGCTTTCTGGGAAAGGAAGATTCTGATCAATGGCCCATTCCATATCCTGCGGGCATCCCAAAGACTTTTCTATGGACTTGGCCACTCGTGCAATCTCTTCAATCTCTTCTTTACCGATACATGCAATGCCTTGCATATTTTTAGGCACATCCGCCCACTCGGCACCCTGCTCCATATTCATCACACATCTTGTCTTTTTGCCTACATGGCTGGTAATCACTTCTAATTTCTCTTTATCGATCACGAAGCCGTCAACGCTTTCTGCGCCACTTACAACCCCTTCGCCGAGGCCCCAATTGGCTTCGATAATGATCTTTGTGGGATCACCGGTTACGGGGTCCACTGTAAAACTGATACCTGAGGCACGGGCATTGACCATGGCGAGCACAGCCACCCCAATGGAATCTCCCTCGATAGCCAAACCCTTTCGGGCCCTGTAAGATATGGCCCGAGCGGTAAAGGCGCTTGACCATACAGTTTTAACCTGCTTGAGCAATTCCTTTTCACCTTTAACGTTCAGGTAGCTTTCAAATTGCCCAGCAAAACTCGCCCCGGCTGAGTCCTCCGCCAGACCACTAGATCTGACCGCTACCGGAGCATCCGCAGTTCCCATTTTGTCGCATAATGCCTCATAGGCGGATACAATTTCACCCTTCAGGTCATCGGGAATTTTCTTATCTTCTATCATAGCCCTAATTGCACGGCTCGCTTCATCGAGCTTTTCAATGCCTTCAATCTTTCCCTGGCTCTCGATGTAGTCTAATATTTTCTGATTTGTTCCTGTGCTTTCCGCAAATTCATTATAACCGTTTGCGCTTATGGCAAAACCCGGAGGAACCCGCATCCCAAGCTGGATCATCTCTCCCAGATTGGCACACTTATTCCCCACCAGGAAGCCATCCTTTGCGCTTAATTCCTCAAGCCAATGTATTAATTTCTTTGAATTCATTAGACTGCCCTTTGTAATGTGATCTTAGAGTAAGCCCCATGATCGATCACATGGCCAGCGACTTCCCTCTTGACCCCTGTCGGAACTAAAAGCAGAAGGAAAAGAACTGAGGGCAAATTTCTAATGCATATATCGGCCTCCATCAACGACCAGGGCCTGTCCAGTGATAAAGTCGCTTTCATCGCTTGCGAGGAATATGATGGCTCCAACCAGATCTTTAGGCTGCTCGAGTCTTCCTAGAGGGGTGAGACTTACGTCGTACTTTGTAATATCATCCGTTATGGTTCTGCTCGCCTCAGTGTCCGTGAAGCCTGGGGCAATGGAGTTAACGCAGATTCCATATTGACCCACCTCAGCAGCGAGTGACCGAGTAAAGCTGATAAGCCCACCTTTGGAAGTTACATAATGGATAAACCCCTTTGAACCGGTAAAAGCGGTTTCAGAAGAAAGGTTAATGATCTTGCCTTTCTTCTGTTTTTTCATCTGCGGGAATACGGCCTTAACGCATAAAAACGGTCCTTTTAAGTTCACCGCCATCAAATTGTCCCATTCCGCCGTGGGAATCTCCATAAAAGGCTTACGACCTATTCCGTAGAACATTCCCGCATTGTTAACCAAAATATCGATGCGGCCAAAGGCCTCTATCGTCTCCTCTGCCATCCGAATGGTTTCATCCTCGGAGGTCACGTCCACCATAAAGGATATGGCCGAACCCCCTTTTGCCCTGATTTCCTGAGCCGTTTGTTGGGCCTCCTTGTCCAGGATATCAGCAAGGGCTACCTTAGCACCCTCCTGTGCCACAGCCAAGGAGAATACCTTACCAAGGCCTCTGCCCCCACCGGTAATGATGGCAACCTTATTTTCCAGTCTCCCCATCTTACCTCCGAACGCTCTCAGAAGATCTCTTATCAGATTCTTTATCCATAATTTTCAGAGCAAAATCAACTCTTATGCGTAATTAGGAACCCGCTTCTCCCATAACTTATAGAGAAAAGTCCTAGGCTATGAGCTTGATAACAGCTGTCAGTATTGTGATCGCATCCTACTTCATGGAAGATCTGCCTTGAAAAGTCTGAGGGCTATTTCCGAGACCTTTTCTGCGTATTCGGTGTCATTGATGTGGCAATTCAAGCTTACGAACTCAATGTCAGACCTGAGGCAATTTCTCAGGGTATCTATGTAAATCTTTCTACCTTGAGGGTCGTGCCAAAACCCACCAGGCCTATCATATTCAAGAAAACCCTTTTCAGGTATCACAAAAGCCACCGGCCCGTGTGACTTGTTTAGCTTAGAAGCCATGATCTTGGCTGTTTCGGCCATCTCCTCTTTTGAAGCCTTTACGCCTGTCGCGATTTCGTTGTGCGCTTTGGTCAATCTTCCTTTGAACTTTTCAGGAATGTCTTCTGATGTACTCGCTGGGAAAAACCCCAACCCTCCTGGCCCCACAACTTGAGGGATACCCATCTTAGCTGCAGCCTCCAACCTGCCCGGTGAGCAACAAAACCCGCCAGAAAGTTCAGCGAGCACCTCTTGTGGGCAAAGGTCAAGGAGACCGTCCACCTTCCCCTCTTCGATAAGCCTTTCCATGATAGCCCCTTGCATGCTTACGGAGTGAAAGACGGCCACTTCGTATCCCTCCTTCTCCAAGGCCTTTTTCACGGGTGAGGCATACTTAAGATATGATCCTCCCAAGGTGGTCATTGCGATAAAGGGGGCACTCTCCTCGAGTACTTCTTCCTCACTGTCAACTGCGGAGGCCACTGCAAGTGCGGCCTTTGTGAGATCCCTTTTTGCTAAGCGGTTTAAGCCCCAAAGATCAGTAGCCACTTGGATCATCATGATATCGCTGTGAACGGTTTGGGGAGTGACGAAATAGGAGAGGGCCACAGTGGAGACCAACACCTTTGTAACGCCTATGGGCAGTCTTCGGAACACCCTGAGGGCCAGGGCGGTTCCCATGGTCCCACCCAGGGCGATGACACCATCAAAATCGCCCTTTTCAAAGCGTTCCTCCACAATCCGTTCAGCCCCTTTACCCATCTCTCCCATGGCCCTGGCCTCGTCTCCAAAGGAAAGCAACTCCTGTAGAGTGCGGGAGGTGGCCTCAGCCACCTTATTGCTGGGAATATCTGGATTGAATGGGGACTTCCCGGTAATGCCCACATCCATCACCAGCGTCCTGATGCCCCTTTCCTCAATCAAGCCTTTAACAAAGAGGGTCTCCTCTCCCTTTGTATCAAGGGTGGCGATAACAAGTACGGTTCTATTCTTCTTCACGGGAATCTCTCTTTCAGGGTCAGCTCGTCATTTAACGCGGTGGAAAACGCAACCTAAGCGTTCGATATTTATGGATAGCTGGTCTTGATCAGGCCTGCGGCTAGCATGGCGTCCACTTCATCGACTTCGAGCCCGTAACGAAGCAGGAATTCTTCATCAGATATGTCAGGTCCCACGTTCATCTTTCGCCGGAGTTCTTTTATCGTACGTTGGGGAAATTTTTCAATTTGCAGCTTCTTCACCTGTCGCGGGACGGTGATGTTCAAATCTGAGAAAGTGCATAGCTTACCTAATGAGGGGTTAATTGAGAAAACAGGAGCAACAGAGTTATGCTCCCTAGGAGAACGCCAAAACGGGCTGAGATCAATATTTAATATATCAACATAATACTTGTCAACGCCCATCTTGCAGTTGAAGTCTGACCTCTTAGTCAGCTAGACTCCAATCAGCCCCCGCCTATGGGCGGCAAGATAGAAATCACTTGCCCTTTACGCTACTTCAGTTATAAAGAGTGGCGTAGCCTAAGAGGTGAAAAGGGAAAAATCTATTCCCATTGTAGGAAGGAGTGTATCTTGGTGGGAGCTATAGATAGGTTTGACGTAATCGTAGTGGGCGGGGGTCCCGGAGGCTCGGTGGCTGCGAAAAAGTGCGCCGAGGCAGGTTTTAAGACTCTTCTGCTCGAGAAGAAGAAATTGCCTCGAGACAAGGTATGCACGGGAATGCTCATGGGGCCATGGGCCACAGACACCATTCAGCAGGAATTCGGAGAAGTCCCAAAGGATGTCTTGGCGGATCCCTATTACCTATCTGGGCACATGATCCACGTGCCAGAGATAGAGCCCCAGATTATAGAATGGTGGACGCCTATGGGGTGGAGAAAGGATCTGGATTTCTGGATGAATCAACAAACACAAAAGGCAGGGGTGGAGATACGGGATGGAAACAGAGTTATCAGAGTTGTACAACAAGGTAATAGGTGCACCGTTATTCTCAAGAAAGGAGAAGAACATCAGGAGTTCAGTTCAAGATTTGTCATCGGGGCCGATGGCGCGACTTCAGTTGTCAGGAAGTCTTTGTTTCCGGAACTCAAAGTCCGATACACGGGTCCTACTCGGGAGTGCTATGAAGGATCATTGGATTTGGACAGAAATTACATGCATTGGTTTTTCCCCAGGTACCGCCCCCGTCCCAGATTCGATCTGAATTATAAAGGTGACTTCTTCATCATTGAGGGGAGTGGAGTTAGGGAACTTAGGAACGAAATAAACGAGACTTTAAAGAATTATGGTTTTGATCCCACAGAGGAGCCCCTTTGGAAAGATGGATGCGTGGAGCCAAGGCTACACAGCGAGCTGATTTCCGGAACCTTCTCTCCCGCCTTAGGAAACATCTTACTCATAGGAGACGCCGCTGGCCTGCTTTTTCCAATAACATTTGAAGGGATTGGGACCGCGCTCAAGAGCGGAATCGCAGCAGCACACGCAATCTGTGAGGCGGCGCCGCTGGGTAAGGAACCCGCAGAAATTTATCTTCAAGAGATAAAATCCATCTTAGAGGTACTCAAAAGGCTTTACAACTTACAAGAGAAGCTCAACCAGGAAGCTACCAAAGGAGCAAAGGCTTTATCAGAAGGCCTAAGGGCGGCTTATGAGGAGACGCTAAAAGTTGATTAAGCCTACTCATAGATCAGTCTTTGACAAGACCTTATTTGCTTAGGTATGAGGTCAACTCAGTCTGCCTCCCACTTACTATTCTTTCATTGACAAACGCCTTTTGGGAAAGAACCTGAGTCTATAGGATTTGATAATGTAGTCCAAGATCTATCAAGACAAAACAAGGAGGAAAAGGATGGTAAAAGTCATATTTGAGTAGGACATACCGGTTGAAAAACAGGCTGAATACCTTAGGGTGACCCGTGAGAAAATCAAACCGTTTTGGGAATCCATTGGCTGCCAATCTTACAATGTATGGCAGGAGGCTGAGAGCGACACGCGGTTTGTCAGGAGATGCTCTAAGAAGAGGACTCTCCAATGAAAGAGACTTTGGCCTCTAAAGATTCTGACCCAGTAAAAGAAATCTTCCGTTCGTTTGCCAGCAATGTTTCGCGGAGGATTTGCGTCCAAAGGATTTAATTGATTGCTCTAAGCCCTCCCGCTTTGCCGGAAGTGGTTGACATGCATGAATGTGGTGGAGCGCCATTACAGTCCCCCGTATTACAATGAACCGCCCAAAGAAGGGAATTCGCAGCTATGGATCAGCCGCGTCTGTGGACTAAAGAGGTTTCCACTTTCTTTTCCGGCTTATAGTCTGGTGCCCAAACCGAGGTGGGCGGGTGGCATTGTCGGCAAACTGATCAGGGACTGTGCCGAGCACTCGAAAGGAGTCTGAACATGGCAGATATGAGTTTTGATGCGGTTGTTATTGGTGGAGGACACCATGGGACGATTATTGCCCCTTATCTTGCCAAGGCCGGCCTGAAGGTGGGGGTTTTTGAACGGCTCGACCATCTGGGCGGGGGGGCCGTGACCGAAGACGGTCCTGCGCCAGGGTTTAGAATGAATTTTTGCGCCAACTGGACACGATTTTATGGTCATCCTGCTTACAAAGAATTCAATCTTCGTGACGAAGGGTTGAAGTATGTCTTTCCGGAGACCAATGAAGCCATCGCCTTTGACGACGGAGCCTCCTATGTCAGTTACCCTGCTTTTCCGGTGGTGGACTCTCAGACAGGGAAGACGGAGTTCAGCGAAGAAAATGCGAAGAGGACCCACGAGCAGATCTTGCAGTTTTCCAAAGCCGACGCAGAGACCTATCTGGATCTCACGGAAAAGTACAAGGAAAAGTGGAAGCCGGCATTTGGCAGGTATAGATACTCCTTGCCCACTCCCTGGGGAACCCCCGACGCCCTAGAAGAGCTTCTGACCGACCCCGATAGCGGGCTGGATCCCTCCATGCAGTTCATGACGTGCAAGCAGATTGCGAACTATTTCTTCGAAAGCCCGGAGATGCGGATTTTGACCCTGCGAGGGTTTATGACCTCAGCCGGTATCTTCCCTGACGATGTACCGGGTATCGGATTCATCATTGCCAATCTCCACCTGGCACTCGGGTGGGAGCCTGCGGCTGTTGCCCAAGGGGGATCCCAGTCCATCACGGATGCCCTGGTTTCGGCGGGCAGGAAACTGGGCGTTGAATACTTCGTCAATTCTGAAACGGATAAGATCATTATGGACAATGGTGAAGCCAAGGGGATACGGCTCACCGATGGTAGGGAGATCGCAGCAGGACAAATGGTCGTAGGGGATGTGGGAACGGCCCAAATGTTCACTCGTCTGATCGAAGAGAAGAATGTGAACAGGGAGATGAAACGCAGGCTCGATACGAACCTCTACGACAGGGGGCACGTCTTCTGGGGGACGTTAGCTCTTCATGAGCTTCCCCAATACAAAGCCGCAAAGGACAACCCGGATATCAATAACACGACCCGTACCTACTGGGCGCCCAACGACCTTGAATACATGGAAAATAAATACATGCATGAAGTTTTTCTCCTGGGGCTGGGCTCCAAGTTTTTCTGTCTGACGGCCCCTGATAGCATCTGGGACCCCTCCCGGGCGCCGGAGGGAAAGCATGCCGTGCTCTTTGAGGAGTACACCTGTCCTCTCAATTTCTTCTCTAGGAAAGAGTGGCGTCAGATGGCGGATGAATTTTACGAGGCCATGCTCGACCAGTGGCAGATTTACGCCCCCAACATGGCAAAAGACAACGTCATAGGATCCCGTGTGATCACCCCCGTGGACCTGCAGGAGACGCACCTGGATATGAAAAACGGGTCATGGTGCGAGGGTAGTATGTCAGGCGTTCAGAATGGGCGTTTCAGGGGACAGCCTGGCGGTTTTCGGACATTTATCAAAAATCTATACATGTGTTCCTCAGCCATAGTCGGCGGGGGCGGTATCGGTAGGGGCTCGAGCTATAACTGTTACCAGGTGATCTCAGAAGACTTTAGCCTGGAGAAGCCGACCTATTGAACCCGGAAGATTGGAAGCGGTTTTGATAAAGGAGAAACGGTATGCCTTTGGGAAAAGAGCTCTTTAATCTGGAGGGGAAAGCGGCCCTAGTGACCGGGGCTGCTTTGGGGTTGGGCCGGAGCTTTGCCCGGACCCTGGCTGAGGCCGGGGCGGATGTCGCCATTGCGGACATCAACCAGGAACGTCTCCCCGAGACGGAGGAGATCATCAAGGAGGCTGGCGGAAAAGCGCTCAAAATCGTGGCGGAC
>Ga0209536_100009089_pt1 | contig 14799 bp, 14 predicted proteins | sample DeeMarSeWOR28_12_FD_187461 | JGI IMG/M metagenome (GOLD analysis project Ga0209536, IMG submission 187461) | Marine sediment microbial communities from White Oak River estuary, North Carolina - WOR-2-8_12 (SPAdes) (version 2) | ecosystem: Environmental > Aquatic > Marine > Intertidal zone >...
CGCCGTGATCTCGCGCATCAAGATCATGGCCAACCTGAATATCGCCGAGCGCCGCCTGGCACAGGACGGGCGCTTTAAAGTGCGCGTTCGCGGCAAGGAGATCGACCTGCGCATCTCGACTGTACCGACCATGTATGGCGAGAGCGTGGTCATGAGGCTGTTGCACCGGGATGACGTAGCGCTGAATTTCAGCGCGCTGGGTTTCAGCCCGAAACTCGAGGGCAAGATACTCGATATTCTCGCCCAGCCCCACGGTATCCTGCTGGTGACCGGACCGACCGGCAGCGGCAAGTCGACCACCCTTTATGCAGCACTGAAGCATCTCAACACGCCCGAGCGCAAGATCCTCACTGTTGAGGACCCGGTGGAATACAACATCGAAGGAATTAACCAGATGCAGGTCAAACCACAGATCGGTCTGACCTTCGCCAATGCACTGCGCTCCATCGTACGCCAGGACCCCGATGTCATCATGATCGGCGAGATGCGCGACGAGGAAACCGCTGCAATCGCCGTGCAGTCAGCATTGACCGGACACCTGGTACTGTCAACACTGCACACCAACGATGCCGCCGGAAGTATTACCCGCCTGCTGGACATGGGCGTGGAAGATTACCTGCTGACCTCAACAGTGAACGCGGTTCTGGCACAGCGCCTGGTGCGCACCCTGTGCCATCATTGCCGTGAAGCCTACACGCCGCTGGATGACGTGGTGTCGCGCTGGGATCTGCAGCGCTACGCCGGTGACAGTCCAGTCACCCTGTACCGGGCCGTGGGCTGCGAGCATTGCGGGCACACCGGTTACAGCGGACGCAACGCCATTGTGGAACTGCTGGTGATGACCGACCAGATCAAGAAACTGATACTCAAACACAGCGATGCAGGCAAAATTTCCAGGGTCGCTGCTGAAAGCGGTATGCACACCTTGCTCGATGATGGCCTGCGCAAGGCAGTGGCGGGTATAACCACGATCGAAGAGGTCCGCCGCGTGACGCAGGAGCAGTCTCACACGCAGCAACTGGGTGAAAACCCGGCCGGCGCCGACACTGACAGCGTGAAGCCGGCAGAACCGGCTGAAGCAGCGGAGCACGAACCGTCAACCACCAGGGGCGACCCTGAGAAAACCGATAGCCTGCTCGGAGGGCATATGAAAACACTCTCCAGATTCAAACAGCAGGAATAAGCATGCCCGTTTTCCAGTACAAGGCGGCAAGTATTGACGGCGAGGTCTTCAACGGCACCCTGAGCGGCTCCAGCCGGGAACAGGTGGTCGCTCAACTCCAGGCCCTGGGGCAAATCCCGATACAGGTTAATGAATCTACCCAGCCTGAAAGCAAAAGCCGCAGCCGCAGTCCCATACGCCTAGGCCGGAGAACCCGGCGTATCACCGACCAGCATATCAGCAATGCGACCCGTGAACTGGCCACCCTGCTGCACGCCGGCCTGCCGCTGGACCGGGCCCTGTCCATCCTCGCTACCCTGTCTGAAGGCGAACGCATGAAACAACTGCTGGAGGAAATACGGGAGCAGGTCAAGGGCGGTGCCACACTCGCGGATGCCATGCAGGCGCAGGAAGGCGTATTCAGCCGTTTCTACCTCAACCTGCTGCGCGCAGGCGAAGCCGGCGGCGCGCTCGAAATCGTTCTGGAACGCCTGGCTGAACACATGGAACAGAGCCGGGAAGTACAGGACACCCTGCTCTCTGCGCTGATCTATCCCGCCATACTGATCTTCGTCGCCGTGATCTCGATATTCATCCTGCTCGGATACGTGGTACCCCAGTTCACAGAACTGTTCGAGGGCGTCGGCCAGGTACTGCCGTTACCGACCCGGATTACCATCGCCACCGGAGAATTCCTGCAGAGTTTCGGCTGGGTCCTTGTGCTGCTGGCAGCGGCAGCGGCCTGGCGGGTACGACACCAGCTCAGCCAGCCAAAGGGGCGCTACCAGTGGCATGCCCGGTTTCTCAGACTCCCGCTGGCCGGATCGATTATCACCAAGATCGAGGTAACCCGCTTTGCACGTACCCTGGGGATGCTGTTGCACAACGGCGTACCGCTGCTGAAAGCACTGAGCATCGTCAAGGACACCGTCGACAACCGGGTTATCGCCGATGGTCTCGAACGTGTGGCGAGCAGTCTGAAGGAGGGCCAGAGCCTCGCTGAACCGCTGGCAGAAGTTGCGCACTTCCCGGCCTTCGCGGTCCATATGATCCGCGTCGGCGAAGAATCCGGTCGCCTGGAGGACATCCTGCAACAGGTCGCGCAGGTCTACGAACGGGAAACCCAGACAACCATCAAGCGGGCACTGGCGCTGCTGGAACCCATACTCATCCTGGTACTCGGGATGGTCATCGCCGGAGTCATCATCTCCATTCTGATGGCCATACTCGGCATCAACGAACTGGTATTCTGAACATGACGAAAAACACATTAAGGAGCGGAGACAGTTGAAATTCTCAAACAGACAAAACGGTTTTACCCTGATCGAGCTGCTGGTAGTCCTGGTAATACTTGGATTGCTGGCCGGCCTGGTCGGTCCACAGGTATTGCGCTACACGGGCAGCGCGAAAAGCGACACTGCCGGGCTACAGATCGAGGAACTGGGCGCGGGACTGGATCTGTTCCATCTCGAGGTCGGTCGTTACCCAACCACGGATGAAGGGCTCCAGGCCCTGGTCGAGCAGCCCACCGGGGTTAGCACGTGGAACGGGCCGTACCTGAAGAAAAAGCGCATTCCCACCGACCCCTGGGGCAACGAGTATCATTACCGGTCACCCGGTCAGCAAGGCGTGTACGACCTGTTTTCATACGGCAATGATAACGCTGAAGGTGGCGACGGTAACGACGCGGACGTCGTCAGCTGGTGAACGCTGATTGCCAGAACTTCAAAACCGCGAGCGGCTTCACGCTGCTCGAGATCATGGTAGTCATGGTCATTGCCGGTTTGATGATCGCTCTGGTTCCCCCCCTGTTTTCCAGCGCTGTCTCTGGCACCAAGCTCAAGGGCTCGGCGCGTGACCTTGCCATCGTACTGCGCGAGACCCGCAGCAAGGCGATTATCCACAACACCGAGCAGCTTGTGCACCTGGATCTGAAACAACCCCGCTACCGGGTCGGTAACGGCAAAATCCAGGCCCTGCCCGAGAACGTGGGCATGGCTGTGGAAGTGGTGACCGGGGCACGCATTGAAGAGACTGCAAAGCACGTGCTGCGCTTCTTCCCGGATGGCAGCTCAAGCGGCGAGCTGATCACACTCAGCGGCGGTAACCGCGCCTATTATCTGCAGCTGAACTGGCTGACCGGCAGCATCACCATTACCGAGGGAGTAAGCAATGCTGGCTAGCCCGCATTTCTCACCAGGCCGCTGCATAATCCGAGTAACCGCATGATTAGAAAAACCGAAGCACGATTACAATCAAATACAGTCTATTTAATGGGACGCTATTTCGTTCCATGCACATCTGTAGCGTCCCTGCGCACGCATCTTCCCTCAAACCATAGCTATTGCTATGCTTTTCAGTCCAGACGCGCACTCAGAAACACTACAGATGCACCTGAATCCGAAATCCCGGTGAGAAATGCGGGCTAAACATCAACGTGGCTTCAGCCTGATCGAAATCCTGGTTGCCTTCGTGATCCTGGCAATGTCACTGACCGTCATTTTCAGGATCTTCTCGGGCGGGCTGCGCAATGTTGCGCTTTCCGAAGACTACGCCCAGGCGGTACTGGTCGCGGAATCGCATCTCTCGGCAATTGGTGTCAGCGAACCCCTGGAACAGGGTGTGACCTCCGGCGAATGGGGCGATCGTTTTCGCTGGCAACGCATGGTCGAACTCTACCAGCCATGGGCTCAGGACAAGGAACTGGCCGCTCCCCTGCTGGGCTACCTCGTCACCGTCAGCGTGGACTGGGAGCATGCGGGACGCAACCGCCAGATCTCGTTGAGCAGTGTGCGCCTGAAGCAGGTGGAACGGTCAGCAGGGCGCAGCTGATGAAAGCCTGTGATATATGTTCAGCGGCGGATACCCCGCCAGGGAGCAAAATGAATCGTGAAACGGGCTTCACCCTGCTCGAGGTCATGGTGGCACTCGTAGTACTAAGCATGATCGTGACCACGGCCTTCGGCGCACTTCGCATGGGTGAGCGCAGCTGGGAAGCAGGGCTTGCGCGTACCAGTGAAACCGAGACGCTACGCGCGGTTGCGGGAGTGTTGCAACGCCAGTTCAATCAGGCCCTGCCCCTGAGCTGGACCGAAAACGCAGAAACAACTATTGCATTCAGCGGTACTCGCGAACAGGTGCGCTTCATTGCACCGGCGCCGCAGCATCACGGGTCAACAGGGCTGTTCGAATACACACTGGTGCTGGAACCACTTGCAGACAGTGCCCAGCTGGTACTGTATTACCTGCTGCATGATCCCGACAGCACCGGGTTGCAGTCAGGCGGCAGTGACCGGCAGCGGGTGTTGCTGGTGGAAGAACTAAAGACTGCCAGCTTCAGCTATTACGGATCACCCGTGGCCGATGATCCTCCAGTGTGGCACTCACAATGGAACAACGACGCCGAAACATTTCCGCAGCTGGTGCGAGTTCGCCTGGACACAAACGAGGGGCAACGGCCCTGGCCGGAGCTGGTTCTGGCACTGCGCACGAACCTGAACAAATGACGACAGACAACACAGGCAAACCCGTGCGCAGAGCGCAGCCGAAACAGGCATGCCAGCATGGCATCGCCCTGGTCGTGGTGCTGTGGCTGCTGGTGCTGATGACCGTGATAGCGGCCAGCCATGCACGCGTCATCCGTACCGAAACCCGGCTCGCCTCCAACCAGGTCGAGAACAGCAAGGCCCGCAGCCTGGCGGAGGCCGGGGTCCATCATGCCATCCTGGAGCTGCTGGTGCGCGATGAAGAACAACGCTGGCCGGTCAACGGCAGCATTAACCGCATCCGCTACGAGGGCGGCAGTGTGGCCATCGCGATTCGTGATGTCCGCGGCCTTCTCGATATAAACAGTGCATCGGCGACGCTGCTGGACAGCGTTCTGGCGGGCACGGGTATCGAAGAGTCGCAGCGTAAGGCATTGGTCGATGCCATCCTGGACTGGCGTGACAAGGACAGCATGAAGCACATCAACGGTGCGGAAGATGACGATTATCGTAGTGCCGGCCTGAAATGGGCGGCACGCGACGGTGCCTTCAGTAGCGTCGAAGAATTCCGTTATGTACTGGGCATGACCAACCCGCTGTTCGAACGCCTGGCGCCCTACCTGACAGTGCATTCGGGCCAGGCAAACATCATGCTGGAATATGCACCACCCTGGCTGTTCAGCGTACTGGCCGAAACGCAGGAAAGCCCGACCTCTGCTAATATCACAAGACGCAACAGTAGTTCGACATACCAGATCACCGTCTGGGCGACGAGTAATGGTGGTTCGAGCGCATCACTCGACGCCGTGGTGCGTATTGCTGCCACAAGCGACCCCGCCTACACGATCCTGTCCTGGCGCGCGCCGGCAAGATCGATAACCGACACTACCAGTTGACACTGTTTTATATAATCACGCTATGGACATGAAAACCCGATTCAAGCTCACCACTCCGTTGTTACACACGCTGACAGACTTCTGGTCCTGGTGGATAGCCGAGCTGGGCGGCATTCTGCCCAAGAATGTGCGTGCTGCCATCCTCCCGAGCGTGGAACGCCTGTACCTGGAACTGAACGGTCAGAACGTGATTGCCAGCCGTGTCACGAGTGAGTCAACCCGGGAGATAGGCCGCTATCCGCTGACAGCAGAGCAACTGCAAGCCGAGCAGGCGCAGGCGCTGGAGGAGCTGGCAAACCGAGCCCGCGAAGTGGTGCTGTGCCTGCCCGCAGACAAGGTGCTGACCAAGACACTCACCCTGCCGCTGGTCGCCGAAGAAAACCTGCGTGAGGTGCTGGGTTTCGAGATGGATCGCCAGACGCCATTCAGCCTTGACCAGGTCTACTACGATCACATACTGACTGCACGTGATTCGAAAAAAAACACCCTCACCCTCAAGCTGGTAGTAACGCCGCGACTGTTTCTCGATAAGCTGCTCACAGATCTTGACGACATCGGATTTCAACCCCACCAGGCCACCATCTACCGGGAAAAAACCGGACAACCACAACCCGTCAACCTGCTTCCTAAAGATGCCCGGCAGCGGCGGCCGGACACCGCTCGCTATCTTAATATCGCCCTGGGTGTACTCGCCCTGGTACTGCTACTTGGAGCCATTGCCCTGCCCCTGGTGAACAAGCTTCATGTCATCAATGCGCTGGAAGCCAGGGTGGAACTGGTCTCCGCGAAGGCCGAGGTAACACGGCGCCTGCGCGAAGAAGTCGAGCAACTGGGCATGGACTCGCGATTTCTGCTGGAAAAGAAGCAGGCCACGCCGCTGACTCTCGAGACCATCAATGAACTGACGCGCATCCTCCCGGATGACACCTGGATCAACCGGCTGAATATCAAGGGACGGGAAGTAGAGATCCAGGGCCAGTCTGCATCGGCAGCAGCACTCATCCCGCTGATTGAGTCTTCCGACAGTCTGCGCAACCCCCGTTTTCGCTCACCGGTGACCAAGATACCGCGCCTGAATACCGAACGTTTTCACCTGTCCGCAGAAGTAACAGCCAGCAATTCTCAACAGGGGGCGAGATGATCATGCAGAGATTTGGATTGATGAAATACATCCCTGTATGTCACCCCTCCGGGGTCGCCTTGCGGTCCAAATCCGTTCCAGACGGATTTGTAACAAAGTATTTTACGAGGAAGTGGAATAAGTTTGTGTATTTCCGACCGGGTAAAATGCCTTGTGGATTCAAAGATCAGGTGAGGGCTCGTCCAGCTGGTGAGAAATGCTGGCTACAGGAGCACGCCTCATGATGGAATCGTTAACGCAAAAACAACGCCAGTCGCTGGCACTGGCAATCCTGGCACTGGCTATAGTCATGATCTTCACATTAACAGTCGCACCATTATGGGCTGTCAACCAGCATTACCTGGACACCATCGACGACCTCGACAACCGCCTGCAGATACTTCAGCGTGCCGCATCTTCGGGCAGCAGCTTGCGCTCACAACACGATCAACTGAAACGATCAATGGCCAGCAATCGCCATTACCTGAAAAGCACCAGTGAAGCACTGGCTGCGGCCAACCTGCAGGGAATCATCAAACGAGTCACGGGATCGACTGACATGGAAGTGCTCAGCACCCAGATCCTGCCTGCAGGCGAAGAAGCTGGATTCATCCGTGTTGCACTGAAAGTGCGCATGCGCGGCGGACTGGATAATACGGTCAAGGTATTCCACGCCCTGGAGACCGGACAGCCGTACCTGTTTCTGGATAATGTCTCGATCCTCGGCCGTGCCCAGCGCAACTACGGCAAGTTACAGCTCAAAGGCAAAGCCAGTCCCGGCTATTTGCTCAATGTGGATTTTGATCTCATTGGCTACATGCAGAAACAATCATGAATAAATTCTCAATCGGCAATCACCTGACACCCTACCTGCTGGCCGCCTGCACGCTGACAGCGGGCACCCTGGCACTCGAGAGCAATAACCTGGTGCAGACACAGGGCGACAACTCGCGCACGACTCGGCCTGATGTTAAGCGAACTGAACAGGCAAACTATACTGCACCGGGGATTGCGGCATTCAGCGAGATCACGGAGCGACCGTTATTCAGCGAAGATCGCGAGCCGCCAGCAGAGCCGGTCACAACGGTGGCGGCGGTGAAGACCTCGCTACTGCGCCTGCAACTGGAAGGAGTAGCCATTACGCCCGGGGCAAAAATTGCCGTGCTGCGCGATACCTCCAGCAACAGGATGTTGCACCTGGCAACAGGCGGCAGCCACGATGGCTGGGAGCTTATTTCCATTACCGACAACGTCGCGACATTCAAGCGTGGTGAACAAACCCAGGAACTAACGCTGAAAAAAGACTAGCACACCCGCGGTAAATATTTCATAAACAGGATTCGATCCGACGGCCAGCGACTTTAGTCGCGACATCGATGTTCGCGACTAAAGTCACTCCTGCGAATACCGGGAAATGCGCGGCATAAAAAAAGGATGGCATTGCCATCCTTTTTCTTAACTCTGTTTGAAAACCGAATCAGTGCAGTGTAGCGATGTAGTTCGCAACGGCTGACAGCTGTTCGTCGCTCATGTCCTTGACGATTGCACGCATCAGTTTTTTGTCATCGTTGGCGCGGGAGCCGTCGCGGAAAGCCTTGAGCTGTGCCAGGGTGTAGTCAGGATACTGGCCGCCAACCTGGGGATAGCCGGAACCGGCAATACCGGCACCTTTGGGACCATGGCATGCCTGGCAGGCCGGTATACCTTCAGTCAGGTTACCGCCCTTGTAGATTTGCTTGCCCATGGCCAGCTTGCTTTCATCAGCGGGTGCAGGACCGGCCAGTTTCTGTGTGGCATAGAAGGCACCGATATCGGCAGCATCTTCTTCGCTCAATGCAGCAGCCATACCCAGCATCATTTCGTTTTTACGGGTCGTGTTCGCCTTGAAGTCCATGACCTGCTTGGCAATATATTTCTCACCCTGTCCAGCCAGCTTGGGGAATGTCGGCACCAGGCTGTTGCCATCCATTCCGTGGCAACCACCACAGGCTGCGGCTTTGGTCTTGCCTGCTTCAGCATTGCCTGCTGCGTGTACAACACCAGCAAATGCAAATATCAGAACCATGCTGGATACGATAATCTTTTTCATTGAATTGGAACTCCGGATCTTGTTGGTTGCCGGCACGCGACAAAATGTGGGCGAATTCTACACTACCGCTTGTTATTCATCAATTTGACACTGATAATGCGGGCGCTATGTCCCAGGCAGCAAACAATCAGTACTACCGTCGCGCTTCATTTCTGATCAGCGCCGGCAAACCGGGCCAGTTTCCCGGGGGTGAAGGCGCCGAAGTCGCCTTTGCCGGCCGCTCCAATGCCGGCAAGTCCAGCGCCATCAATACCCTGTGCGGTAACAAGGGGCTGGCCAAGACCAGCAAGACCCCCGGCCGCACCCGCCTGATTAATTTTTTCACGCTCGACGAGCACCGTCGCCTGGTCGACCTTCCCGGCTACGGTTATGCGAAAGTGCCGGAAAAAATGAAACAGGAATGGGAACAACTGATGGAAGCCTATTTACAGCAGCAACAAAGCCTGCGCGGGCTGGTCATTATCATGGATATACGCCATCCGATGAAAGACTTCGACTGGCAAATGCTGGAATGGTGTCATTACTTCAACCTGCCTGCCCACGTGTTGCTGACCAAGGCTGACAAGCTCAAGCGCGGCCCCCAGCAGAACAGCCTGCTGTCGGTGAGAAAGCAGCTGAAAGAAAGCGGCTCCAATGCCACTGCCCAGGTGTTCTCGGCACTCAAGCAGACAGGTCTGGATGAGCTGGTGGCGAAGCTTAATGAGTGGCTGGAACTGGACTGATATTTTCAACGCAAAGTAAATTTAGCCGCAAAAAACGCCAGGTTCGCGAATTGTGTTCCAATAATCGATATCGATTGAGGTTATTAACGAATATAAACAGCTTTTGCGAATTTCGCGTCATTCGCGGCTAAAACCGCTCCGTTATTACACTGCGCTACATACGAGCTACCACTACAATAAAATTCTTTGCGATCTCTGCGCCTTCGCGCCTTTGCGTTAGAAATTAATACCCAAGTCTGAATAAGTGGAAAGTTATCCGACAAGCATGCACTTAGCCATGCAAGCTATCTACATAGGTAAAAACATCTCTTTTAGTTTTTGTTTTTATTGGCTATAATTTCTTATCCACAGCTTATGCACATAAATATCCTCGCCCTTTGCAGCGCATAAGTTACCGCCTATCGGTTTCATTCAGCAATATGAAATGGTTGGTCTTTAATCAATATCAGGGAATGTGTGAGACCACTTGCTTAGGATCTTTTTCAAGGAATGCGCTGTAGCCCGGCGCAGGTTCGCTTGCCTCCCTGAGCGAACCGTTAGGGATTAGCACCCCCAAGCTAGTCCCGTTTGTTTGCCCGGCCAAATTGGCCGGGCTTTTTTTATTTATAGCCTGCAGGCATTAATGATGACCCGGATTCCGCTTCGCTACATCCAGGCTACGAGCTAAACAATAGAAGTCAGGGACGAATTGCGAGTAACGATGAAAAATTCAAAGACACTGGATACCCGCTTCCGCGGGTATGACGGTTAGAGGGATAAGCTCGCCACTCGTTCCTCGTCCCTCGTCCCTTTTTTAATGTGCTTCGTCCCAGTTCGAACCTTTCCCTACCTCCACGATCAGCGGCACGCTCAACTCGGCGGCGCTTTCCATGCTGGAGTGCAGCAATTTGGCGAGTTTGTCCGCCTGCTTTTCTGCAACCTCGACCACCAGCTCATCGTGCACCTGCATGACCACGCGGGCATCCAGCTTTTTCGTGGTCAAGGCCCGGTCAACGTTGATCATGGCGCGCTTGATGATGTCAGCCGCTGTTCCCTGCATCGGCGCATTGATGGCGGTGCGCTCGGCGTACTGGCGTCGCTGGCCATTACGCGAGTTGATCTCCGGCAGGTACAGCCGCCGGCCGTAAACAGTTTCCACGTAACCCCGCTCGTGCGCCTTCTCACGGGTACTGTCCATATAGGCTTTAACACCGGGGTAGCGCGCGAAATACAGATCCACGTATTCCTGCGCTTCGTAGCGGCCAATGCCAAGCTGTTTGGCCAGGCCAAATGCCGACATGCCATAGATCAGGCCGAAGTTAATGGCCTTCGCTGCACGCCGCTGGCCGCTGTCGACTTCATCGACCGTGACACCGAACACTTCGGCGGCGGTCGCCTTGTGAATATCCATGCCCTCGCTGAATGCCTTCAGCAGGCTCTCGTCCTGCGACAGGTGCGCCATGATGCGCAGCTCGATCTGGGAATAATCGGCGGCAAGCAGGCAATAACCTTTTTCCGCGATAAATGCCTGGCGAATGCGCCGGCCTTCTTCGCTGCGTATGGGGATATTCTGCAGGTTGGGATCGGTGGATGACAGCCGCCCTGTGGCGGCGACGGTCTGGTTATAGGAGGTGTGAACCCGTCCGGTTTCAGCATTGACCTGTTGCGGCAGCTTGTCGGTATAGGTCGATTTGAGCTTGCTCATACTGCGGTGCTTCAGGATCAGCGCCGGCAGTTCCTCACCCTCATCGGCGAATTCCTGCAGCACATCTTCTGCGGTGGATGGCTGACCCTTGGGTGTCTTGCGTTTCGGTTCAAGCCCCAGCTTGTCGAACAGGATGGTCTGCAGCTGCTTCGGCGATGCCAGGTTGAATGTTTCGCCTGCAACATCAAAAGCCTGCTGCTCGATTCCGACGATGCTTTTAGCCAGCTGCTTGCTTTGCTTTTGCAACATCGCGACATCGACCTTGACACCGGTGCGTTCGATATTCAGCAATACCGGCAGCAGCGGCAGCTCGATATCACGGTAAACCGCCATCAGTTTTTTCTCTGCCTTTAATTGCGCGCACAGCTTGTGGTGAATCTGCAGGGTGATGTCGGCATCTTCGGCGGCATAGGGGCCGGCCTGCTCGAGATCGATTTCATTGAAGGTCAGCTGCTTCGCGCCCTTGCCGGCGATATCGACGAAGTGAATGGTCTCGTGGCCGAGCAGACGCAGCGCCATGCTGTCCATGTCGTGACGCTGGGTAGAATCGAGCACATAGGATTCGAGCATGGTGTCTTCGGCGATGCCCTGCATGTGTATGCCATGGTTAGCGAGCACGTGGGCATCGTATTTCAGGTTCTGCCCGATCTTGGCTTTTTTCGCATCCTCCAGTAACGGCTTCAGCGCTCCGAGCACATCCTTTTCACTCAACTGTCCGGGTGCGCCGGGATAATCATGGCCAAACGGGACATAGGCCGCTTCCCCCGCCTTGACCGCAAACGACACGCCCACGACACGCGCCGCCATGTAATCCAGGCTGGTGGTTTCAGTATCAAAAGCAAAGGCGTCGGCGGTCTTGAGTTTCTTCAGCCAGGCATCGAAGTCTTTTTTACCCAGTACCGTTTGATAGTCGGAATCCGATTGTTTTTTTGCCGGTGCAGACTCGCCGCCGGACATGTCCTCCAGCCAGGTGCGAAACTCGAGATCCACGTACATGTCATGCAGCGTGTCATTGTCCGGCTGCTGCATTTTCAGATCATCCAGGTCCAGGCCCAGGTCGAGATCACAGCGTATCGTTACCAGGTCACGCGACATCGGCAGGTCGTCAATGCTGTTGCGCAGGTTGTCACCGATTTTCCCCGGAACTTCATCAGCGTGCTCGAGCAGCTTATCCAGCGAATCGTATTGCCTGAGCCACTTCACGGCGGTCTTCGGCCCCACCTTGGGCACACCCGGTATGTTGTCGGAGGTGTCACCGACCAGGGTCAGGTAGTCGATGATGCGTTCAGGCGGTACTTCGAATTTGTTTTCAACACCGGCCTCATCCAGCACCTCGTTGTTCATGGTATTGATCAGGGTGACATGGGGAGTAACCAGCTGCGCCAGGTCCTTGTCGCCGGTTGAAATCAGCATTTCTTTTTTCTGCGATGTGGCGTTGGCCGCCAGCGTGCCGATCACATCATCGGCCTCGACGCCCTCAACTGAAATCAGCGGAAATCCCAGGGCTTTTACCAGCCGGTGCAGCGGCTCGATCTGTACCTTGAGGTCATCGGGCATCGGCGGGCGATGCGCCTTGTACTCCTTGTAGATATCGTGGCGAAAGGTTTTGCCCTTGGCATCGAACACCACGGCCATGTACTCGGGCTGGTACTCCTCGCGCAATTTGCGCAGCATATTGATCACACCATAAACGGCACCGGTCGGCTGCCCCTTGCTGTTGGTCAGTGGCGGCAGGGCATGAAAAGCCCGAAACAGGTAGGAAGAGCCATCAACCAGTATGACGGGCGGATCTTTTTCAGCCATGGGTAATCCCGGAAAATAAAATGTGCGCATGATTATCGCAAAAGCGCACAGTTTATGGCTATGCTTTTAACAGGTTCTGGTTTCCAGGCACCGTCAACCGGGCCAGGTGTTATTTTTTGGACTACGGAAGACACGGGTGTATACAGAGTTTATTGGTTTTGTAGGAACGGCTTTAGCCACGAAAAACGCCAGAATCGCAAATAACTTATTTATTAATACATTTGCGGATTTTGCGTTATTTGCGGCTAAATATTCAGCAGATAGAATACTAGGCTTGCGCCTTGCATCTAGCCACATGCAATTTAATTAAAGGTAAAACGATGGATGACTCTGTGAAGAACAAGCTCAAGCGCATGTCGCCGGTCAACGATGCGGCATTGATACGGGAATCCTGGAAGATCTTTCAAATCATGGCCGAATTCGTTGAAGGCTTTGAACGGCTTGCACTGATCAGCCCTTCGGTCAGTGTATTCGGCTCGGCGCGCACCAAGCCCGATCACCCCAATTACAAGCTGGCAGAGAAAATTTCGGAAGCGCTGTCAAACGCCGGTTTTTCAGTGGTCAGTGGTGGCGGCCCCGGCATTATGGAAGCCATCAATAAAGGCGGGCATGCCGGCAAGTCTCCCAGCATCGGCCTTAATATCCAGCTGCCGCACGAACAGGTCGCCAACAAATTCCAGGATATCAGCCTCAGCTTCCGCCATTTCTTTTCGCGCAAGGTGATGTTCGTAAAGTATGCATCGGCCTACGTGGTGTTACCCGGCGGCTTTGGCACGCTGGATGAAATGGCAGAAATACTGACCCTGATCCAGACCGGGAAAACGCGCAACATTCCAATCATCCTGGTGAACAAACCTTTCTGGCAGGGCCTGCTCGACTGGTTCAGGAAAACCCTGGTGGCCGAAGGTATGATCAACAAGAAAGACCTCAAACTGTTGAAACTCATCGATGAACCTGAAGAAATCGTCAAGGCCATATTCGATTTCTACGAAGGCCGCGATTTCGAACCGTCTGCGGAAGAGCAGGAAAAACTGATGGAGCTGTAGGGTTGGTAAAAAATGTAATTGGCCGCAAATTACGCAAACAGCGCATATGGGCTCTGTTTATTGAATAATCATTAGCGTCTTTGGCGTTATTTGCGGCTAAATTTTTCTCCAATCAGATTAAACAATGCCTATCCCGAGCGAACTCCCCGGATTCCGCTTCGCCTCATCCGGTCTACATCATGAGCTCAGATCGGCTAAAATCCCGTGCTTTGTAATCGGCCCCGACCGCGCGCACTATGACTGTCTACACCGCCATTGATACTGACGAACCGGAAGGCTTTCTGCCCGGTTATCCAGGGGTACGCTGCGTGATTTTGAAGGCATCCCTGACAGCATCGAGAACACCAGTTACTTTGTTAACACCGACAATGATGACGGCGGAAGTTGATTTTCGGAAATCCATGCGCGATGCTGAAAGGCCGTGTTGCATACAATGATATGTATCGTGAGGACTGGATTTGATTTCGAATACTGTATGTCGCCCGGGTTTAAGCAGCGTATTGTTTGAATGTTTATGAACCATGTGTCACAGATAAGGTATTTTAAATATTAATCTCGCATAGGCGCCAAGCACGCAAAGAAACACTGAAAGTTATTTGTTAACCTGCATTACCTTTGCGCTGTTTGCGCCTTGGCGAGAGTAAATGAATATAACCCCTCTGCCTGACTAGGGGAGGAGGTTTTTAGCTGGTTCTTACTGCAACATCGGATACGACAATCTAAAGCATGCATTCATTAATAGATAATATCGAACGTTTTATCGACTGGTCGGGTCGTGCCGTATCCTGGCTG
>Ga0209536_100009090_pt1 | contig 14798 bp, 13 predicted proteins | sample DeeMarSeWOR28_12_FD_187461 | JGI IMG/M metagenome (GOLD analysis project Ga0209536, IMG submission 187461) | Marine sediment microbial communities from White Oak River estuary, North Carolina - WOR-2-8_12 (SPAdes) (version 2) | ecosystem: Environmental > Aquatic > Marine > Intertidal zone >...
CGGCGTCGGTGGACTTGTAGAGGCCCACAACCCCGGTGGTGCTCCTGGCTTCCTCCCCTCGCGGCGTTCCCGCAACCATGGCGTAGAGGACCCGCGGGTTGCCGGGCGCCGCGGCGAGATTGGCCTCGATCACGGCGGGCAGGCCGTCGGTGAGAGGTCTCCAGGTGGTACCTCCGTCCGTGGACTTGAAGATGCCGCCGTCCGTGCCGCCAAACTCGTAGCTCTCCCGGAAGCTCTGCTGTTGCTGCCACAGCGCGGCGTAAACGATGGACGGATCGGAGGGGTCGAGCAGGACATCGTTGCCGCTGGTGTACTCGTCCCGGTACAGCACCTTCTCGAAGGTCTGGCCGCCGTCGGTGGAACGGAAGATCCCCCTTTCGGCGTTGGGTCCGTAGGGATGACCCAAGACCGCCACGAACACTCGGTCCGGATTGGCAGGATCGACCACCACGTCGGCGATCATCTGGCTTTCGCGCAGGCCCAGGTGCGTCCACGTCGCCCCGGCGTCTGTCGACTTGTACATGCCGTCGCCGGTGGACAGGTCGGGGCGGATGATGCCGGCGCCGCTCCCTACATAGATGATATTCGGATCCGAAGGAGCTACGGCGATAGCGCCGATCGAACTCGTGGGCTCCCGATCGAACAGCGGGTGCCAGGTGGAACCGTAGTCGGTGGTGCGCCACACCCCCCCGTTGTCAAACCCTGCGTAGAACACGTTGGGCTGATCGGCTACGCCATCCAGCGCACGGGTGCGTGACGATCGTGTCGGCCCGATGGAGCGCCAGTGCATGTCGCCGTAAGTGTCCAGGGACTGGCCCACGGCGCTGGAAGCCGAAACGTTGAGGAAGGCGAAAGCCAGAAAGAAACGGATCGATGTCGTGCGCATGGTCACCATGTCCTCGGGTGCTCGGATGTCATGCCAGGGAGAATCTCGAAGCGTACAGCAGAGAGAAGTCTACTCGCCGCGGTTGGGCGATACAACTGCGCCCAGGTTTCATGGGAGCCGGGACCTGCGCACTTCCGATCCACCCAACAAGGCACTATGGCCATAGCCTTGCGGCTTGTCTTACTTTGGTGCAGATCTCAGCGTGGAGACAGGCCTGTAGAGATGCGAGATGTGGGACACCAACATGAAACACCCAAGCCGAAAGGTGTGTGACAATGAACAGGAAGTTGAGAATGGGAATGGTCGGCGGCGGACCGGGAGCATTCATTGGTGAAGTCCACCGTAAGGCTGCGCGCATGGATGGCGGGATTGATCTCGTTGCGGGAGCTTTTGACATCAATCCACGCAAGAGCAAACAAATGGGACGCGAGCAACGCATCGATCCGAAACGGGCTTATCCTGACTATGAGACGATGATTGAAAAGGAACTGCAGCTCCCTGAAGATATGCGCATCGATTTCGTTTCAATCACCGTTCCAAACAACTGGCACTTCCCTATAGCGAAAGGCTTTCTCGAAGCCGGTCTTCACGTCATGTGTGAAAAGCCAATGACGATGGACGTAAGGGAAGCAAACGCGCTGGAGAAGATCGTCAAGCAGAGCAGGAGAATCTTTGGATTGATGCACAACTATCCCGGCTATCCAATGGTCAAGCTCGCCAGAGACATGGTCAAGCAGGGTGATTTGGGCAAGATCTTGAAGATTGTCGTCCAGTACCCGCAAGGCTGGCTCATCAGGCCCATAGAACGTGAAGGCCAGCAGCAGGCCTCATGGCGCACCGATCCAAAGCAAAGCGGAGCCGCTGGTTGCATGGGCGATATCGGTACGCATGCATGCCATCTCGCTGAATACATTTCCGGACTGAGAGTCCAGCAAATTTGCGCTGATCTCTCCGCTTTCGTTAAGGGACGCAGACTCGACGACGATGGTAACTGCCTGCTTCGCTTCAACAAGGGCGCCAAAGGAATCCTGCATGCTAGCCAAGTCTCCATAGGTGAGGAGAACAACCTGGCCATATGGGTATATGGAGATGATGCGAGTATCGAATGGCACCAGGAACATCCAAACTACCTCTATGTGAACCGGATAGATGCACCTCAGGAAGTGTGGAAACGCGGCAACGACTATGTTGCCGAGAAGAGTCCTGCGGCAGGGCGGGCGACGAGACTGCCTTTTGGTCATCCGGAAGCTTTCTTGGAAGCTTTTGCCAATAACTACTGCAACTTTGCTGATACCATACGCGCCAGGATCGAGAGAAGAAAACCTGATCCATTGGCGCTGGATTTCCCGAGAGTAACGGACGGTGTTAGAGGGATGAAGTTCATACAGACCGTTGTTGCATCGTCAGGCAAGGGCGCCAAGTGGATAAGAATGTGAGGAGGAACAATGGCAAGACCAGTAACACTATTCACGGGTCAGTGGGCAGATCTTCCTCTCGAGGAACTCTGCAAGAAAGCTTCGGCGTGGGGCTATCATGGGCTCGAGCTCGCGTGCTGGGGAGATCACGTCGAGGTCGACAAGGCAGCCAAGGACAAGAAGTACGCCAAGAGCCGCAAGGAGATGTTGGCGGACTATGGCCTGAAATGCTGGGCCATAAGCAATCATCTGGCAGGCCAGCTCGTGTGCGACCCGAACGATGACTCGAGATCGGATATGTTCGCTCCGGAGGACTGTCACGGCAACGCCGAGAAGAAACGCAGGTGGGCAGTTAGTGCGATGAAGCAGACGGCAAAGGCCGCACAGAACATTGGTGTCAAGGTTGTCAACGGTTTCACGGGTTCTTCGATATGGCACATGTTGTACAGCTTTCCGCCCGTGAGTCAAAGAATGGTCGACGATGGCTTCAAGCAGTTCGCGCGATTGTGGAATCCGATACTCGACGAATTCGACAAGTGCGGCGTCAAATTCGCTCTGGAAGTCCATCCGACGGAGATCGCATTCGACATTCATACCGCCAGACGCGCACTGGCCGCTGTGAAAGCCAGGAAGGCCTTTGGCTTCAACTTCGACCCGAGTCATTTACAATGGCAAATGGTGGATCCTGTCAGATTCCTGCAGGCATTTCCCAAGAAGATCTATCACGTGCACATGAAGGATGCTGCGATCACGCTCGATGGTGAGAGCGGCATACTCGCTTCACACTTGAATTTTGGCACGCCGGGTAGAGGCTGGGACTTCAGGAGCTTGGGCCGCGGGGACGTCGACTTCGAGGCGATCATCCGTGAGCTGAACGTTCTCGGCTACAAGGGACCTCTATCGGTGGAGTGGGAAGATGCCGCCATGGATCGTGAGCACGGCGCCAAGGAGGCATGTGACTTCGTACATGGCATCGACTTTGAGAAGTCGGATAGAGTGTTCGACGAAGCGTTTGACAAGTAGCACGGCGCGACTAGGACTTCTCCTCCAAAGTCGAACACGGTTTGCATGGACGGGATGGTGTTCTCGAGGTACGGGTGCTCGGCGTAGTCACCCGCGCTGCGGTGCACGTCTCGCCGGTCAGCCCTTCGCGAGTGTAATCCTGCCCGATGAGCCAGCAGCTGTGGTCCGGATGCCATGGCTGCAACAAGTCGCGACGAGTTGCCCACCTACATGAGCAACTCGATCAGAAGGACCGCTGGCCGCTGGGCTGGCCTATTTCGCGAGTTTCCCACGCCTCATACTGAATCCCGGCTCGGCTCGATGCAGCGTAGTGAATGTGGGCGAAACCTGCGGCGACTCACCACGGCCACAGCAGCTCCCGGCTCAAGGAACTCCCGAAATCTCCCGCACCCAGATATTGCGGTAGCTGACCGGATTGCCGTGGTCCTGCAGTTCGAGGGGGACCCGGTCGGCGTGCGCCTCGTACTCCGGCTCGCCGATGTACCTCGTGGGGCCCCGCAGCTCAACGTGGTTATGAATCAGCACACCGTTGTGGAACACGGTCATGTACGCGGGACTCACGAGCGCTCCATCCGTGCCAAAGCGCGGGGCGGTGAACACGACGTCGTAGCTCTGCCACTCGCCGGGCGCCCGGGACGCGTTCACCTGCGGGATATGCTGCTTGTATATGGAGCCCGCCTGCCCGTTTGAGTAGGTGCGGTTGTCGTAGGAATCGAGCACCTGGAGCTCGTAGCGCTCCATCAGGAAAATGCCGCTGTTGCCGCGGCCTTGCCCCTCGCCCGAAACCTCAGCCGGCGTGCGCCACTCGATATGGAGTTGTACGTCGCCGAATCCCTGTCGGGTCCGTATGCTGCCGGTCCCGGGCGCGACGGTCATTACGCCTTCCGCAACGCGCCATCTCGCTTCGCCGCCACCCTCATGTGACCATCCCGTGAGGTCCATTCCGTCGAACAGGACGACTGCGTCGGACGGAGGAGCGCCGGACTCACCGGGCGCAACCACTGGAGGCACGGGTTCCCAGACTTCGGTGTCCTGGGGGCGCTGCTGTAGCAAAGCCATGTTGGCCTCGAGTGAAACAGTCAGCGTGTTTGCGTGAGCTGCATGCGCCCGGCCGGGGAAGCTGGCGCCGGTCGCCGTTAGAACGGCGAGCAAGATCGGTAGGACGGCTCTCAGAGTACTCATACGGACGGAAGTCTCCATGGTGACCGATAGTTGGACCAGCGCAGTGAATTCGCTTCGGCGTCATCGGGAAATGACTGCGCAGCATCATCCCACTTGAGCCGCCGCTCAGTCTTGAACGCGATGTTACCGAGGTGGGCAGTCACCGCTGCCCGGGCGGCGACCGCCGCGTTGCATTTCGGCTGCTCCCGTGTCTTGATGCACTCGACGAAGTTGACCATATGGGCATCGAGGCCCCCGTCATCCCGTCTCTGCTGCACTGGCATCGGCGTGGTCAGGTATGAAGGTTTGCCATTGATGTCTTCGGTCTCGGGGATCACTTCCCACTTCTGACGGTCCACGACGACCGTTCCTCGATTTCCGATGAACGCGACCCCATGGTTGCGTCCGTACGGTCCGAGATCGATCCCCGTCGCGTGTTCCCACAGCATCGAGTAGTCGTCGAACTCGAAGGTGGCCTGCAATGTGTCGGGTGTCTCGGACGCATCGTCGGGGTAGGCGAACTTCCCGCCGTTGGCCGCCACGCGCTGCGGGCCTCTATCGCCCATGGAGTAGTGCACCATGTCGATCATGTGCACGCCCCAGTCGGTCATGAGCCCGCCTGCATAATCCCAGAACCAGCGGAAGTTGAAGTGGAACCGGTTCGGGTTGAACGGACGGGCAGGTGCCGGCCCGAGCCACATATCGTAGTCGACCCCTTCCGGGGCCGGACCATCCGGCTTGACCGGTATCGCCTTCATCCACCCCTGGTACGCCCACGCTTTGACGAGACGGATCCGGCCGATCTCGCCAGACTGCACGTAGGCCGCCGCGTCGCTCCAATGCGATCCGCTCCGTTGCCACTGCCCCGCCTGGACGACCGTGCCGTACCTTTCCGCGGCAGCGACCATCAGACCGCACTCGCCGATTGAATTGGCGAGCGGCTTTTCCACGTACACGTCTTTCCCCGCCTCGCATGCCATGACCATCATCAGGCAGTGCCAGTGATCCGGAGTCCCGATGATGACCGCGTCGATGTCCGGATCTTCGAGCAGCCTGCGGAAGTCGGCGTAGAGGGTGGGTCTGACCCCCCTGTCTTGCTCGACTTCGCGCGCGCGCCGCTCCAGCACCGAGGCATCCACGTCGCACAGGGCCCCGCACTCGACCTCTGGGATCTTGAGAATCGAGCCCAGGTCGGTGAAGCCCATTCCGTTCACGCCGATCACCCCAACCCGGACCTGGTCACTGGGAGCAACCCTAGGAGCCCGCGCCCGCAGGACGCGGGGTACCATCATTACCCCTAGGACTATGCCGGAGTCACGCACGAAATGGCGTCGCGATGTCATGGCTCGCTCCTGTGGCGGTTGTACGATGCGATCTCGAGACGGTCCAGTTGACCGGTCATGGAAGGACCTCTGCTGAAGCTAGCCTAAGGTATGGGTCGGTCGAAGGCTAGGCTAGGTCGGCGCGGTCACCCTGGACGGTGATCACGATTCTTCCTCGCGCGAGTCGCTCTGCAAGATACTGGATCGCTTCGCGGACTTCGCTCAGCGAATACGTCTGGTCGATAACCGGCGTGATCTTGTGCTCAGCATGCCGGGCCAGTACGATTGCGACAGCGTCTTCTTCGCCCTGATGGAATGGATCGACGCCAGCAACGGCAGCTGCCTGAGGTAGGTCCAGGACGTCTGCGGAATTGCTCCTCTACCTCATTGCGAGCGACAATGGCACACCGACGCCCCACGGACCTAGCTTGTGCGATTGATTCGATGGCCGAGTGGCCAGCGAGATCCTCCCTGGGCAGCCCACCCACCACAGCCGTTCGCGCGACACTGCTCGCCGCCGCGGCGCTCTGTTGCGCCGCCCTCGCCCCAGACCTTGCGGCCGGGCAGGACAGCGCCGCCTCCCTTCCCCTCATCCGCGTGGACGGTAACCGCCTGGCCACATCGGAGGGTGAGATCGTGATGTTGCGCGGTTTCTCGTTCTCCGATCCCGACAAGCTGGAGCGGGATGGGCAGTGGAACCGGTCGCTATTCGAGGAGGCGCGGACGCGGTGGAACGCAAACATCGTGCGCCTGCCAGTGCATCCGGCAGCGTGGCGGGAGCGGGGAGAATCAGCCTACCTCGCGCTACTGGACGACGGGCTTCGCTGGGCCGAGCAGAACTCCCTCTACGTGATCATCGACTGGCACACCATCGGGAACTTGCGCACCGAGTTGTTCCAGGCTCCGATGTACAACACCACGAAGACCGAGACGCTGAGGTTCTGGAAATCGATTGCCGCCCGGTACGGAGACCGCCCTGTCGTCGCGTTTTACGAGCTGTTCAACGAACCCACCCGTTTCAACGGCACGCTGGGGCGGATCAGTTGGGAGGACTTCAAGGGTTACATGGAGGAGATCATCTATGTGATCCGGGCTCACGGAGCGCAGGGGATCCCGCTGGCGGCGGGCTTCAACTGGGCGTACGACCTGAAGGAACCGGCGGCGAACCCGATCGATGCGCCCGGCGTTGCGTACGTGACGCACCCTTATCCTCAGAAGCGACCGCAGCCGTGGGAGGAGCAGTGGCAGACGGACTGGGGCTTCATGGCCGCGCGCTACCCGGTGATGGCGACGGAGTTCGGCTTCATGTCCGCCGACGGCCCCGGGGCCCACGTTCCTGTGATTGCCGACGAGACGTACGGCGAGGCCATCATCGATTTCTTCGAGGAGCGGGGAATCTCCTGGGTCGCGTGGGTGTTCGACCCGGTGTGGTCGCCGCAGCTCATCGAGAGCTGGGACTTCAATCCGACGCCGCAGGGACGGTTCTTCCAGCAGAAGCTGAGGGAGTTGAACCCGCGGCCGTGACTCGTCTCTAGATCGCCGAACCGCCCTGCTGTCTCGAACTGGAAGTTGCTATAATGGACTTACGCGAAGCCAAACACCGGGGATATCGTACATGAGCGTCATTTCGTATTTGCCGTTGAGTCTACTAGTTGCGTTGTCCGCTTGGGCGTGTTCCGGCCCTGATCCGCTGAGCGGGAGCTATGTCTTGGTAGCGATAGAGGAGCGAGACCTCCCCGCGCCAGTTCCAGACACGGACTACGAGGTCACCAAGGGCTCCCTGAACATCTTGGACGGCTCGTTCGCGATGAGCTATGCCGCAAACGTCAGGGGGACTATCTGGGGATCGTTCACGACTGTATTGAAGGGCAGCTACGATTCGCACAGTGGAGCGACGATCGAATTCGAGTCAGCCGAACAGAGCATCAACGGCTCTCCACCGACCGACGTTGACCAGGCGTTCATCGGAACGGTTCAAGACGACAGTCTCAACCTGACGCTCACCGATTTGAACCAGGTCCGCTGGATGTTTCGCAGAATCGATCCTCTGTAGGGGAGTATAGACCCATGCCACGCACTTCTCTTGCCGATGCCAATAGAAGATTATCGTCACTACTGCCTCTCCTTCTCTTGGTGGCTTGTGGTCCAAGGTCGGCAGGTGATGGAGGCGCCGACCGTTCAGAAATCGGCTATGACCTTGCCGGGGCGAGTGCAGTCGTGTATACCACCGCCCAGGGCACCACACTGAGGATGATGCCTACGGACACCGTGGTCTTCCAGCAGTCCGCGCCCACGTCGGAGGGGCAGATATATGTCTTCGTCGACCCGCGCAAGACGTTCCAGACTTTCCTCGGGATCGGCGGGTCTCTCACCGATGCCTCGGCAGAAACCTTTGCAAAGCTTCCCGAGTCACGCCAGGAAGAACTGTTGCACGCCTATTACGACACCGAACAAGGCATCGGTTACACCCTGGCCAGGACCAACATCAACAGCTGTGACTTTTCCAGCGCCAGCTACACTTATGTTGATGAGGGTGATGGGGAGTTGGAATCCTTCGCTATCGCTCACGACCTGCAGTTCAAGATACCGCTCATCAAGAGAGCGATGGCCGCCAGCGGTGGCATGCTCAGACTATTCGCCAGTCCCTGGAGCCCGCCGGCTTTCATGAAGGACAACAACGACATGCTGCATGGCGGCAAGCTGCTCCCCGACTATTTCCGTTCCTGGGCACTCTATTACACGAAGTTCATAAAGAGCTACAGGGAGGAAGGAGTGCCGGTGTGGGGGATCACCATCCAGAACGAGCCAATGGCCACCCAGATCTGGGAATCGTGCATCTATCAGGCTGAGGATGAGCGGGACTTTCTCAAGAACCATCTCGGTCCGGTGATGGTTGAGGAGGGACTCAGCGAAGTGAACATCATCGTGTGGGATCACAACCGCGACCTGATCGTACAACGGGCCCAGGCAATCTTCGACGATCCGGATGCAGCGCAATATGCGTGGGGTATAGGATTTCACTGGTATGAGGACTGGTCGGGCGGAGTGCAGATGTACGACAATGTGGCTTTGGTGAACGAGCTCTACCCCGACAAACACATCCTCTTTACCGAGGGCACACCGGCGAGCTTCGACTCAACGGGATATGAGAGATGGGACCTGGGAGAGGATTACGGGCGGTCGATGATAAACGATTTCAATTCAGGTGCCGAGGGATGGACCGACTGGAACGTCTTGCTCGATGAACAGGGCGGCCCCAACCACGTGGGGAACTTCTGCTTTGCACCGATACATGCCGACACCCGCACCGGGGAGCTCATCTACACCAATTCATATCACTACATAGGCCACTTCTCGAAATTCATCCGTCCCGGTGCCAAGAGGATATTGGCCGCACCGAGCCGCAGCATGCTGCTCGCCACCGGCTTCGTGAACGAAGATGGCGAGGTGGCTGTCGTGGTAATGAACCCGACATCAAACGGTGGGCAATACCACCTCACCGTCGGCTCTTCCTCGGTGGAGGTTAGCTCGTTACCACACTCGATCCAGACGGTGGTCTTCTAGGTTTCGGTGTGAGGGACGCAACGAGCGCCCAGCTACTGTCTCCACGGAGCCATCATGAACTCATCTGAGCAGCCCTTACACCGCGTTCACCAATTGAAGCATCCGTTCGCAAGGAGGGATTTTCTCAAATCGTTGGCGTTATTGCCGATGTTACCTGCACATGGACCATCACCGTTATCAGACACGACTAGGCCAGCAAGATCATTTCAAAACTCATCTAGCTGTAATTTGAAAATCGCCCTGAATGCCTTCTCCTTCAACGATCCGCTATCCAACGGGGCGATGACTTTGGATGATGTGCTCGACTTCTGCGCTGAAAACTGCTTCGATGCAGTAGACCTCACTGGTTACTATTTTCCGGGTTACCCTGACGTCCCGAACAACGAATACATCTATCACATAAAGCGCAAGGCCTTCAGGCTGGGTCTCGATATCAGCGGTACAGGGATCAGGAACAACTTTGCAGATCCAGATCCCCAGAAGAGAAGAGCAGATATTCAATTGATCAGAGCATGGGTAGAAGTCGCCGCGAAACTCGGTGCTCCGGTGATCCGTGTTTTCGCCGGTCAACCTTCGCAAGAGCAATATGATCGGGATGAAATGCTGGGGTGGATAGTGAAGGACATTTCTGAATGCGTCGCTTACGGCAAGCAGCATGGCGTGGTGATCGGCGTACAGAATCACAATGATTTTATCAGAACCGCCGATCAGGCATTGCAGATCTTGAGAAGAGTAGACTCCGAATGGTGTGGCTTGGTGCTCGATACGGGGAGTTACCGTGTGGGAGATCCATACGAAGAGATCAGGGCCACTGCTTCATACGCGGTGAACTGGCAGGTGAAGGAAATGGTGTATGTGGATGGCAGTGAGACCGTGCCGGACTATTCAAGGATCGTCGAGATAATTCAGGATTCCGGATACAGGGGATATCTGCCCCTCGAGACACTGGGCGAGGGCGATCCCGGCGTCAAGGTTAAGAGGCTGTTGGAGAAGTTGAGGAGGTCGATAGACTAGATTCTCTCATACGCAGACAGGACCTTTCTTTCCTCCCTGTCCGAACCCGGACAGGAATGCCGTTATTCCTCCGACAAGCGCAACGCGGGAGCTCACGATTCTGGAGCCCGCGTTCTTTGTCTCCAGATCGGGGCGGGCTAGAACTCCGCAATGAACGCCAGGAACCGCCTGGCCAGAGGCGAGCGCGCGACATCGCCGGACGACAGATCGAATGGAGCGCTGGCGCCGTCGCTGTTGGCCAGCACGAGGAATGTCGCGCGGACACTAGGAACCTTGAGGTAAAGAGCCGAATACATGTCCGGTTGCCAGCCGGCGTGCCAGACAGTCCGGCCTACGGCGTCCAGATCCTGCACGTACCAGCCTAGACCATATGGGGCGACCGAGCCGTCGTTCAGCCTGGTCGGATTCCACATCGTGTCGGTGCTGGCTTGCGTGACGAGCTCATTGCGATCGATTGCGATGTCGAAGCGTGCCAGATCCAGCACGGTGGATACCATTCCCGCCGACGCCTGAATGTGCGATGGAAAGCGCGATAACTCATGCCGATCGCCGTCAACGATGCGGTACGGCAACGCGCGCCGGTCCAGGATCTGTCGGCTCCGCACGGCAGACAGGTTGGGTACCGTGCTGCTCAATCCCAGCGGCCCTGTGATTTCCTCGGCGAGCAACTCGACGAAGTCGCGGTGCGTGACGGCTTCCACCGCCTCGGTCACCATGCCGAAGAGCGCATGCTGCTGTCCAGTGTGAGGAGCTCTGCCTCGACGAGTCGCATGACGAGCACGGCCGAGAATGGCTTGGTCAGCGAACCGATCTGGTAAGGCGTGCTTTCGGTGGCTGCAATCTCGCTGTCTACGTCGGCCAGGCCGAAGCCGCGCGCATAGACGACCTGTTGATCCACGAGCACCGCCACAGACATGCCCGGAATCGCCAGTTCCTGGCGCAGCTGCTCTAGATCTCGTGTCAGGTCCCTCCAGGCCTGCGCCGAATCGACCTGTGCGATTGCGGGGTTACCGGTAGCCACCGGCATGGCCAACATCACAGCCACGATCCACGGCTGTGCCGCCATCCCTAGACGATCCGAGTACCTCCGCAAATGGGCCAGTGAGGGCTGCACGACTCAAGCCTCCGGCTGCTGTTTCGCGCGTTGGATGGCGAACTGCAGCACAATGCTCAGCAAAACGCAACCAACGCACCCGATCATATTGTAGTAGAGGTACGAAAAGTCGAAGACGTCGGAGAAGAACAGCACAAAGATCAAACATTGTGATACTATGGCACCCCAAAAGACGGACCAACCACCCACGTGCCTGACGAAGAATGCGACGCAGAACATGCCCAGTACGACGCCGTAGAACAGCGACCCGACGATATTGATCGCTTCGATGAGATTCTCCTGCTGATTGGCGAAAAGTGCGAAGCCAATTGCAACCACTCCCCAGAAAACGGTCAGCCAGCGGGAAGACGTGACGTAGTGACGTTCGGGAGCAACGCGCCGGAACACGAATCGATAGAAATCGACATTGGTCGTTTCGCCGAGCGCGCTCAATTCCGCGGCAAGTGACGAAAGCGCCGCCGCAAAAAAGACCGCTATCAGCAAGCCGATCAGACCGTGCGGCAGGAAATCGAGCACAAACGTGATGAACACATAGTCGTAATCTTCGGTCTTGGCACGCTCGTTCGTCTGCTGGAGCGCGGCGATGGCGTCGGTCCGGATGGCCTGGCCGCGCTCGTGCGCGGCGAGGGCCGAGGAACGTGCTGCTTCGGCCGTAACCGCATCGCCCGCCCGCTCGGCCTCCAGCCACATGCGAATGCTTTCCGCTCTTTCGTCGTGGGCCGTGGCATAAGCGCTCTCGAGCGCCGTTAGTTGGTCGGATGCACCCTCGACCTTAGCCTGTTCCCAGGCCGTGGTGTCGAAATACACCGGCGCGGGCTCGAATTGATAGAAGACAAACAGCAACACACCCAGCAGCAGGATGCAGAACTGCATCGGGATCTTGAAGAGCGCGTTGAACATCAGGCCCAGGCGACTTTCTCGCAGCGAAGGACCGGTAAGATAACGCTGAACCTGCGACTGGTCGGTGCCGAAGTAAGAGAGCGAGAGGAACACACCGCCGATGATACCCGACCAGACGTTGTAGCGTTCACTGAGGTCGAACCGGAAGTCGACGGCGTCGAGTTTGTCGAAGCCACCCGCGACGCGCAGTGCGTCACCCATCGAGAGCGCGTCGGGCAGGCGCATGATCAGGACAATCACCGCGGCGAGCATTCCAGCGAAGATCACACCAAACTGATACTTCTGCGTCACGCTCACGGCGTCGCTGCCTCCAGAGACGGTGTAAGCGATGACGACGAGTCCGGTGCAGATGATCGTCAGATCGAGCCGCCATCCCATTACCGTAGTCAGTACTATGGCAGGCGCGTAGATAGTGATGCCGGCCTGCAGGCCGCGTTGCAGCAGAAACAGCGCCGCGCCGAGCAGCCGCGCACGGCCGTCGAAGCGTTTGCCGAGAAACTCGTAGGCGGTGTAGACGTTGAGGCGCCTATAGAGGGGGAGGAAGATGGCCGCGACGACGATCAACGCAAGCGGCAAACCGAAGTAGTTCTGGACGAAACGCAGACCGCCGTCATAACCCTGGCCGGGCGTGGAGAGGAAGGTGATCGCGCTGGCCTGAGTTGCCATCACCGAAATGCCGATGACGGTCCAACGGGTTTTGCCGACGCCCTTCCAATAGGCGGCCATGTCGCTGCGGTGGCGCGTGTGCCAAGCGCCATAACCGGCGATGCCCAGGATCGCGGCAAACAGGACGACGTAATCTAGAACATTCAAGCGATCGTCTCAGCGTTCGAGGGTTAGTGGGTGGATCGAAGTGACTATTCGTCGCACGTTGCCTAGGAAAACGCAAGTTCGAATGCTTTGAACAGCATGACGTAAGCGACGAATACGATGAGGACGAAATAGTAGACGCCGCGCCACGTCTTGAAACCGGGCAGGCCGGTCGAGTGCTCGTCGCTGCCCGAATCGAACGAGGTGTTTCGGGGGTGCGTGATCGGATTGGATCGGTCCATCATTACTTCCCCAGCTAAAAAAAAGGTTGGCAAACAGACGCTGTCTCTTAGGCTATCGGAACGAACCGTTACACTCCTGCGATCCTCCGCTTGTACTCGCGCAGTGCCGCGTCCAGCCGGTCGCGCGCCGTCGTGTCACCGGGAACGTTGTGCGACGGATGGATGAACAGCTCGACGCCGCGCTCGACCAGGCGCTCCGCCACCGTGGTGACGATCATCCAGACGGCGGCCGTAAAGGCGATGGTCGAGACCGGGCCGACCTTGTCGACGTGAGCGGTTAGCGGAATCGAGGCGTCGACGGCTGGTACGCAGGTGTCCACCACCACGTCGGCCAGTTCGAACAGCTTCTTACCGGACGAGTGCCGCGACGGCTCGCCCCGGTAGGCTGCCTCGGAGCCCGTCACCACCAGCTTCAAGCCGCGCGCCTTAGCCTCCATCGCAACATCGATATTCACCGGGTTCACACCCGAGTGCGAGAAGATCCACATCGTGTCCCGCGGATCGAACTCGTAGCTCTTCATGACTTCGCGGCCGAACCCCTCGGCGCGCTCGAGAAACAGGAACTGGTGAATCCCCATCTCACCCGTGATGTGCGTAAAGTACGTGAGCGGCAACTCGATCATCGGGTGGAAGCCGACGAAGCCGCCGATGCGGGGATACATCTCCTCCACCGGCAGCGTCGCGTGGCCGCAGCCGAACGTGTGCACCCAGCGATCGACGGCGATCGAGTCGGCCATGATCTCCGCCGCGCTGCTGATGCAGTCCAACTGCGTTCCCTCGATGCGGTCCATCACGCTGCGCGCGTTCTCGAGCCAGGTCTTCGCAATCATTGTCATCATGTCCCGCTAAGCGTGACGTGTTGTAGTGTCGGCGCGGCGCTCATCCACCCACCTCCGGCGGAGTCCGTAACCGCGGCCGCGTGATGCCGAAGATCAGAGCCACGCAGACGAGGCCCGCCGGCACGATCGCCAGCGACGGCCTGAGTCCGAACGCGTCGCCCAGCACGCCGGTCACGTAAGGCATGGCCGTGCCGCCCATCAACGCCATGACCAGCACCACGCCGAACGCCGTCCCCGACAGCCGCTCGTAGCGATCGCCTACGTAGCCGAGAATGATCGGGAAGACCGCCGCGAAGCCGGCGCCCGCCAGCAGCGTCCCTGCCCCGGCCGAGGCCGTTGTCCGGGCACCGAACAGAATCAACGCGCCGACGAAACCCAGGACGGCGGCGCCGAGCAACGCAGCGAAGACCTTGCCAATCTCACTTACGACCGAGCCGGAGGCTCCTGATATCATCTTGGCCAGGCCCGTCGCGACGCCGTACAGAATCATGGCAAGAGCGTCGTCCAG
>Ga0209536_100009091_pt1 | contig 14797 bp, 12 predicted proteins | sample DeeMarSeWOR28_12_FD_187461 | JGI IMG/M metagenome (GOLD analysis project Ga0209536, IMG submission 187461) | Marine sediment microbial communities from White Oak River estuary, North Carolina - WOR-2-8_12 (SPAdes) (version 2) | ecosystem: Environmental > Aquatic > Marine > Intertidal zone >...
TGCATCGCCAGCGCCGAGGCTTCGACGAGCGGCGACTTGCGCTCATTCGCGGGGTTCGTGAGCTCATGCCGGCGGCAGGCTGCCATGTAGAAACCCACGTTGCCCAGCAGGTCGAACTGGCTGTCGAAGCCTTCGTCCGTGTTGCCTTCCTCGAGCAGAACCTTGATGTACGTCCGTCCCTCCTCGAGCAACCGGGACTTGATGTCGTCGCCTGCCCCCTGGACGTCGTTGCGGTCCTCGCGCGCGAAATACAGCTCCTCCAGCGCGGTGTTCATCTGCTTGAAGTCGTTGCGAATCCAGGTATCGAATGCTTCGGTATTACTGGTCATCGTCGTCGATCCGTGAAATTTCCCGCCCCGGCCTGGTACGGCATTCTAGCAATGGCGGTAAAGGCGGTATTCCTTTATTTTGGCAGTCATCATGCATCGGGACCTGTTTGCGCTCGGGGAAGGTATCTACCTCCTCAATCACTCCGTGGGCCGTCCGCCCCTGTCGGCGGAAACGGCCGCCAGGGATGGCTTCTTCGAGCCCTGGCGAACGGCCGTCGTGGAGCCCTGGGACGCGTGGTTTGCGGAGGTCGACCGGTTCCGCACAGCCGTCGGCGCCCTGCTCGGCAGCGACGCTGAAAACGTGTGCCCGCAGGCCAATTTGTCGAGCGCGCTGACGAAGATCGTCCATGCCCTGCCGCGGCACATCGGCCGCGACACGATCGTCTACACCGAGGCGGATTTCCCGTCCATGGGATTCGTGCTGGCGATGGCAGGACGCGCAGGCTTCCGGCTCCGCTGCATCCCCGACACGGCCGACTTCAGCACACTCGATTGCTGGAAATCCGCCCTCGACGAGGACTGCTGCCTCGCGCTGGTGACGCACGTACACTCCAACACGAGCCGCCAGGTACCCGTCGGCGACATCTGCAGGCTTGCCCGCGAACGCGAGATCATGACGGTCGTCGATGTTGCGCAGTCCGCCGGGATCGTGCCGATAGACGTTGACGGCTGGAATGCCGACTTCGTTATCGGCTCGTGCGTCAAGTTCCTCTGTGGCGGACCGGGTGCGGGATTTCTGTGGGTGAATGACCGAGTGCTCCACGAATGCCGGCCGACGGACGTCGGCTGGTTTTCGCATGCCGATCCGTTCGAATTCGACATCCACAACTTCCGCTACGCGGAGAGCGCTTTGCGCTTCTGGGGTGGCACGCCGGCGGTACTGCCCTACTCGGTCGCCGCCAACAGCCTCGAGACCATCCTCGGCATCGGGGTCGAACGCATCCGGGCACACAGTCTCGAACTCACACAGGCCCTGATCGACAACGTCCCGAGGAAATACCTGTTCACGCCGGCCCGCCCGGCCAGTCGCGGCGGCACGGTGGTGCTGGATTTCGGCGAACAGCAGTCGGTGGCCGCGGCGGCACTCAGAGATGCCGGTGTGTATTTCGATGTTCGGCGGACCGGCATGCGGCTGTCGCCGCACATCTACACTTCCAGGGAAGAGATCGAAACCGTCGTTTCCTGCCTCGCGCCCTCTGCCCGCGCGGCCGTATAATGGGCGCCCAACGCAAGGAGCAACCATGAGTACCGCAGCAAAGGCAGACAGCGCGATGAGTACATCGAATCCCGCAACGACGTGGGCGTCATTCAACTGGGAGGACCCGTTCCGTCTCGAGCAGCAGCTCACCGACGACGAGCGCCTGGTCATGGACACCGCGCGGCAATACGCGCAGGAACAGCTTGCGCCGCGCGTGCAGGAAGCCTATCGCGAAGAGAAGACCGATCCCGCCATCTTCCGGGAGATGGGTGAGCTCGGCCTGCTCGGACCGACCATCGAGGGCTATGGCTGTTCCGGTCTCGGTTACGTGAGCTACGGCCTGATTGCCCGCGAAGTCGAACGGGTCGATTCGGGCTACCGCTCGATGATGAGCGTGCAGTCGAGCCTCGTGATGTACCCGATCCATGCCTACGGCAGCGAGGCACAGCGCGAGAAATACCTGCCAGGGCTCGCCGCTGGAGAACTCATCGGCTGCTTCGGCCTGACGGAGCCCGACCACGGCTCCGATCCCGGCGGCATGAAATCGCGCGCACGCAAGATCGACGGCGGCTACGAACTGAACGGCACCAAGATGTGGATATCCAACTCGCCGATCGCGGACGTGTTCATCGTCTGGGCGAAAAACGAGGAAGGCCGTGTGCGCGGCTTCATACTGGAAAAGGGCATGAAGGGGCTCAGCGCACCGAAGATCGAGGGCAAACTGTCGCTGCGGGCATCGATCACGGGCGAGATCGTCATGGATGGCGTGTTCGTGCCGGAGGAAAACCTGCTGCCGCATGCGGACGGCCTGAAAGGGCCGATGGGCTGCCTGAACAACGCCCGCTACGGCATCGCCTGGGGCGCGCTCGGCGCGGCTGAAGCCTGCTGGCTTGCGGCACGCGAGTACGTGCTGGACCGGAAGCAGTTCGGCCGGCCGCTCGCGGCGAACCAGCTCATCCAGAAGAAGCTCGCGGACATGCAGACGGAAATCGGCCTCGGCCTGCAGGGCTGCCTGCAGGCGGGTCGGCTGAAGGACAACAACCAGTTGGCGCCGGAGCTGATTTCGCTGCTGAAGCGCAATTCCTGCGGCAAGGCACTCGAAATAGCGCGCGCCGCCCGCGACATGCACGGCGGTAACGGTGTCTCGGACGAATACGTCGTGTTCCGCCACATGGCAAACCTCGAGTCGGTAAACACCTACGAGGGCACTCACGACATCCACGCATTGATCCTGGGTCGGGCGCAGACGGGCATCCAGGCGTTCTCGGGCTGAGGCCGGCGGCCATTCGCGCGCCGAGGCGCGCTCCTGCAGCAGATCGAGACTGTAGGAGCGCTTCTCGAAGCGCGACCCTCCATTAGTCGAGCGTGGCTGCGATAGTCGCCGCGATCAGGCCATAGCCGTAACGGTTGGCGTGGATGTTCGGCCCGACCGGCGCAGGCACGCACATCCAGGTATACACACAGATGTTCAGCACGTTCTGCGGCAGTCCGATGGCAGCATTGGCGCTGAAATTGCCGGAGTCGAAAGCAGTTGCCACATCCGCGACAGGGATGCCGAAACCTGCATAGATCGGCCCCAGCGTGCCGTAGTTCAGGATATCGGCCAGCGACGCCGACTGGTACGCCAGCGCCTGCCCGGCGGGACCCGTCAACCAGAATGCCAGGAACGTGTTGTAGTAGTTCACCGCGACGAACTTCGTGTCGGGATGCGCCGCCTGCTGCAGCGTCACCAGTATGCTGACGAGGTTGTTCGATAACGCGTTGAACGCATTGATCAGGCAACCGACGTTCACGTTGCTGCTGGCCACGTCGATGCAGTTCGCGGCCAGGACATCATTCACGCCCACGTCGATGGTCACGATCGCCACCTTGTCCTTGTGGGCGTGCAGGAATTCGACGGCCTGCGCCAGCTGCGATCCTTGCTCGTAATCACAATTGCCGCCGCTGATCATCGACGTCGTCGTTTCGCCCGGGCAACCGAGCTTGGTCAACTTCAGCTTGCGAAATTCCGGCGCAACGATGTCGTGTAGCTGGTCCGCGTAGCCTTCGTTCGTCAACTGGTTGACACCATTCGCATCCGGCTGGATACCAACCGCCAGCGAAGTGCCGAGCGACAGGTAATGCCGCACGCCGTTGTCATGGTCGCTGGCGCCCGCAGCGTTTGCGAACGCCAGTAAAGCCAGGCACAGGAACCGTGCTGCGTATACGTATCTCGTGTTCATTTCTTCTCTCCCCTAATTAGGTGGTTGCAGATGCCGGCCACCGCCTGGTCTGTCGAAGCAGCAGCCCGGGGCCGGTGATCGAAGCATGTGGCAGACCGGGCCGGGAGACGTGAGGACGGCCGGATGTCGGAGTGATGGTTTGCTGATCGCGGGCCGAGGCCCGCTCCTACGGCGACGGGAATCCCTGTGGGAGTGCTTCTTGAATCACGAACATCGATGGCCCGGCCGCGCTCCTCCAGCTGGAACTCGAATCTGGGTTAATCTTGCGGAATGTGTGACACGTTCGTGGTGGTAAGCGAGGATCGGGTACTGTTCGGCAAGAACAGCGACCGCGACCCCAATGAAGCACAGGTCCTGAGCTGGGTGCCGGCGCAGACCTGTGCGCCTGGCTCGACGCTGCGCTGCACCTGGGTCGACATCCCGCAGGTTGCGCGGACGAACGCTGTCGTGTTGAGCCGGCCATTCTGGATGTGGGGCGCCGAGATGGGCGCCAACGAACACGGCGTCGTCATCGGCAACGAAGCCATCTTCACGCGCGAACCCGTGCAGCGCACGGGCCTGCTCGGAATGGACCTCGTCAGGCTCGGACTGGAGCGCGCCGACACGGCTACAAAAGCAAAAGATGTCATTTGCGAGCTGATCTCACGACACGGCCAGGGCGGGCGTTGCGGCTACGACAAGCCCGGGTTCAGTTACCACAACAGCTTCCTGATCGCCGACGGTGCCGGTGCCTGGGTCGTCGAAGCCGCGAACCGGAAGATCGCCACGCGACGCATCGACGAGGGCGTCTACGCGATCTCCAACGGCATCACGCTGCCGGAATTGTCTTCGCGCGAGGACCGCATCCGCCCTCGCGTCGCGATGGCCTCACGGCGGAGGGAGCGCGTGAAGTGCCTCGCCGAAGGGGCAACCGACGCGCGCCAGGCGATGCGGGTGCTGCGCGATCATGGCGACGGCAACGAGCGTCCCTGTTACCGGCGAGTGAACGGCGCGATGTCCGCACCGTGCATGCATGCTGGCGGCTGGCTGGCCGCGAGCCAGACCGTCGGCAGTTTCGTTGCGGAGCTCGGCGGCCGGGAACATCGCTTCTGGGCAACCGGTACGGCGGCGCCCTGCCTCGGACTATTCCGCCCGGTCTCGATCGGCCTGCCTCACGACGTGGGCGCGCCAACGGGCAAACAGGAAGACAGCTTGTGGTGGCGATTCGAATCCGTGCACCGGGCGCTGCTGGCCGCCGATTCGAGAACCCTATCCGGGTACGCGGCCGATCGCGACCGGGTGCAAGCACAGCTGCTCGGGTCGGACGAGGCCGCGGGCTGGCGGGCTGCTGACGAATGGCTCGGGCAATGGCAGCAACGCCTGTCCCGCGAAGACATTGCCGACTCACGGCCACGCTGGCTGCGCCGATACTGGGATTGCGTAGCCAACCAGGCATCCGTTGCCAGCCGCCTGCCCTGGCGACCAGCCTAGCCTGCCTTTGTGAGTTTCATATCGATCGAGTGGCAATCGCGGGCGTCACGTTGCTCGCTTTGTGGGCGGGCCCTGCCACGGCAACCTGGCCGACGAGCCACAACATGACCATCGCCGACGGTATGACGTACCAGGCCATGGGTTCGAGGGCAAATGCCTCGACCAGCAATATGTTGAGCGCCACGGCCAGGATGGCACCTGCGGTGACGCCGACCGTGCTCACAAGAAAATTCTCGATCATGAAGTGGCGGATAATGGATGCCCGGGTCGCACCCAGCGCACGCCGGATACCGATCTGACGCGTGCGCCGGCTAACGTTGAAGCTTGCAAGACCTACGATGCCGAGGCCCGTTATGGCGGTCAGTAATGCTACGACGAAGCCGAGCAGCTTGATCATCGCAGCCTCGCCCAGGTAAGCCATTTTGCGCACGTCATCCATCGTCCGCACTGACTGGATAATTCGATCGGGGTTACTCGTTGCGAGCATTTCCTCGATCTGCGGCATCAACTTATCGCGCAAACCCGGCTCCGTTCTGATGACGTAGCGCACGAAGTCACCATCACGGCGTTGCGGTACGAGCATCGATCGTTCCAGCCCTGCCCAGTTTGGCCAGGGCGCCTGCAGACGGTCGACGACGCCTATGATGCTCACCGGATTATCGTTCCCTATGTAGAAGGTCTTGCCCAGGTACGAACCGTCCTCGTCCGGAAACAGGTCCTTCGCGAGTGCTTCAGTCACGATTGCCACTGGCGGCCAGTCGTTCCTTTCACGATCGACCCAGTCGACATGGTTCGGCGCGAAGTTTTCGCCCTCCATGAATTCGAGAGCGAATGTCTCCACGGTGTGCTCGTCGGAAAAATACAGCGCCGTGCTGCTATCGCTCACGCCCTCGCCCGGCTCCAGGCTTACTCCCTCGGACCAGCCACCCCGCCGCAGCGGGAAGGAATTCGTCGATGTCGCACTCAATACGCCATTGGTGCGTCTTATCAGGTCGAGGTCCTCGTCGATTAGCCGCTTCTTGTCGATGCCATCGACGAACGAAACGCTTGCCAGCGCAAAGGTGTTGGCCTCGTCAAGGCCACTCGGGCGCGCCATGTCGACCGAGCGCTCCTGGATGATCGCCACGGCATTGACCATGATCGTCATCGTCACCGCGATCTGCAGCGCGATCAGGATGAATCCGCCCTTGTTTCTGCGCATGGAGCGCCAGATCGGTCCAATCTCCATGTTGCTCTCCTACTGAATTCTGAGCTGGCTGGCCGGCGCGATATTGCAGGCCCGCCAGGTGGGGTAGAGCGCGGCGGCGAGTGCCGACATGACCGCCAGGGCGACGGCCAGCAGCACCATGACCCAGTCCATGCGCACGAGGTATTGGATGAAATCGTAATCGGACCACAGGCTTTCGATGCCGCGGAGTCCCAGCCACGTCGCGCCGACGCCGAGCAGTCCGCCGGCGGCACCGATCATTCCGGCCTCGATAATGTACTGGGCAAAGAGCGACATCCTGCTCGCACCGAGCGCGCGCCGCAGGCTGATGTCCTTCGCGCGACGCATGATCTTTGCGAGCAACAGGCCGATAGTGTTCAGCAGGCAGACCACGAGAAACAGGACCGCGATGCTCAGCAGCACGTTGACGTTGTCGTCGACCACTTCGCGGTCGGCAAGCCACTCGGCGGGATTGTTCAGGCGGTTGTTGAGGGGTCGCTGAAAGCGTCCCAGGGCCTTCTGTTCCTCGGCGTAGGCGTCGAGAAACTGTAGATAGTCGTCCTTTTCCGATCTGTCGGAAAGCTCGATCCACATCTGGATCCAGATGCATTCCGATGCGAGAAACTCCTCGAAGCCGCCATCGGCGACGGGCTTCCAGCAACTGGTGTTGCCGGAGCGGCTGAATCCGTTGGTCGCAGCAAGCGAGAACGGCAGGTACAGAGCCTCGGGTGCTTCGTAAGGGTTATTGTTGAGATCGTAGAACTTGGGTACGGGCGTCCATTCGGCGAGGACACCGGAAACCCGGTACTCCTCACCGTTGATAGTTAGCATGCGCCCGGTCGAGTCCTCGCCGCCGAACAGCTGCTCGTTGAGCGCCTGCGACAAAACCGTGACCCTCTCTTCCGCATCGTCCGATGTCCGGTCCCAGGGCGCGCCATACAGGAACGGGACGTCGAACATCGGAAAGAAGTCCGACGTCGTTGCCCTGGCCTCGAGCTGGAACGGGCGCGTATCGTCGCCCTCGGGCTGAACGACGCGGTTCGTCTTGAAACTCATGGTCTGCCGGTACGCTTTTCCGGCATCATGCAGCGCCTTGGCATCGAGATACGTCATCTGCTCGGGCGGCTTATCGGGATCCTGGTAGGGCTCCGCAGGGCTCCAGCTGTCGACCTGCACGTGATAAAGCACATCGTTCTTGTGCGCGATTGGATTGTCGCTCATCACATGCCTGACGGTGACGATCGTCATGCAGGCGCCAATACCAATGGCGATCGCGACCACCATGAGCGCACTGAGCGCGGGGTTTGCCCGTATGCTGAGGGCGCCGAGTTTCAGGTAATAGTGAAGCATCGTCATCTCCGATCAGGCGTTGGCCGCTTCAGCAAATTGCTGGTCAGCAGGGCCGTCACTCACGTTACCGTCGCGTACGAAGATGTTGCGCTTCGCACGGTCCGCCAACGCCAGTTCGTGCGTAACCATGATGATCGTCGTGCCGCCAGCGTTGATCTCGGTGAGCAACTCCATGACGCTGTCGGCCATCTGCGTATCCAGGTTGCCGGTCGGTTCGTCCGCCAGCAGGAATCGCGGTTCGCCGGCCAGTGCGCGAGCGATGGCAACGCGCTGCTGTTGCCCGCCCGATAATTGCGCCGGCAGGTGTTTCATTCGCGATGCGAGCCCGACCATGTCGAGGCAGTGTTCGACGCGGCGTTGGCGCTCGGCCGCCCTGAATCCGCGGTAGCGCAATGGCACATCGACGTTATCGAAGATGTCCAGTTCCGGGATCAGGTTGAAGCTCTGGAAGATGAAGCCGATTTTCTCGTTGCGTACGCGCGAGCGCTCCTTGTCGTTCAAAGAGGAGATGTCGCGACCGTCGAGCTCGTAGGTACCGCTGGTCAGTTCTTCCAGCAACCCGGCAATGTTCAGGAACGTGGTCTTCCCGGAACCGGACGGACCCGTTACGGAGACGAACTCGCCCTCCTCGACACTCAGCGAAAATTCCCTGAGCGCGTGCGTCTCGACCGTGTCGGTCCGATATACCTTGGATACTTTTTGCATCTTCAACATGGCTGTGATCTCCGCGTGGCAGTGCGCGACTAGTTGGTGAGCAAGACCGTGTCCGCGCCGCGGAACGGGTCGAGGCTGGAAATTACGATGGTCTCGCCGGGCTCGAGCCCGGAAAGCACTTCGACGGCGCCGAGGCTGCGCGCGCCGGTCTCGATTTGCCGGCGCTTTGCCACGCGATCCTCGCTTACCACGTAGGCGATCCGTCCGGAGCCGCTGTCGAGAAACTGCCCGCGCTGCACCAGCAGTACGTCGGGATGTTCGGCAAGCAAGATACGGGTAGTAAGTCGCTGGTTCTGCCGCAGGTTAGCCGGCATTTCTCTTTCGAAGCGGATACGACTCGCCACCTGGTTGCCGACGATCTCCGGGGATACGGCAACCAGCCGTCCCGGATACGCCCGGCCTGCGACCAGGATCTCTGCCTGCATGCCGACAGCAAGATCGTCCGCATAACTCTCGGGAATCTGTGCATCAATCTCGAAGCGGGACAGGTCGACGACAGCCATTACCGGCATATCGCGCGACACCGCGGCTTTCTGATCGACCAACAGGTCGCCGACGATGCCATCGACAGGCGACTGGATCGACAACTGACCAATCTGCCGGCGCAGGTCCTTGACGACCAGTTCCTGCCGGCCCACGTCGTATTCGCTCGCCCGCAGTTCGAATGCGAGCCGCTCGTCGAACAGGTCGGCGTCGGCCACGGCATGCTCGTGCGCGAGCTCCGCATTACGCAGGTCATCCTGCGCTTTCTCGAAATCGATGTCGGGGATGACGCCGCGTTCGTGAGCGTCATCGGCCCGTCGCTTCTCTCTCCGCGCAGCAACCAGCGCCACATCGGCCAGGTCCGCCGCCTTGCGCTTTTCGAGCGCCTGCTGCTTCGATTCGATACGCTGCCGCTCGAGCTCCATCCTGCGCTTCTCGAGCGCCGACTCCGCCTGCTGCAGCGCGCTCGCAAGATCGGGGCTGTCGACCGTCGCGAGCACCTGGCCGGCCAGGACCTGATCGCCCGCCTCAACGTGCAGCGTGATCGATCCCGACTCCGTCGCGTACAGCGTCGGACTTACGGCAGCAACCACGCGGCCCTGCACGGAAACGTCTCTTACCAGGTCGCCGCGGGTGACCGTCGCGGTTCGAATTCGATCGAAGGGTACGCTGATTGTCGCGTTCGCCCAGCGCTCTGCCCAGGGCGCCGCGAGCACGAGCGACGCAATGACGATCACGGCTGCGCCGCCTGCCAGGATCCGGCGCCTGTATGGCGACGGTGGCTCGATTTGCACGTCCTGCGCCGATGTGTCCGAAATCTGCAAAATGCCGGCTCCCCGTACGGCACCCCGGAAGAGGCGCGCCGATCTCCGAATTTCCAGTTAGATGCAGGAACCGCGAATGCGGTTTAAACGGTCTACAGGGCCTGAGAATGAATGTGGCTGATCTTGTCCGTCATCGGCAGGCGAAAGAAGCGCCTGAGTTCGGACAGTGCCGCACCGCCATTGTCGACGAGCCGATCCCGCAGCGTATGGCAGAAGCGCGCCGCGTAATCGTTGGCGGCGCGGTAGCGGGCGAGTTGCTCCTCGTTGAGGTCGCCGTGAAAACTGACCTCGTCGAACAGCCAGCCGTGGAGGTGGCCGAGCATCTCGGTCCTGCCCTGGCCGAGCGCCAGCAGGGTGGTGCCGACGAACTTGTCGATCTCGGCCTGCAATTCGAGTTCCAGCAGGGACACACAACGGTCCTGTGACGCCCGCCACACGACGCAATTGAAGTGGCTCAGGCCTTCGAGAACCTTCCAGAGATCGTCCAGCAGCTCGGCACGCAGCCGGCTGAGCGGATCGGCGGACTCGAGCCGTGACAGTAGCTCGCCATCGAGAAACAGCGACAGCGCCAGGCCTTCCTCGTCCTGCGACAGCAACAGGGTCTCGCGGCTGTCGGACAGCATCGATTCACCCCCGATAAAGTGCGCCAGCCGCGGATCGGTGATGAGGTAATCGCGCACATCGTGCACCGCGCCCACCTGGTAGATATCGCTCAGGTGCTGCTGCAGGCGATCGATCATCAGTGCCGGCCCTTGAGCCTCGCGTCGGAGATCGGCACGACGCCGTTGTCGGCCAGCAGCTTCCTCGCGCGCCGGCTGCCGGTCTTCAGCCAGATCTCGTAGGTGCGCAGCAGGTCGCGGTCCGATTCGCCGCGAGCCTCGTCGCGAACTTCGTTCAGAACATCGACGAGCACCTGGAATTTCTCGGCGAGTTCGCGGTAGATGTGGGCGAAGGCGTTGCCGCGGAAAGTCCCGCGGACCTCTTCGGACAGCGATCCGTAGGCGCTGCCGCCCATGTAAATGTAGTAATCGACGTCGACCGCTTTGTTCGCCAGGCTGTCGGCAAAGAAACCGCTGATGAAAAGGGCGACATCACCGATTCGCTGTAGCGCGTAATTTCGCTGCGCCACCGTCGGCGCGTCGGCGGCGTCCGCCATCATCAGTGCCAGGGGACGCAGTCCGTAGGTGTCGCCGCGATCTTCGAACAGCTCTTCTGAGCGCGAAAACAGCGTGAGGAGATTGACCACGTAATGCGCGGCATGAGGATCCACGTCGACGCCGTGCCTCGAGATGACACCGTCGATCGAGGTGCGAAAGTAGTCCGCCAGGTTTTGTACCTGCACTACTCTGTCGTTACGGCTTTGACCATACATCAGACCCGGCCCCAGCTGTGGTTGATTCAGATATAGCGCAACCGCGCTGCCGCGCTCGTGACGCGGTTCACGGAACGTGCATTATGTCGCTAATTTACCTGCGATTTTGCCCAGGCCGCAAGTGTCTCGCCCACCTCGACCAGTCGCTCGAGGAGCGGCGCCGGCGTCCAGTTTTCGGGTCCGAAGCGCTGCCGGAATTCGCACACGCGCTCGTGTACCTGCGGGAGTCCTGTGGCGTCGGCATAGTGCATGGGGCCACCGCGCCATGCCGGGAAGCCGTAACCGTAGACGTAGACCACGTCGATGTCGCCGGGCCGCTGTGCGATGCCTTCGTCGAGAATGTTCAACCCCTCGTTGACGAGAGCGAGCAACAGGCGGTCGACGATTTCCCGTGCACCGATCTCGCGCCGTTCGACGCCGTGCGCCGCGGCCTCGCGTTCGATCAGCGCGTGGACCTCCGGATCGCTCGTGCGCTGCCGGGTTTCCGGGTCGTACCGGTAGAACCCAGCGCCGGTCTTCTGGCCGAGACGCCCCATCTCGACGAGGGCGTCGGCAACGCCGAATACACGGGAATCGCCGCGCTCCGACTCCGGCAGCCCCTGGCGGGCTTTGTAGCCGACGTCCAGGCCGGCGAGGTCGAACACGGCCAGGGGCCCCATCGCCATGCCCCATTCTTCCATCGCCGAATCCACCTGCTCGGGCGTTGCACCCTCGATCACACACAGCTGCGCTTCGCGCGCATAGTGGCCCAGCATGCGGTTGCCGATAAAGCCGTAACACACGCCGGACACGACCGGCGTCTTGCGGATTGTTTTCGCGAGCGCCATGCAGGTGGCCAGTACGTCGTCCGCGGTCTGCTCCGCCCGCACCACTTCGAGCAATTTCATGATGTGCGCCGGGCTGAAGAAATGCAGGCCGATAACGTCTTGCGGGCGCCTGGTTACGGCGGCGATCCTGTTCACGTCCTGGTACGAGGTGTTGGTGGCAAGAATCGCGCCCTGCCGGCAGACGGCGTCGAGCTTCTCGAAAACCTCCTGCTTCAATTGCAGGTTTTCGAACACGGCTTCGATGACGAGATCCGCATCGGCCAGCGAGCCGTAATCGGTCGTGCCGACGATGTGCCTGCGGCACTCGAGCGCCTGCGCCTCGGTCAACTTGCCGCGCTTGACGCCTCCCTGGTAATTGCGATCGACGATACTCAACCCCTTCGCGAGCGCCTCCTCGTTGAGTTCGAGCAGCGCCACGTGCATGCCGGCGTTGGCAAAATTCATTGCGATGCCGCTACCCATCGTGCCCGCGCCGATAATGCCGACCTTGCCGATTTCCCGAAGCGGCGTGTCTTTCGCCAGGCCCCGCACCTTCGCCGCTTCGCGCTCCGCGAAGAACATGTGCCGCAAAGCGGCCGACTGCGGGCTGCGCATGCATTCCATGAACCCCTCCCGCTCGATGCGCAGACCCTCGGCAAATGGCTTTCGCAATGCAGCTTCCACGCAGTCGACGATCTTTTGCGGGGCGACCTGCCCACGTGCGCGCTTCGCCAGCGCATTGCGGAAATCTTCGAGCACAGCCTCGGGAACGCTCTCGGCCGCCATCTCGCTGGTTTTCCTCGGCAGCGCGCCCTGTTCCACGAGCTCCCGGCACCAGGCGAGCGCGGCGTCGCGGAGTTCGCCCTCGACGATCTTGTCCACGAGGGCCAGGTTTGCCGCCTCGCCGGCGGAGAGCGGGTTACCGCTCGTCATCATCTCGAGTGCTGCGCTCGCCCCAACCAGGCGCGGCAGCCGCTGAGTACCGCCAGCGCCCGGCAGCAGGCCGAGCCTGACCTCCGGGAGGCCCACTTTTGCGCTCGGCAATGCGCAGCGATAGTGACAACCGAGGGCGACCTCGAGCCCGCCGCCGAGCGCGGTACCGTGGAGCGCGGCAACCACCGGCTTCGTCGACGCCTCGATGGTGTTGCAGAGGTCGGGCAGGTGCGGCTCCTGCGGCGGCTTGCCGAACTCGGTGATATCGGCTCCGGCAATGAACGTCCGTCCCGCGCATGCGATCAGCACGGCTTTCGAGTCGTCGTGCTGGGCCGTCTGGATCGCGTCCCGGAGCCCCTGCCGGACGGCATGCGACAGGGCGTTGACCGGGGGATTATCGACGGTGATCACGCCGATGCCATCGACGAGTTCGTAACTGACGGGAGAAGTCATTGCAGTCCTTTGTCGTAATGGTCGCGAGTTGCCGTGGCTACGGCCGCCGATTGGCATTCGCCGCCACAAGCGGTATGTTACCCGGGTTCGTTGCAAGGATGAGAATCGTCACGGTCCCCGTATGCGCCGGCACTTAACAGATCAGGCAGAAAAATATCTCAAGTCTTTGAATGGCAGGGATAAAATAGCGGAGCAATTGAAAGGCCGTCTGGCGGATCTGCTGGCGCGCGGCGAAGCCAACGCCGACCATGCCTGCCGCGCGATGAAGTTGTCCCGGCGCACCCTGCAGCGCCGCCTGAAAGCGGAAAAGACGAGCTTTCAGAAGGTCCTGAAGGAAGTCCGTGCGGAGCTCGCGGTCCGTTACCTCAGCGACAGACGGCTCAAGGCTCTCGAAGTGGCGATGTTGCTCGGCTATAACAACATCAGCTCCTTCACCACGGCGTTCAAGTCCTGGTACGACATGCCGCCCGCCGAGTACCGGCAGAAATTCCTCGCCTTCTGAGTGCAGCGGGACCCCTTTGCACGGCGCCCGCCGGGGCAATTTGAGATATGATTCGCGGCTGCCTGAGTAAGGAGCAATCATGCGCGAGATGCTGAAGTTTTACATCGACGGCAAGTGGGTCGATCCGGTCACACCGAATCCTGTCGACGTCATCAATCCGGCAACGGAAGAGCCCTGCGGCCGCATCAGCCTGGGGAGCGCGGCCGACGTCGATCTCGCCGTGGCCGCCGCAAAACGCGCCGAAGCCGGCTACGCGGCGACAACCCGCGAACAGCGCATCGAATTGCTGGAGGCCGTGCTCGCCGAGTTCATGAAGCGCTACGACGACATCGCCGAAGCCATCATGGACGAGATGGGTGCCCCCTGGGGCCTTGCGAAAGGCGCCCAGGCCGGCAGCGGCCCGCAGCACATCAAAGCCGCGATTCGCGCGCTGAAGAATTTCGAATTCGAAGAGCAGAATCGCACGACCCTGGTCGTCAAGGAGCCGATCGGCGTTTGCGCACTCATTACTCCCTGGAACTGGCCCGTCAACCAGGTCGCCTGCAAGGTGGCGCCGGCGCTTGCCGCCGGTTGTACCATGGTGCTCAAGCCCAGCGAGATCGCGCCGTTCGACGCCATGATCTTCGCCGAGGTCGTGGACGCCGCGGGCGTGCCCGCCGGCGTCTTCAACCTCGTCAACGGCGACGGCCCGGGCGTGGGGACCGCGCTCTCGCAGCATCCGGACGTGGCCATGGTGTCTTTCACCGGTTCCACCCGCGCCGGCGTTGCCGTTGCGCAGAACGCGGCACCGACCGTGAAGCGCGTGGCGCAGGAACTCGGCGGCAAATCTGCAAATATCCTGCTGGACGACGCCGACTTCGAAAACGCGGTGCGCCAGGGCGCGGAAGAGTGTTTCGACAACACCGGGCAGTCCTGCAATGCGCCCACTCGCATG
>Ga0209536_100009092_pt1 | contig 14797 bp, 25 predicted proteins | sample DeeMarSeWOR28_12_FD_187461 | JGI IMG/M metagenome (GOLD analysis project Ga0209536, IMG submission 187461) | Marine sediment microbial communities from White Oak River estuary, North Carolina - WOR-2-8_12 (SPAdes) (version 2) | ecosystem: Environmental > Aquatic > Marine > Intertidal zone >...
CGATCGCGATGGAGGAGGGGCTGCGCTTCGCGATCCGGGAAGGCGGCCGCACGGTGGGCGCCGGCGTGGTGGCGAAGATCCTGAAATAACAGCCGCGCGGCGTGGAGGCGGCGACACGGGGTCGCCGCCCCGCGGCACGGACTGAGCGAGGCTCGCGAGCATGGCAGGACAGATTCGGATCCGACTGAAGTCGTTCGATCACGTGGTGCTGGATCAGGCCGCGGCGGACATCGTGCGGACGGTGGAGAAGACAGGGGCCTCGGTGTCGGGGCCGATCCCGCTGCCGACCAAGACGCAGCGCTGGACCGTGCTGCGCAGCCCGCACGTGGACAAGAAGAGTCGGGAACAGTTCGAGTTGAAGACGCACAAGCGTCTGATCGAGATCGTGGAGTCGCGCCCGCAGACGGTCGACGCGCTCACGAAGCTGGATCTGCCCTCCGGCGTGGATGTCGAGATCAAGGTCGAATAGCGATGAATGGACTGATCGGACGCAAACTGGGCATGACCCGGATCTATGGTGACGACGGCAGTGTCATGCCGGTCACCGTGATCGAGGCGGGACCGTGCCCGATCGTCCAGGTGGCCGGCGAGGGTGACGGGACCCGAGTGCAGCTCGGGTTCGGTGCCCGCAAGGCCAAGCGGACCGCGAAGGCGCTCGCCGGGCACGCGTCAAAGGCCGGCCTCGAGGCGGCGCCCCGGGTGTTGCGCAGCTTCCGACTCGCCGCTGACTCCACCGCGGCGCCGAAGCTCGGTGACGTGGTCACCGTCGAGATCTTCGCGCCCGGCGAGAAGGTCAAGGTCTCCGGCACGACTCGGGGCCGCGGGTTTCAGGGCGTCGTGAAGCGGTGGGGGTTCGGCGGCGGCCCCGCCACCCACGGCAATACCCGGTACCGCAAGCCGGGCAGCCTCGGCCCCGGGACCGATCCTTCCCGCGTCATCAAGGGCAAGAAGCTGCCGGGCCAGTACGGGAACGTCCGCTTCACCGAGGTGGGCTTGTCGGTGGTGCGGGTGGATCCCGAGCGCAATCTGCTGTTCATCCGCGGCGCGGTGCCCGGGCCCAAGAGCGGGATCGTCGTGGTGCGGAAACAGGGAGGCAAGAGCCGCTATGCTTGAGGCCCAACTGTACTCGCCGGCGGCCGAAGCGAAGGGCAGCTACGCACTGCCCGATGAGTTCGACGGAACGGTCAACCGTGACGTGCTCTACCACGCCGTCCGTGCGTACCGGAACAATCAGCGGCAGGGGACCGCGTCCACGAAGACGCGAGCCGAAGTGTCCGGTGGCGGACGCAAGCCATGGCGCCAGAAGGGGACCGGTCGCGCCCGGCAGGGCACGACGCGTGCCCCGCACTGGCCGGGCGGCGGCATCGCCTTCGGGCCGAAGCCGCGCAGCTACCAGACCGATCTGCCGCGCAAGGTGAAGCGGCTCGCCCGGCAGTCGGCCCTGAACGCGCGGGCGAGCGAGGGGGCCCTGATGGTGCTCGAGGGCTTCGAGTTGGCGGCGCCGAAGACGAAGTACCTCGCCGGCCTGCTCGACAAGCTCGGGCTCGACGGCCGGAAGGTCCTCGTGCTGACGGCGGCACACCAGCCGGCCGTGTATCTCTCGGGCCGCAACCTGCCAGCGGTGCACGTGATGCGGTACGACGAAGCCTCGGCGTACGAGGTGCTGTGGGCCGATGCGGTCGTCGTCGAGCAGGCGGCGCTCGGCGGCCACGCCATCGAAGGGGCGGCACCGAAGCGCACCAGGAAGCCCGCTGCCGAGAAGCGGAAGGCCACCGGCCGCGCGGCGACGCGCGCCAGCGCCAAGCCGACCAAGGCCAAGAAGGCTGCGGCGAAGCGCTCGAGCAAGAAGGCCTCGACGCAGACGCCCAGAAAGGGTGGCGACGATGCCTGACGTCTACAGGGCGGTGATCCGTCCGGTCGTGACGGAAAAGTCCTCGGAACAGTACGCCCGGCTCAGGGAATACACGTTCGAGGCCGACGCGAGGGCGAGCAAGCACGAGATCCGCGAGGCGATCGAGCGCCTCTTCGGCGTGAAGGTCACCAGCGTGCGGACCATGGTGCAGCCGTCGAAGCGGCGCACGCGGGGCCGCAGCCAGGGCCGGCGGCCCAAATGGAAGAAGGCGCTCGTCCGTCTGGCCGAGGGCGACACGATCGAGATCTTCGAGGGATAGCGCAATGGGCATCCGACAATTTCGGCCGACGAGCGCGGGCACCCGGTTCCGCTCGGTGAGCGACTTCACCGAGGTGACCCGGGACAGGCCGGAGAAGTCGCTGGTCGCGTCACTGAAGAAGAGCGGAGGGCGCAACGCGAAGGGGCATCAGACGGTGCGCCATCGCGGCGGGGGGCACAAGCGGCGTTACCGCACGGTCGACTTCAAGCGCAACAAGCACGGGGTGCCGGCGACGGTCACACACATCGAATACGATCCCAACCGCTCGTCGCGCATTGCGCTCGTCACGTACGCCGACGGCGAGAAGCGCTACATCCTGCACCCGCGCGGGCTGCAGGTCGGCGACCGGATCGAGGCCGGTCCGGGCAGCGACATTCGTACCGGCAATGCCCTGCCGTTGGCGGAAATCCCGCTCGGCACGACGGTGCACAACGTGGAGCTCAAGATCGGGAAGGGCGGGCAGCTCTGTCGCTCAGCGGGTACGAGCGCGCAGGTCATGGCCAAGGAGGGCGACCACGTCGCCCTGCGCCTGCGGTCCGGCGAGGTTCGCCTGGTCCGACGGGAGTGCAGCGCGACGATCGGCGAAGTCGGCAACGCCGAGCACGAACTGCAGAGCTACGGCAAGGCCGGCAAGACGCGCTGGCTCGGGCGGCGGCCGAAGGTTCGTGGCGTGGCCAAGAATCCGGTAGACCACCCGTTGGGCGGCGGTGAAGGGAAGGCGTCGGGTGGACGGCCGCCGGTGAGTCCATGGGGCAAGCCGGAGGGCCGCAAGACCCGGCATCGGAAGAAACACAGCACGAAGCTGATCCTGCGCGGACGCAAGCGCGGCAAAGCGACCAAGTAACCACGGGAACCTGGCATGGCGCGAAGCATCAAGAAAGGGCCGTTCGTCGAGGCCTCACTGACGAAGAAGATCGAGACGATGAACGCCGCCGGCGAGAAGCGGGTCATCAAGACGTGGGCCCGAGGGTCGACGATCACGCCCGAGTTCGTCGGGCACACCGTCGCGGTGCACAACGGGAACAAGTTCATCCCGGTGTACGTCAGCGAGAACATGGTCGGACACAAGCTCGGCGAGTTCGCGCCGACACGCCTGTTCCGCGGCCATTCGGGGAAACTGGCCGTGGACCGCAAGGCGGGCGCCTGAGCCGGGGGAGACGACGCACGATGGCGGCGAGAGCGATTCAGAAGTGGGTGCGCCAGTCCCCACGCAAGATGCGGTTGGTGATGGACCAGATCCGCGGGCGGGACGTGAACGAGGCGTATGCCATTCTCAAGTTCTCGAAGAAGCACGCGGCTCGGCAGATCGAGAAGGTGCTGCGATCGGCCGTGTCGAACGCGGAGCAGCAGGCCATGCGCACGAACGAGGCGTTCGACGTCGACCGGCTCGTCGTGTCCTACGGAGTGGTGAACGACGGTCCGACGTTGTGGCGCTATCGGGCCGCGGCACTCGGGCGCGCGGCACCCATCCGCAAGCGGACGAGCCACGTGGAGATCCACGTGCGGGCGAAAGAGGAGAGAGAGTAGTGGGCCAGAAAACGCATCCCTACGGCTTCCGGCTCGGCATCGTCAAGCCGTGGCGCTCCCGCTGGTACGCCGGTGCGGAGTTCCCCGATTTCCTGAAGGAAGACGAGCTGATCCGCAAGTACCTCAAGACCCGCCTGTCGCACGCGGCCGTCGCCGACGTCCACGTCGATCGCAAGCCGGGCAAAGTGACAGTGACCGTCTTCACCGGTCGCCCGGGCGTCGTGATCGGCAAGCGAGGGGCAGAGGTGGACAAGCTCCGCGATGAGCTTGCGCAGCTGACCGGCAAAGAAGTCGGGATCAACGTCGAGGAGATCAAGCGACCGGAGGTCGAGGCGCAGCTCGTCGCCGACAACGTCGCGCACCAGCTCGTGCAGCGGGTCTCGTTCCGCCGGGCAATGAAGCGTGCCGTGCAGAACTCCATGCGCATGGGCGCGCAGGGGATCAAGATCCGCTGCGGTGGCCGGCTCGGCGGCGCCGAGATCGCGCGCTCGGAGGGCTACCACGAGGGCCGCGTGCCGCTCCACACCCTACGAGCGGACGTGGACTACGGGGTGGCAACGGCGAAGACGACCTACGGCACGATTGGTGTGAAGGTCTGGATCTTCAAGGGCGAAGTCGTTGAGGACCGGCGCGGCCGCACCTACAGCACGGGGGCCTGAGCCATGTTGGCGCCGAAGCGAGTGAAGTATCGCAAGCAAATGAAGGGTCGCACCAAGGGCCACGCCACTCGCGGCAACACCGTGGCATTCGGGCACTTTGGGCTGATGACGCTCGATCCCGGGTGGATCTCGAGTCGGCAGATCGAGGCGGCCCGTGTCGCGATGACCCGCGTCATGAAGCGTGGCGGCAAGGTGTGGATCCGGATCTTCCCGGACAAGCCCATCACCAAGAAGCCGGCCGAGACGCGCATGGGAAAGGGAAAGGGGAATCCCGAGGGTTGGGTGGCCGTGGTCCGGCCGGGTCGGGTCATGTTCGAGGTCGAGGGGGTCGCCGACGCGGTCGCGCGGAGCGCCCTGTCGCACGCGGCGGCGAAGCTGCCGGTCAAGACGCGCATCATCACGCGCGAGGATGGGTAGGGCCATGGCACTGAAGGACGCAGAGCGGGAACGGATCGACACCGCGCAGCTGCGCGAGCTCACGCTCGAGGAGCTGCACGAGGAGCTCGCGCGACTGCAGGAGGCGCGGTTCCGCCTCAAGTTCCGATCGGCGACGGAGGCGATCGACAACCCGAACCAGTTTCGGATCCTCCGTCGGAACATTGCGCGGATCGAGACGGTCCTGCGCGAGAGGAAGCAGGCATGACCGAGCAGACCGAGTCCAGAGCGCGCCGCAAGAGCCGTGTCGGCGTGGTCGTCAGCGACAAGATGCAGCAGACGGTCGTCGTCGAGCTGACCCGGCAGTTCGCCCATCCGCTCTACGGCAAGCGCATGACGCGCACGAAGCGCGTGCACGCGCACGATGCGCACGACGCACGGACGGGCGACACGGTGCGGATCACGGAGACGCGACCGCTGTCGCGGCTCAAGCGTTGGCGGGTGGTCGAGATCATCACGCGAGCGAAGTAAGCGAGGCGGACGTGGTACAACAGGAATCGATCGTCAGGATCGCGGACAACTCCGGTGCCCGAAAGGCGCTGGTGATCCGCGTACTCGGCGGGAGCCGGCGACGCTACGCCGGCATGGGGGACATTGTCGTCGTGACGATCAAGGACGCGCTGCCGACGGGTCAGGTCAAGAAGGGCGACGTCGCGAAGGCGGTCATCGTCCGTACTGCAAAGGAGACACGGCGTCGCGACGGCAGCTACATCCGCTTCGACGACAACGCGGCCGTCCTCATCAGCGACGCCGGCGAGCCGCGAGCGACGCGCATCTTCGGGCCGGTCGGGCGGGAACTGCGCGAGAAGCGTTTCATGAAGATCGTCTCTCTCGCGCCGGAGGTGCTGTAGCATGAAGCCGCTGGTCTACAAGAAGTCGCGGCGCGAGCGTGGTCGGAAGGAACGCCCGCACAAGATGCACATTGCCAAGGGCGACCGCGTGCGCGTGATCCGCGGCGAGGACAAGGGCAAGGAGGGCCAGGTGTTGCGGGTGCTTCCCCGCAAGGGCCGGGTCGTCATCGAGAACGTCAATATGGTCACGAAGCATCGCCGGGCGACGCAGGCGGGCGAGGAAGGCGGCATCGTCCACTTCCCCGCGTCGATCGACGCGTCGAACGTGATGCTCCTCGATCCGAAGTCCGGAGAGCCGACGCGCGTGCGCCGGAAGAAGGACTCGGACGGAACGGTGGAGCGGCTGAGCACGAAGTCGGGCCAGCCGATCCCGCGGAACCGGTAGCCGGTAGAGCGATCAGGATGGCGGACAAGCAGAAGACCAAGGCCAAGGGCAAGGGCAAGGGCGCGGCCGAGACGGCGCCGGCAGAGACACTGCCACCGCCGCCGCCGCCCCGCTTGCGAGGGTACTACCGCGAGACGGTCGTGCCCAAGCTGACGCAGGAGTTCGGGTTCGCGAACCCGCACGAGCTGCCGCGGCTGACGAAGATCGTGGTCAACGTCGGACTCGGCGAGGCGCCCAAGAACCCGAAGCTGCTGGACACCACGGTGGACGAGCTGGCGGTGATCACGGGCCAGCGTCCCGTCGTGACCAGGGCGAAGAAAGCGATCTCGAACTTCGCCCTCAGGCAGGGTATGCCGGTGGGCGTTCGCGTCACCCTCAGGGGGGCGCGCATGTGGGAGTTCCTCGACCGGTTCATCAGCGTGGCGGTGCCGCGAATCCGCGACTTCCGTGGCTTCCCCACCAACGCGTTCGATGGCCGGGGCAACTACACGCTCGGTATCAAGGAGCAGATGATCTTCCCGGAGATCGACTACGACAAGGTCGAGAAGATCCACGGGATGGACATCACCTTTGTCACGACGGCCGGTCGCGACGACGTCGGCATGGCACTGCTCAGAGAGATGGGCATGCCGTTCCGCGGACAGACGCCGGTGGCAATCGGCTAGGGAGAGGCATCCGGATGGCGAAGAAGTGTCTCGTAGAGAAGGCGAAGCGGAAGCCGAAGTTCGGCGTGCGTGGGTACCGTCGCTGCCAGCGTTGCGGGCGGCCGCGTGGTTACATCCGCAAGTTCGGGTTGTGTCGAATCTGCTTCCGCGAACAGGCACTCCGTGGGGAGATCCCCGGTGTGCGGAAGGCGAGTTGGTGAGATGACGGATCCGGTCGCCGATATGCTGACCAGAATCCGGAATGCCTGCCAGGCTGGGCATCGGCGGGTCGACATTCCGGTATCAAAGTTCAAGGTGCAGATCGCCAAGCTGCTGCGCGACAACCGCTACATCCATGATTACGCGGTGCTGGATGACGGGCGTCACGGGCTGCTCAGGGTCTACCTCAAGTACGATGGGGAGACATCGGTGATCCACGAGCTCCGCCGAGTGTCGAAGCCCGGCTTGCGGCAGTACGTGAAGGCACGGGAGATCCCTCGGGTGAAAAACGGGCTCGGGATGGCGATCCTCTCGACGCCGCGGGGCGTGATGAGCGATCGCGACGCACGTCGTGCCCGGGTGGGCGGCGAAGTCGTCGCGGTGCTCTGGTAGGAGGAGCGATGTCGCGAATCGGCAAGAAGCCGGTCCCGATTCCGAGTGGAGTCACGGTGACGCTGGATGGCCCCCGCGTGACCGTGAAGGGGCCGAAGGGTGAGCTGTCGCGCACGCTGCCGGCGGAGATGCGGGTGAGCCAGGACGACGGGACGATCACGGTGGAGCGGCCCTCGGACTCCGGGCGGCACCGCGCGCTGCACGGACTGACGCGGTCGCTGCTGCACAACATGGTGCAGGGTGTCACCGAGGGCTTCGCGAAGAAGCTGGAGATCCACGGGGTCGGGTACAAGGCCGAGGCACACCCCGAGGGAGTGCGCTTGGTCGTCGGGTACTCGCACCCCGTTGAGTATGCCGCGCCTGCGGGCATTGCGATCAAGGTCGAGACCCCGACGCAGGTCACGGTCGAGGGAATCGACAAGGAGATGGTCGGCCAGGTTGCCGCCGAGCTGCGCCGCGTGCGGCCACCCGAGCCCTATAAGGGCAAGGGTATCCGCTACGTCGGCGAGCATGTGCGCCGCAAGGCCGGAAAGACGGGAGGCTAGACGATGCCACGGCTGATTCGGAAGCCCCGCACCCGGGCCGAGTTCCGGCTGCGGCGGCACCTGCGGCTGCGGAAGACGCTGACCGGTACGGCGGAGCGGCCGCGGCTGGTGGTGTTCCGGTCGCTCAAGCACATGTACGCGCAGCTGGTGGACGACCGGCGGGGGGTCACGCTCGCGTCCGCGAGCGACCTCGCCAAGGGCTTCGAGCCCGCCGGGTCGGGGAAGACCGGTATTGCCAAGGGGGTCGGCAACCTGATTGCGCAGCGGGCGAAAGAAATCGGTATCACGCGAGTCGTGTTCGACCGGGGTGGCTACCCATATCACGGACGGGTGCGGGCGGTCGCTGAGGGTGCACGCGACGGCGGACTGGAGTTTTAGACGATGGCGCACGACAGGGATCGAGGGCAGCGCAAGGACCGCGAGCGCGGCGGCGAGTCCGAGTTCATCGAGAACGTGATCAACATCTCACGCGTGGCGAAGGTCGTGAAGGGTGGCCGCCGCTTCTCGTTCACGGCGCTTGCTGCCGTGGGTGACGGGGGGGGGCGGGTCGGCGTCGCGACGGGCAAGGCCAACGAAGTATCGGAAGCCGTTCGCAAGGCGGTCGAAGGTGCGCGCCGCGACATGCGGCAGGTGCCCCGAGAGGGGACGACCATCCCGCACGAGATCGTCGGTGAGCACGGAGCCGGCCGCGTCATGCTGAAGCCGGCGACGTCGGGGACCGGGATCATCGCCGGGGGGCCTGTGCGCTCCGTGCTCGAGTGCGCCGGCATCACCGACATCCTGACCAAATCCCTGGGCTCGGCGAATCCGCACAACATGGTGTGGGCGACGATGGACGGGCTCACGCGCCTGGTCACGCTGGAGCGGGTGGCGAAGCTCCGTGGTACGGATCCGGCCGAGTTGGACTATCGACCGCGGCAGGAGGCGACCAATGCCTGAGAAGGCGAAATCGGGCAAGGCCGCTGCGAGCCGAACGAAGTCCGCGAAGAAGGCGACGAAGAAGACGACCAAGAAGACGACCGGTAAGTCGGCCTCGAAGAAGGCCACGACCCGGAAGTCCACGAAGGCCACGAAGGCGAAGAAGACCACTGAGCGGACGCGAACCGCTGCCGGTGGCACTGGAAAGGTGCGGGTGCGGCAGGTCCGGTCAGGGATCGGGCACGCCGAGACCTACCGACGGACGCTCAGGGCCCTGGGTCTCAAGCATCACCAGGACGAGGTCGTGCTTCCCGACAACGCATCGGTCCGGGGCATGGTATTCAAGGTACGTCACTTGATCCGAGTGACGTCCGAGGAGGCGTGATGGCGAAGCAGGAGCAGCTCGGGCTGCACAACCTTCGTGCTCCTGAGGGAGCCCACAAGGAGCCCAAGCGGAAAGGCCGCGGGCCGGGCTCGGGTCTCGGGAAGACCGCGGGACGCGGGCACAAGGGCCAGGGGGCCAGGACCAGCGGCAACGTGCGGCCGGACTTCGAGGGCGGCCAGATGCCGCTGATTCGGCGAGTGCCAAAGCGCGGCTTCACGAATCCCTTCCGGGTGCCGTCGCAGGTGGTCAACGTCCGCGATCTCGCCAAGGTCCCGGCCGACGTGATCACGCCAGCGGTTCTGGCCGATCTCGGGCTCGTCCAGAGCGCGGGCCGGCCCGTGAAGATCCTCGGCGACGGTGACGCTGCCCGGGCCTTCGTGGTCCAGGGATGCACGGTCTCGAAGGCCGCCCGGGCGAAGATCGAACAGGCGGGCGGGCGGATCGAGGCATAGACGTCATGGCGGCACCCCGGATCCCAAATCTCTTCGCGGTACCGGAGCTGAAGGAAAAGCTCCTGTTCACCCTGCTGTGCCTTGCGGTGTATCGGGCGGGTGCCCACATCGCCACGCCAGGGGTCGACGTTCAGGTTCTGGCGGATTTCATCCGGAATCAAGGTGCGGGGACCTTCTTCGGCATGTACGACATGTTCGTCGGCGGCGGCCTGTCCCGGGCGACGGTGCTCGCGCTGGGGATCATGCCGTACATCTCCGCGTCGATCATGTTCCAGTTGGCCGGCGCCGTCTTCCCGGTGGTCGACAAGCTCCAGAAGGAGGAGGAAGGCCGCAAGAAGATCACCCAGTGGACGAGGTACACGACGGTCATTCTGTCGATGTTCCAAGCCTACGGGTTCGCGATCTTCGCCGAAGGGCAGGGAGCCGTGCCGAGTCCCGGACTCGGCTTCCGGATGACCACCGTGCTGACCCTGACGGCCGGCGCCATCTTCGTGATGTGGCTGGGTGAGCGGATCACCGAGCGGGGCATCGGGAACGGCATGAGCCTCATGATCTTCTTCTCGATCATGGAGGGCTTCCTGCCCGGGACGTTCCAGACGCTCATGTTCCTGAGCACGCGGGTCATTACCGTGCAACGGCTGATCATCCTGCTCGCGGTCATGCTCGCCGTCATCGCCGGCGTCATTGCCGTGACGGTTGCAGCGCGGCGGATCCCGATCCAGATCCCGCGCAAGGTGATGGGACGAGGGAGGATCCGGGAGGGGCAGAAGACGTTCATTCCGATCCGCATCAACTCGGCCGGCGTGATGCCGATCATTTTCGCCCAGGCCATCATCGTCGTGCCGGGCACGCTGGCGACCTTCTCGAACCTGCCGTTCTTGCAGGCGGTATCGGAGGCGTTCCGGCCGGGAACCGGCATCTACTATCTCAGCTACGGTCTGCTGATCATCTTCTTCACGTACTTCTACACGTCGATCATCTTCAATCCGCTGGACATTGCGGAGAACCTGAAGAAGCAGGGTGGCTTCATCCCCGGCGTGAAGCCGGGTGCTGCAACGGCGGACTACATCGACGACGTGCTGACGAGGGTGACCTTGCCGGGGTCGGTGTTCCTGACCGCCATTGCCCTGCTGCCGTTCTTCATTTTCGACCTGTTCAACGTGCCGTTCAGCTTTGGCGGCACGGCCCTGCTGATCGTCGTTGGTGTAGCGCTCGATACGTGGATCCAGGTACAGCAGCACCTGCATCTGCGTCACTACGACGACTTCATGAAACAGGGACGCGTCAAGTTCCGCGGCCGCCGCGGCCGATACATGTGATCGCGCGGGCGGCCGGCCCCACGCGATCGGCCGCCCGCGACATGCCGTCGATCCGGACTCAACGATGAACGTCATCCTGCTTGGACCGCCGGGATCGGGGAAGGGCACACAAGGGGAACTCCTCGCAGCGACGCTCGGCGTCCCGCGAGTCTCCACAGGGGACCTCCTGCGCGAAGCCGTGGAGCAGGGCACCCCGCTCGGCCAGCAGGCGCGCTCCTACATGGATCAAGGCCTCTTGGTGCCCGACGACGTGATTGTCGGACTGATCGAGCAGGTACTCGGCTCGCCCGCCGCGGCTCAGGGGCTCGTCATGGACGGATTCCCGCGCACGGTGGCGCAAGCGGAGTCCGTCGATCGACTGCTTGCGGCCCGCGGCGGCGGCGTGGACCGTGTCGTGAACATCGTCGTCCCCGAGGAGGAAATCGTCCGCCGGCTGTTCGGTAGGAAACTCCAGCAGGGCCGCACGGACGACGCCCCGGAGACGATGCACCAGCGGCTGCGGGTCTACGAGGAACAGACGGCCCCCCTCGTGCGGTACTATGAGAAACACGGTGTGGTACGCACCGTCGACGGGGTCGGCGGGATCGACGAGATTGCCGAACGTGTGCAGGATGCCCTGAACGACGCATGATCACCATCAAGTCGCCGCGGGAGATTGACACGATGGCGCGGGCCGGCCGCATTCTGTCTGACACGCTGAGCCTCGTCGCCGGACGTGTGGAGCCTGGAGTCAGCACCGCGGCCCTCGATCGGATCGCCGAGGACTTCATCCGCAGCCATGAGGGGGCGCGGCCGTCATTCAAGGGGTTGTACGACTTCCCCGCCACCCTGTGCACGTCGATCAATCACGAGATCGTGCATGGCATCCCGTCGCAGAAGCGGGTGCTCGAGGACGGTGACATCCTGAGCGTCGATTGTGGCGTGTTGCTCGACGGTCTCCATGCCGACTCAGCCGTCACGACGCCCGTGGGCCGGATCGACGCCGAGACGGAGCGGCTGCTCCGGATCACGCAGGAAGCGCTGGACGCCGGGATCGCCGCCGCGACCGTGGGCAACCACGTGGGGGACATCGGGCATGCGGTGCAGTCAGTGGTCGAGGCTGCCGGCTTCAGCGTGGTGCGTGAGCTCGTGGGCCATGGGATCGGCTCGAGTTTTCACGAGGAACCCCAGGTGCCGAATCACGGCAAGCCGAAGCGTGGGCCACAGCTCAAGCCTGGGATGACTCTCGCCATCGAACCCATGGTGAACGTCGGACGGCCCGAGATCCGCACATTGAAGGACAAGTGGACCGTCGTCACTGTCGATGGTAGCCGCTCTGCACATTTCGAGCACACCGTGGCGGTCGATCCGGACGGCCCGCGAATCCTCACTGGAGTACCGGTTCCGGCGGCGACCTGAGCGGTCCTGCCACAGAGTGGCGGTCGGGCAGTCCGGCAGGTGGATGGAAGTGCGCGCAGCGGGGAGAGATCCGGGCTCCCCCCGTCATCCCCCAGTTTCCTGCAACAGCTCCCTCAGCCACCCGTGAATCGCGGGGTTCCCGGCCACGAATGCGCCGTGCCGAACGATCTCACCTCCACCGTCGAGATCGGTCACTACCCCGCCGGCCTCGCGCACGATCAAGGCGCCAGCAGCCACGTCCCACGGAGCGAGGTATAGCTCCCAAAACCCGTCGAACCGGCCAAGGGCGATGTCCACGAAGTCCAGCGACGCCGCACCGGCTCGGCGGATACCGCTCGTGCGCTGGAGAATCGCCGTGAACTGCCGCAGGTACGCAGGCATCAGGTCGAGCACCTTGAACGGATAGCCGGTCCCGATCAGGGCATTCGCCGGTTCGACGACCGTCGATACCTCCAGCCGGCGTTCGCCCTGCCAGGCGCCCCCACCCCGCCCGGCATGGTACAGCGCATCCCTGGTGACGTCCGCCACCGCTCCGGCAACGATCTCGCCGTCGACCGCCGCCGCGACGCTCACGCCGTAGGCGGGATAGCCGTGCAGGAAGTTGGTCGTGCCGTCCAGCGGATCGACCACCCAGACGAGCCCGTCATGCTGCAGCTCGGGCGTGAGCTCCTCGCCGAGAATCGTGGCATCGGGTGTTTCGGCGAGCAGGATCTCTCCGATCAACTGCTCGGTCTCGCGATCGACGCGGGTCACGAAATCGCTCTGTCCCTTGAGTTGCCAGGCGGCCGCCTCGGGACGGGAGACGTCGCGGACATGCGCGGCGGCTCGCGTCGCCGCACGCCGCGCAAGATCGAGTAAGTGGCGGCTATCACTCACCTTGCGGTCCCCCAGGCCCGTCCGTACCTTCCGGCCCATATGCGCGTTTTCTCAGGCATTCAGCCCTCCGGTGAACTCCACATCGGCAACTATCTGGGTGCCGTCCAGAACTGGGTCGCGCTGCAGCACGAGCACGAGTGCATCTTCTGCATCGTCGACTACCATGCCATCACGCAGGAGTACGACGTCGCCGCGCTCGAATCACGCACGTTCGACATGGCGGTGAGCCTCCTGGCGGCGGGCATCGACCCGGAGCGCGCCATCCTGTTCGTACAGTCGCACGTGGCCGAGCACACGGAGCTGGCGTGGGTGTTCACAACGGTGACGCCCGTCGGCGAGCTCGAGCGGATGACCCAATTTAAGGACAAGTCGCAGCGCCAGGAAAGCGTGCTCGCCGGTCTGCTGAATTACCCGGTGCTGCAAGCGGCCGATGTGCTGTTGTACCGCGCTGCCGGCGTGCCGGTCGGCGAGGACCAGGTGCAGCACATCGAGTTGATGCGCGAGATCGCCCGCAAGTGGAACGCGCGCTACGGTGAAGGCTTCTTCCCCGAGCCGGACGCACTGCTCACGCCCGCTCGACGCATCATGGGGCTCGACGGACAGGCGAAGATGTCGAAGAGTCTCGGCAACACCGTCGGGCTACTCGAGGAGCCCGAGGCGATCTGGCAGCGGCTCAGACCGGCGATGACCGACCCGGCGCGGGTCACGAAGAAGGACCCGGGCACACCGGAGGTGTGCAACGTCCACGCGCTGCACAAGTACTTCTCGCCGCACGAGACGCTCGTGGAAGTCGCGGCGAACTGTCGCGGGGCACGGTGGGGCTGCCTCGACTGCAAGAAGGTGCTGGCGCAGCACATCGCCGACCAGCTCGCTCCGATCCGCGAGCGCGCAGCGGTCCTGCGGGCCGAGCCCGATGCCGTCCATGCCATCCTGCGTGCGGGAGCCGAGCGGGCTCGGGCAATCGCGGCGGATACGATGGAGGGGGTGCGGGCGCGGATGGGTTTCTTGGCGGGCGGCACATCCTCCCCGACGATATGATCGAGGTCCCCTGGGGCGACGTGGCCGCGATGCTCCAGCTCGATCTCCTGGGGTACCTCCTGCTCGCCGTCATCCTCGGCGGGGCGATCGGGCTCGAGCGGGAGATCCGGGGCAAGGCGGCGGGGCTGCGGACCAACATCCTCATCTGTGTTGGTGCCGCGCTGTTCACGCGCCTGTCCATCGAGATCGCGGGGGGAGTCGGTGACCCCGGGCGGATCACGGCGCAGATCGTGACCGGCGTCGGCTTCATTGGAGCCGGCACGATCCTCCACAGCCGCGGGCACGTCTCCGGTCTCACCAGCGCCGCCACGATCTGGCTGGTGGCCGCCATCGGCGTCGCCGTGGGGTCGGGGGCGCTGCTCGAGGCCACGGGAACGACCCTGGTCGTGTTTCTGGTGCTCGCCGTCCTCGGATGGTTCGAGAAACGGCTGCAGCGCTACGGTGGTGTGACCCACGTGACCCTCGAGATCGATGACGATCCCGAGCGTCTCGGCGACATCGAGCGAATCGTGCAAGAGGTCGGTCTCTCCATCGAGGAGTTTCGGACGGAGCATCGGGAAGGACGGGTACTCGTTCGGCTCG
>Ga0209536_100009093_pt1 | contig 14796 bp, 14 predicted proteins | sample DeeMarSeWOR28_12_FD_187461 | JGI IMG/M metagenome (GOLD analysis project Ga0209536, IMG submission 187461) | Marine sediment microbial communities from White Oak River estuary, North Carolina - WOR-2-8_12 (SPAdes) (version 2) | ecosystem: Environmental > Aquatic > Marine > Intertidal zone >...
GCATGAACGATATTATCGATTTCAAGATATTGGGGGTCTGGACTGCAAAACATATTAACCCTGCAGAGCGATATCACGGTCGATGTTCGCGGAGGAGAGGAAGCGGCTGGTGGCCAACCTCGTCAAGGCCGGCTACGTGAAATCGCCGGAGGTCAAGGCCGCGATGGAGCACATACCCAGGCACCAGTTCCTGCCCAGGGACATGTGGGGCTTCGCCCATTCGGACACCCCGCTAAACATCGGGGAGGGCCAGACGATATCCGCTCCCCACATGGTCGGCATGATGCTCGAGCTTCTCGAACTCGAACCTGGCCATAATGTTCTCGAGGTCGGCGGCGGCTCGGGATACCACGCCTCTCTCATCGCCCACATCGTCGGCAGGGAAGGCCACGTCTACTCGGTGGAGATAATAGAAAGCCTGGCAAAGCAGGCCGAGAAGAACATCAGGAACGTGGGGATGCAAGAGGTCGTCACCACGATCATCGGCGACGGCTCCAAGGGTCTGAAGCGTTTTGCACCCTTCGACAGGATAACGGCGGCCTGCAGCGCCCCGTCCATCCCGGTCCCGCTCGTCGAGCAGCTCAAGGACCCCGGGATCATGGTCATCCCCGTCGGGGCCAGCTACTTCCAGGAACTGATACTCATCGTCAAGCTCAACGGCAGGATTATCAAGTCGCAGAAGGGCGGCGTGGCGTTCGTACCGATGAAGGGCCTGCATGGTGTAGATTAACCTACGTTTGCAGTCTGTTTATTGTTGGTTGTCCGTGTGAGAAATTTCTAAATGCAGTTAGACCGATTCCCAAACGACTATTTCAGGTAAGGCAAAACATCCCTCAGGTCGTCGGTCTCGACCACGACGTCCGCAGCCCTGACCACCTGCTCGTCGATCGGATTGAAGGCCAAGCCCAGACCGGCTATCTCGAACATGGTGATGTCCACCCAGCTGTTGCCGATGGCCGCGCATTTATCCGGTTCCACACCGAAATCATCGAGCAGTGCCCTGAGGGCCGTCCCCTTGTCCCTCAGCCAAACGTTCAGGATGCCTTCTCCCTGCAATCTTCCTGACTCGTCGGCCACGAGGCCGTTGGCCATGACCCGCTCTACTCCGCACCTTTCGCCGATGCGGTCTGCCAGCAGGTCGATGCCCCCGCTGATGATGCAGGTCTTTACTCCCTCTTGCTTCAACGCTGACACGGCCTCCTTGGCTCCCTTGATGACAGGCGCCTTCAGCAGGATATCGGTGATGTCGTCGAGGGTGATGTCGGGCTTGATCTCCTTCCATAACGCGATGTCGCGGCGCATGAACTCCATGTCGTCTATCTCGTGCCGGATGAAGGCTTCCAGCGCGTCGTTGTTGTCCACGCCGAAATGGCGGTGTATCCACTCCCAGGAGCTGCGCCCCTCCACGATGACGCCGTCCAGGTCGAAGGCCACCATGTCGAACTTCATAATCTCGTCTGGCCATGTTTGAATTGGTAAATATACGTTTGGATTGGCGGGTTCCTGACTCGCTTTCCGGGGCATTATTTCCGTGATAATCCCTATATATCAATTTTCCATATTGTAACCGATGATAATTCTGGTGGGCGTGGGCCACGTCTTCGACATAGGCCGGCAGGTGAAGGGCATCATCCACGAGCACGTGCCCGCGGCGGTCGGTCTCGAGCTGGACAGGAACCGCTTCCTGGGCCTGCAGGCGAGGGCCAGGGGAGAGGCCAAGCCCACGGGCTTCGCGGCGAGGTTCCAGGAGAGGATAGCCTCGCAGTTCGGGGTGAGCGCGGGAGACGAGATGCTGGCGGCGGCCGCGGCGGCGGCCGAGATAAACGCCAAAATCCTGCTGATGGACAGGGACATGAACCTGGTCCTGGCAGAGCTGCGGCAGCGGATGACTCTCAAGGAGAAGGTGAAGATGGTGCTGGCCCTGTTCGCCACGCCTTTCGTTCGGAAGAAGACGGTCGAGAAGGAGATGAAGAAGTACGAGGAGTCGAGCGAGGAATACCTCGAACAGATCGGAGACGACTTCCCAACCATCAAGCTCGTTCTGCTGGACGAGAGGAACCAGCACATGGCCAAGGCCCTCAGGGAGATCGAGAAGCGGTTCACCTCGGTCCTGGCCGTCATCGGCGACGGCCACGTCAGCGGGATCGCCGAGCTCCTGAAGGACCGTGAGCCGAAGGTAATACGGTTGGCTGATGTGAGGGATTGGAAACCTAATGTAGCCGGAGATTCATCCAGTGCCGGCTTTTCAATCAATGTCCAAGCGTAAACGTAAGGTTTTTAACCATGCTCTCATCATCACGGCTTGCATGGACAAGGTGATCACCCAGGTCGCATTGGACCTCGCCGACGCTCCCAGGGCGCTGCAGATCGCAAGGGAATCCGTGGACGGCGGCATAGACTGGCTGGAGGCCGGCACGCCCCTCATCAAGAGCGAGGGCATGGACTTTATCAGACAGCTCAAGGCAGAGTTCCCGGACCATCCCATCGTGGCCGACATGAAGACGCTGGACGTTGGCGGCCTGGAGGTGGAGATGGCCACGAAATCCGGAGCCGAGGTCATCACCATCATGGGGATGTCCGAGGACCAGACAATCACCGAGGCTCTCAAGTCAGCGAGCCAGTACGGCTCGAAGGTCATGGTCGACCTCATGGGCGTGAAGGACCCGGTTTCCAGGGCCGAACAGCTTGCCGAGATGGGCGTTCATTATCTGTGCGTCCACGTCAGCATCGACGAGCAGATGGTCGGCGGCAATCCAATGGAAACCCTCAAGGGGGTCTCGGAAGCGGTCGACATTCCCGTGGCCGTTGCGGGAGGCCTGAACTCGGAGACCGCGCCGCTCGCGGTTGAGAACGGCGCATCGATAATAATAGTCGGGGGAGCGATCATCAAGGCCGCTGACGTCACCAAGGCGACAAGGAATATCGTTCTATCAGTAACCGAATTGAAACCTGTTGCATCCGAGTTGTACAAGAAGTACGGGCCCGAGGAACTGTTCGAGGCCTTCACAAAGGTTTCGACGCCCAACATCGCGGACGCCATGCACGAACAGGGCTCTATGTCCGGCATCCAGCCAATCCTCAACCACGGGGCCAAGATGGTCGGCCGCGCCATCACGGTCAGAACGATGGACGGCGACTGGGCAAAACCTGTCGAGGCCGTTGACAAGGCGGAAAAGGGAGATGTCATAGTCATCGACGCGGGCAAGGGAGACATCGCGGTCTGGGGAGAACTGGCATCTTGGAGCTGCAAGCAAAAGGGTATAACGGGCGTGGTCATCGACGGGGCCATCCGGGACGTCGACGAGATCCTTGATATGGACTTCCCCGCCTTCGCCAGGCACAAGCGCTCCGCCGCCGGCGAACCCAAGGGCTTCGGCGAGATAGGCGCCGACATCGTCTGCGGCGGCCAACCCGTAAAGGACGGCGACTGGATAGTGGGCGATGAAACAGGCGTGGTAGTCGTCCCCCAGAAGGACGCCGTGGAGATAGCCAACCGCGCGCTCGACGTGATGGAGAGGGAGAATCGCATCAGAGAAGAGATACAGAGAGGAAGCACGTTGTCCCAGGTTTTGAACGTTGAGAAGTGGGAAAAGAAGTAGAGCAGGTTCGATGACGAAACCATCTGTGTTGAGTGATTGCTGTTTTCAATACTCATACAAACACCAATAGATGAAAAATCCAAACATCGTTAACCAAATGCTACCAAATGTTTAATATGGTTCATTTATTTCCCACGCGCGAGGGTGTGAGGATGGACTTTGCGCTCACCAAGGAGCAGGAGATGGTCAGGAAGACCGCCAGGGATTTTGCGGCGAACGAGCTTGAGCCGATTGCCGCGGATATCGATGAGAGCGCTGAATTTCCCACCGAGACCGTCCGGAAGCTCGGAGAGCTCGGCTTCATGGGCATGACCGTCCCCAAGGAGTGGGGCGGGGCAGGCCTCGACGACGTGAGCTACGTCATCGCCATCGAGGAGATATCCAAGGTCTGCGCCTCCCACGGCATCACGCTCTCGGTCAACAACTCGCTTGTCTGCTGGCCGCTCATGGCCTTTGGGACCGATGCACAGAAGGAGAAGTACCTCAAGCCGCTGGCCAGCGGTCAGAAGCTGGGTTGTTTCGGCCTGACCGAGCCCAACGCGGGAACCGATGCGGCATCGCAGGCGACAGTTGCCGAAAAGCAGGGAGACAAGTATGTAATAAACGGCAACAAGATATTCATCACCAACGGGGAGAAGGCCGACGTTGCCATAATATTCGCAATGACCGACAAGAGCAAGGGCACACGGGGCATCAGCGCCTTCATAATCGAGAAGGAGTTTCCCGGATTCTCCATCGGAACCGTCGAGAAGAAGCTGGGCATCAGGGGCTCATGCACGGCCGAGTTGGTATTCGAGGACATGGTCGTGCCCGAGCAAAACCTGCTCGGAGGCGAGGGCAAGGGCTTCAAGGTGGCCATGGCAACTCTGGACGGTGGCAGGATAGGCGTCGCAGCACAGGCCCTCGGCATTGCCGAAGCCGCTTTCGAAGCGAGCGTGAAGTACGCAAAGGAGAGGGAGCAGTTCGGCAAGCCCATCAGCAAGTTCCAGGCCATCCAGTGGTTCTTATCTGACATGGCAACCGAGATCGAGGCCGCGAGGATGCTCGTTTACCGCGCGGCATTCGACAAGTGGCAGAAACGGCCTTACACCGTGTCGGCCGCAATGGCCAAATACCTGGCCTCGGACGTCGCCATGAAGACGACGAGGAACGCCATCCAGGTTCACGGAGGATACGGCTTCACCAAGGATTACCCGGTCGAGAGGTTCTACCGCGACGCGAAGATCACGGAGATCTACGAGGGAACGACCGAAGTTCAGAAAATGGTCATATCAGGAAATTTATTAAAATAAGGTGATAAAATGTTCACATCTGGATCTACCCTTGGAGTTACCGAGACGATTCTCGGGATTGTCCAACATTCAGGTTCATCAGGAATTGGAGTGATAACATGAACATAGTAGTGTGCATCAAGCAAGTTCCAGACACGACCGACGTGAAGATCGACCCGAAGACCGGGACGCTCATCAGAGAGGGGGTGCCCAGCATCGTCAACCCCGACGACAAGCACGCCATAGAGGAAGCGCTTCGGCTGAAGGAGAAGTTCGGCGGGAAGGTCACCGCGGTATCGATGGGGCCGCCCCAGGCCGAGGACGCCCTCCGCGAGGCGAGCGCGATGGGAGTGGACGAGATGATACTCCTCTGCGACAGGGCCTTTGCGGGTGCTGACACATGGGCGACATCCTACGCCCTGGGCACGGCAGTGCGGAAGCTCGGATTCGACCTGGTCATCTGCGGCCGCGAGGCCATCGACGGTGACACGGCCCAGATCGGCCCCCAGATGGCGGAGCACCTGGGAGTGCCCCAGATAACATACGTGAGGAACGTGGAGATGGGCGACGGCAAGATAATCTGCGAACGGGCGCTGGAGGACGGCTACGAGAGGATAGAGGCCAACCTGCCTGCACTGATAACGGTCATCGCCGACCTGAACAAGCCCAGATATCCGTCCGTCAGGGGCATCGTGGAGGCCTACCGGGAGAAGGAGGTCAAGGTCTGGACGGCCGGGGATATAAACGCGGACCCGCAGTGCATAGGCCTGGAGGGCTCACCGACCGAGGTCCAGAGAACGTTCGCCCCGGAACCCAAGGGCGAGGGAGAGATGCTCGAAGGCAGCACCGAGGAGGTGTGCAGCCAGCTCGTCTCCAGACTGAAGGACAAGAACGTGCTGAGGTGATATCTTGAAACTGGATGATTTAATTTGGATTTGCAGGATCAAGACATGCCTGCCGAGAATCAGGAGGCGATGAGATGGAGGTGAAGATCGATAGGGACGCGTGCATCGGATGCGGCATATGCGTTAAGCAATGCCCGGACGGCTACGAACTGGACGACGAGGTCAAGGCCGTGGTTAGGAATCCCGAGGCACCTTGCATCAAGGAGGCGGCCGAGGCCTGCCCGACGGCCGCCATAACGGTTGCTGGAGAGCCCGCACCCGCTACCGAGGTCACCCCTGCCGAACCGGCGGCAGAGGCCTCACCGGCGGAGGAGACTGCACCTGCTGAAGAGGCCAGGCCGGCAGAGGTAATCACCATCGACGAAGGCGTTCCGGAGGTTGCGGTTGCAGAATCCGTGCCTCCACCGTCAGGCGGCGTGGTCTCAAAGGTCACGGTCGCCGAGGCCAGGGGAGTGATGGTGTTCGCCGAGCAGAGGGGCGGAGAGCTGAAGAAGGTCTCGCTCGAGCTGCTCGGATGCGGTCGCGGTCTCGCCGATGACCTGGGGGTGCCCCTGATGGCAGCCCTTCTGGGCCAGGGGGTGGATGCCCTGGCCGACGACCTGATAGCCGGCGGGGCGGACAAGGTCTACCTCATCCAGGACCCCATGCTTCAGGATTACAACACCTCGGCCTACGCAAGGGCCATGAGCAACCTCATCGTGAGCGAGAAACCCGAGATTGCCCTCTACGGGGCAACTCACATCGGCAGGGACCTGGCACCCAGGGTTGCCAGGCAGGTGGATACGGGGCTCACCGCCGATTGCACCGAGCTGTCCATAGACCCGGAGAAGAGGCTGCTCCTGCAGACCAGACCCGCCTTCGGCGGCAACATCATGGCCACCATAATGTGCCCCAGACACAGGCCGCAGATGTCAACGGTACGGCCGGGCATCATGAAGGCCCTGGAACCGGATACGTCCAGGCAGGGCGAGGTCGTTGCCTTCGACCCCGGTCTGACCGAGGCCGATGCAATGACCAGGTTAATCGAGATCGTCAAGGAGCGAAAGCAGGTCGCGAACCTCGAAGAGGCCAAGTTCATCGTCTCCGGCGGAAGGGGCGTGGGCGGCGAGGAGGGCTTCAAGACCATCAGGGCCCTGGCCGACGTCATCGGCGCCGAGGTTGGCGGTTCAAGGGTCGCGGTCGAAAAGGGCTGGATAGCCAAGGACCACCAGGTTGGCCAGACAGGCAAGACCGTGCGCCCTCGACTCTATATCGCCTGCGGCATTTCCGGTTCGATACAGCACCGCGCCGGAATGCAGACGTCGGAGTTTATTGTCGCTATCAACAAGGATCCGGGCGCCCAGATCTTTACGGTTGCCGACATCGGCATCGTCGGGGACCTGTTCGAAGTCATTCCGGTTCTTATCGAAGAACTTAAAGCTGCAGGCATCGGGGCATAATCCGTTTGGAACCAAGTATAAAACGATCAAATAAGAGGTCTCCCAGGCGTCGTACACCTACGTATTATCTTCATTTACAAACGGTATACGACAATCTCTGCCTTGCAAGAGAATGAATTTGTAGATATATGTGCAAGAGGCTCTATCGTTGCTTGAGTTTACATCCAAGCAATGATAAACAATTTATCTGTTGGGCTCCTTTATGTCATCGATGTCCAAAGAACGTGCACTGGAACTCCTGCTCTCACTTCTTAACGCCGAGAGCGAGCCCCAGATGTCCAAGGAACCCGTTTTGGAGGTTGTCGCCCCCATTCTGGAAGATATGGGTTTGGAGGTCCACCGCCATGAAAATCAGGGAAACCCGGCCCTGTTCGCCAACAAAGGTCAACCGAAGGTCCTGCTGAGCGGTCACCTGGACACGGTCGTCAGGGGCGAAGGCTGGACGCGCGGCCAGGGCGAGGTCGACGGCGATATCGTGTACGGCCGCGGGGCCCTTGACATGAAGGGTCCCTGTGTTTCGTTATTGTTGGCTGCCGAGAGATTATCAAGTGAGGGAGTGGGCCTGGCAATAGTGCTGACCACCGACGAGGAGGTCGGGATGATGGGTGCAAAGGAGGTCGTTGCGAATCACCCGGAGATCGCCGATATTCCTCTCATACTCGTATGCGAGCCCACTGCTTTCAAGCCAGCTGTTGAGGAGAAAGGCATTACCCAGCTTCGCGTCCGCGTCAGGGGAAGGAGCGCCCACGCGAGCATGCCGGAACTCGGTGACAATGCGGTTGAAGGTCTGTTGAGGAGGCTTCAGAACCTGATGGCCTCGGAACGTTTTGGTACGGACGGCCAGGCTCCGATGACGGCCAGCATCGACAAGATAAACGGGGGCGTCCTCATCAACGTCATACCCGACAGCGCCACCGCCGAGATCGACATACGCTTCTCTGCCGACCACACGAACCAAGAGGTGCTCGGCATCGTCAATGACCTCTTGGGAACGGCCGACGGCCGGGCCGAGGTCGAGGTTCTTCACCAGCTTCCCCCCGTGAGAACGGGCATCCGAGCGGACCTCATGGCCAGCATCGAGGAGTACCTGGGTGCGAAGCACTACTCGGTACCCTACGGGACAGAGATGGTTCGTTTTGCCGAGCTGAACCCCAACATTTTCATCCTTGGGCCAGGCGTGGTCGAGGTCGCCCACAAGCTGGACGAGTGGATAGACATCAACGAGGTCCTGAAGGGCGCTCAGGTGTTCTACGACATCGGAAAGATGGTCTCATGATCGAGCTGTATTATCCGGGCAGGGAATTCGTGGTCGCCTCCGTCACCGGCAAGCGCTGTGACCTGATGTGCCGCCACTGCAACGCCCGGTATCTCAGGCACATGCAACCGACCGAATCCCCGGAGGACCTGTACTCACTGGCCCTGAACGCGGAGAAGGAGGGCAGCATGGGCATGCTCATCAGCGGCGGAAGCGACAGGAATGGCAAGGTACCGTTATTTGATTATTTAGATAAAATTAAAAATATAAAAAAGAATACAAATTTAAAGGTCAACCTCCACACGGGCTTCATAGACGAGGAGGACGTCGAAGCTATGAAGAGAACGGGTGCCGACGTCATTTCCTTCGACGTCGTGGGTTCGGCCAATGCAGTCAGGAACGTATACGGCCTCGAACTGGCCCCGGATTACTTCGACACCATCCTGTCCGCATTGACGGGTGCCGGAATGAACGTGGTCCCGCACGTCACCGCCGGTCTCGACGGCGGTTCGGACTCCGGTGAGGACGCGGCCTTGGAGGTCATAGCCGGGCATGCCGTGAAAATGGTCATTGTCAATTCCCTGATACCGGCTCCGGGCCAGAACTTGGACGGGCATCGCCTGGTGCCGGTTCTCGAGGCGGCGGCCAAAACGCTGCCTGGATCGGCAAGGATAGGCATCGGCTGCATGCGCCCCAGGGACATCGAGCTGCCGGTCGAACGGCTCGGGGAACTGCGGGTCAGCGCTGTCGCCTCGCCCACGCCCGCCCTCAGGAACCAACTTCTGCATGCAGGTATAGAGTTAATGGAAATGCCTGGTTGCTGCGCGTTCGCATCTGTCGCTTGACGTTGCCAGTTGGTTGGTAACAAAATATTATCATAAGCTCAGACGGGCCGATTTCAAACGGTTACTCCATGCCGTCAAGGCTCTTCTTGATCTTCTTGGCCAGCCTTTCGCTGATGCCCTTCACATTCGCCAGGTCTGCCTCGGAAGCCGCTTTGAGCTGCGTCCAGCTGGTTATGCCGCCCTCGTACAATGCGGTCGCCCTGGCCAGACCGACGCCGGGCACGCACATGAAGAGGTCGATGACCTCCTCGGCGTCCTCCAATTCAGCCTCCTGGCTGAGCTCCTCTATCCTGGACTTCACATACATGTTCGTCGGGTCGTTCAGGAGTATCTGGTTGTACAGCCCGAGGGCCTTGTCGATCTTGTCCCTCTCCGTGAGTATCTCGGCCTTCTCGAGCAGGGCCTGTGTGTTCCTCGGATTGACCTGCAACGCGGTATTGATGTGCTGGATGGCCATGCCCCACTTGCCCTGCCTGCGCAGTAAAATGCCCTTCTCCAGGAGGGCTTCCTCGTTGGCCTTGTCCTGCTTGAGTACTTCTTCGAAGCACTGGAGTGCGTCATTGTACTTCCCGGCCTCTGCGAATTCCTTGCCCTTGCGCAGGTAATCTATGAGGTCGACAGTAACGACCTCCTCGCTGACCTCCAGCGCGTTACCGCAGAGGAAGCACATCACCGCGTACGGGCTGTTCATCTCCCCGCAGTTCGGGCACGGCACGTCGGGCTCTTCGATGACCCCTTCGTCCACCTCACCGAGCTTGCGCACGATCTCCCTTTCCTCTTCCTCGGGAGGCGGGGGGACAGCGGCCGTCGGCACGGGCGCGGTCGGCGGTGGCGGCGGGAGCTCGATGTCCAGCGTGCTCTCCAGCAGAGCCTCTTCCTTGGCCTCCTCTTTGGTCATCGGCGCCCTGTCCTCAGCGAAGTACTCGGAGGAGCTGGTCTCTGCGACATACTTCTTGCTGTAGATTGAGGCGGAGGCGTGTTTACGCCTGGTTGGCAGCATGATGCCTATCGAGGTCAGCTCGATGATAATGAAGATGATGGCTATTATCGGAAAATAAAAGGTGATCAAGGGGGAAACGCGGCTCTCGACCGTCCATATGTAATAATATTCCCCGTTGTCAACTGGGTCGAGGTGAACGTAGAAGGTGTCGAATACGTAAGAATGCGACCCGATGTTCCTGGTCAGGAAGGCGGTGGATGTCGAGGCCTGGCCTGTCGAGATGGTATCGACCTGACCGTTGGTCATCTTGTACACGCTCAGGGGAACAGGGTCGGGCGGTGAGTTCGCGGGATTGATGGTTATCAGCAGGCTTTCCGCCCTAGTAATCCCGATGTAGTCCTGGGATTCGAAGGAGAAATCCCCGAAGCCGCCGTTGATGATGCGGATGCCCTCATCGTTCAGCCCGTCGTCAGTGGGCCTATAGGTATCGGTTATCTTCTCCTCGGTGATCGGCAGCATCAATAGGATGAGGCTCAACACTGCAAGCACGACGATGACCGCCGACCGCCTCACGGAGTTCCTGGCAATGAGGAACTTCCTGCTCCTGCTGCGCGTGTATCTGACCTCCAGGCTCTTGAAGTAGATGGCCTCTCCTGAGATTATCAGTAGGAAGATCAGTATCAACAGAGCGAAGGCATCCACCGGGAAATAGAACGGATTGAGGGTCATTCCCATGAACAGGGCCACGATCAGTCCGAGGAATATCCCGAGGATGATCTGAACACTGAAGAATATCAGTTTTATCCGCTTTATCCGGATGAGTCTGTACGAACCTTCCAAGCGCTCCTTGATATCCTTGACCTTCACAATCATAACAACGGGACAATGAAAGTCTGGAATGTTAAAAAACTTTCTCTCGATGTTAATTTATATCTGATTTTTTAACCGCTTGAACTATGTTTTATATTTTGTAAAAACCGTAAAAACTCATATATATCGGTTCTATATTGTCATGATGAATTCGTTGATTTAACGAAAATAGAATAGGATTGGGATTTGTATGAACGGAGACGAATCGCCTGAACAACCTCAGGAGACCGGAACTGATGCTAGAATTCCTACGCACATAATGGGACTGGATTCGATCCTCGAGGGAGGAGTGCCCAAGGACTACATAGTGCTGATATGCGGACACGCTGGAACAATGAAATCCACGGTCGGCTACAGTATTATCTATAACGGTTGCAAGAAGGATGGATTGAGGTCCATCTATCTCACCCTCGAGCAGAGCAAGCAGAGCATACTGGACCATGTCGAGAAACTCGGGATGCCCTCGCAGGGCCTAGACGACCTCGTTGTAGTCGACCTGGCCAGGGTGAGGAAGGACATCACGGTGGACAAGACCAAGCCGCAGAACGTGGACTGGCTGAAATCCATCGTCGGCGTACTGAAGAACTACAAGGAGAAGTTCGGATGCGAGTGCCTGGTAATGGACTCGCTTGCCGCGCTCTACGCCCTGACGACCTTCAAGAACCCCCGCGGCGAACTGTTCCATTTCTTCGAGCAGATCAGAGACCTGGGTGTGACAACCTTCCTGATCTCGGAGATGCCGACGGACCGTGAGGTATACGGTCTGTACGGTATCGAGGATTTCCTATCGGACGGCATCATCCACCTGAAGGTTGAGCAGACCAGCGGCGGCGCGAACCTATACCTGGGCGTCGTCAAGATGAGGAAGACCCATCACACAAGGGAATTCATGCCCCTTATCTACGAGAACGGAAGATTCGAAGTGGTAAGGCAGTAAGGTCCCTCGATACGGGACATTCCCGTGTGTTGGAGGCAGCTGGATGGCAAAGAAGAAGGGTACCAGAGACAGGAAAAAGAAGAAAACCCCAAGAGACCTGGATTCGGTTAGTGTAGACGATATGACCGTCAGGGAGCTCAAGGAGTTCGCCAAGAACCTGGAGGCAGAAGAGGGCGTCTCCATTGACAAGAACGCCAAGAAGGCTGACCTGCTGGCCGAGATCAAAACCCATTTGGATGTCGAAGTCGAGCCCGAGGAGAAGAAGTTCGAGGTCAGTGATGCGGTCTCCGAGGTCATCGGAAAGAAGGAGGAGACCGCACCCAAGAAGAAGATGCCTAAGAAGTACAGCAAGCTGCTGCTGAACTGGACGGCCGACGGTTACAGCGTGGACAGGCTGGAAGAGCTTCTTGAGACGGGCGACGAGAAGAAGATCCGCACAGCGTTCAACGAGTTCGAGGACGCAGTGAAGAAGACCGAGGAGATAAAGAAACAACTCGAAACGTTCAACTCGAACGGCCTGAGGCAGGAGTTCGACGAGCTCACAGACCTGCTGACCGACCCGGGCAACTATGCCGAGGCCAACGCCCAGTTCGAATTATTGAAGAAGAAGAGGAAGCGGCTGGACCTGAAGATAGCGCTCGACAAGATGGTTCTACCGGCCATGAAGGACCGCGTCGTCCAACTCAAGGCCAGGCTCGACAACCTCGAGGAGCTCAACCTGCTGGAGAGGGACATCGAGCAGCTGAAGGTCGAGTACAAGGAATCCTATTTCGTGGAGGGCATAGTCTCGGACGTGAAGCCGACCAAGAAGGATGAGCCGGCGCCCAAGGCCGAGCCCAAGAAGACGGTCCCTAAAGGCAAGGTCGGCCCAATGATGGTAAAGGACATCTTCCTGCTCTACAAGGACGGCAGGTTCATATCCCATCACACGTCCCGGCCGGTCTCCAAGGAGGAGCAGGCAAAGCTGTTCGCGGACCTGAAGGTGGGCCGCAACTACCTGCGCTCCCCCAAGTACGTACCCCACAAGCTGAACGCCATCAAAGCGGACAAACGCCACATCATCGTCCAGAGCGGTAATTTCACGGTGGTCATCATGATAGCCGAGGGCGACGTCAACCCCTGGACTGAGCGCATCGTCACGAAGGTCCTTACCCTGATGGAAAAGGAGGACGTGGCAAACCTCCGCAACTGGGACGGCGACGTCTCGTCCCTCAAGAGCAGCGGCAAGTACATGCAGGCCCTGCTGTTCGCCTGCATGAAGCTGGCGAAGAAGAAGGTGTGATCAATTTCAGACTCACCATTTGTGATAACTATTAGGTTGGGCTATGCTTGGATTCCGCATTTTTGTCAATGTGGTCTACCCACTGATTTAAGAAAACCTCCTATACAAACTCCAACCGTCAAGGCAAGCTTTTTATCAACAACTCGTTAATACGCCCCCAAGGATTGAGTGGGAACATGAAGGTCAGGAGCCTGAAGCAGGCATTGCATTGGTTGTTTCTCGTCGTCGGGATCCTATGCCTGGTATTACTCGTCGTCAGTACAAGGACCTACCTCGGGTTCGCAAGTGAGGGCTACGGGCTCAGCGCCGACCTCGAATCCGTCCACCTGTCGCCTGATGACGATCCCTACTGGGTCGGGTTCACATTCGGGCTCAAGAACCCGGGAAAGCTTGACATAGACCTGCAGACGGCCACGCTGACCATCGGCGGTGATGAGTTCCGACTGCCTACAAACACTCCTTATCCCCAGACCCCTCAGGGCCAATATCCCGTTGAGACAATCCCCAATGGCGAGACCATCTCGGTCGTGCTGTGGTTCAACGTCGGTAAGACAATACACGACAACATAGCCATGAACGGCCAGGTAAACGTGCACATTGACATGGAGCTGTTCGTGCCCAAGAGATACTGCACGACCGGGTTGATATTCGAGGACACGGCGGTGATAGCATGACGGAGAACGGTCCCGTTCCGCCCGCTGCCGCAGGCCTTCAAACGACGACCGACCAATCGACGACCGACCAATCGACGACCGACCAATCGACGACCGACCAATCGTCGACCCACCAACCGACGACCGACCAATCGACGACCCACCAACCGACCACCGTCCATAAAACATCAGTGGACGGAATCTCCGAGCTCTGGGAGGATCAAAGGACGAAGACCTTCGACTTCGATTTTGACATGTACAACTCAAAGCCCTGGATGCTGGCCAAGATCGTCCTCTGCATCTCCATCATCACGCTGACCTATGTCCTATATGCCCTGCACGAGCTCCCCTGGACCATATTCGGCTTCGGCATCGGCCTTCTCATCTACGGCGTCGCCCCCTTCTTCGCCGGCCTCATCCTCGGCTTCGGCTTCGACGACATGAAAAAAGCATTGGCCGTCGGCATCGTCATCGGCCTCATATCGATGTTCCTGGCCCTGGCGATATTCGTCGCCCCCTACTCCATGGGACTCGCCGACTACACCGGCGAGTTCATGCTCGAGGCCTGGTTCTACTTCTTCATCTCCATTATCAACATGATATCGTTCGTACCCGCGGGGGTAGCGGTTGGAACGGCCAGTAACATGTATGAATGAGGTCTTCCAGGCATCATACGACCTCAGTTTGCGTAAAGGAAGGATACGGTGCATGACAATCTCGGCTTTACTTCCAGACGGTTAGGAAACGCCTCTTCAGGCGTCATACAACCTAAGGTTGAATACAGAAAGGAAACGGTGCAT
>Ga0209536_100009094_pt1 | contig 14793 bp, 10 predicted proteins | sample DeeMarSeWOR28_12_FD_187461 | JGI IMG/M metagenome (GOLD analysis project Ga0209536, IMG submission 187461) | Marine sediment microbial communities from White Oak River estuary, North Carolina - WOR-2-8_12 (SPAdes) (version 2) | ecosystem: Environmental > Aquatic > Marine > Intertidal zone >...
GGTCTAGGGGGTTGGGCGCTGGGTTCTATTCTCGGCATCCCGCGCAAGAGGCGGCAGGTGCTAGGCAGCGGGATCGCTTATGCTATAACCGTTGGTGGGCTGTCACTTTTATTCTTGCTACTCATTGGCTTTATTGGTATCTATAACAATTTCACAACAAACCGATTCGAGCATTTCGGATTGGTTTTCGGGGTCTTTGGGTTGGTTTTTGGCCTGCTGACCGGTATCCTGCAAGCTTTGATGAGCCTGCGCTTACGAGATACCTGGCGGCTCATCCTGGCTGCCACCCTGGGCTTCACGCTGGGTGGGTTGGTAATGGGCATCCTGGTTCGACTGGTCAATCCGACATCGGGTTTTCAAACCTACCCCATCCTGACCTGGATCGTTTTAATTCTCGCCCTTGCAGCACCCTTCGCTCTGGGTGGTGGTGCGCTGGGCTACACCTATGGTCGTCTTGCGAAACGAATGGCTGAAAAAGGAGAACCAGCGGAGTCGCTGCAGCCATCTGGATGGCAAACCGGGATTGTGGCGGTGATCGGAGTTCTTGGGGTCTTCTGGTTCTTTGGCATATTGAATCAGATCACAGATTTCCTGACTATCCGACCTGGCAATACGCAGACACAGATTGCATCAGAGACGGTCGGTGTCCATTGGTCTGCTCTGTTTCCCTACACACCGGATGTCGGACCCTATGAACCGCCTCCGGATGGTTCTTTCGCCGTCACAGTTACCGGACCCGATCAGGTAGAGCACGCAGCCTGGTGCAGCCCGGAGGGGAATATACAGTACCAGCAAGCGGGTGGAGCAGTCGAGCAAATCGATTTTCCCCGCTGCAGCAGCACGCCTGCTCTGGGGTTGGGTGCAGAAGGCCAACCGCACCTTGTATGGTACACCACCGAGATCAAGGACACCAACGGCGTGACGCGCCCCGACAGCTTGCTGGTGGAGAGCATCCGAACAGCAGGTGGTTGGAGCGAACCGGCTCTCATCGCTCGAACTGCATCCATAGCAAAGCCGTCACTGGCGGGTGACGACCTGGGCAACCTTTTACTGGTCTGGCAGGAGCAGGACGAGAGCATATTCGCTGCAATTCAGGAGGTATACCAATGCGACGGGGGGCAGCTCACGAAGCCCGAACTCGCCGGATTGCAGTCCATCCTTGAAGGTGGTACACGTCCAGAGGGGACGGTAATTCCCTTCTGCCGCAACCAGTTCCGGACGATCATTTACACGCCGAATCCTGAGCCTGCATATAGCGATCAGCCAAGCACCCGTGATGGTGCATTTGATAATATTTCCGCAAACATATCTGTATTGGCTCAGTATGAGGTGCTGTTTACGACAATGCAATACGAGCCCAGCACTTCACCACCCAGCCCTGGCAATGTGTTAGCCGAAGGTCTCGCGGAATTGTATGCAAAGGTAAAGGCAAATCCGGAGAACTACCCGCGCGGCATGACCGTGCGCATCCTGCTTGGGAACTATCCTGTGGTGTCCAATCTGCAGTGGGGAGAGCAGATCGTGGACGCGATTACAGATTTCCGCGAAGCAGGGGTCGAGAAAATGGTCGACCCGGAGATTGGCTGGCGTCTGGAGGTTGCCAATTTCCCCGGCGTCTACCCGCACAGCCATACCAAGTTCGTGGTGATTGATGGCAAACTGGCGACAAGCGTCGGCTTCAATTATGGCTACTTGCACCTGCCGAAGGATCACCCCTCTGGAAAAGGATATGACCTGCTGGACCTGGGGCTTTCTGTGGTGGGTCCGGTGGCGCAGGATGCTATCAGCGCGTATGATGACATGTGGGAGGGGGCAGACCAGATCCACTGCGAGGACTTCTTCCCTTCAGATGGATCGGATTGGAAAGATACCTGTCAGGAACTAAAGGGCGTCGCTGATCACGTACCGGAAGTGCTGCGCTATTACCTGCCACCGGAAGGCAATGACAGTGCATTCTCTCTTTACCGCAACAGCGTATTCAAAGAGGGGGATGACTTCATTGCAGCTAGCATCGCTGCTGCGGAAGAGACCATCGATATGATGGAGGTCAATTTCTCTCTGGAAATGATCTGTATGGTCAATATCGTTTTCCCGGATTCGTGTACGATCGATGATGCGCTGCCATGGATGAATGCCCTGCTTGAAACGATTGAGAAAAACAATACCAAAGTGCGGGTGATCATGGAAAATGCTAACAGCAACGGATTGGAGAACCGTGTTGGCGGGAACGTCTTGATGGGTGAACTCGAGCGCCTTGGGTTAGATCACCTGGTTGAGCTGCGCTTTTACAATGGTAAGGTTCACGCCAAATCTCTGCTGATTGACAACGAACTACTCTTCATCGGCAGCCAAAATATGCATTACAGCTCCTGGGGAGAAGGGGGGTTGAATGAGTACAGCCTCGCCACCGATGATCCTCAGGCAATCGATGAATACAAGGCCTTATTTGAGACCAAATGGCAGCAATCGACCCCCTTTGAAGAAGCGGAATTTGGTACATCGCCTTGATATAGATGATGGTACTCTTAGACATGGCTGATTTGTTATGAAAAAATGCCAGATTTTATTGACAAATGATGATGGTATCCGCTCGCCTGGATTATGGGCGGCGGCAGCGGCGCTGTCTGAGATCGGGTTCGTGCATGTGGTAGCCCCCCGAGAGCAGTATTCGGGTGGTGGGCGCAGCCTGCCCTCGACCTCGGATGGCCGTATTGACGAGAAGCTGGTTGAGGTAAATGGGAAGACCTGGACGGTACATGCAGTCGGCGGTTCACCTGCCCAGGCAGTCCTGCATGGCTTGCTGGAGATCATGCCGGTGCAACCCGACCTGGTGGTTTCCGGGATAAACTACGGCGAAAACGTCGGCAGTGGGATCACTGTATCCGGTACAGTGGGGGCAGCGATGGAAGGTGCTTCCCAGGGGGTGCCGTCCCTGGCGGTTTCTCTAGAAACAGACGCGGAGCACCACCTGACCTACTCGACAGAGGTGGATTTCTCTGCTGCGGCACATTTCACTGCATTGTTCGCCCGCCTGCTGCTGGTACAGTCAATGCCTGCGGATGTCCGCCTGTTGAAAGTAGATGTGCCGTGCAGCGCAACACTGGAGACCCCCTGGGAGATCACCCGCCAGTCGATGCACCGCTATTTCGAGCCATTGCCGCCAGTGAGGACCTCCTGGCATGAGCCTGCCAAGGTCGGCTATCGCCGGGCAGATGATCTGCATCTGGATGCGCCGGATACGGATGCCTACGCTGTACTCATCAAGCGAGTGGTGTCGGTTACTCCGCTGAGTCTGGATATGACCGCCAGGGTAGACCTGGAGAGACTAGCAGAGCAGATGCGTCAGGAACTTGGACTCAAGTTAAGCTAGGTTGACTGAACGTCACCCTCGTTGAGTACATTCAGCATAGACCGGTGTAGGGCAGGGTTAGCGGCCAAAATAGATTGTGGTTTAGCGAGATAATCTGGTTGGCCGTGAATATCGGTCACCCATGCTCCTGCGGTCTCGGCGATCAACCCTCCAGCAGCTACATCCCAGGCGTTCAGGCGCAGCTCCCAAAAACCTTCAAATCGCCCACATGCAACATAGCATAAGTCTAAAGCAGCAGATCCAAACCGCCTGATCCCCTGGCTGCGCATTGAGAAACGCGCGAAATTATCCAGATTGGTATTTGGATTTGTGCGGATATCGTATGAAAAGCCAGTCGCCAGCAGGCTGTGGTCAAGCTCAGTTATGGAGGAGACGCTGATCTCTTTCCCGTTCAACCTTGCCTTTTTGCCCCGTTCGGCACTAAAAAACTCATCCCGCATTGGTTCGTAAACAACTCCCAACATCACCATGCCGCCTTCCTGGTAGGCGATCGAAACGGTGAATACTGGGATACCGTGGGCGAAGTTCACTGTGCCATCCAGTGGATCGATATACCACAGGCAGCAATCTTCTCCCTGCTGCTCGCCGCTCTCCTCAGCCACAACGCGGTGGCTGGGGTATCTCGATCGGATCTCACCCAGGATATAGTTTTCAGAGCGATTATCGATCTCGGTTACCAGGTCGATCGTACCTTTTCTGCTGATCTTGATTTCTTTGCCATATCCGGCGCGCAGGATTTGACCCGCCTGGCGGGCCATTGCCTCGATCTCGTTTAAATTAGGTGTCATGTGGTGGGTGCTGCTCCAGAAGTGGGTAGAGTTGCTGCAGCTCATGCTCTATCTCTTGTCGTTGGCTGCGCGATTCTTCGAGTAATGTATTAAAAGAGTGTTTTTGTTTTTCTGGCAGGGCTCTCAGCAGACGCTCTGCCCGGGCAATCTGGATATTCTTGTAGCGCAGCTTGCTCTCCAGCCGGTCGCGATAGCCAAGGTAGAATTCCCGAGAATCGAGAGGCGGGGGTGGGTTATCGATCCCTGATATCAGCACTTCTGCAATCGTGAGCAGGAAATCCTCTGTGTCTACTGGTTTTTCTAGGAAGCGTGCTGCGCCTAATTTCATGGCAAAGTCCTTGTCTTCCGGAGTGACATAAGTTGCAGAGAGGAAAATGATGGGGATCTGGTGGGTTTTAGGATCGGTGCGCAGCTTCTGGACGAGTTGGAAGCCATCCATTTTTGGCATCAGGATATCGGTGATGATCAGAGCCGGTCTTTCCTGCCCGATGAGCTGAAGGGCTTCTTCTCCATTGGTGGCGGCGATGACCGGGTAGCCCTTGAACTGCAGTGTAATCGTCAGCAGTTCGAGGATATTGGGTACATCTTCGACGATCAGGATAGGGCCGTAGGGAATGTTCATAGGATAATTTTAGCCTGCATATGACTCTGCTGATAAAGACAAAACTGTAAGGTATCAGGATTTGGCATTATATTCATTCTGCAGCTGTTCGAAGAACCCGCTCATCACTATGTGCCTTTGCCGAGCAAGCTCTTTTCCGCTGGTCGTATACATGCGGTCTTTGATATTGCGCAGCTTGAAAATGTATTCATGATAAGCGCTGTGGGCTTCTCCTATCTGCAAATTACCAGTCTGCTCGAAGAGAGGCGATGGTTCCGCGTATATCGGCTGCCCATCGATGACTGCAAAGGCTATCGCCCGAGCGACCCCGATGGCGCCGATTGCATCCAGTTTGTCCGCATCAAACAGCACTTGAGCTTCCAGCGTCTCAGGGTGCTCCGTATTATCGCGGAATCGGTGGGCGCGAATACAGTGCTGAACAGCGGCAATACGCTCTTCAGACCAGTCCTCGGCCTCGAGAGCCTGTCGGGTAAAGATGGCTGCAGAGCGGTGGTGGTCACTGCGCAGGGCAGGGGATTCAGCTACTGTTGATGGTATATCTGGCTGTTCTCCGGTTCCTTTAATGTCGTGAAGCAGTGCCGATGCCCGCACAATTTCGATATCTGCGCCCTCCGCAGCAGCCAGCCGCTCGGCGATCCTGTAGACACGAACGATATGGTCGTAGCCGTGTACAGGGTCATCAAACGGGTACCAGGCGCGAGCTGTGTCCAGGCTCAGCATATACTCTTCCTTTTTTGATCACAGTGTGAACTAAATTGGTGCCGAACCGGTAGCCCAGATGCCGGTAATCAGCTGCATCCAGGATGAGTATGTCAGCCTGTTTGCCAGGTTCCAAGGACCCGATCAGGTCAGCACGGTTGATGGCTGCGGCGGCGTTGATCGTTGCCGCTGCGATGGACTGGCCGGGTGTCAGGAGCAAGTAGCGGCATGCCAGGGCAATGGCAAACTGCATGCTTTCATTCCAGGCGGTACCGGGGTTCAGGTCGCTGGCGATAGCGAGCAGGCCGCCAGCAGCTAGGATATCTTGAGCAGGTGTGTAGTGGCTTTCAGCCAGCCCAAACGGGGTGCATGGCAGGGCGACAGCTACAGTATCGCTAGCAGCCAGGGCAGCGATATCAGCGGCTGAGGTAGCTACCAGATGGTCGGCAGAGGCGGCGCCTATCTCAGCCGCCAGGCTGGCACCACCCAGGTTATCAAACTCGTCGGCGTGGATTTTCAATGGGAATCCCAGACTGCGGGCAGTATTCAGGATGCGGCGTGACTGGTCCAGGTTGAATGCACCGGTTTCACAGAATACATCCACGAAAGGCAGCGGTTGAGCGTGCGCGTTTTGTGACCACCATTCCTTGAGCACCGGCAGCATATGTGAGCAGACCTCATCGGTGTATTGATCGGGGCGGTCTTTGTATTCGGGGGCTACTGCATGCGCCCCCAGGAATGTTATTGCTAAGTCAACTGGTCCTTCGCTATCTAGGTCGAGTAAAGCCTGCAGCATCAGCAGCTCGGTATCCAGGCGCAGTCCATAACCAGTTTTAGCTTCGGCTGTCGTTGTGCCATGCAGGAACATGGAATGCAGTCTGGGGCGTGTCTCGTCAATCATCTGGTTGAGGCTGGATGAGCGTGTGGCGCGCACCGTAGACAGGATTCCCCCACCCGCGCTCAGAATTTCAAGGTAGGATTTGCCCTGCAGCCGCATTTCGAACTCACCTGCCCGATCGCCTGCCCAGATAACGTGAGTATGCGGGTCGACGAAGCCCGGCAGGACCACGCGCCTACCTGCATCGATGGCTGGCTCGTTAGGATATGCTTCTCGCATTTCATCGCTGCTGCCAACTGCTGCGATGTTTGCGCCTTGGATGCGCAGCGCACCATTTTCAATGATCTCCAACCGACCCAGATCTCCTCCGCGCTGTGGCCCGCCTGCCAGTGTGAGCAGTTGTGAGGCGTTATATATGAGCATAGGTTTATAATACCTTTCTTACCTTGAATGATGATATAGAAGTGTGGCAACTGGCATAGAAATTATGCCATGCAATCCAGGAATGCGCAAAGTGGATATGGAGGCAGGAACGATGAGCGTACAATATCGGATTGAGAAGGACTCAATGGGTGAATTGAACGTGCCATCCGAGGCGCTGTACGGCGTGCAGACGCAGCGGGCTATTGAGAACTTCCCAATTTCTGGGCTGCGCCCCTGGCGGGCATTTATCTGGTCGATGGCTTCTATCAAACAGGCGGCTGCAGCAGTCAACCGGGACCTGGGACTGCTTGATCCTGAGCTGGCTAATGCGACCATCCAGGCAGCCAGGGAGGTCGTTGAAGGACGTTGGGATGACCAATTCGTAGTCGATCCTTTCCAGGCGGGGGCGGGGACCAGTCACAACATGAACGTTAATGAGGTGATCGCAAACCGAGCCACACAGATCTTAGGCGGTGAGTTGGGTGAGTATCGCGTCCACCCGAATGACCATGTCAATATGGCGCAGTCGACCAACGATACCATCCCGACCGCTATCCGGCTTGGGGCGTTATGGCGACTGGATGAGCTGCTGGATCAGGTGAAGAAGCTGGTTTCGGAGCTGAGCCGGAAATCGAATGAATTCGACGAAGTTGTGAAATCTGGGCGCACCCACCTGCAGGATGCGGTACCGGTGCGGATGGGGCAGGAGTTCGGTGGTTATGCCAGAGCCATAGCAAGAGATGCCGAGCGTATCAGGCGCTCAGCGGAAGGTCTCCGCCGCCTGGGAATCGGAGGCACCGCGACCGGGACAGGTTTGAATGCACACCCCGAATACCATACTCGTATGGTGAAAGAATTATCAAAGCTGACCGGGATAATGTTGTCTGAGTCAGACGATTTATTTGAGTCAATGCAGTCGATGGCTGATGCGGCGGACTTCTCGGCTGCGCTGCGGACGCTGGCGATCACGCTGACCAGGATTGCCAACGATTTCCGCCTGCTGGCATCTGGTCCAGCCACCGGTCTGGATGAGCTGCGTTTGCCAGCAGTACAACCGGGCTCGAGCATCATGCCGGGCAAGGTCAACCCTGTGCTGGCAGAGATGCTCAATATGGCAATGTTTCACGTTCAGGGTTGTGATCACACCATAGCGTTGGCAGCACAGGCGGGGCAGCTTGAGCTGAACGTGATGATGCCGGTGATCGCTCATAATTTGTTTGAGAGCATGCAGGTGATGATCGGTGCGGTGGGAGCCTTTACAGATAAATGTGTCAGCGGCTTGCAGGTGAATCGAGAGAAAGCGGAGGGTTGGCTGGCCAGGAACGCTATCGTTGTGACTGCCTTGAATCCACTTATTGGCTATTCCCAGGGTGCCAGCCTGGTCAAGGAATCCCAACTTCGCCGGATGACAATTGCTGAGTTAGCCATCGAGAAGGCTATCGCAGGAGAGTTGCGGCACCGGGATGGAGAGAGGCTTGTCTCAGCAGAGGAGATACAGAGCGCATTGAAGGATTTGAGGCGTTTGACTGAAGGCGGAATTATCGCCTAAGGCGCGCAGCTCCAGATCCCGTCGCGGAGCCTGCCGATCCTCTCGAGACCTTTGAACCAGGTCTGTATAAGGTATAATCACGAAGTGGCTAAGAATAAGTCAACCCATGATCCATCGGTGGACGAACTGCGCTGGATGCTGGTGGAGAAACGCCGCGCAGCACGCCAGGAGCGTCTGGAACGGTTCCGGAGAACAGGCAGAGCGATCGTAATCGCTCCGGACATGGAAAGCTCGCTGGAAGACTATCACACCAGTCCGATGGTCGAAGATGGGGAGGCAGTTGGGCAACCGGGCTCAAGCTCGCGTAAACGCCGCTTCTTGGATTATTTATTGCTGATCATAGAAGTGGCGGCAGTGGTTGGTTTTATCTTTATCCTATTCAATGGGATAAACCTTATTCAAGAGCTTAACCAAGAAGTGGCGGCTGCTCTGGAGCAACCAACGCTTACTCCAACGCCATTAATTGTGGCGGTGGTCCTGCCTTCTGGCCACACCCCACCCAATGCCGAAGGCGGCACCCGTCCAAATGATGCCGAGATACCAGACCATCTCCGACCGCTGGTACAGTCTTTAGCGAATATACCTGTGCCGACTCCAGGGCCAGAACAGGCGATTCGCGTCCAGATCCCGGCGATCAACGTGGATGCACCTGTCGTGCAGGGTGATGGATGGGAACAGTTAAAGAAGGGTGTTGGTCAGCATATTGGCACCGCTAACCCAGGAAAGGAAGGCAATGTCGTTCTCTCTGCACATAACGATATATTTGGAGAGATCTTTCGCCAGCTGGACCAGCTGGAGCCGGGGGACGAGATCGTCTTGTTTACCAACCAACGCTCCTACACTTATGTCGTTGTTGATAGTAAGGTAGTTGAACCGACGGCAGTAGAGGTGATGAACCAGACCAAACAGCCAGTGGTAACGCTCATCTCTTGCTACCCCTATCTGGTTGATGACCAGCGGATCGTTGTCACTGCCCAGTTGCAATCCAGCGGCAGCTGACTGTTACTTAAAGTAATTTCAAATCGGGAAAGCAGCCTATCATTATTAAGCTGAGTTTCATTAAAATCGAGTTATTGGAGGATTAGTATGTCGAGTAGAAGAGAACGCAAAGCACGCCGTGCAGCTGCTGCAAAGGCACCTGAATCGGTTGTCGAGACAACCTCAAACGTTTCTAAAGCAAGCGATCGGGGTTTCAACCCGGATTATTCCTATGTCATCAAAGACTTGAAACGCATTGGTTTGCTGGCAGGGACATTCTTTGCTGTGTTGATCATACTCTCCTTTATATTATAAGGAGGAGTTACGCAGTGAGTGCAAGGACTGGGAGTTTTTGGGTTGGAGATGCCCGTAACACACCGAGTTTTCCCCAAATTGCGTAACATTAGTTATAAGATCTGCTATAAGAGGTGGTTATGGACCTGCGGTGTGAAGCCTGTGATACGGTTTTCTGGCTGATCACCGTTTTTCTTTCATCATGACAGACGACACTTCCTCGGATCTCTCGCCAAGATGGTCGTCGATGACCAAAACGGTCGTCGGTATTACTTTTGTGGCGATAATTGGAGTGCTGATTGTCTGGTTCCGGCGGATTATTGGCCCCTTGATCCTGACCTTCGTGCTGGCATATTTCTTGTTCCCACTAGCAAAACGGGTCAGCACAAGGCTCAAGATTTCCTGGCGATCCTCGGTTAATTTAATTTACCTGCTGGTGGTGTTTATCGTCGTCGGTCTGTTAACCCTGAGTGGTCTGGCCGTTATCCAGCAGGTGCAGAGCCTGATTGCCTTCATTCAAAGGTTTATCGGTGATCTGCCAGAAATTATTGCTTCCCTGTCTACTCAAGTATATGAATTTGGTCCGTTCTCTATCAACCTGGGTGAGTTGATGGACGTTGAAGCATTCATGAATGAAGTGCTGCCTACCCTCCAGTCCTTGTTAGGACAGGCGGCAAATATCATCCGAAGTTTCGCGGGAAGTGCGGCAGCAACTCTCGGGTGGGGGCTTTTTATCTTACTGATCTCTTACTTCTTACTTGCCGAAGCGGGAAAATTTCCAGGGCAGATCGCAACTGTAGATATTCCGGGGTATGAGTACGACATACAACGCTTGGGCAGCGAGCTGCGGATTATTTGGAATGCGTTTTTACGCGGGCAGCTGATCATTATCCTGGTGGTAGTTGTCATATATTCAATTCTGCTGAACGCGATGGGGCTGCGGTTTGCCTTTGGTATTGCTATAATGGCCGGTCTGGCACGCTTTATTCCGTGGGTCGGTCCATTAATCACCCTGATCGTGACTGCGTTGGTGGCGTTTTTCCAGCTGGATAACTACTTCGGGTTGCCCCCGGTATATTATGCGGCACTGATTATTGTAACGATGCTGCTCGTAGACCAGGTGTTTGATAATTACATTTCCCCACGTATTTTTGGTGTTACGCTTAACGTTCACCCGGCGGCGATTCTAGTGGCGGCGATCATATTTGCCAACCTGATAGGTATAATAGGTTTAATCCTGGCAGCACCAGTGGTCGCGACGATCAATTTGATCAGCCGTTATGTGTTGCGAAAAATGCTTGACCTCGATCCCTGGCCTGAGCCGGAATACTCGCCCGAACCGATTGGGGTGACCTGGGGTCGCGGGATTGTCAGAATGCGGGTTTGGTTCGAAGACCTCTATGCCAGGTTGCGGAAATAAGCCTCACCCCATTACCGCATACCCGTAAAGCTGTTCCCGGATTTCGATGACCTGCCGCCGCAACCGGTCATCCCGCTCCAATAAATCGGCGATCTTATCACAACCATACATTACCGTAGTATGGTCGCGCCCTCCTAACGTGTCACCAATCTGAGGCAAGGAGATATTCGATTCCTCGCGGAGCAGGTACATGGCGATCTGGCGAGGCAGCGCAACCTCTCGAGTGCGTTCGCGCCCGAGCATGCGCTCGATTGCTACTCCGAAGACATCGGCAACTTTGCGAATGACTTCATCGGGCTGGACCTGGGTCTTGCGCGGCAGGAGATCCGATAAGACCGTCTCGACCAGTTGAGGGGTCAGGGGTAGAGCACTGAGATTGGAGAAAGCTGCGACTCGGGTGAGGGCTCCTTCCAACTCGCGTATATTCGATTGGACACGGCGGGCAATCAGTTCCATCACATCACCAGGCATTTGATAACCAGCCCGGTCGGATTTCGCTCTCAAGATCGCCAACCTGGTCTCGAAATCAGGTGGCTGGATGTCCGCAGTTAATCCCCATTCGAAGCGTGAGCGCAAGCGCTCTTCAAGGGTAACCATTGCTTTCGGTGGTCGATCTGAGGAGATCACAAGCTGCTTGTTTTGCCCGTGCAGAGTGTTGAACGTATGAAAAAATTCTTCCTGCGTGGATTCTTTGCCAGCGATGAACTGGATATCATCGATCAGCAGAACGTCGATACGGCGATACTTTTCCCTGAATGCCTGAGTTGTGTGTGTGCGGATGGCGTGAATCAGATCGTTGGTGAATTCCTCTGAAGAGACATACAGCACCTGCAGACCTCGCTGTAAACTCATGTTGCCGATCGCGTGCAGCATATGAGTCTTGCCGAGCCCCACACCACCGTAAAGAAAGAGCGGGTTATAGGCCAGGGCGGGATTCTCAGCAACAGCTAGAGATGCTGCATGAGCGAGGCGATTGCTAGGACCAACTACAAAGTTTTCGAAGGTGTAGCGGGTGTTCAGGTTTGAAACTTCCGGTTGAACGCCTGCATCAATCAGATCATTCAGCACCGGTTCGGGATGTTCGTCACGCTCTTGGTTGTCCTGCCAGACAATAAACCGCACGCTGACAGAGCGGTTCATCAGTCCTGTAAGGAGGCGAGTAACCTTGCTGGACAGGCGGCTGTGAAGCCAGTCCCGGGCGTATGCATTGTGTACGCCGATGACAAAGCTGCCATCTTCGTACGAGATGAGCTCAGCCTCTTTTGCCCAGGTGTCATAGGCTGCTTTTTGCATCTCCAATTGTAGCTGTCCAAGTGTTGCTTGCCAGGCTTGTTCCGCTTTCATATATTTCTCCTCCTCACGCTAGAGATTTGAGACGTAATGGTACATCGCCCCCACTGATGTGTCAGCAGAGCATGGGAGTAAATTATTCGTAACCACCAATTAGGTCAGGTCATGGCGCAGTATGCGGATGTCAACCCCCCGATCATCTGTAGCTCCCGTTGCGCCTATAACATTCTAGCAGAAGAAGTACTAAATGTACAATACAAAAACCCTACGGTAATCTAAAAAAAAACAATACTTTAAGGTTAGCGAATCTTAAAACTAAGCCGGGGCAACTGATGACTATCCGAAGCGGATTTTCACTCATTTTACCCCCAAGGGTTGGGTGGAATCCTGCCATACCCCCCATATCTTACGACGGCGTTGAGGGGTGGGGGTGGTGGTTACGAGAGATATCCCGTGTATCTTAAAATTTCTTCCGGGATAGAATCTGGACAGTGGAAAAAATGTTATTCCAGATTAAGACATATTCTGGCACAAAATTTGCATGCGTCTTCAATCGAACAAGCCGACCGCCTCAGATTTGTGTCTTTTCTCCCACTGCAATCACAATTTCAGCAATAAAATAAGCCATTTGCCCCACCTTGCTGTATTTTTTATTGATTTAATGGGATGGCATCTTTATTGGGAATATTGATATCATTCGTATATTTTGTTAACGTATTTCTTGCATTTACCAGGTAATCTATAAAGGATACAAATAGAACAATAGAGAATGATCCAGATATTGTGATTCTAGAGGAGTAAATATGGCGAAAATTATCGGTATAGACCTGGGGACGACCAATAGTGTCGTTGCAGTAGTTGAGGGAGGAGATCCGGTTGTGATCTCGACCGCCGAAGGAACGCGGTTGTTGCCATCGGTGGTTGCCTTCAATAAAAATGGCGAACGCATGGTGGGCCAGACTGCCAAGCGGCAGGCTGTCGTGAATGCGGAGAATACGATCTACTCAATTAAGCGCTTTATGGGCCGAAGGTACGACGAAGTAGATTCAGAACGCAAGATGGTCCCATTCCAGGTGGAATCAGGCGAATCAGGGGATGCGCGGGTCAAGATCCCGGTCACCGGTCGCGAGTACAGCCCTCAGGAGATCTCGGCTATGATCCTGGGCAAGCTCAAAGCAGATGCGGAGGCCTATCTTGGTGAGCCGGTTTCCAAAGCTGTCATCACCGTGCCGGCTTATTTCAATGACAGCCAACGCCAGGCAACCAAAGACGCTGGCAAGATCGCAGGACTGGAAGTGCTGCGCATCATCAATGAACCGACCGCAGCCGCTCTTGCGTATGGACTGGACAAAAAGGAAAATGAGACGATCCTCGTCTTCGACTTGGGCGGGGGGACCTTCGATGTCAGCATCCTGGAGGTTGGTGATGGTGTAGTCGAGGTCAAAGCAACCAACGGGGATACGCACCTGGGCGGCGATGACTGGGATGAGCGGATTGTAACCTGGGTGGCAGATGAGTTCCAGCGTGAGCAAGGGATCGATCTTAGAGCAGACCGCCAGGCACTGCAGCGATTGCGGGAGGCGGCTGAGAGAGCAAAAATCGAGCTTTCCAGTGTACTTGAGACCGAGATCAATCTGCCTTATATCACTGCTGATGCATCCGGACCGAAACATCTGCAGCTGACCCTCAGCAGATCCAGATTCGAGCAGTTGAGCGAAAACCTGGTGACGAGGTTGCGCGGGCCGTTCGAGGCTGCTTTGAAGGATGCCAGGTTGAGCGAGACGGCAATTGACGAGGTCGTCCTTGTAGGAGGTGCGACGCGGATGCCCATGGTGCAGGACCTGGTCCGATCGTTGACGCGCAAGGAGCCTCACAAGGGTGTCAACCCGGATGAAGTTGTAGCAGTTGGTGCTTCCATCCAGGCGGGAGTCTTGGCAGGGGAGGTCAAAGATGTACTCCTGCTGGACGTCACTCCTCTGTCTCTCGGGGTTGAGACTCTGGGTGGTGTTATGACCTCCCTGATTGAACGGAATACAACTATCCCGGTGAAGCGCAGCGAGGTGTTCTCTACTGCAGAAGATAACCAGACTGCAGTTGATATTCATGTGCTCCAGGGCGAGCGACCGCTAGCAAACGATAATATGAGCCTGGGTCGCTTCCGTCTGGAAGGCATTCCTGCTGCCCCGCGCGGAATGCCTCAGGTAGAGGTTACCTTCGATATCGATGCGAATGGCATCATCAATGTCGGTGCTCGTGACAAAGCTACCGGGATTGAGCAGAATGTTACCATTACTGCTTCTACCAATTTAAGCACAGCTGAGATTGACAAGATGGTCCAGCAGGCACGTGAGCATGAAACGGAGGACCGCCACCGCAAAGAGCTGATCGAGGCGCGCAATACAGCCGACAGCATCATCTACCAGACGGAGAAAACCTTGAAAGAGCTGGCCGAAAAGGTGCCTGAAAATGATCGCCAGGCAATCATATCGAAGCTCGCAACACTCCGGGAGACCGTGCTGGGG
>Ga0209536_100009095_pt1 | contig 14792 bp, 23 predicted proteins | sample DeeMarSeWOR28_12_FD_187461 | JGI IMG/M metagenome (GOLD analysis project Ga0209536, IMG submission 187461) | Marine sediment microbial communities from White Oak River estuary, North Carolina - WOR-2-8_12 (SPAdes) (version 2) | ecosystem: Environmental > Aquatic > Marine > Intertidal zone >...
TGGTGAATGCTCCCAGGTATATGCTGTTCCTGATCGTGAACGAGGGGTCTTGCCTGTACCCCACGTGTAAGCAAGCATGTAATAGACTGCTTTGCCCAGACCTATGTTTCTGGGAAAGAAGCCGTTATATACTTGCATTTCTACGTGAGGATGTAGCAGTGTGTGTGCAATACTTGTCAGAGTATTCTGTCCTAGTACACGCGAGAACCGTTCATGATAACGATTAGCTGTTGCTCCTACTGGACCATTATCTGAGAATCTTCCGTGTTGAGCAATGAATGGAGCTGGCATGTGAAATGTCATATAGTCTGTCATACCAGCCTTGAAGCAACTTACACAGATGTGATCTACCCATGCTGCTCCACCACAGTGCAAATGGAGTCTATCGTACTGTCCCGCCTTGAGATACTTTTCAATGCGTGAACGGGCATCTGTATACATCCACCTGTACAAGTCTTGGTTCATTTTACGAGCGTCATCTTTTCTGCCGGCACTTCCAATTACAGTGGCATGTAGTACCTTCATAGTTGACCTCTAGTTATGATCTCAGATTGTATGTAGAAAGTAAACACATATAGCAAAGGCAGCTAAACAGAAAAGTAGTCTGGCTGCCTCCAGTATGTCTTTTCTGTTTAGGAATCGCTTATCCGACTGAGTGGGTTGGTGCTGGGTCGAGGAATCTGAACTCACTGACGACGACTTCACTGGTTCTGTACTCGATTCCATTTGCAATTCTTCCCTTGGTTCGTAGCTTTCCTTCTATGTACAGAGTCTTACCTTTTACGCCGTAGCGACCGACAAGCTCTGCCTTGCCACCAAAGAAGGATAGATTGTGCCACTCAGGTTCATTTGAGTTTGGCTCCTGTGTAGCTAGTCTGATATTTGCCACTGGTGTTCTATTACTTGTGTGCCTCAGGGTGGGATCATTGCCGCACTTGCCCACAAGTATCACCTTATTTACTGACATTGTCCTATCTCCAGTTGGAGTTATTGGTTTATCCTAGGGCTCTTCTGGAGCCCATGTAGGATCTGCGTCGTAAAAGACTGTAGCAGGATCTCCATCAAGGAGGATGCTTTCTTGCACCCATCGTTGTCCTTGTTGCATTCCACTTACTATATGTCGTAGGAATGCATACTGCTTATGTCTTTTCACAATTTGGAAGTTTGTTTTCTCTTCACCTACTATGATCCATCCATCATGGTCTATTGTGACCCATTTACCAGGGTCTATATTTGGTATTGGTGGTGGAGTTGGTTTACCAGGCGTTTCCCAAGTATCGTCATAGCCGTCTAGTATGTCGTAGAATGGATCGAAGTCACTCATCTTTACTCTTGTCTCCTTGCCATGTCATCAGTGCTACACATACTATGATACCGAAGGTGACAAAGATGAGCGAGCAGAATCTCTCAGCTCTTGACCGTTCTATATTACTCTGTGACTCCAAGCTCATGTAACTTATCTAGGTGAATTCTCTTGAGTTGACCTATTGCCTGTCTCATATGATCACACATCTTCTCGTCTGGCTTATCTGTGTCAAAAGTTACTGCTTTGTCGTTCATATATGAGTAGATAGTGACCTCAAATGTAAATGGATCATCCATTTGAGCTAGACAGGCATCTAGTGCTTTAAGCTGCTTCTTGACTTTGCCAGCTTTGAAGAATCTTTCTTGAAAATGCAAGTACTTTTGCTTTAGTTCTTCTAGAGTCATGACAATCCTTATATGTAACCAGTCTATCAGCTTTCTTAGCATCTATAAACTCTATGCTTTCTTTAGTTCATGGCACTCATCACATAGGGTACTTACCCAGCCTCCATACCTTTCTTCTCCTGGCTTACCACACACTTCACATGTATGTGCGCTTTGTTCTTCAGCTTCATCAATGAGACTGAACATTTCGTCTGTTGGGAGGTCCATGTAGAATCTGAGTGTTCCGTACTTTTCTTTGACTTGGAAGGCTCTTGGTTGCTCTGGTCTGTAGCCCGGACATACTATTTCAGATGTCTTTCCTATCTTCATCTTTTCATATAGCCAATACAGTACTCTGTCTATGTGCCTTCTTACTTTCCATCTATTGAACTTATATACTGCCTTGAGGTAGTACTTGAGTCCGAATCGCTCAAACATCTTTAGTTCTGGTATAGGAGGCGACCAGGACCCTGCATCAACGGTATATGGTAGGAAGATTGTCTTTCCTATAAGTTCACCATTCTTATTATGTTCGTTCTCTGCGAACCCACAGTATCTACAACGAAGCTGTTCTTGTCCAGTGATCCAGTCTTCAATGAGACCTTCTAGTTTTTGTGACAGAGCATAGATGATGTCATACCATCCATTACCACATTCAAATCCAAATGGAATGAGTGAGGATCTGATGCCGTCGTTTCTATCACCATACAGCAACGGAAACTCTTCCCATAGTTTGTCTCGTAGCTCTCTGTCCATTGTCTTATCCTACAGGAATAGATAGAAGAAGGATACTACTGGTCCAGTAGCAATGGTGAAGTATGTATAGGTGAGAGTAATCATTAGTCCCACCCCCAACAGCCACAGTAGAACTGGTCATATTCTTTGTCTGGCTGGTGCTTAAAGAAGGCTAGGTTATCTGTGCTTGATCTTTTACATAGACAGGGCTTGCCTCTCTCGCATCCAGCTGGACCTTCATGGTTTCTACCAGTTGGTGTGGACCCATAGTATGCACAGCGAGCTGTTCTTCCTTCTAGATTTGGAGGACTGTCGTCGACGATATATGCATTGCCTGATCCACCACAGGCACAGATAGCACAACATGGATCATTGTTCTCTCCATGTACTGCATTAGCTCTGTGTCCACACTTCATCATTGGTTTCATAGGTTCTTCCTAGTAAATGGTCTGAGTGGAGAGATTCGAACTCCCAATGAAGCGTCCCAAACGCCCCGTGTTACCGTTACACTACACCCAGATAGATATACTAGAAGCCAGTACCAGGGACTGTCAGTATTCTACCTGACTCAGGTGGCCTAGCCTTCTTTAGCTACCTGGCTAGCTCCTATGCCGACACGGAGGATATCCATAGGTAATTAGACCTCTTGGACTTCTATCAAAATGGTAGGGGATCAGGGGCTTGAACCCTGAACTTCTGGTTTGTAGGACCAGTACTCTTCCAATTGAGTTAATCCCCTATAAATGGCTGGGATGCCTAGATTTGAACTAAGAATAACAGGGTCAGAGCCTGTTGTGTTACCGTTACACCACATCCCAATTATGGCTGAGGTGCTTGGATTCGAACCAAGATTACTGGTGTCAAAGACCAGAGTGATAACCGTTTCACTACACCTCAGTATCTATTCCAAGACGATCTAGCAGTGCGTTGAGTTCTTCTGCTTGCATTATGCGAAGTCTGTTGTTGTGCTCTTGTGGATTCTTGCCTAGCCTAAGGTTTTGCTTACAGTGTGGTGAGTCACAACTTGCATAACAGAAGCTATCTGCACATGGTCCCATCCAGTAGTTAACGTTTTCGTTTACAAACTCATATTGATCTGATGGGAATCTGATTATGTTGGGCTTGAATTTCATTGCGTTTACTCTAGTGGTGGGGAGTCCGGGGGTCGAACCCGGCTCACAAGTTTATCAGACTTGCTGCTCACCTCGTGCATTACTCCCCAGTGTTGGGATCTTTACATACAAAGTCTATGATTTCATTTTCTGTGAAGCCTTGGTCAGTTAGCCACCTAATCTGCTCCCACGATCCTTGGCTGTTTACTATTTCTGCTATGTGATCACAGGCCGCGATGACTAGTTCGATTAGTCTTTCTTCAATCTCATCTTCACTCTTGCTCGATAGAAGTATGTCATGTAAGTTTGTTACACTCATGTTGTCCTCTTAAGTGGCGGGATAGACGAGACTTGAACTCGCAACCTCCGACGTGACAGGCCGGTGCGCTGACCATTTGCGCCACTACCCCTATGGAGCACCCAGTAGGATTCAAACCTACGACTCCAGCGTTCGTAGCGCTGTGCTCTATTCAGACTGAGCTATGGGTGCCTAACTGGGGTGAGCGAGCAGATTTGAACTGCCATCTTCAGATCCACAGTCTGACGTCCTAACCATTGGACGACGCCCACCATAGGGTCACTCACCATAAGCTGGCGGTTCCTCCTGGATTTGAACCAGGGACATCCGACTTAACAGGACGGCGCTCTGAACCTGACTGAGCTAAGGAACCTTGGAAACCACGGTGAGACTCGAACTCACTTATCTGGGGTTGCGGCCCAGCGCCTCGTCCGCTTCGGCATCGTGGTTAATTAGTAGGTGTTCGATCTTGTTGTACAGATGAGCTGGAAAGCTATGTCCATAGTACATTTTCTGTTGGTACAGATGCCATTCATTGACTGCTAGCTCAATAACCTTGTCTTGGTCTTCGAGTCTAAGTTGCTCATGAAGTACTAAATGTGCAGCTAGGCCTATAGCTCTGGTTCTCAGAGGATAGGTGTCTTGGAGTATCAATATGTGAAACTCAATCTGTTTGTGGATGTCTGTCCATGTAGCTCGGTTTTCCATATTAACCTACTGGATGGTGGAAGCAGTGAGAATCGAACTCACCACAACAGCCTTGCAAGGGCCGTTCGCCCCCTTGGTACATGTGCCCCCAACTAATAATCCCAACAGTAGTCTTCACCATACCAACGAGACATCTCTTTATAGCAACCGTCGCTTCCTTTATTGAAGTAAATGTATACGGACTCGCTTTCCTCATTGTCGTATACACAGTCCCAGAAGCAGAATAGAGTATCGTTGTCTGCTTCAAACTCCATAAGGTATGCGTTGTAACAGGTTACTTTGTCACATGATACATAGCTTTCTGATGTGGGCCAATCAAATGGTTCCATATCTTCTGGAAGGGAACATGATAGTAAAGCTAGTAGTAGCATGATCTGCCTCTTACTTGTTCAATCATAGGTAATCCCCCTGGAATCTGAGACTCAACAGGGGGATTGTGAGGTGAAGGTGTTCCTGTACGAGTAAAGATGCTGGTTACATGGTGCATAATGCAGGATTTGAACCTGCGTCCTATTGTTCCTTAAACAATTGCTCATCCCACTGAGCTAATTACGCTTGTAAGCACGTTTGTTTGTACAGGAAAAGCGTTATGTGAGTTACGAGGTTCACTGTGTTCCCTTGCTTACACAGCTTCCGCAACTGATGCTACCGCTCTTGTCTTTCTTCTTTGCGCGTTGACTCCGTAGCCGAGTCTAGAATAGGGTCTAACTGCCCGAGTTGAAGTGCTGGGTTGTGTTGTTTTCTAGTTTTACGGACTAGTGCCTTTTCCACTCGGCCACATCGCAAGATTTGCTGCAATGATGGGATTCGAACCCATGTAAACGCTTGTAAGCACAGCTTGTTGGGCAGTCAAGATGTTAAACCGTATTGTGATGTCAATGAACAGGACGGCTTGATAACCTGCTATCTACTATACTCTACCTGTTCTTCTTTCTCAAATACCTTAGCATAGAACTGTCTACATTTTTTGTCTCAATTTTGCTCCTTTTAAGGGCTTCTATGACAGGTCAAGGAGCCTTTTTGGATGAATGTAGGTACTTCGCTTGGTTCCGTCTTTCACGAACTCTTGAATTGTCATGGCTATGACTGAGGATACAAAGGTGATAAATGGTAGCTGTTCTCCATCTTCACAGGTGGCTGTACCTTCGCTTGGTTCAGTGTCTGGCTTGAAATGATCTGCCCAGACGCATGCACCAAATTCGCCATCTGCTGCCAGTGCACCATGTAGTAGGGGTATTCTATTTTTGCAGTGTCTTTGAAGCAATACACGTGCTTCTGCATTATCTGTACAATCTACTACAAGGTCAGCATTGTGCAGAAGTATTTCAATGTTGTCTTCTATGAGCTTATTGCTGTTTGCCCAGAGTTTCTTTCTAAAGAATCCTTGCATAGTCTGACTGAGAGCCTGTGTTTTGTTTCTCCCTATCCCCATTCCAGTGTGGAATTGTGACATTACATTTTTCTTCTCAACGCGATCAAAATCAATGATATGTAACTCTGCATCTATATTTCTGCAGAATAAGATTACGTGACTACCAAGGGCTCCCGCTCCGACTATTGTTATCTTCATAACTATCTCTTCTGTGTTTTATCTAGTTCGTCTGCGTATACATGTTGTGCTAGTTCTGCTAAGACAAATTGTGTTTCCTCTTCACTGAGAATGATTGGTCCTAGTGTAACCTCATTCAGCTGGGCTGATAGTCGTCTCTCATGTCCAAGTAGGATACGCTCCTGTTGCGGGATGGGCAATCTACTTATGTTCTCGTAGATTCTACAACCATGCTTTATACCAAGCTGAACATCGTGTTTAAGCAGACTGACGATTGCGTTGACCATATCAAGCCTATTCATCGTACTACTGCTGCGCCGTGTGCTCTGAGGTCTTTTACAAAGTCGTCAATATGTCCAGGCATGATATCTTCTACTGGTAGCTTAGTTGGAGTTTGTTCAACAGCGTCTTTGCTTTCTTTAAGTGGCCATCCTGTGTATTGTCTCCATACTTTAATGACTTCGATCTTTTTTGATCCGTAATTCAGTAGTTGCCACGGAAGGGCCTCTTTACTTCCTCTGTCAGCGGCGTGCATGAGTCGCCTGAAGGCTGGCCAAGTAGCGTCAGAGAAACTGCAGTTGTTTGCTGTTATGTTCAGGACTGTGTTGAGGTCGTCTGCATCTACATAGACTTTAGGCATGGTGTCTCCTAGTCTCCAAATGGAGTCTTTGGGCGTACGAAGACCCTATTATAGGGCACAGCTTCACTTGCAGCGAATCTATCTACTACAAAGTCATTGAAGTTTGGTTGAGCTTCTGCAATGCCAGCTACAGTTCCTGACTCAATTGCTTCAGTCGCCATGGCCTTGATGTCATTGTCTGATGCATCGAATGGAATAGGGTCGGCAAGGTCCCCATTTTGCCCGTTCCATGTCACATTGAGTCTTGCTTCGTAGTCCTGCATAACTACGATAACTTCCTGCTGTCCTGCAGGTACTAGTTCATCAGCCATTTTGAATTCCTCCATAGGAGTGAGTATGTAGGTCTTTTAACCATTTGAGTGTTATATCAAAGTTCTGTTGATCAGTACAGATATAGTCATGTTCACCAGGACCCTTCCACTCAAAATAGGCTAATTGGTCATAGGTAATGATGCCCCACCTTATTCTCTTTCCTAGTGCTGCTTCTACAGCGGCAAAGGTTGTGATGTCTGTACCAGATGGTCCTGGAAGGCCTTTGCCTGGATGACTATGTACTACAGCTCCAAGGTTACCTCTGTATTGCCAAAGCACTTCCCATAATGTTCTAGTATCAGGGATATAGGTGGTGCCTCTGTTCTTGGGGAGATGCCAGTATAGTACCTCTCCTACTAAGTTTAGAACTACTGCTGCTTCTGTACTCATTGGCTACTTGTGCTCCTAATAGTGTACTTAAGCCACCAGTAGTGAGTGCCGTGCTTGGACATGTTTACGATGCTTCTGATCCCTGGTTTGTAGTTCCAGAGCACTGTTTCAATTTCATGGTGGCGAGGGTGGCCTTGTCTAGTTAGTACATAGGAATACATTAGGCTTCGGTATGTGAGTTTTTCTGTATGTCTTCTAGAAGCTGGCATAGACCATCGCCTTCCATTACGTCGCTGTACGAGTAAGTCTTCTTTAGTCTTTTGTCTTGCACTGTGTTTCTTGGCTGATGATATGTTCTTATCCGCTTATTGCCTGCTGCAAATCTTTTTTTCTGTGCTTCTTTCTTCATGAGTGGTACAAGCTGATCTGCCAATCTTCTGAATGCTGTCTTGAGATTCTGAGACTTGCTTCTGAAGTCTTGACATACACTTTTTAAGCCTGTAGGTATGTGAGTCATACGTACACAGTTCTTGTTCTTGTTTCTATTCGTTCCTCCAGCGCCTGTTCCGCTGAAGTAGTCTATTTTGAGGTCACTTTTGGTGACTGTGTTGGGCCAACTCATTAAAGCGCTATCCTTTTGACTAAAGCATCTTTAAGTCTGTCTATATTGGATGTTAGCCGTGGCCAGCGCCATGGGTTGTCTAGAATTGACTCTATTTCTGGATACCATAGCCAGTGACCTGCTGGATTGTTTCCTACACTACTAAGTCTTAGTCCCTGGTATGGGTCTATTCCTTGGTCATAAGCTACATATATATATAGACAGTCATAGTAGGTCATTTACTTAACCATCCACCTTCGAAGGTCATGAAGAGTAAGTTCTCTATTTCCCTTTTCTCTTCTAGGTCTGTAAGGTCATAGGGAGTGAAGTCAATTGGACCATCCACAAACCAACTCATAAATGGTCTCCAGCTCCATCCTTTCATTGGTTTGTAGTGTTTGTCTTTACTTATACTGAAGGTGTTATATCCCATCTGGATGCATGTCCAGTAATAAAGATAGTCTCTGTATGTCAGGTTCATTTTCGCTCGCACTTGCAAGAATGATTGTTTCTGCAGCTTGTTGTTGACGCGATGAAGAAATTAGTCGAAAGCTAAAGCCTGTTCCGAACGCTGAACTGATTAGGTCTTCAATCTCTGGTTTCCAGGTCCATGGTTTATATAGGTATAGCTTTTCGTTATCGAGCCAACATGGATCCCATCCAAGCCCTACAACTACATAATCTATTAGACAGTCTCTGTATGTATACATTACTTTCTGAAGGCCAATAGTAGCTTTTCTTCTAGCATTTTTGCTTCTGCTGAGTTTGCTATCTTGTCGCAAGCCCAAGGTGCATTGGTAATATAGCTAATTGTATTTGCGTAGTACCAAGTAGTGGGCATAGGTCCAGTACCAACAACTGTAAATGGGTTTAATCCTATTTTAATTAGTATAAAGTTATATAGAAGATCTCTGTATAGCAAAGCTTTGTGTTTGCCTATCTTTAGGTCGTAGTTGCGGTCGAAATTAGACATGTCGCCATACAACTAATTTATGCCTCTTAATAGCCTCTGCAATGACAGGGGGCAGTGATTCTAGAGTGAAGAAGGTATCACCTTTCGTTCCTCTATGATCGTCTAGACAGATACCTGCGTCAGTTATTCTTAGGGTGTTAGCATTCACTACACACTCAAACCTCTGTCTTTCAAATCTAAACTGTACGATCATTTCTTTCTTGTTGGGAGCTGGTCTCCAATCTAACAGCTCAGCACCAGATGCTGCTAGTGCTGCTCTAGCTGCGGCTCCAAAGTCTTCCTTTGCTAGAGCCCTTCTACCTGCTCCAGTTCCTATCATCTTTCTTAGCTGCTGTTTGCGCTCTTCTTCTAGTCTCTGTCGCTCTCTTTCTGCTTCTCTTTCCTCAGCCAGTCTTCTCTGTAGTGTTTCAAACCTAAATGCTAGGTTAAGTGCTGGGGTTACGTTTTTGATGTGGTCTATGGAGTCTAGTCTGTCCTGATAGGCCTCTGTTACCTCTGCCTCTGGTCCTAATGGGAACTCTGGCTGGATGTAAATATAGTTTTGCTCTTCGTACCTAATAGCTGCAGCTCTAGCAAATCTTTCTACTGGCTCTGCTAGGTGTAGCTGTAGCGTGAGTGTTGCAAAGCTATTAGGGTCTGGATAGGCATACACCTCATCATGAATGAGACGATTACCAACTAGATAGCCAGTTATTCTTGGGTATTTGTCGATGAGGTTGAAGTCTGGCTCTGCGCTTGACTGCCATTCTGCTGTTCTTCCTCCTCCAACCAAGAACCTGTGCCATCCGAATTCCTTAGGTAGTCTTCCATCAACAGAGAAAGTTCTCCAGTCTGCGTAGATGCGTCTTCCTCCTGTCCACGGGACAGTAACTGTATCAGCTTCTTTGGCCAGTAGGTCAGCCCATCCCATAGCTTTTTAACTCCCATAAGTAGTTCTAGAGTCCATAGCTGCAGCATGATGACTATGTAGTAGATAAAGTTAGCTATCATTTTCATGCTTGGATTTTCTGTACATCCTTTCTCGACTAAGCCAGAATGATGCACGTACGTTGAATAGCTTTTCTAGCTTGCTAGCTATTTCTTCATTTATGTGTTCTGTGCCTTGTAATAGTCTGAATGTCCAGTATATCGAGTGGCCCAGGTGTTCAGATAGTGTTGCTAGTCCTATTTTGCGTTCTTCCATTAAGTCATAAATGGTGTCACCAGGGGGTGAACGCCACTCTGGCTTGAAGCTCTTAGGCATTGTTTATGCCCATACTGGCTTCTTGAGCAGTTCTGTTTCTAGGATCTGCTCTACGAGACCCTTACGCTGTCTGGCTCCAGCTGGACGTTGTCCTACTGGTGTAGCTTCGATTAGCCTTCTGAGTGTTCTTGATACTGCATATGGATCGTCGAACATGCCTTCATCAATACTGAAGCATGGAATGCCTAGCTCAGTAGCAGTTCTTTCTACTACATCGTTAGCTCTACCACTCCAACACTGCTTTGCTCCCACATGAAGCATTCCAAACGCTACTGGGTTTAGACCAGCTGCTTGGATATCTCTCGTGAATGTTGGGCCCTGTTCCTGGTCGCCTACGAATAGGATGATACAGTCTTCATCCTTCTGTACTGGGTTGTTTTGTGCTAGTAGTCTAGGACCAGTACCGTAGTTGGTAAAGCCACCTGCATGGTAGCCTCTGAATGCTGCATCTACACCCTTAGCTGATGGATGTCTGATAGTGATTGGTCTGGCTCTGCCATCGAATACACATACATGAGTTCTCTCAAGAGGGAATCCCTGTAGGAACTGTGTTAGATATCTCTTGGCAGTTGTGATGGAGTGTTGCATCGAGCCTGACTTGTCTACACATACATAGACTCGTAGATCTCGTGTAGCTGTCTCTAGCTCTTTCTGTAGTGCTGTATCAGCTGCTTGCTCAAGAGCCTCTACATTCTCCTGCTTCTTCATTCTCTTTGCTACATTAGCTGCTCTTTGGTCTTCTGCCTTTGCAAGTGCTAGATCGAAGCGATCCTTTACGCTTTGCACATTTAGTAGGCCAAGCTCTTCTAGCGTAGGAGCAAGGATGATCAGGTCACTATTGGATACACTACCAGCCTCAATACATGCTGCCATGATGGCTCTTGTGAGGCCAATCTTCTTTGGCAGAAGGCCAACTACTCTCTTGTAGTTAGGTTTTTCTGCAACGATTTTTTGGCAGATTTCTGCCTCTGTTAGGGCACTCCAGTCTTCAGCTGCATCTACTTCCATGCCCATAGCAATTGTGCGTCTGCCATCTACGCTCTGCTTTTGCTTCCAGCGTAGAGTCTTGAAGAATAGCTCGCTTTCTGGCTTGTAGCCAACTTGCTGTGCTAGCTTCATGATAGTGCGTCTGAAGCCGCTATTGACCAGACCTGTAAGCATACGAGGGTTGCGCTCTCTGTGTCGTAGATACTTCATTACAGCCTTTGGGTATCTACCCATAGGAGCATTACGTGCGCTGATACCAAAGCCTAGCTCTCTGTTGATTTCTGCAACTTCTGGCAGTCTTAGTAGCTCGCCTACTCGTAGAAGTAGCTTAGGATTGATATCCTTGCCATCTTTACGCCGTAGAAGGCACATGGCTTCGCCAATATCTCTGTAATCTTCGTCGTAGAAGAGAACTTCACCTTGCTCTACGACAGGATCGCCCTTACGTTCTTGCACTAGCATAAATGCAGCAAGAGCTACCTTGAGATCTCTGTGTTCTTGTGGATAAGCCCAGGATGCCCAACGAGCTACAAACTCATTGTCCATCTTGTAGACTTCTGCAATCTGTCTATATAGATGTGTTGCCTGTTCCTGGAAGAGACCTGGCTTTTGGTATCTTCCAACGACTCTGCCTCTTTCAGTGATTTGGTTACTAGCAGTGTCTAGCGTGCCAATACGAGTCTTGGTAACTCTTGTCTTACCACGCCATGTCTTCTGCTGTTCCAGCTTGTAGACTACCTGCTGGCCGTTCTCTTCCTTCCAGGTTACTGGAATCCACTTGGCTCCAATAGTAGTCCTATTGTCCTGTAGTACAGCACCGGGACGGTTATGTACCATGTGGTCTGAGTGGGTTAGTAGGGCTTGCAGAATTCTCTCTGCAGGTCCGAGTGCCTCTACTCTTTGCTGGTCTACTTCAGGCATGGTTTACTCCATAGGATGGGCTTGTTCGATTATGTCGGCTAGCTTTCGTAGTCTTTCTGCTGCCCTCTGGCAGGCTTTAGCTTCTGTAGGTTGATACGAGATATAGTTGTCTTTGTTTATACGTACATAGACTTTCCAGTAATCTCTTCCTGTAACTGTTGTTGTACGTTCTAACGTCCACTCTGCTATTTCTTCTTTATGGTTTTCTTGTAGTAACATGTATATTCCAAAGGAAAGGCCCCTAGTTATTTACCAGGGGCCTTAGGAGTATAAGTGGCGGCCAGGATGGGACTCGAACCCATATTCTCTTTCGTAACGGGAAAGTGTGTTTACCTTTGCGTGTAAGCTTACGATAGTGATTCTTAGTTTAAGAATCGAGTTCTTAAGCTGGATAGCGTGAATTTCACTACCTGGCCGAAGGGGTTTATCCATCCGAGTGGAAGTACTAGTATTGCAATTGTGTCTTACCATTAGACGATACGGGCATAGAGTTGAGCCCGTACCAGGATTCGAACCTGGATCTCAACCTTAAGCATGGTTGATAGTGCGTGTAAGTAGCTTCTTGTTGGATGGACAAGATGGTGGAGAGGGTAGGACTTGAACCTACAACGTTTCCGTTTTCAGCGAAATGTTCTTCCGTGCTTGTAAGCTTTTGAGGGTGGCTCCCTAGGCAGCCGAGTTCTAAAGCTGGGTTGCTTTTATTGAACTACCTCTCCATAAATCTGTAAAAGAACGATGATGAGATATTACATCAGTGCTCTATTCCTGTCAAATACCTTCCTCTGTTTCTCTCAATTTCTCTTTGATTTCATTTAGTTCTTTATCTGTCAATAGAGTAAGCTGTCTTTTGAATTTGCCAAATGGCATCTTTCTTACGTAGAAATCGATGCCGTTCTTGCATTTACCACCATAGACAAAGTCGTCGAATATGCCTGGTAACATTGGCTTTAGTTCACTGAGTAGCTTGACCATCGTGCGTCTGATTTCCCAATGAGCGAATCTATCGCATCTCATTGTGAAGATATGTCGCCATTCTCTGAAGTTGGCACTGACTCCTATTTCGCTCTTAGTACCAATAGGAAGTATCTGTCTTGCGTCTTCTGGTGGCCAACCAGCGTCCCTTAGTGACTTGTAATGGAACACAGATACGTCTGCCATGTCCTCGAAGTTCATACCACTATAGTCTTCTAGAGCTTCGAAGGGGTCATGAGAGGGTGGACAAACCACCCTAGCTTTATGCTTCTCTAACTCATAGTCTACATATCTTGTACTTTCCTGTGAGAAGGCACAGAGCCTATGTCGAACTAATTCATGAGTAAAGCCTCTAGAGTGCTTGTCGAATCGTACTGTTATGTAGCCATGCTCAAGTACGCTTTCATGACCTTTAGCAATTAACATACGAACGAACGCTGCAGCTGTATCTGTTGTTATAGGAGTTCCTCGATAAGACTGATAGCAAATTCTACCTAGGTACTCTATATTCAATAGCTGGTAGTTGAGGAATCCAGGTGGTGTTCTTATCTCGTACTCACCTGCTTTATGAAGGATTTCTACGTCATTGCTCATCGAGTGCCTCGACTAGTGCATTAGCTAGATGTTGTCTGTCTTTTTCATTGTCTGTACAACGTCCGTTATGTATCTCTAGTGCTTGTAAGATGCGTTGGTGCAGCTGGCCTTTCTTTCCAAGCTTCCATGACAGGTTGTGGTCATCCTCGGATCCCCATGGAATGCTGTTCTTCCATGCTAGCGGGTCTTTTAATTCGTTCATACTGTAGAGTATACTGGTTGCAATAACAGCTTCATCTCTCATGAGATCTTCTGCATTGTCAAAGATCTCTTTATGTGCTCCTTCTATGTCGTCTGCTTCAACAACTGTCTCTAGCTCTACATTGACTTTGTAAATTGGCATGTTAGCTCCAAGAGAAAGGGGCCCGAAGGCCCCTACTCAAGCTCTTCTAGAGCTTAGGTTGTCTTCTTGTACAGTAGTGTAGAGCCTCTGACGAGCTTTCTATTACTAGAGGTGCTCTGAATGAAGACCCGATATGTACTTAGGTTCTTGATCTTGACCTTCAGGTCACCACTGTCAGCTCCTAGCACTGTCCTAACTCTTGGACCACCATAGATCTTCTTGCTTTCTCGATCCATGATGAGAATGTCCTTGTAGGACTGGACCTTCTCTGGCTTTGTTAGCTCGTAGAATGCATGACCTGGCATGTACTGACTATGACCTACTTGCTGAGCTACAGCAGTACTTGAGAGCTTGTCGTCTACAAACTCAGTGATGGATGTTTCCTTTGGAATCTGCCAACTTCTATAGCTCTTAGTGACATCGTCTAGTCTCTTGAGATCTCTCTGTGATACCTTGCCTAGGTCAGCAAAGAAGTCTTTCACTGATGTTGCGCCCTTGGCTCTTGAATCATAGTACGTTGTAGTACCACGAGTTAGACCCTGGCTCATTACCTGGTAGCCTTGCTCGGTCTGCTCCCATTCCTGAACATTGCCTGCTGGTACACCGAAGTAGCTGCAAATGTTCGAAGTATGGCCATGAGGAACCGAGAAGGTGAATGTCCAGCGATCAGTAGCCTGGAGCTGCCTGATTAGGGCTGGGATTCTGACTCGATCTCTATGGTGTGAGCTATTTTCTTCGCCATCCGTGACTACGATCATCAAGAAGCTATGATTCATATCATTTGC
>Ga0209536_100009096_pt1 | contig 14791 bp, 15 predicted proteins | sample DeeMarSeWOR28_12_FD_187461 | JGI IMG/M metagenome (GOLD analysis project Ga0209536, IMG submission 187461) | Marine sediment microbial communities from White Oak River estuary, North Carolina - WOR-2-8_12 (SPAdes) (version 2) | ecosystem: Environmental > Aquatic > Marine > Intertidal zone >...
AATGACCCTGCCGAAGGCGGCGATAACCGCAGCCACAATAGCGAAACGAGCTTCCCTTATAATGACCCAGGCGGTTTGTAGAGCGTTCGCCCCCAAAGTCATGGCAGTTTTCCGGTAGCGCTCATCAATTCTGCTGATGGCCGAGATAGTGAATACAGTTATGATCGGGATGATGAGAATCACCTGGCCGATAATCATGGCTTTCTGGGTGTATAGCAAATCAAGTACCCCGAGAATTCCGCGCCGCGAAATGAAGGCGTAGACAAAAAGCCCTATCACCACCGTGGGCAGAGCCAACAGGGTGTTGAGAATGGTAATCAGCAGTCGCTTGCCAGGGAATTCCCGAAACGCTATGAGGAATCCCGCCGGAACACCCACCATGCTGGCAATGAGCGTCGAAGAGGAACTAACCTTGAGGGAAACGGAAACGATTTCTACCAGTTCCGGATCAATTGACCAGAGGAGCAATATGGCGGAGAAAAAGCTGTCCAAAAGAAATTCCATGCTCTCCCTTCGTGTTTTTTTGAAAAAATGACCTATGATTATAAAAATTGTTTGGACGGGGGAGAACCCCCGTCTAGTTTGATTTTATTAGATTTTCAAAAGTTACTTCAGCTTGAAATCAGAGCTCTCGTCTTGTTTCGGTCTGAGTTTGCTCCATGACCACTATTTTGCATCGGGAACAGCGTCCGGATAAAAAGCCTGCTCTCCCTGAATCTTGTATCGGGCAATCATAGCCTGTGCCTTGGGCGACACGATCCATTTGGCAAACTGGTCGGCCAGGTCAAACTTGACGTGAGGGTACTTCTTCGGATTTATGGGGATGATTCCGTAGGGATTGAAAAGAAGTGGATCGCCCTCACAGAGGATCTCCAGGTCCAGACCTTGTCCCCTGCCGAATTTATAATTGAGGTAGGTCCCCCGATCAGTGAGAGTATATGCCTGTTTCTCCTCAGCAAAGGTCAGGGTTTTACCCATGCCCTGTCCAATGGAGTAGTACCACTCACCCAGTCCGCCGGGATAGACAAAAGACAGCCTTTTCTTCTTGCCCTTACTTACGATCTCAGTGCTGGTTGTCTCCAAAGGGATGCCACTGGCCTTCCACAAAGCCTGCTCCTTGGTGTGGGTGCCGCTGTCATCCCCCCGAGAAACAAAAGGAGCCTCTTTACTGGCAATCATAGTCAAGGCCCGGGTTGCATCCGTTTTACCCCTGATGGCCGCCGGATCGGCTGCCGGACCAGCAATGACGAAGTCGTTGTGCATCACTGCTAAACGGTAGGCGCCGTACCCGTCGGCAACGAATTTGTCCTCTCTCGCCTTAGCGTGAACGAAAATGATGTCCACATTGCCGTCCATGCCGTCCCGGATGGCCGCACCCGTTCCCTTGGCGAAGACCTTAACTTGTATGCCGGTATCCTTCTCCAATTCCGGCAGCAGCACGTCCAGAAGGCCGGAGTTCTCCGTACTGGTGGTGGTGGACATCTTGATGACCTTGTCAGCGGCATATACAGGACTGATAGCAAGCATCACAACAACCAGAGCAATCATCAACCAAAAATTTCTCCTCATCTTGTCATCTCCTTCCTATCCCCGAAAAACAACCTGTCCCGACAGACTCAGATCGTACCCAGAAAATTTGTCACTTAAACGAATAAACTCCTCATCTCTAAGCAAGGCCAGCAACATTTGGACGCTACGGCTGAAGAAGACATCTTTGCGCATGATGAAATCATAGCGTTCCCAACGCACCTCCACCTGATCCAAACCCAGCATTCCTGCGACAGCAGCGATTGCCAAACCCGCATCTGCCCTTCCGGCCAATACCTCCAGGGCCACATCGAGGTGACGGGCGAATTCCGTCTCGTACCCTGGAATCTGATCACCACTGACACCTTGTTTCTCCAGCTCCTGCTCCAAAAGCAGCCGGGTTCCGGTGCCTCTCTTGCGGTTGGCGATGCGCAGCCGGCCGCTGGTGAGATCAGCCAGCTCCTTGATAGCTTTCGGATTTCCTTTAGGCACCACCACCGCCTGCAATCTTTTGCAAAAGTTAACCAAAACCACGTCATTTCCCAATTCTTCTTCCACGTAGGCGAAGTTGTACTCGTCGCCATTGTATTCCAGCAGGTGGCAAGAGCAGATGTGACAGAGATTCTCTTTAAGTGCCCTAATTCCCCCCATGCTCCCCAGATTGCTAAAAAGAGGAAGGGGTAGGGGATGGCGTCGGGCAAACACTTCTAGCAGCTGGTCTAGTAATAAATCGTTGCTTCCGGTTATTATAAGTAAGTTTGGGTAATTTTCCGGAGTCTTCTCAGCTGGGGGATAGTTTTCGGTATGGTGCTCCAGCCACCGGTCCACCAGGTGGCGTTGAAAAAGCCATTTGCCCGTAACCTTGGTGGCGGGCAGACCCTTGGCCATGATCAGATTGTATATTTTTTTTTCATTTATTCCAATATATTGAGAGACCTCCTTGGTGTTCATCAAAAATTTCATTGTTTCATTCCTCAGGCAAACTGAAGGGGCCAGAAGATTGGCTTGACTGATCATTCTTTGCTTATGACTCTATTACCATAAGCGGATATTCATGTCAAAACAAGAAACTAAAAATGACGTATTGTAACTTGATTTTCTGCTCTCGATGCGCTATTGGTGAGATCTTTCCAGGAACTGGCCTAAAACCCGCGCGTTCATGCGACGTCCTCCAGCAGTTCCTTGATAGGTGGGCAGAAGTTGGATTTTTTTGTCTCATGAGGTTCGCGGGTCTGCTCAAAAATATGATTCCAGGCAGATCCATAAAGGGGAGAGAAAACTGTACCGCGCTACAGTTAGAAGAGTAACCATAGAAATTGCCAGGGCAGCAGAAGTCTTTTTGACGAAACTTTCAGGTTAGAGGAAATGGTGACCACATGTCGAAATTGATCAAAGAGGAAAGTGAGACGGGGAGGTTACACATTGATTCCCCCCTGATGGGAGAGTCACTGGTAAGTAAAGAATTTTTGAAGAGGACGGAGGCGCAGGAATATTTCCGTATGCAGCCTGATATCAACGTCATCAAAATAGGAGGGCAAAGCATCATCGACCGGGGGGCCAAAGCTACACTGCCTATCGTTGACCAACTCATAAAGGCTAAAAATAAGCACAAGATCATTCTCATGACAGGTGGCGGAACAAGGGCGAGACACGTTTACAGCATTGGCATCGAATTAGGCATGCCCACGGGTGTACTTTCCAAGCTGGGGGACAAGGTATCCTGGCAGAATGCGGAGATGTTGAGCGTATTACTTGCGAAACACGGGGGGGTCAAGATCGGTCACGGAGACAATCTGGAACAGCTGACCATGTTCTGCCAACTCGGCTACTTGCCAATAACCTATGGAATTCCGCCCTATGGCTATTTTGAACACCCGGCTGAGATAGGCTCCATTCCACCTCACAGAACTGATTGTGGCGCCTTTCTTCTCGCCGAAAACATTGGAGCCCGCTCCCTTATCTTCCTGAAAGACGAAAAGGGACTTTTCGATCGAGATCCGAAAAAGGTCCAGGGGGAGGAAAAAGATAAACTCAGATTCTTCGACAAAATATCGGCCCGAGAGCTCCTGGAGTTAGATCTGGATGATCTGATCATTGAGCGGCCAATTCTCACCCTGCTCCAGCGGGCCAAGTGTCTCAAGGAGCTGCAGATAATTGATGCACTCCACCATCCCGAACATATTCATGCAGCTTTGCAGGGAGAGCATGTCGGTACGATCATTTACAAGGAATAGTGGCAAGAGGGCCATGGGCGGGTGAGGCCAACCGGTTTATTCCGCCTTTTCAGCTTTGCCTGCTGTGAGCACCATGACGTTGGCGCCGGTGGCTTCTGCAAGTTGGTCCAGCTCTTTCTTGCGCAGGTGCTGGGCGTAGATCTTTATATCGCCTCCGCTCACTCCGACAACTCGAAAGCGAGGCTTCTTTTCTCCCTTTTCCACCTTGCGTCTTTCCCTAACAAAGATAGTGGCAGGCATGGCAACCTCCTTTTACACCACGATTTTTTCACTATGCACACAAATCATTATAGTGTATTATAAATATATATCCTTTAAGGATATAAATCAATAAAAAACATGATCAAGAGCAAGAGACAAGATACCCGGTTAGGGCAGGGAAAGAGGGAACGCTACATTCAGCCCTCACTTCTCATGGGCCTATTGCTCAAGCCGTCCTATGGTTATGAGCTAATCCAAAGTATTCAGGAGTTCGGGTTTGTGGAAGGGCAGGCTCCTCCGGGAATGGTCTATCGCCATCTCAGGCAATTGGAAAAAGACGGACTGGTTACCTCTGAATGGGAAACCGAGGGCAGCGGTCCGGCGAAACGCATCTATGACTTGACTGCTGACGGCGCAGAAGTGCTTTCACTCTGGGTAGAACACATGGAAAAACAATCTCAGACGCTCGGCAAGTTCATTAAGCGCTATCGCAGCCTCTTAAAAAAAAGGTAATAATACCCCACCTAGGCTAACTCTAGCAATTTACTCCCTTTGTGCCTTTTTGCGCCTCTCTCCTAAGGATTCCCAAGTGCCATTACCGTTGGGAACAACTCCCACTACCGCCCTATTACCCCAAAGCCGCGGTCGCAGCCAACCTTTGGTCACAACAAAATCCTCGGGCGCAGGCACTTTGGCGTCACGATCAAGGGAAACCACGAATATATCCGATTTTTCCAGATCTGACACCCGAACAATATCCGGAAAATCGCGCAGCCGGCCAAACTCAATCAATCTGCCGCACCATCCCGAGGCCGTGAGTCCGACAGCTGCGGCAGCACCAATGATTCCGTCATTTGTGCCTCCGTGGCCTGTGAGGTGCACTTGCGCCGTGGCTTCGAGAGCCTCCCTCTGAGTTACCACTTGCCTTGTGCACATATGCCCAAAACCTATGAGCTCAGAGATTTTACCGTTCCACTCACCGGCAACACAGAGCCCGGGGTCACTTCCCTGGAGGGAATTCGACTCCAGGTGCTCCGCCGCCCTGGTGATAAGCACATCCAAGAGACAGGGGTCCGCCATCTCCACAACGATGCAAGCGGCACTATTGTGCGATGTATAAAGTATGCTCTGGTGGCGCAGGAGCTGCTGTCTGACTACGCCCCAAAGTCGACATCCTTCAGGCAACTCGTGCTCGAACCAACGTGCCACCTTACCCGTGCCGCGACTAGCTCCTACAGTGTCAGTGTCGTCGAAACCGATGTATACGCGCATGAAGGACCTTCAATACAACTCGAATAACAGAATTATCGTCACCCAAACGGTTGCCCTTGTCCGGCTGCTACGAGCCAATACGCAAATCTGGCCGACCCTACCCTTGATAGAAGGTGTTCTTTTCGGAGTGATTCCTTATGTCAGGGCTGACATAAAGCTGGCACTACTCTTAGAATAGGATGAAGGGTTTGTCAACAGAAATTTTTGGACAGAATATGACACATCGCCTCAAGTGAATATTCTGGAGACTGCCGAGATACTGGTTATTAGCTGGAAGGAAGCTCGCGAAAAATTTCACTTGACATGGTTGGCCAATATTGGTAGCAATTAATCTATATGTCAATATTGACATAAGTGTCAAATAAGACATAAGTCTCCTGGTCAAAAAATTTTCTTTCCCAGTTTCTGGATAACTTTTTCCTGCAGTCCCTTATCAGAGAGGAGGTGCTTCATGAGGAGAGTTTGCTTCTTTATTTGTTCGTGCTGCCTTTTTCTTTTGTTCACCCTATCAGTTGCGCTTCAACAGCCAAAGGCAGAGCCAGCAGGGAAAGTAATTGTCTTTCATGCAGGCAGCCTGACCGTGCCCTTTGCCAAGATGGAGAAGGTGTTCGAAGCACGGTATCCCAAGGTTGACGTCTTGCGGGAAGCAGGCGGGAGCACAAAAATGGCCCGCATGATTTCCGAACTCAACAAACCGGCCGATATCATGGCGTCTGCCGATTTTGCGGTCATCGACAAAACATTGATTCCCGATAAAGCCAGCTGGAATATCCGTTTTGCCACCAATCAGCTGGTGCTCTGCTACACCGAAAAAAGCAAGTATGCCAAGGAAATCAACGGTGGTAACTGGTATGAAATCTTGCAGCGGCCTGGAGTGGTGTGGGGACACTCCGATCCGAACCTTGACCCTTGCGGCTATCGTAGTCTCATGGTCATCCAGTTGGCTGAAAAGCATTACAACAAACCAGGTCTCTACGAGCGTGTGCTTGCCAATCGGCCCAAAGAGAATATCAGACCCAAGTCGGTGGAGTTGGTCTCCTTGCTCAAAACCGGGAACATGGATTATGCCTGGGAATACCTTTCGGTCGCCGTTCAGCACGATCTCAACTATCTTGAGCTGCCGGAGGAGATTAATCTCGGTAACTACAAGTATGACGACTACTACAAACAGGCCACGGTGAAAGTAACCGGCAAGCAACCGGGAACCTGGATCACCCGTACGGGCAAATCCTGCACCTATGGAATAACCCTCGTCAAAGAAGCCCCAAACCCGGACGCTGCGGTGGCCTTCTTGGCGTACATCTTGGATCCCAATGGCGGCTTGAAGATACTGAAAGAGATGGGACAGCCGCCATTTGTTCCCTGCCGCGTTCCCACTGGAGAGATGCGAGACATGCTGCCCCTTTCCCTAAAGCAGCTTGTTGAGGTAAAGGATTGAAATACGATGGACGGCGGCCTGCGTGGGCGTCGGTCGCCGTCTTACCCGGAGTATGGTCCTTCTGACAGATGCGAAACAAACTCGATCCCTTTTCGTTGCTGACCATTTCCTGCAGCTTCATTATTCTGCTGTTCATTCTTCTGCCCCTCTTCGAGATGGTTTTGCAGCCGTCTCTCGAAAGCCTCCAGGAGACCATACAGGACAAAGATGTAGTCCGTTCGATTTGGCTCAGTATCTATACCTCGAGCCTCGCGGCGCTCATCTCTCTGCTTGTTGGTACCCCCTTCGCCTATCTCCTGGCTCGCAAGCAGTTTTTTGGCAAAAAATTTGTTGAGAGCGTGGTAGATCTTCCCATCATGATTCCTCATCCCATTGTGGGTATTGCCATCCTGAGCCTGGCAGGCAGAGGTCATTGGATGGGAGATATTCTGCAAGCGCTCGGGGTGCGGATTATGGGAAGTGTCACAGGCATTGTCGTGGTGCTGACTTTTGTTGGGCTTCCTTTTTACATAAATACGGTGAAGTCCGGCTTCGAATCCATTCCCGTACGGCTGGAAAAAGTCTCCCGCAGCCTCGGGGCATCAATGACCAGCACCTTTGTGCGCATTACTTTTCCACTCGCCTGGAGAACCATGCTGGTTGGCATGATTATGTGCACGGCCAGGGCTATTAGTGAGTTTGGGGCTATAGTCATCGTTGCCTATCATCCCATGATAGCGCCGGTGATGATTTACCAGCGCTTCACCGCATACGGACTGAAGTATTCTCAACCGGTTGCAGTCTGGCTCATTCTCGTGTGCTTGGCCCTTTTCCTCCTTCTCAGGGTTGTTTCCTTGCCAAGGAAAGAACAGAGATGATCTCTCTCGAGAAACTCCGCATTGATCTTCCCGGGTTTTCCATTCAGGATGTCGACCTCTCGGTGGAGCCTGGAGAATTCTTTGCCCTTCTCGGACCAACGGGATCAGGTAAAACGCTTCTGCTCGAGGCCATAAGCGGATTGGTCCCGATAACTAGCGGGCGTATTCTGGTTGACCAAAGAAACATCAGCCGCCTCCCTCCGGAAGAACGCAGGGTAGGCATAGTCTATCAGGACCAGGCACTCTTTCCGCACCTCACCGTTCTGCAAAATATTACCTACGGTTTGCGGTACGGAAAGGGAAGGCAACAGAACTCTGAGGGAAATCTTGGAAGGATCCTGGGGCAGTTGAATCTCAACCACCTGGCACATCGTTCCATTCGTAACCTTAGTGGTGGAGAGAGACAAAGGGTGGCTTTGGCTCGAGCACTGGCAGTGAATCCCTCTGTACTCCTTCTTGACGAGCCTCTCTCTTCTCTCGATCCGAATTTTCGGGAAGATATTCGCAAGGCGCTGAAAAGGCTGCACCACGAGACGGCCATTACCTTTCTGATGGTTACCCACGATTTCAGCGAAGCTCTCTTTCTCACCGATCGTGCTGCTATAATCAGCTCAGGTCGAATTCAACAGATTGGCACGACTGGCGAAATCTTTCGCCGGCCGGCTTCCCCATTGGTCGCAGAATTCGTGGGCATGAAGAATGTGTTCTCCGCCGCCTTCGAAACAAGAAAAGCTTTCCTGGGGAATATTGAGTTAGAGCTGGATTTTGCCGTTTCATCTTCAGCAAAACATTTAGCCATAAGACCAGAAGACATTGTAATCGCCAAAGATACGAACCACGAAACTAAGAATACATTTAGAGGTGAAGTAGTTGGAGTGTCACATAATGGCTTGTACTATGATGTTTTCGTCAACACAGGGGGCATTGTATTTCAAGCCCTTATTACTAAAGGTGCTCTCCTAGAAACACAATTGGTCGAGGGAACCCATGTTTTCATAACCCTGAGGCCTTCGGCGATTCATACTCTTTAATAGCGCCGAGAAGTCTTATCCGATGATTTCCATGGCTGAAGTTCAATGGATCAGCTCATACATGCCGGCAAAACATTCGCTGGAGTTGCATTGGGGTTAAGTCGGTGATTGAGACGGTTGGTTTTCTTTAGCATTTGAGCAACCCGAGAAAAAGTTGGAGGAAAGGTGATGAGGCGAGACACAAATCTAACTAAATGTCTACTTGTGCTTGTTATGGTACTGTCTCTGGCTTCTTTCGTGATAGCAAGCGACAAGTGTAATGCAATTTACGGGACGGGGAGCCACCAGTTCAGCGTTGCCACCGGCAGTCCGGGTGAATTGGGACTGCTCAAGGTGCTCGCTGAAGAGTTCGACAAAAAGTACAGCACAACCATGTGTTGGAAGAAGGCCGGATCGGGAGCCTCGCTGAAGTTGCTTAAAGAGAAAAAAGTTGACGCCATCATGGTCCATGCCCCGGCTGCAGAAAAGAAGGCCGTTCAAGAGGGCTGGGCCACAAAACGAACCCTGATTGGCTCGAACGAGTTCTACATCGTTGGCCCAGCGGGAGATCCCGCATTCATTGCAAAGGCTAAGAGTGCACCTGAAGCCTACCAAAAGATTGCCGAGGCAAAGGCAAAGTTTCTATCCCGTGGTGACAATTCCGGCACCCACAAAAAGGAAATGGCCATCTGGCAAAAGGCAGGGATTTCTCCCGCCGGATCGTGGTATATCGTTACCAAAGATTTCATGATGGCCAGCCTGAAGAGAGCAAACGAGGTCGGGGGCTACTTTATGACCGACAGCAGTACCTGGGTGGCCGGCAAAAAAGAACTCACAAACCTAAAGATCTTGTTTCGAGGTGATCCCTTTCTGGTCAACACCTACCATGGCCTCTGTCAGCCCTCGGGGGCCACACCAGGGCAGGAGTATGCTGCCAAATTTATAGATTTTCTCGGTTCAGAGGAGGGGCAGAATATCATAGCTACCTACGGAAAAGACCTCTACGGTGAGGGCATGTACAACGATGCCGCCTACGCTAAGCAGTTCGATCACTAGATAATGCTCATCCAAAAACGGCGGTTTTCAGATGAGCGCCAACAGCCACGAACGCGCGGCTACCACTGCGGTTAACCGTCTCACATGGGTAGAGTATTGCCCTCCTTTCGTGCTCAACCCATTTGGTCGGCCCCCACCTGGCATGGGAGGTGGGGGCCGTATGGGAAACTCCCATTTAAAGCATAGATCCCGCAGCCTGAAGGCACATTGCATGCCTGCTGCCGTACTGAGCCGCGACCCGATGGTGATTTGCCAAAATCATAATAATGGCTATAAAACCATCAGCTTTGCTGGCGCTACCCTATCATTCTCTGGTGCTCCTTTACTGACCCGGCTTTCAGGTAAACCTTGCCCCAGCTATGTAACTTGACAGCCCTCCTCTGCCTTTGTTGTATTTTTTTAGATTATGCCCTGATCGAAATAGGTCTCAGCTTTAACAGAAGGATCCCAACGTTAGAATTTCCTGCAAACCTTGGCACCTAACGCAAGGACAAGGAACCTGCTTCAAACTGATTATCGTTACTGTCACGAGAGCGGCGCAGATCATAATAAGAATGAGCTTATAGTCGCCAAAAGCTGCGATCTGTTCCTGCAGAGCGAAATTACTGTGCCGCTCAAGATAATTGTTCGAACGGGTCGATACCTTGAAGATTCAATCAATGGTCAACAAGGTTGTTCGGTATTGGGGGGCGCGTTGCAAGCAACCTGTGTAAGGAGGTGTTCGGAATGTCCAAAGAAGAGGCCCAAGAATGAGAGAGGCTTCCACGAATGTATAATGCCGATCTAAGGGAGGATAGTGAGATGAAAAGAAAAAGGATCTTGGTCTCAGTGTTAGTAGGTATGTTGATGATCGTTCTTTCCTCCACCATAGCGAGGGCCGATCAGACCGACAAACTGATAGAAATCCTTAAGGAGAAAGGCACTATTACGGACGAAGAAGCAAAGTCTCTGGAAAAAGAAGTCAAGGGAGAAGAAGCATCCGATGACGAGTGGACCAAAAAGATCGAGGTGGGCTATGAAAAAGGCGCCTATATCAAAACCACCGATGACCGCTTTTCTGTGAAGCTAAATGTTCGAACCCAGGGCGCGTTTAGCTACAAGGTACAGGAAGATGAAAGTAACACCACGACATTTAGAGTTCGACGAGCACGTGTTCTTTTAGGGGGCAACGTGTACTATCCTTGGATGAAATATGGCACCCAGATCACCTTGGAAGGTGGGAGCACAGCTCTGCGGGATGCCTTTATCGAAGCAGCTTATTTTGATTATGCAAAACCAAAAATTGGTCAGTACAAAGTTCCCTTTGACCGGGAATTCCTTACTTCGGCGTTTAGTCTTCAACTGATCGATCGATCCATTGCCAGCAGTGCTTTTTCCCTTCAGCGAGACATTGGTATCCAGCTATCCGGGAAACTCTTCCAAGATCAGTTAGAGTACGGTGTGGGTATGTTCAATGGCAGTGGCGCTAATCAGAACAACGTGAATCAAAAATTTATGTATGTGGGCCGAGCGGTCTACACGCCTTTCGGCTCTTATCCCTATTCGCAGGCGGCACTGGACACACCGGCTACCCCGAAACTGGCCATGGGTGTGGCAGGGGCGTATCTTCCCGGCTTGAAGCCTGGCGAGCGGAAAACACTGGCGGGCCCCTTGGGCAATACTAATATTGTGCCGGTGAAAAGCGACGTGTATCAACTTACGGCGGATGTGGCCTTCAAGTATCAAGATTTTTCTTTCGAAGGGGGCTACCATTTTCGAAACATCGATCCGAAGGCCCCCACCCCCTTTGGAGAGGAAAGCGCTCAAGGTTTCTACCTTCAGGGGGGGTATTTTGTGATCCCGAAAAAATTCGAACTGGCTGCCCGGTATGCCTGGGTGGATCCGGATGATCCCAACCAGACTGACGATAACAAGGAACAGGAGTGTACGGGAGGGTTGAGCTACTACATGTATGGGCACAATTTAAAACTTCAGACCAACTATTCATATTTCCGCAACCAAAGTCAGACCGGTGATCGAGATGACCACCAGGTGCAAGCATTGATGACTTTGGCCTTCTAAGAGCAAGCTAGGACCGGACAATCCAGCAGAGAGTTCTTTGGGGTGCCATCTGGAGACGCGCAAACCTTCAACTGCCAGATGGCACGCTTCCAGCATCGACAAGGGTAAGGAGAGTTTTTGCCCCAAGCTCCATGTTTCAATGGGTAGAGTAACGCCCTCCTTTCGTGCTCCAGCCATTTGGTCGGCCCCCACCTGGCATGGGAGGTGGGGGCCGTATTTATCTCGCAATTAAAGATTATTAGATGCGCATACTGTTAACAATTGCCAGCGTCCACCCGGCAGAGGGTGAGCGGCGAGGTGAACTCCATCGGAGCAACCGGTGTGGAGCCTCCGCTGCTTACCATGACCTACACCTGCTTCGGCACGAGGAATGGACAATCGGCTTAAGTCCAGATTATCAATGGCAGCGACTAGTTTTGGCTAAGAGTTCTTGGGAAAACTCCTGGTCAGTTCGTGGTTGACTGGCTTCGTATTCCTGCTAAAATACGCGGTCAGTGTAGTAATGCTCTTGGTAGCCTAAAAGCTTTATCGTTTTTGGGACCCCTCACTGGTTTTCAGTGAGGGGGTCTTTTTTTGCTGAGCATGAAACACCCCTCAGGCCTGTTCGTCGCCTGGTGGGGTTTTTGAGGAAAGAAATGGACATTAAGAAGTGTTATGAAATACTCGAGCTTGATCCCAATGCCTCCCTGGCCGAGGCAAAACAAGCGTATAAAGATCTGGTCAATATCTGGCATCCGGATCGCGTCTCTCACAATGCCCGGCTAAAACAAAGGGCTGAAAACAAACTAAAGGAGGTAAACGCAGCCTACGAGAAGTTGGAAGTTTTCTTGTCCTCCAAGCAGGACCGAAAGCCAGCCCCAAAACAGGCCCCAGAAGCCGAAGTTCACCCTTACCCGGAAGGGGAAACAACAGAGGCTGAGGCGGGCTACCAGGGGAGCACTCACGCAGAGGCCGCAGGAAGGGATAAAACGGAGGTTGCTGTTGAAACAGCTACCGGAATGATCTTGGCTGCCTGCTCCTATCTCTATAACTCACTTCGCCGCCTAATCGAAGGGCAGGCCCGGAAGGCTAGAACAGAGGCAGAGGTGAAAGCAGGGCAAGAGGAAGTGAAGGAAAGTGAGTGGCAAAGGTATGAGAGAGGAAAAGGCCAAGGGAGAGGGCGCGGTAAAGGCAGAGGAATGGGAAGGGGCGGTGGCAGAGGCATGGGGAGAGGGAAGAGCAGACGTGGAGGGAGAGGACGTCCTTAACTTTGTGAAAGACAAAATCCACAACACCAGGTCGACCTCATCAGTGGCGTGATCCTGGCGAACCCACCCGCCATTGCCGCCCCACTGCTTTAGCCTGGTGTCAAGCTATTCACCTTCTGGGAACTTGCGCACAAATGATCCTCGTCTGATGGCTTAGTCCATAGTTCTGCGAGTCAAAAGCGGTCTCCCTGCGAGAGGTCAGTAAGAGGGTGCTTTTGTCTCAGGGTATTTCAATGACATCCCCGGCACAGAGTTTCCTGATACCAAATTCCTGATAGAACCTGGATAGCGCCGGGAGACTCGTACAGTGCATGGGGTAGAGCTGGCCAACGGGGTTTTCCAGGAAGTAGGCGATGGTTTTTTCCAGCTGCTTTGAGTTGTCCAGGAGGTGAAAACCACCTAACACAGCCTCAACTCTGTCCTCGTTACACACTTTCTTGGCATACTCGACAATGTTGCAAATGCCAGCGTGTGAGCATCCACTTACGATTACCAGCCCCTTGGCAGTGCGTATGGCAAGGCCGCTGTCATCCATGATGAAATCCGGCTTTTTTTCCTGTCCTTCCAGAGAGAAAAACGAGGTTTGCCTCGCTTCAAAGTCGTTCACTCTTGGTATCTCTCCCAGAAAGCAGAGGGAATCGTCAAGCACATAGGGCTCTTTGCTCAAGACCAGATCGAAGCGCTCAGCCGCCTGTTGCCTGGTAAATCCCACACCGTTATATTCCCCTGTCGGCCTGCGCCTGTCGGAAAAGATCTGGGGGTGCGCCAGGAGCACCTTCTTTGGTCCCGGGGGCTGAAACGATTTCAGGCCGTCACTGTGGTCCCAGTGTCCATGGCTGACTATGATGAAATCCGTTTCCTCCAGATCGATTCCCAGTTGCTCGGCGTTGTGAATGAACATGCCCGTGGAGCCAGCGTCGAAGAGAATCTTCCTGCTTGCCTCCACAAACACCGAGAGTCCATGCTGACCCAGAAATATCTTGTCCAAAGACCCCATTCTGGCCTGATTTTCCATCAGTATGGAAATCTTTACACCTCTTTCCATGCTCCTCCCTCTCTCTACCACCTCGTTTAGATAGAGGACGTGCGCGGTCGTCTGAAACGTGTCAGGTATGGATCGAGTGTTAGCTGGGGGAAACCAATGTGGTTATCTGCGCCAGAAGGGAAAATCAGTGGCCCTTCTCCGGCACACCTCCAAAATGATTCAAAGCTGCCTGGAGGTGCTTAGTAACCTTCTCCATGGCTTCACCGGAAGATCTGAGATGCAAAACGACCTCATTGGAAGCAAGCCCCTTGATACGCTCGGCCCACTCAAAAAACTCCGCTGCATGCTCACGGCTGTGCTCAACCCAGTGGCTCAGTAAAATTCGGATTTTATCGACGTCGGTCCGGACACTCATAGCTGCTCCTCAACCAATTCTGGTATGGGTGGAAACCTCAATCCAAAGGAAAGACCGTGACTAATCTACTATTGTGACCCTCACCCTGAGATTTTCTCTCTCTCCATTAAAACCTTCTATGTGGAGCACAGTACCATGTTTCAGGCCCGGAGGCAGTCTAATTTTGAATTTCTGGATTCCCCGGGGAAGGTTGATAACCAACTCCTTTTCCGCTCCCGCAAGGGCCTCCGAAGCAGTCAAGGTAAGATCATAAAGCAACGTACTGTGTTGACTGTGAGGGTCCCAACCAGGGAAAGAGTCTTCATCGAGGAAAAAACCGGCCATCCGACACCGTCTGCCACGCCCTCTTCTCTTTCCTCGGTGCAGGCATCCACGGGATACATCTGATACGAAGGGCGAAAATCCCGGAGCTATACCAAATCCCACGCCTTTTTGGCCAAGCTGCACCAGCTTGTAAAGGTTGTATTTAGCTCGCTTTTCTCTATCGA
>Ga0209536_100009097_pt1 | contig 14790 bp, 8 predicted proteins | sample DeeMarSeWOR28_12_FD_187461 | JGI IMG/M metagenome (GOLD analysis project Ga0209536, IMG submission 187461) | Marine sediment microbial communities from White Oak River estuary, North Carolina - WOR-2-8_12 (SPAdes) (version 2) | ecosystem: Environmental > Aquatic > Marine > Intertidal zone >...
CGCTGCCGTAGTACTCTCTCTGCCCCGTGCCGTCGGGATTCATGATGAACAGGAATCTCGCCCAGACGTGCGGGATGTCGGTGTACTCCCAGCGCAGATAGAGAACCCTGCCGTCGTTCATAACCGTTGGGCAGAAGTTGTGATCCTGCTCAAAACAAAGCTGACGGACATTGCCGCCGCTGGCGTCCATCAGATAGGTCATACCGACGTTAACCGAGGCATTGCACGGAACGCCCTGGAAAGGGGCGGTGGAGACAAAAGCTATCGCATCGTTCGGCAGATAACATGAATCGAAATTGTGAACGTCAAGCTGATCGCCCGGAGAGAGGCGGCGCAGGTTTCGGCCATCGGTACCAATCTCATAGACCTGCCAGAGCTTATCTTCGTCCGGCATGGAGAACATCACCTTCTCAGCATCGAAGTGCAGGTCCATCTCGGATATGAGCCCGCCCTCGGAAGGCCTGTAGACAGCGGTAATCCGCCCGTCAGTTCGGACCGGCGAAAGAACACATATTTCATTGTCCCAACCATCGATGTTTTTCATCGTGTGTAGCTGCCAGGAACTCTGTTGCGGCATGCCTATGAATTTGCCTATGCCCCGGTCCGGCTCATGTGATCGGCGTGGATCGCCCAGAGGCTTGCGCTTGATCAGCAAAAGCCTGTCAAAATCCAGCAGCGGATTGGCCAGCAGTGCCTTGCGCTGAAAAGCTACAATATCTTCTGCTGTATTCAGCGCCCCGGTATCCCCTCGCAGAAGCGCCGCTTTCGTCTTTGCCAAGTCCCTCTCGATACTCTCAATGCTTCTGAGGTAGTTCGCTCCGTTACCGTACTTGGCGGGAAAACTCTGCGCCAGGTCACGAACGGCGAGCCGCAGGGCGTCAACGTCGATCATCTCCAGATCTGACAACGCCTTGTCGAATCCCGGCGCGCCGGGACCGAGCTGGGGCTTGGTTCGACGAGTTGCCTCAGAGCCGGCGGATTGGGCTGCGAGTAATAGGCAAAGTCCAAGAATCAGAAGAGGAGTCCGGGATTTCGAGATTGAGTTCAGTTGTGTCACCATTTGAATGTCACCTTTCATGAACATTGCACCGATGCACCAGTATCATAGCAAAATCCATTCATATCGGAAAGAGATACCCTTCAGGGTAGCAAATTCCCGAGAGCAAAACCATAACCTGCTGCTGTAAAGCCACTTACCCGCGCAAGAACCCGAACTTACAATCAGGAACACTATAACTTGCCATTCTCCGCCCAATCTGGTATATGCACCATGGAAGATAATCCGCAATTTGTTCCAACTTGGAGACTGCAAATGGTACTCAAGCGAAGGTTAGACCATCCATCTGTTGTTCTGATTGTATCTGCTGTCAGTCTGCTTCTTGCCCCCGCCTGTAATTCGCAGGCGGCACAGAGCTCGGCGGTTTTCTTGGTTACAGACGCGAAAATGGGTCCCGCTGCCCGCCATGGAGCGGGCAAGGTGCAACTGGCACTGCAGGCCAGGGGGCTCGAAGTAGAACGAACAACGTCTGTAGAAAGCTCGCGCGGTTCGATTCTGATTGTCAGTGGGATCAGCGAAGGAGCTGGACCGGCGGCCGCGCTGCTCAAAGCCCGCAACATCGCCAAACCAAAGGAGCCCGAGTCCCTATTGATACGGCACATGAGGGTCAAAGGCAAAAATACACTGCTTGTCACCGGGGCGGATGATCGCGGCCTGATGTACGGCCTGCTGGATGTAGCCGACCGGATCGGATGGGCCGAGGATTCGAAGAATCCCTTGAGTGAGGTACGCGACGCCGAGGAAAGTCCCTCAGTCTCCGAGCGTGCCCTCTCGATCTACACAATGCACCAGGGGAACTTCGAGAGCTATTTCTACGATGAAGCCTACTGGGCAAAGTACCTCGACATGCTGGCGGCCAATCGCTTCAACACGTTCGCCTTGCTCTTCGGCTACGAGAACTGGGGATACTTCTCACCGCCCTATCCGTATTTCTTCGACCTCGATGAATTCCCCGATGTCAAGGTCGTGGGAATAACCGAAGACAAGCAGCGCCGGAATCTGGAGGCGCTCAACAGGATCATCGATATGACACACGAGCGCGGTCTGAATTTCACCTTGGGAATATGGGACCACATCTATCGCGGCGGCGTGCAGGGCCCGAAGGATCGCGCGGCAAGACCCACCGAGGGTATTGTGTGGGGTCTGACCGCGGACAATCTGACCGCCTACACACGCCCGGCCCTGACGAAGTTTCTCAAGCTCGTGCCGGACCTGGACGCGATTCAGTTTCGCATGCACGGCGAGTCGGGGCTAAAGAGAACCGAGATGGGCGGCTTCTGGGAGAATATCTACGGCGTGATGAACGAACACGCTCCGAACGTTCGTTTCGACGCCCGCGCGAAGAACTTCCCCGATTCGCTGATCGACAAGGCCGTGGAGATGGGTGTAAACATGAGGATCTGCACCAAGTACTGGATGGAACAGATGGGGCTGCCGTTTCATCCGACGCATATCCATCCGGGCAACCAGCACGACAGGCGACACGGCTACGCGGATCTGCTGCGTTACCCGCAGAGATACAAGATGCACTGGCGCCTGTGGACCGGGGGGACCACGCGGGTGTTGCTCTGGGGCGATCCCGAGTATGTCAGGCGTTTTGCCGAGAGCACGCATCTTTATGATGGTGAGGGCTTCGAGGTGACCGAGCCAATGGCGACGAAGATGCAGGACCATCCTCACGAGATGAAGCCCTTCGAATTGCTAAAGCCCGAGGCCCGTTATTACGATTGGGAATTCGAGCGTTACTGGCATTTCTTCCAGGTATTCGGCCGGGTAGGATACAACCCGAAGACGCCCGCCGAAGTCTGGCGGCGCCAGTTTCAAAAACGATTCGGAAAAGACGCCGGCGTGTGTATCGAGCAGGCCCTCCACCTTGCGAGTAAGATTCTGCCGCGTATCGTGGCGTATACATATCCCTACAACATGTTCCCCACGACCAGGGGATGGGTAGGTAAGCAGCGAATGAAAGATCTGGACGAATACGCCAGGGCCCTGCCGAGTGACACGCAGCAGTTTTTGAGCATCGATAACGCGGCCAAGTTCCGACTGGATGGCACCGATTCGGCCCAGTTTTCACCCGAAGAGTCAAGTCGATGGTTCGCGCGAGTCTCGAAGGATGTCCTGGGCCTTGTCGAGCAGGCCGAGGAAAGAATCGGCGAGCATAGAAACAAGGAGTTCGACTCCACGATTGTGGATCTAAGGATACTGGCCTATCTTGCCCTCTATCATTCTCATAGGGCCAGGGCCGGTCTGAGCTATGCACTGTTCAAGCACAGCGGTGACATCAACGCCCTCGACGACGCCATCAGGCACGAGGCCGATGCAATCGGCGCCTGGAGCAGGCTGGTCGAATCTGCCGGCAGTATCTACCATGAGAATCTGATGATGGGCAGAGCAAGCGCCAACCTGACGGGCCACTGGCGCGACGAATTGCCCAAACTCAATGCGGGACTGGATAAGCTCCGCGAACAGAGGAAGAATTTCAAGCCGGGCGTAACCGACGGCAAGATCACGATTGCACATGTGCCAATTCACAAAGCCAGACCCGCCAAGAGATTGGCCATCTGCGCAACTGTGAGTGCCGCCGATCCCGTTACCAGTGTAAAGCTCGGCTACCGCAGCGGCCCGGGCGATTACGTCTGGATAGACATGAAGCGATCCGAGCCCTCCGTCTACCGCGCGACTATCAAGGCCGGAGATGTTACGGCGGAGTTGCACTACGTGATTGAAGCAAGCGGCGGCGGATTGCGAGCAGAAACCAACCCGATCGCCGTGGCCGTGACTGTCGATAACAAAGCGCCTGGGGTCAAACACGAGCACATCGCTCGCGCCCCGGCGGGCGAGCCATTAGCTGTTGGGGCCCGGGTGAGCGATGCCGCCGGTGTCAAATGGGTGCGCCTGCGCTATCGCAGCGTGACTCAGTTCCAGGACTACAAGACGCTCGAGATGACCGAGACGGATATCGACGGCGAGTACAAAGCAGTCGTTCCGGGCTCGGACGTCGATGCTAAGTACGATTTTATGTACCTGATCGAGGTTATGGACAACAACGGCAACGGAGCGATATATCCGGATATGGAAAAAGAAACGCCGTACATCGTGGTCGAATTGGACCGGTAGATGAGGCAAAATAAGGAAAGGCAGCGCAAATGGACCGAAGAAAGTTTCTAGCAGCGGCAGGCGGCGCGGCGGCTCTGAGCAGCCTATTGGAAAGCCCTCGAATTCTCGACGCAGCGCCTCAGGCAGCGACAGAACTGGGCAAAGTCAAGATCCGCGACGTTAAGACCGCAACCATCAAGATAAAGTACGATGCGCACCTGGTAAAGGTCACCACCGATTCCGGCCTCTATGGAATTGGTGAAGCCTACAACCGCGCCGGCGTGGTCGATCACATAAACAGCATCAAGGGACAGATCATCGGTCAGGACCCCCTGCAGGTGGATTACCTGTGGCATAAGATGATGGATGCCGGCGTCGGGCAGGGATCAAAGTCGGGCTCACTTACCGGCGCGATCTCGGGCATTGAGACGGCACTGTGGGATCTGGCAGGAAAGATTCTCAACGTGCCTGTCTACGCGCTTCTTGGCGGCAAGTTCCGCGACAAGATTCTGATCTATCACGACACAGGCTCACCCAACACGACCGATCCGTCGCCGTGGGTAAAAGAGGCACGAAGTTCGCTGGCCTACGGCTTCAAGGCGACAAAATTCGATCTCAATCGCTTTCAAGGGGAAAGATGGAACCGCACTGCGTCGGCACAAGACATGAAGGCATGGGTCAAAATACTTGAGGCAGTTCGCAAGGAACTGGGGCCCGATTTTCCTCTCGGCGTTGATTTCCACTGGGCACTGAATACGCGAGAGGCTATGACTTTTGCACAGATGGTCGAGCATCTGAATCTGTGGTTCCTGGAGGACCCGATGCCGCCGGGCAATCCCGAAGCCTTCGCCAGATTGACGGCCATGAGCAAGGTTCCCATCGCAACAGGTGAGAATCTCTTCACTCGACAGACCTTCCGGCCCTACATCGAAAAGCAGGCCTGTGACATCATACAGCCCGACACTCAAAAGTGCGGCGGGCTGCTCGAGACCAAAAGGATCGCCGACTGGGCCGACATGTACTTTATCAACATGCTCTGTCACAACATGTGCTCGCCGGTCGGCACCATCGCATCGGGACACGCCTGTGCTGCCATTCGTTCCTTTGTCGCGCTCGAATCCGACAGCGTGGAACTGAAGCATTGGCCAGACATCATCAAACGTGACGAGCCCATTTACAAAGACGGCTACCTCGAACTGCCCAACAGACCGGGCCTCGGCATAGAACTAAACGAGCAAGTCTGCCGCAAACACCTGTCGGCCGGCTCAGGATTCTTTGAGTGAGCAATTCCAAAATGAAAGATCACGGACTCAAGATTATCCCAAGCTGTGGCATACTCTTGTTGTTGGCCACATCCTGGGCGTGCGGTAACCAAAGAACCACAACAGTTCTTACCGAGAATTGGCATATTAAGCAGCTCGATACGGACAAAGCCGACATTGCCGCTTTGACTCGCTCTGCCGCTTCGCCTGATTCGACCTGGTTGTCCGCGCTGATGCCAGCCCAGGTGCACGAGACCCTGTTCATGCACGGGAGAATCTCCGATCCGCACGTTGGCAAGAACGCCGCGGACTCGGCGTGGGTGGGCGAGAAAGACTGGGCCTATGCATGTGTGTTCAAAAGTCCGCGCCACAGTAAAGGGCCGATGTTCTTGCGTTTCGAAGGGCTCGACACGCTGGCGACCGCATATCTGAATGGAAAAAAGATCGGTGAATTCAACAATATGTTCAGGCGGTACAGCGTCGATGTGAAAGAACAGTTGTCACCAGGCAATAGCGATAACGTGTTGCTGATCATCTTCTCGTCTCCACTGCGATTTGTCAGCAACGTGGAGAGGCCCGATCGCCACAAGAATCTGCCCAAACACAAGTGGTTGCGCAAATCGCATGGTGACTTCAGCTCGTACCTTGGCGCCAGGCCTCATGCTCTGAAGGTAGGAATATTTCGCGATGTTCTGCTCGATATTCCGGGGCGATCCTGGATAGAGGATGTCTGGGTCAGGCCCAAGCTTGACGCCAACTTCAAGCAGGCCAAGGTTACGGTCAAAGTCGAAACAGGCGGTGCCGACGGCGGATTCGACTGGATATTGAAGGACCCGTCGGACAACCGGATCAAAAGCGGCGACGGCAGACTATCGGGGAACTCATGCAGTTTTCAATTCGTTATTGACGATCCGAAACTGTGGTGGCCCCGCACACATGGGGGGCAACCTCTCTATCAGCTCGATATCATTCTAACAAACGGCAACGAACAAGTGGACCGGCGCAGTGTACGCTTTGGCATAAGGGATGTTCGCCCGGTACTGAAGGACCCGCAGACGGGGGAGAGGCGCTTCCGCTTCGATGTGAACGGCCAGCCGATCTTCATGCGCGGCGCGTGCTGGGCACCGCTGGAAGGAATGACGCACTGCTGGGACAGTGAGCGAGCGGCGCGGCTGCTCGATCTGCTGGAGCACGGACAGATGAACGTACTGAGGGTATGGGCCGAGGGACACATACCGCCGCAGGAGTTTTATGACCAGTGCGATGAGAGGGGGATCTTAGTATGGCAGGACTTCATGTTTGGCTACAACATGCACCCGAGCGGCGAACCTGAGTTCGACGAGAACTGCCGTTTGGAAATCGAGGGTATGATTCGCATGCTGCGGAATCACCCGTGCATTCTGCTCTGGGTCGGAGGTAATGAAAACCACATGGGCTGGAACTTCGGCCAGGGAACGAATCCGCCGATTGGTCTGGAGTTGTTTCACAAGATTATGCCGGCGGCGTGTGCAACTCTCGACCCTGACCGGCTGTTCCACGCCAGCTCACCGTACGGAGGGCCGGTGGCAAACTGGCCGCTCGAAGGCGACTGGCACGACTACTCGACTCTCAAGTTCGTCCCGGAGGCTTCGGTGCCGTTGTATGCTTCCGAAGTCGGGCGGGCAAGCGCGCCGTCGCTGTCGAGCATGAAGCTCTTTCTCAGCGACGAAGAACTATGGCCAGAAGGATTCGACCCGGCGATACGCACGCCGGGCCGGGCGGCATGGCCGGCGATGTGGCAGTACAGGTCGGTGGGAGGATCGTGGGACAAGGTCGGAAGGGTCGGGGACTATTGCGACCCTGCAAGTGCCGCAGAGCTTATCCGCGTGCTCGGTATGGCACACGGCGAATATCTCCGCGACCGTATCGAGCGAGAGCGGCGCGGTGTACCCGACGGCGAGCCGGACGGAAACCGCCGCTGCTGGGGCAATATGATATGGCGTCTAAATGACTCATGGCCGATCATATACTGGAGTGCTATCGACTATTATCTCGAACCGAAGATAGCCTATTATTTTGTCCGTAGGGCCTATGATCCGGTTCTAGTTTCGTTCGAGCAAACTCAGGATTGGATTGCAGTATGGGTTGTCAACGATTCGCCCGAGACGGTTTCGGGTAAGCTACAGGTAAGGCGGCTGCAGTTCAACGGGGATTCGCGCGGGCAGTTGGAAACACACGTTACGGTCGCGCCCGGTCAGGCGAAACGATGTCTTCTAACCACGGACCTGGGGCCGGTTTATTTGCGCAGAGAATTCCTTCACGCGAAACTGGGCGAGAGGAACGCCAGTTATCTGCTGATAGGAGAGAGGTATCTGCATCTTCCCAATGCGAAACTCACGGCTCGGGCAGTTGGAGACAAGATCGAAATATCCACGGACGTTTTTGCCCGGACGGTCTCGCTCGAAATGAACGGGATCACCGGAGCGGCATTCGAAGACAATTTCTTCGACATGGTGCCCGGGCAGAAGCGGACGATTTCAGTAATACATCCAGCGGACGGCGCCCGGGTCGTAACCGTCGCCGCCCTGAACGCCAAGCCTATACGCTTAAGCATAGAGTTAGAGTGATACGGAGACGATTACAATGTCGAAAGGCAACACATTCAATCGCAGAAGGTTCCTCGGGGCCGCCGGCGCAGGGGCCGTCGGGGCTATGGCTCATTCGGCCTCGGCTCAGGGCACTCTTACAATTCGCAAACAGGCACAGATACCCTACAAGCCGGATGTGTTGGTTGTAGGCGGCGGCCCGGCGGGAATCGGCGCCGCGCTGGGGGCGGCGTCAAGCGGGGCCAATACTCTGCTGATCGAGCACCACGCGTTTTTCGGAGGAGTGGCGTCGTGGTGTCTGGGGATGCCGATAAACCAGATGCGGCCGGGCAACAAACCTCGCTCGAAACTGCACGAGCTGATCCTTGCCAAGCTGCGGGCTTACGGTGATCAGGCAGTCCGAGTCGGCGAGCATCAGTTGTGGTGCAACGTCGATTATCTGAAGGTCGCCTTACTTGATGCTCTGGACGATACCGGCTGCAACTACCTGATCCACACGCGGGCCATCGATGCCGTTGTAGAGGGCGATCGAATTGCAGGCGTCGTGGTGGCGACAAAACGAGGTCCGGCCGTAATTCGCGCAAAGGCGATCGTAGACTGCACAGGCGATGCAGATGTGGCGTATTACGCCGGCGCCGAGACGATGAAAGAAGTCGGCTCGCTGTCACCGATGACGCTTTGTCTGAATCTGACCAATGTCACCAGCCAGCAGGTGCGCAAGGCAAACATACGGGACATCGCGCGCAAGGCGAAGAAGAAATACGCGCTGATTCCGAACGGATGGGGGCTCGGCAAGGTCTCGAACAGCAGCAGCTTCTACATCAATCATGCCGGCACCAGAGACCTGGGTCAGTTCGACGCCACCGACCCTCTCCAGCGCACTGAGGCCGAGTGCCAGAGCCGCAGGCAGGTCTTGCAGATGACCCTGGCGATGCGCGAGTTCGGCGGAGAAGAGCTCAAAGACATCGAGCTGATCGGCACCGGAACTCAGATGGGGGTTCGCGAAACGAGGCGGGTCAAGGGGCCCTATGTCCTGACCGAGGAGGATGCTCTGGCCGGACGCAAGTTCGACGACGTCATCGCCTGGCGCAGCGGATTTCTGGACATAGGTTTTGTGCGGCTTTCCAAAATGAAGATTCACGATGTTCCTTACCGGGCAATCCTGCCCGCCAGGCTCGAGGGCTTGCTCATGGCCGGGCGATGTATCTCGGCAACCCACGTCGCCGCCTCGGCCGGAAAGAGCATGGGCAACTGCGTGGCGACGGGTCACGCGGCAGGACTTGCGGCGGCGATGGCGGCAAAGAAGCGGTGTCAACCGCGCGAATTGAAAGTCGGCCAACTTCAGGACACCCTCAGGGCCGATGGCGTCGATCTTGCCCGTGGAGGTGACAGCCAGGACGAACTCGTGAACAAGGGGTAAGTTGCTCCTGCCTCATCAAGAAAAAGCTGTCGGGCGGATGTCACTCTGTGCCGACTCAACAGACGCGCGGGATGAATCGATATCTGGTCTTCTTCATGTACCGCCTGTAATCGGAGAACTTCTTCAGGAAGCTTTCCTCCACCAGAGCCCTGCAAATGTACACTGTCATCCACACCAGGTAGCAGAGCAGGCCGGTAAAGGTGTACGCCCGGCGGTAGCGGAAAAAGGCCAGGAAGAAGTAGCCAAGTTTGAAACTCGTAGCCGGGTGGCGAACGATCGCGTAGGGACCCTTGGTCTGTATCTTCTTGTAGCACAAGTTAGATGTTGAGAAATTCAGGGCGCTGCCGCTAAGAACGTACAACACGAGGAAGATAAGCAGGACAATCTCGAGTCCGAAGTTGAAGGAACTGTTGCTGATCAACGGCTCAGAATTTGTCACGAAAGATAGAAAGGGCACGAACTGAATGGCATAGCCCATAAAAGGTGCATAGCAGATAAGAACTACGAACCAGTGCAGTGGGTTCAGATCGATTTGGCGAAAGCGGCTCCTGGTAAACCAGGATTCCCAGAAGTAGCCGATAGCGCCATTGTTGGCATCTACGGCCCAGGCCAGTGCTGTGGCGATTGCAAGACTGGATGCAAGATTCGACTGGAAATTTGGCCCCCGCAGGAAGCCGGTGACGCCTTTTATGTTCAGGAATACCTGCTCGAACATGATAGGGACATAGTGAATTCTGATGATCGCCATAAGATAGATGCGCTTGTAGGACTTTTTGCCCAGTCGCCGACCTACAAGCTTGAACTCTCTGTTCTTGAGGCATTTGAGCAATGAGATAATCCTCAGGTATGGATCTCCCATGACATTATCCTGACAGTAGCGAAACTTTTCGGCCAGAAAGAAATAGGGCAGTCCCAGTATCAGAAAGAGTATGAGAAAGTCGCCGAAGAATCTGCGAGTGTTCGGCGTGAATTCTTCGTAGAGCGGGTGGGCAGCGTAAAACCTGGTCACACCATATATAATCAGTCCCCACAGGACGTACTTCCCGATGGCTTTCGGAATGACTTGTCTAACGGTCCTTTTCTGATATTGCTGCTTGTCGGTTAGAATCGAATGCAAAGTGTAAAAGCCGATCAACAGCAACGCCGGTGCGTAGAAGTATTCATGCACGTCCAGGTCGCCGGAAGTAAACAGAGCCAATGAAACCGCAAAAGACAGAAATATTCCCAACCAGCAAAGATGCGGGTGAATCATCTCAGGCCTGGAAGAGAATTGCCGACCGCGACCGGCCACACAAGTCCCTGCACTGACATTCTTGCGATGCCGTGATAACAAAGTCTTCCTTGGCTTTTGCATGTTTATTTAAACGGACAGTTCCCCGCGATACTTAAGCGAATTTTGGCAGAATCCGATAACGAAGCTTAATTTCATATTCTTGGGACAGGTTTATGGCCCCGGTCATGATTATGACAGGCACCAACCTTGACATTGCTTGCCCACCTTTCGAAGCAGTCCGTCTAAGACGATTGACGCGGCCTGCAAACACCAGCGCAGATGCCCCACTGCCAAATTGCCCTCACAGTGTAGCATATCCGGCCTAAACTGCAGGCGACCTCAAGAGCCCGTCCTTGGGGCAACCTCGGACGCTCTGTCATCAGAAGGAAGGTCTGCATTACAATAGTTGTGACCAAACGACGTCTTTGTGTGCTGAGCTAATCAGTGCAAATCATGGACTCAGATGCCCAGCACAGGTAACACCACGAGATACATATGCAGCATGACCAGTGCGATGCCTAAGATGTTCAGCCAGATTCCGGCCTTGCACATTTGAGAAATGGTGATTTCACCTGATGCAAAGACAAGGGCATTTGGCGGCGTCGCGACGGGCATCATGAACGCGAAACTCGCGGCAATCGTGGCTGGAATGATCATGAGCAGCGGATCAATGCCGCAGCCCTCGGCCACCGCTGCGAACATCGGCAACAGGATCGCAATCGAGGCGGTGTTGCTGGTCAACTCGCTGGCCAGCGCCGGCACCGAGGAGGCCAGCAATATCATCACCCAGTTAGGAAGATCGCCCAGGCCGCTGACGCTGCGGCCGATGAACTCCGTGACACCGCTGCTCCTGAGCGCTGCGGCAAGGCTCAGACCGCCTCCAAAGAGAATAAGAATGCCCCATGGAATCTTGGAGGCCTGTTGCCAGCTCAGAGCAGACACACCGCGCTTGAGATCGACGGGCAGACAGATCAAGGCGACAGCCGCCGCGATGGCAATGCCCGGATCGCTCAGGCCCGCCAATGGCCGCAAACCTCCGGGCAATGTCAGCCGCCCCAGCAGAGGACGGGTCATCCAGGCAGCGGCAGTCACTGCAAAGACAATCAACACTGTCAGCTCGCCGCGCGATAGAGGACCCTGGTCTTCGAGTCCTTTGCGAATCAATCCACGGCCGCCACCAACCGAACGGATGCGAACCGGAAAGATGACGCTCGTCAGCAACAGCCAGACGGTCGGCACGAACACTAAGACGAGGGGCAATGCTATGACCGCCCACTGGGCAAAGGATATGTCGATTTGATAATTGTCCTTTAGAAACGCGGCCATCAATGCGTTTGGCGGGGTCCCGATGAGTGTCCCAATGCCGCCGATGGAGGCGGAGTAGGCTATTCCAAGCATCAAGCAGATGGCAAAATTGAATGGCTGGCCGGCTGATGGCAAGTCGGCCGACTCAATCCTGGACAACTCGCCCCTGACCAGTTCAACGACACTGACGGCGATCGGCAACATCATAACGACGGTGGCCGTATTGGAGACCCACATGCTGATCAGCGCAGACGAAACCATCAAGCCTCCGATAAGCCGTCTCGGGCCAGTCCCGATCAGCAAGACTGCGTGCAGTGCGAGGCGCCTGTGCAATCCCCACTGCTGCATGGCCACCGATATCATAAAGCCGCCCATGAACAAGAAGACCATCTCATGTGCATAAGGGGCAGCAGCTGCCTTGATACTGATACTGCCGCCTGTGCACAGCGGAAACAGGATCAAAGGCATCAGCGCGGTGACAGCCATCGGAAGAGCTGCAGTGACCCACAATGTCGCCATCAAAACAGCTATCGCGACGACGGCCCGACCTGTATACGAGAGCCCCGCAACCACCTCACCTGTCGAGTCCAACGATTCGGCAGGAATAATCAGAAAGGCCCCTGCGGCAAGAACGAAAGCCAGCAGAATATAGACCCAGCGCCCAGGCTCAGACTTGCACCGGGCAATTGCGTTGTCGGAGAGTTCTTCAGCCATCTATCATGCCTTGCCGGTAGGTGTTGAAAATCCCGAAGCAGTGATCCGGTCGTGAAGGCGGATTTGGGATACAAGAATCCACGTGAAGGCGGTTACCGACAACCAGAACGGTACGAGAAATCCCAGCGCTCGGATACGCAGCTCAGATGTCACGCCGGCCATGTCGGTCACAGATTCGACCTCGGGCGCCGATCTGAACATGGCGTACAGAGTCAGCACCAAGAACGTGACGGCCGTCACCCTGACGAGCCATTTCCAAATGAGGCCGCGTCCTTTACGGTCGAGCACCGGCATCAATGCAAAGACGGCGATAGCGGCGCCGAGGAGAATCAGCGACAAAAGTTCGGCCGTGACACCGACGCCAGTTAGAAACGTCAGATTGCCGCCGAGTCTTATTGCCTCGAAGGTCGCGAGAAAATACCATTCGGGCCTGATCCCTTCCGGCGCGGGCGCCATGGGATCTCCCTCGGGCCGCAACTCTGCAGGCAGCAGGATCGCTGCCGTCAGCAAAATCGCAAAGACCCAGAGGCACACCAGGGCCTGCCGCAGAATAAAATCAGGATAGAGAGGCACACGCTTACCCTGCGGTCCCGTCGGACGGCGCATACCGTGTCTCCTCACAAAGAGGATATGAAGGCCGAGAACCAGCACCACGGTCATCGGCAAACTGCTGATATGGAATCCGAAGAAGCGCGGCAGCGTCTGGGCTCCGATGGACGAACCTCCTCGGAAAAACACTGTTATGAGCGGGCCAACCAGCGGGATCTCGTTGGGAAGTCCTGTACCCACTGCTGTCGCCACAACCGAGAGTGTGTCCCAGGGCAGCAGATAGCCTGTGAATCCCATGAACAAGACACAGAAAAGCAATATGACACCGGTGTAATAGGTGCCTGAACGCTTCCTGCGGAAGGTCTTGGCCAGCAGGACATCGAGGGCGTGCAGCATCACCGTAAGAATGAGCAGGTGCGAGCAGCGACGATGCAACGATCGGATTATCCAACCGGCCGGTATGTCCACCATGATGATGCGAACTGAATTGTGCGCATCACGAGTGTTCGGCTGATAGTACAGCAGCAGCAGAAAGCCGGTCACCACCTGCAACGCCAGAAGGCACATCGCAGTCGAGCCCAAATAATGGGTCCACTGCGGTCGCCGTCCAAGAAGCCGAAACAATCCTGTCGCTCTGGCGGGCGCTTTGACGGCAGATTTTTCCACATCATCCATCAGGCACCTTCGTCCATTTTCTGCTGCACCGCCTCGTTACGCCATACGGTCAGTTGCGTTATGCCCGTTTCCATGTTCCCCTCGAATGTGGCAAACAATCTGGCCAGGGGCCGCGGCGGCGGCCCTTTGACGTTCTTGCCGAATTCATCGTAGCGACCCTCGTGACACGCACAGAAGAAATCATTCGTCTCGGATCGCCACGCCACATTGCAGTCGGCATGTGTGCACACCCCTTTGAAAACTCTCAATTCTCCGTCTCGTGCTCGCAGGGCAAGGCCCGGGACGCCGCCCCATTGAAACCGCAGACATCTCCCTGGTTCAAGTGCATTGAGTTGCGTGAGCATATCATCCGTAAACTCGATCTTGTCAGGCTCACGTGAGGTTCCCGGGAAAAGATAGCGCCAGAGAGGCAGGAGAACGTGGGCGAAGAAAGCTGCGCCCACAATGGCGGTCATTCGGCCCAGAAACGACCGGCGTTCAACCAGACTGTATGGAATGTGCCGCTTGGTCACCGTTTCTTTCTCCTCAAGAAGTCTCTGAGTGCTCGGGTGCGCAGCTGTGCGATGCCGTCAGCGGGCCTGACATTTCTCGGACAGACGTCAATGCAACGAAACACCGCTCGGCATCCCCAGATGCCGCTGTCGTGCGAGGCTTCCTTCAACGAATCGCCACCGCGCCGGTCACGGCTGTCGTTTTCAAACCGTGCCAGCGCAGCCAGAGCAGCGGGCCCCATATACTCAGGATTGCGCCGTTGGAGCGGACATGCGCTGTAACAGCATGCACAGAGCATGCAGTTGATAAACTGCTCGATACGATCCCGCTGAGCCGGAGTCTGAAGGGTCTCCTTCTCG
>Ga0209536_100009098_pt1 | contig 14789 bp, 10 predicted proteins | sample DeeMarSeWOR28_12_FD_187461 | JGI IMG/M metagenome (GOLD analysis project Ga0209536, IMG submission 187461) | Marine sediment microbial communities from White Oak River estuary, North Carolina - WOR-2-8_12 (SPAdes) (version 2) | ecosystem: Environmental > Aquatic > Marine > Intertidal zone >...
TCAGCGTGCCGATTATTTTAAAGGCAAAATTTTGACCGCTGATGCCAATTACCACAATCAAGGCAATTTAAAAAAGTGCCACGATGAACAGATCGATGCGTATATACCGGCTTTAAAATTTCGCAACCGCGACAGCCGCTTTGCTACCCGTCCGAGGAATAAACCCAAGAAGGGCAAAAAATTTGTATTAGAAGATTTTAAGCACCACAAAGCTGCCGATCACTATATTTGCCCCAATGGCAGGGGATCTTAAAAGAAACTATGAAGCAACTATTGACAAGGCATGGGAAGCAACGCTTAAAGCGGTTGAAGAGTTGAAGCTGACAGTTGAATCCAAACAAAATGACGCATTCAGTGGCGTCATCAAGGGTAAAATGGCTGATGGGAAGAGCTTCGCGATTAATCTTAAAAAGTTAACAGAAACATCGACCGAGATTGGTGTTCGAATCGACGCTTTCGGCGATAGACAAAAATCTGAGACAATCCACGACAAAATTCTTTCAAAACTATAGACAATATATAGCAGCCCATAACAAATGCGTTTGATTACACATTCCTGTTATCAACACGGATTTCTTAGCATTGCTGAAACAGGAGGCTAGTCCAACGGACAGCCCAAAATGGATGTCAGTAAAACACTCTGATATTTGTATGGTATCTGGAACAGTCGTCCTTTGGTTGTTATCGGAAGTTTTTTGAAATATCTCAAAATCATCCCAATTGTGACCGCATCTGACACAGGTATTTGGTAACATCTCCCCCGGAACAGGAGGAAATAGCATGAATACCGATCAGATGGATCGGCCGGCCATGACCGCCGACCAGCTTGCGGATGTAAAACAGAAGATCGTTCAGACCTATCTTTATCTTGTCAGCCGCACCGGGTATGATCCCAGGGTGATAGAGATTATGAAATTATCGGCGTTGGCGGATGTGCAGCGGCGATTTGAGGCCAAGGAGCCCTGGTAAAACCGGCCATCTATCCCACAGGTGTATCCAATCCGGGCTAAAATTATTGTCACTGTTCTGTCATTCCGGACTTGATCCGGATCCAGTTTTTTTGGGGTGGGATACTTTCCTGGATGCCGGATCAGGACCGGCATGACGATCAGAAAGGGAGCCTTTGCTGAAATACCGACTTCGTCTCATGCACGGGGATCACCAATAATTGCCGTATTGAAACGAATCGCAAAGGCGCCTTCATTCCTTCCGGGATAGCGCCCTAGCTTAACCCGCCAAGCGCCTGATCCAGATCGGCAATCAGGTCATCCGCATCCTCGATACCCACTGAGTAGCGCACCAGGTTTTCCGGAATGCCCATGGCGGCCCGTTCTTCGGCGGTGCACTCCACGTGGCTGGTGGTGGCCGGTGGGCCGGCGATGGTTTCCACCGCCCCCAGGTTGGCGGCGCGATGGGCGTACCTTAACCGGGGCAAGACCTGGCAAACCGTTTCGAAGCCGCCCTTGATCGAAAAACTCAAAATGCCGCCAAAAGCCTTCATCTGGCGTTTGGCAACATCATGCTGGGGATGGGATTCAAGCCCGGGATAGAAGACCTGCTCGATTTGGGGGCGGCTCTCCAGGTGGCGGGCTATCCTCAATGCGTTTTCGCTTTGGCGGTGAACCCTTATATCCAGGGTTTTCATACCGCGCAGCAGGAGGTAGGCGGCCATGGGATCGAGAGCGGCACCGTTGATTTCCCGGAAATGATAAATTGCGGTTATCAATTCCGGCGGACCGCAAACAACGCCGCCCAGGGCGTCGGCGTGACCCCCCAGAAATTTGGTGGCACTGTGCAAAACCAGATCGGCGCCCAGTGCGAGGGGATTTTGCAGAATCGGTGTGGCAAAGGTATTGTCCACCACCACCAGCGCGCCGTGCTCATGGGCTTTTTGGGCAAGACCGGCAATGTCGACAACTTTCAGGGTCGGATTGGTGGGGCTTTCAAGATACAGCATGCGGCAACCTGCGGCCACCGCCGTTTCAATGGCCTGGTGATCCGTTGTATCGCACAGGGCGACATCGATCTGAAACCGGGGCATAAATTCAGTGAACAGCTTGTTCGTGCCGCCATAGCTGTCCTTGATCGATACAATCCGGTCCCCCGGGGATAGAAATGTAAAGAAGGTGTTGCTGATGGCAGCCATGCCACTGGCAAAACCCGTGGCGGCTTCTGATCCTTCCAATCGGGCCACCTTGTCCTCAAAGGCCTGGACGGTGGGGTTGGTGTTGCGGCTATATATGTGCCCGGAGGCCTTCCCCTGGCCGGTTTTCAACCATTCATCCATGTCGTTGTAGCCAAAAGAGACGCTGTGTACCACCGGCACCTGGGTGGATCGTTCCCAGAAAGGGCCATCCTCTCCCGCCCACACCGTTAAAGTAGCGGATTTGGGTTCTTTGGGTTTTTTCATTTCAGAACCTTTAAAACTAAAGTTATTCGTTATTCGTTATTTGTTATTGGTTAATAGAAGAGCAACAGATATGATCGGTAAATCAACAGGTTCTTGCAGGACTATAACTCAAAATTTCTATAAAACCTAGAAATGGATTTGAGTTCGGTTCGAAGGATACGAATAACCAATAACAAATAACGGCAGATTGATTCTAGACTCAATCTGTCACTAGTAGAAAGGAAATTTATCCCAGAAATCCTTGTCGGGGTCTTGCCACTTGGCGCCGAAGGTGCGTTCGCAATAGCCGGCCAGCCGGTTCATCCAGTTGTCCCATGTGCTTTTGCCCTTTTGCTGGGCTTCCAGTATTTCTTCCAGAAACGAGGCAATGTTGACCATTTCCTCTTTCGGCAAGAAATAGGCGGCACCCTGCCTGTATGACTTCACGATATTTTCCGGGGTCAATGCATGGGCGGTGAGCATGACGGCCGTCATGTTTTTTCCCGTCGCCAGAGCCAGGAGGTCATATCCGGAAACCCCCATGATATCCAGAATGACCAGGTCGAACGGATCCCGTTCGATGAGGTCCCTGGCGGCTTCATAACTGGAAGCTTTGACAACCTCGCACATTGACAGCAGTTCTTCGAGCGATTCCAGCACATCCGGCTCATCGTCGACCACCAGAACTTTTTTCCCATCCAGCAGATTGTTCGTTTCCATAATCAGGTTCCTGTCCCAATTAAATTTTGCAGCCACCGCACTACTTTTAATCAATGCAGTCGCTTATCTATTCAAGATGCGGTCAGCGGTCCTGTCTGACCGTCTTTTAAATTGACCAGGCCCTCCTCGCATATTCGCAGGTAGGGGATAGCAGCTCCGGTGAGGGTGATCAAGGTCAGCAACGGATCCGGGTGGGGTACCCCTAAAGCTGCAGCGGTTTTTCTGATCCGTTTCAATTTTTCTACGATTTCTTCGATCGGAAGGTCAGACATGATGCCGAATACAGGCAGGGGCAATTCGGCCAGGATTTGACCATTTTCACATATGACCGCACCGCCTTGAAGTGCCCGGATGCGATTTACTGCACAGGCCATGTCCTCATCAGTAGCCCCGACAACGACGATGTCGGATGAATCCCAGGCCGCGCTGCAGGCCATGGCACCCGATTGCAGGCCGAATCCTTTGATCAGGCCGCTGAAAATTTTGCCGGGCTTGTGGGTGCGATCGATAGCGGCTACCTTGAGGATGTCCTGAGCCCTATCCGGTTTGAGCTCTCCCTCCGATAAGGGCAGCTGCATTTTGGTTTCAGCTGTGACCAGATCGGTCACCAGATCGATAATCCGGACAGTTGCAGTATTCGCATCGTTATCAACCTGCAGTTTAAAATCAGCCGGGGTCAGGTCAGCGGTCAGCCGGACGCTGTTCAGGCTGGAGTTGGCAAATTGGTGTTCCCGGGGTGATGCCAGGAGGCTGCCCTTCTGCGCGATCACCTTGCCGTTGCTGACGACCAGCTGGGCTTTGACGGTGTGGATATCCGGTATGATGACCAGGTCGGCAAACCTCCCGGGAGCGATGCCGCCGATGAACCCGTCCAGTGAAAAATGCTCGGCCACATTCAAGGTAGCCATTTGAATGGCCGCCACCGGATCAAAGCCGCAGTTTATGGCTTTTTGCAGCACAAATTCCATAAATCCTTTTTCGATGAGATCCTCTGGCGTGATACCGTCGGTGGACAAGGTCAAGCGACGCAGATCGATACCGCTGTCCTTTATTTTGGCGATTTCTTCCAGATCGCGACGGATGCTGCCTTCCCTGATCATGATGTGCAGGCCCAGTCGCAGGCGTTCCAGAACCTGATCGGCGTTGATGGGCTCATGGCAGGATGATATGCCAAGGTCCACATAGGCGGCCAGCTTTTTATCACTGGCGCCGGCCGAATGGCCTTCAAGGGTTTTGCCTGCCATCAGGGTCTGCTCGTACAGCGGCAATGTTCTGTCGGGCTCCTGCAGGACCGCCTGCCAGTAAGATTCCCCCAATCCGAGCACCTCATCCCGGGCCAGGAGTCTTTGGAGAACCTCAGGGGCTATGCCCCGGGCGGCCTGACTGATGGAGATCATCGGGGGGGCGGTGCCGAACATTTTTATCGGTTGATCCCGGAGTGCTTCCAGAAAGTCGACCACACCTTCATATCCGCTGACCGGGTAGATTTCGAATGTTTCGGTGACGATGGCGGTGGTACCGCCGGTCATTGCGTATTTGAGAAATTCACAGGGAGTAAAAAGCCAGGCGATATGGGTATGTCCTTCGATCAGCCCCGGGATAACCGTCTGCCCCCGGGCATCGATAACTTCTGTTTGCGGCCCGATGCTATCCCCGGCGTTGCGGCCCACGTAGGCGATCCATTTGCCTTTCACGCTGATGTCAAATTCTTTCAGTATTTCTCCGGTGTAAACATTGACCACATCGGCGTTGGCAATCACCAGATCAGCTTCTTCCTCACCCAGCGCAACTTTCATAAGCTGCTTGGCTTCTTTTGGGGTTTTAGGTTTTAAGGCTCCATTAGCTTTCATTCAGATTTATCCTTATTTTATATGAAAGTTCAAATTCCAAATCACAAGCACCAAATATCAAATAAATCTCAAATTCAAATACCCAATGACCCAAACTGGTTGCTTTATTTTGAATTTCGAATTTTGGTCATTGTAGTTTATTTGGAATTTGGGCTTTGTGATTTGTTATTTTATCTTGGCAGTTATCAAAAAATTGATAAATAGATTAAGCGTGGCAACTGGATAATACTAGCAAATAAAGATTTCCACCGGTACTTTGCTGATCAGTCGGGAGCCCGTTTCGGTTACCAGAAAAACACTTTCGACACCGGCGGCGAATTCGTTTTCGTACACCATTTTAGGCTCCAGGGCAAATGTCATGCCTGCTTCCAATGGCTGGTCTTTGCCCCTGGCTAAAATATAGGGTTCGATCAGCTCCAGGCCGATGCCATGGCCGATAAACGATACCTTGTGGCCCGGAGCACCCAGATACGGTCCCGCATGCCCGAGCGACCCTGCCAGTTGAAATGAATGTTCAAAGAGTTCCCCGACCGTCACGCCCGGCTTGGCTTTTTCAATGACGCTGTCGTGGATTTCAATGGCGACCCGGCTGGCATCCATGGCGCGCCGGGGCATGGAATCGATGGCAAACATACGGGTTTCGTCCATGTGATAGCCGTTTAGCACCGAGCCGAGATCAACCATTATCGGCTCGTTGGCGCATAGTTTTTTACTGCCGGCCCCCACCGGGAATGCCGCCGAAGTCCCGGTGCCGCTGGCCGGCGAGTCCAGCAGACCGACCAGCCCGCCGCTTGCACCGCTGAGAACGTGCCAGGGGTAGCCCTCGGTCTGGTAATGCCGAACACGCAGATTGGCGCCGTGTCCCAGTTTTCGGGCGTGGGTTTCGAACATGCCGGCAAATTCCATTTCGGATATTCCCGGCTTGATACTGGCCTGCATATATTCAAACGTTTTGCGGGTCATTTCCGCGGTGTTTTCCAGCTGGGTGATTTCCCATTCCGATTTAATACTTCGTAATTTTAATATCAGCGGGGAGCCGTCCACACTCTGGCTGTCCGGAAAAAGACTTCGGTAAAAAGTAAAATCGTTGACAGGGATGACATCCAGCTCAAAACCCATGACGGCAGGCAGTTTGCCGAAATGGTCAATGATCAATTCCGGAATTTCCTTAATGGAATTAATGGCCATAATGTTGTCGACGCATGACTCTTCTTTTGCACGGGGCAGGTACTGTTTGATAAACAGCAACGGGTTGCCCTCGGCCGGTATATACAGAAAGCCGTTTTGGGCGGTTCCGGAAAAATAGAACAGATCCACTCGCTGGACAATGAAGAGGCCGCCCATTGCACTCGCCTGAAGTTCCTGCTGCAGTTCGCGCGTGCGTGCATCGATTTCCGAAGCGGGCACTTTAAAGGAATTATGGGTTTCCATAGTGGCAGATATTCCTGAAGATATTTGTCGGATGGTTACTTTCTAACACTATCGATAATTAATTGAAAAGAGAAAAATGATCGAATTTTTTTCGATAATACGTCGACAACATAGGCATTGCCGGCGACGGATTCAAGGTCCGCGCTTTGGTTCAAGATAAGTTGGGGTTGGTGCTTGACTTGTTGATAAAGGCGGGTTAATTGAACCGATTACCTTCGGCTGAATCTATAGCTGAATTCTATGGACCCATTTATTCGTTCCAGGAACCGGGCATGCAGTATCTGAAAAACAGATGGAACAGCGCTGGCGGTTACAGGGAAGTGCTCATCATTGCGGTTCCTTTAATACTAAGCACCGCCACCTGGTCGGTCCAGCACTTTGTGGACCGGATGTTTTTGACGTGGTACTCGCCGGAAACCATTGCAGCAGCAATGCCCGCGGGAATGCTCAGTTTTACCGTCATCAGCATCTTCATGGGAACTGCCGGCTACGTCAGTACGTTCGTGGCCCAATATTACGGGGCGCGGCGGTACCATCGCATCGGTCCGGCCCTCTGGCAGGGCGTCTATATGTCTTTGATCGGTGGGCTCGTCATGTTGGGTATCATCCCCTTCGCCGGCCCGGCGTTCGAGCTGATCGGCCACAGCCCATCGATTCAGCAGCACGAAGTTATCTATTTTCAAATCATGTGCCTGGGCGGCGGCGCCTATATCGGCTCTTATGCGCTGTCCGGATTTTTCAGCGGTCGGGGCAAAACATGGCCGGTGATGTGGGTCAATGCCGCGACCACGGTGGTTAACCTCGTTTTGGACTACGCCCTGATTTTCGGATACTGGGGATTTCCGGAGCTCGGCATTAGAGGTGCCGCCATTGCCACGGTGATTGCCGGTGTGTTTTCCCTGCTGGTATTTTTCGTTCTGCTGCTGTCCGGTGGCAACGATCGTATCTATCATACCCGCAAAGGCTGGCGGCTGGAAAAGGGGCTTTTCGTCCGGCTGTTGCGGTTTGGATTCCCATCTGGTATGCAGTTCTTCCTTGAAATAGCCGGCTTTACAGGATTTGTTCTCGTTGTGGGCCGTCTGGGGACCGCCAGTCTGGCGGCCACCAATATTGCGTTCAACATCAACACCCTGGCGTTCATGCCCATGATCGGATGCGGCATTGCCATTTCGGTGCTCGTGGGCCAGTATCTGGGCGCCCAAAAACCCGACACCGCCCAATCAGCGGTTTATTCCGGATTTCACCTGACCTTTATCTACATGGCCAGCATCGCAGCGGCTTACGTGCTGGTCCCCGACCTGTTTGTGGCACCCTTCGCGCACCAGGCAGACCCCCGGGGATTTGCAGAAATTTATGGCTACGCCGTGGTCCTCCTGCGGTTTGTCGCGATTTACTGCATATTCGATACCATGAACATCATCTTTTGTTCCGCCATCAAGGGGGCCGGGGATACGCGGTACGTTATGATCATGACAACGATCCTGTCTTTATTTGTATTGATCCTGCCGGTGTATCTGGCCCTGGAAATTCTGGAATTCGGCCTGATGGTCGCCTGGGTGTTTGCCACGGTATATATTATTTTGCTCGGGGTGACCTTTTACATTCGGTTTTTGGGCGGCAAATGGAAATCGATGCGGGTCATCGAGCTGGAAGCACAGGTTCCAAAGATAAGACCCACCAAACTCGGAAGGGTTGCCAAGTTATAGGTCGGCAGAAGACGATACACTTCTGGATTTCATCCTCGGGGCGCATCCATTCTTGGCAATCCTATTTTTCCGCTTTGTCTTCTTCCGATAAAACGCCGGAGGCTTTTGCTTCCCTGGCCGCTGTTTCTGCCTTTACGGCTGCCTTGGCGGCTCTGCGGGCCATTTTGACTGCGTGCTTTTCAATTTCATCCGCTTCCTTCTCGGCGAACGCCAGCATTTCTGAATCAACTCCGTCGGGATTTTTTTTCATTTCTTCTGCTTTTTCTTTGGCCTTTTTGGCGGCCGCGGCTATTTTTTCAGCTTCTTTGGCGGCGCTCCGGGCCTTTTTTTGGGCGTCCTCAAGGGCATCGACTGCCTCAGCCATCTCACCGGCTTTGCCTTCTTCGGGTTCAGCATCCAATTCGATGTCCTCGGCAGCCAGAACCATTGCGGTCACCGGCAATAGAAAAAGAGTTTTTTCCATATGATTTCCAAACGGATCGACAATCTGATTGTTTTTGATTCGAAATGGTATAAACGCCAGTGCCGAATCGGCCGAATAATCTGCGAAGGTATCAGCATCGACTTCCCGGACGATTTCCGGATCTGCTTCGATGCGCACGTCTTCAAGCATTTCTTTGATGTTGTCAATGGACAGTTCGGGTCGGCTGCCGTCATCAACTGCCAGCAGTCGAATCCTGGATTGATCCCACGTTTCATGACGGGTCATCAAATAGGCCATGAGCAACATGAGCCGGCTGGTGGCGTCGCCCCACCACCAGACATCCACAAAACGATTCCGCTCTTCGGTTTCTTCAATAGCCGCCCACTTATCGGCTTTGACGTCCAGAATGATGATATTGCTTCCGTAAAGATACGCCGACCGGATATTGCGGCCGAAATCTTCACTACCAAGGCCCAGGATCCTTTTGGAGGCATCGCCAACCCAATTTAGCAGAATGGTGTTTGCTTTTAACCCGCCGACCCCATACGCCTGTACCACGCTTTGGATTCCGATTTGAAGACTGGGGGCTGTGATGACCAGGGGAAAAACCCGGGCGCCGTTTTTTTGAATATCCTGCTGGAGTTCCGCCTCGGCCTCCGCTTTCAGCTTCAGCATTTTAGCCCCTTCACCTTCAAGAATCCTCACGGCGGTGGTGAGGCCGCTGCCGCCCTCTATCCATGATGCAAACTGAAGCAGTTGAGAGCGCCGTTCCGGATTGTCGGAAAAAGCAAGAATCTGGGGGCGCCAGTAGCGCGGATGTTCCGGTTCCCCGGCGGCTGCCAGCAGATGCTCCCGGGATAGCTGAAGGTGATAGGATCGGCGACTGTCGGCCCAGCGTGCCGGTCCGGCCGTACGTATGAGATATTGAAAAATGGCAAACAGTACCGCAATGGCGACGATGCCTGCCCGGAAGTCAATGGCCATCATCGTGCCCAGACATGCCAGGGCGCCGACCAGGCTGAGCCATTTGTTAAAGTAACGAAAGCGCGGTCGAAACGATGGACTGGCAGCGCGGGCTTCATAATAGGTGGCATAGTTCAACAATCCGTAAGATATCAAAAAAAACATCGAGACCACACCGGCGATGACATTGAGTTGCCCCAATATAATCGTGGCGTACGCAATACCGGCAGATAGCAGCACGCCTCTGCGCGGATTTTCAGCGGGTCCATAGCCTTTGGCAAAGGGAGTCAGGAAAGGAAAAATTCGATCGACCGCCAATGACTGCAGGATGCGGGGGGCCCCCAAAAATGAGGCCATGGCCGAAGACAGGGTGGCGGCGATGACCCCGGCCCAGATGAGTGACCCAAAATAGGCCACACGATTCATTGCACCATAGTCACCCGTCAGAACTTCTCTCGGCAGGGTGGCGGCCAACACGACGGCCGATAAAAAATAGACAATAACAGAAATGCCGACGGCGGTAAAAGTTCCCCGCGGCAGGCTTTTACCGGGCTCTCTTAAATCCCCCGACATGCTGACACCCTGGGTGAAGCCGGTAACGGCCGGGAAGAAAATGGCAAAAACGGCCCAGAATCCCAGGCTTGATTCCGCTGCCGACCAGTTCTGAGCCAGAAGGGCGTTGTCCCATCTGATATAGCCGCCGACAAAAAACGATATCAGTGCCGCCGCCAATATGCTCATGACCACGTACTGAAACTTGGTGGCCCAATCGGCGCCGAGCCAGGCCAGGATAAAAAGAAAAGACACTGCCAGTGCGGCAATGATCTGCGGCAGGTGACTGAGTCGGGTCGCCAGCATCGTGTTGACCACTTCGCCGAAACCAATACAATAAAAGGCAATCGATACGGACTGCGCCAGGAAAAGAACAATGCCGATCGCTCCGCCGAACTCCAGGCCCAGGGTGCGGGAAATCAGATAATAGTCGCCGCCGCCCTTGACTTTCAGATTGGTGGCAATGGCTGAGAGGGATACGCTGGTCAGTACCGAAATGCCGTTGGCTAAAGCCAACATTAGCAAAGCTTTTCCGAGGCCGGTATTGCCGACCACAAATCCCAGCCTCAAAAATAATATGATCCCCAGAATGGTTAGCACACTGGGGGTGAATACGCCTGCAAAGGTTCCCAGCGTACCTTTGGATTCCGGTTTTGGCCGGTCTGCCAAATGTTTATCGTCGTTTTTCATATGCTAAGGCCGGTGAGGCTCTTCGCGACAAATTTGCAGTCATTTCGAATATTCGCTTTTGCTTTGAATGCGGTCTTTCAGTGTTTTGATTAATGCGGAACACACTTGATTGGCGTCGGCAACAACGGCGACATCCGCCATTTTCATCATGGTGGCATTGGGATTTTTGTTGACGGCGATGATAAAGTCGGCGTCGGTCAATGCGGCCGTGTGCTGAATGGCCCCGCTGATGCCGAAGGAAAAAAGAATACGCGGTTTGATATGTTTGCCGGCCTGGCCGACAAGGGTTTCGTCGTCGGCCCAGCCGGCATAAACGATGGGCCGGGTGGCCCCTACTTCACCGGATAGCAGGTGGGCCAGCTCGAAAATTTTTTTAAATTTGGCTTTACTGCCCATTCCGCGGCCGCCGCACACCACCACTTTGGCCTCTTCGAGTCTCTGGTCGCGTTCAGGCTGACGCTCGTAGGCCACCAGGCGCAGTCGGTCGGCCGGCATATTGGCAGGCATCTTCAGGTGCACAATTTCGCCGCGCAGGTCATCGTTGTGCGGAAATTCCTTAAAAATCCCGGGCCGCACGGTGGCCATCTGGGGTCGATGATCAGGGGTAATGATTTCGGCAATCAGGTTGCCGCCGAAGGAGGGCGCAATCTGCAGCAGGTTTCCATCGGACGTTATTTCCAGCCCGATACAATCGGCTGTCAGGCCGGTATCAAGGCACTTCGCCACCCGGGGGGCGAACTCTTTGCCAAAAGATGTGGCGCCGATCAGAATGATTTCCGGTTGATGCTCCCGGGCGAGCTTTTCCATCAGAGCCGTGTATTTTTCGATACTGTAGTGTTTCAGGTCCGGATGCTCGACTACCAAAACCCTGTGGGCACCGTGGGCAATATACTCGGCCACAAATTCGTCTGTTTCGTGGCCAAATACCACAGCGCAAACTTCAGCATCCAAAACGTCTGCCAGGTCATTGGCCTTGGCCAGGAGCTGCAGGGTTACCCGGTTTTGGAAATAATTGCGGTAATCGGCAAAGACCCAGATGGAGGCGTTTGGTTGTTTCATAGCCTTGACATTCATTTGTATAAAGATTCAGCTTTCATAGTCAAAAAATTGCAGGTTCAAGGTTCAGGGTTCAAGGTTCAGGGCTAAAAAGAGCGAACCGCAGAATTTCGAATACTGAATATCGAATATCGAAGGAATGATTATAATCGATTCTAATAACAGAAAAGACAGAGCGAAGCGATACCATCCTTCGACACTTGTCCGCCTTTGGTGGATTCAACATTCGATATTCTGCTGTTCTGCGGTTCGCTTTTCCCCGCAACTCGCAACCCGCAACGCTTACATCTTCTTCAAATCCTTTCCGATGGCACTTGCGATTTTATCGCCGTATTCGGCAAAAATTGCATTCACGACCTTTTTGGCAGTGCCTTTTAAGACAATGTTCTTTTTCTCGGCCGTTGGCGAATAGACGTTGATGATCCTGGTCGGCGACCCTTTCCGGCCGATAACCGTTAAGTCCAGGCCCAGATCCCTGGCGTTGAATGTCTTGATTTGCGGATGTTCAAAGGCGTCGTCCATACCCCCCAGGGTTGGATAGCGGGGCACATAGGACCGGGTCATTATGGTCATGAGTCCCGGCATGGCCATTTCCATAATTTCCAGAAAATTATCGGATATACGCTGCATGCGAACCTTGCGGCCGTTAATTTCGAATTCTTCGACATAGGCGGCTGCCGGGATTTTCAGTTCTTCAGCAAGCTGGGGGCCTACCTGGGAGGTTTCGCTGTCACTGGTAAAGCATCCGCATAGGATCAGATCAAAATCCGGGCATTGCTTTTCGATAGTACGTGCCAGGGTATAGGAAGTGGCATAGGTATCACCGCCGGCCATGGCGGGATCGGAGAGCAGAATGCCGTCATCGGCGCCCATGGCCATGGCCTCATAAAGAACCTCTTCGGCCATGGGCGGTCCCATGGAAATGGCGGTGATATGACCGCCGTGCTTGCTTTTTACCTGCAAAGCCGCTTCGAGTGCATGGCCGCAGGCCGGGTTCATCATGCCTTCGGCCAACTCCCGCTTCAGCGTGCCGGTTTTCGGATTCCACGGCAGCTCAGATACCATCGGAACCTGTTTTATACATACCACCAATTTTAGCATTTCTGTTCTATCTCAGTGTATCGAATACATTTTTGCCAATTAGTGTTTCAATAAATCCCAATTCACAAGCACCAAATTCCAAATAAACTTCAAATTCGAAAAATCAATGACCAAAACTGGAGCGTTTCGGACTCCAGTTTTTAAGTTTGTGATTTCGAAATTCGGTCATTGTGATTTGTTTGTTATTTGGTATTTGTGATTTGAAATTTTGCTAAGAGATCCGCAGGGTTTAATAGCGATATCTTTTGCTATGTTAATTGCGACAATACGGACCTCGCCACCACCATTCTCTGCACTTCACTGGTGCCTTCGTATATTTCGGTGACCTTGGCATCCCGGAAATAACGCTCCACGTCGTATTCTTTGCTGTAACCATAACCGCCGTGTATTTGCAGGGCGAGGTTGGTTACCCGGGTGGCGGTGGTGCTGCAGTAAAGCTTGGCCATGGCGGCCTCGGCACCAAAAGGCTGGCCGGCATCCTTGAAGGCGCAGGCGCGATACAGGAGCAGCCGTGCGGCATCAATCTCGGTGGCCATGTCGGCCAGATAGTTCTGGATGGTCTGAAAGGATGAAATCGGCTTCTTAAACTGCTGGCGCTCTTTGGAATATTTTACCGCCGCCTCGAAAGCTGCCTGGGCAATCCCCAGGGCCTGGGCGCCGATACCGATGCGGCCCGTGTCCAGGGCGCTGAGCCCGATTTTGAGCCCGTCGCCCGGACGGCCGAGCATATGGGACGCGGGCAGCCGGACATCTTCTAAAAACAAAGAGGATACCGGATTGGCGCGCATGCCGCACAGGTCTTCCAACTCGCCGACCGCAAAGCCGGGCATACCCTTTTCCACCATAAACACACTGGCGCCGCTGCGGGGGTTGTCCGGATCCGTAATCGCGAAGATATGGGCCAACCCGCAGACACCGCCATTGGTGACAAACACCTTGGTGCCGTTCACGACATACTCCCCATCTTCATAGACAGCGGTTGTCTCGACCGCTCCGGCGTCGGAGCCGGCATTGGCTTCCGTCAGGCAAAAGGCACCGATGTACTCGCCGCTGGCCAGCAGCGGCAGGAACCTTTCTTTCTGCTCTTCGGTTCCAAACAGTACGATGGGGTAAGCCCCCACGCTGTTATGCACCGTAACGCACAGGCCGACGGCGGCACATACCCGGGAAATTTCTTCGATGGTGATGGCATAGCTGACGGTGTCGAGTCCGGCCCCGCCATATTTTTTGGGTACCTGCAGGCCAAAATAATTCAAAGGGCCCATCTTCTCGATGACTTCCCAGGGAAAGCGGGAATCGCGGTCGATTTCGTGACTGATCGGACCCAGTTCGGTCTCGGCAAATTTGCGAACGGTTTTTCTAACCGCCTTGTGCTTGGTGCAGGGATTAAAATCCAAACCGATACATCTCCTGTTCAGGTCTCTTTCAGGTTGGGTATGAATATAGAAGCTATCTCAAAAAGAGGATTTTGGTTCAAAATCGCGGCGGGGCCGAGTTTTAAACCGCAGGAATACATCAGCATTTCGAGGATTTAAAACGAGGTACCAACAAAGAGTTTGGGCCAAAAAACCTTTTTGAGATGGCTTCTAATTGACTATCGAAGCATGACCTGAATGTCAATGTTGATTTTGAGCCGTGCTGATAGGGGTAGGATAAGATTTGCTTGACTGGGCCACCACAGAATATGATAACAGTGGAAATGATTTTAGCTGGGTAATCCTGATTATTCCTTCGTTAACGATAGTGTTATATCCCGGGAGTACTTATAAAAACCCTTCGCTCATTTTTGGTTTCCCCTCCCTTGACGGGAGGGGACCAAAGGGGAGGGTGATCACCTCCACCCAAACCCTCCCCCGTCAAAGGGGGAGGGCTTTCAGGGCAATTGAACAAGCGGTTGAGATCGCTGT
>Ga0209536_100009099_pt1 | contig 14788 bp, 7 predicted proteins | sample DeeMarSeWOR28_12_FD_187461 | JGI IMG/M metagenome (GOLD analysis project Ga0209536, IMG submission 187461) | Marine sediment microbial communities from White Oak River estuary, North Carolina - WOR-2-8_12 (SPAdes) (version 2) | ecosystem: Environmental > Aquatic > Marine > Intertidal zone >...
CCAGGTCCAGCCGGTACAGGAGCTGGTTGTATTCATAACCGGGTACGATCAGCGGATTGCCGCTGAAGGTGTTGGTATAGGTTCCTTCAAAATAAATGATCCGGCCGTTTTCCTCATCGAAGAAGGGGTGGTGGACCGGATTGTAAAAGAACTGATCATGCTCCAGCACCTTTTTACCAAATACCCACGGCCCAATGGGGGTGTCCGCTTCGGCATACCAGATCTCACCGACATTCTTCTGGATGATCAGAATCCAGCGTTTGCGCTGCTGGTTGAAATACACCGATCCGCGCTGCAGATCCAGGGGGGCGCCTGTTGCGATGTCATCCAGGCAGAACCACCGTTCATCTGAATCGATCTTTCCGGATGCGACCAGCTCATTCTGCCGCGAAAGACCGACGGGATCGGTGCTGCGTTTCCAGCCCCAGATCAGTCTGCCCGAATCATCCCGGTCCAGCACCGGATTGCCGGCATCATATTTTGATCCGGGCTTCAAGCATGAAAAGTATTCATATGCATCCGGATCACATAACCGGTCGAGGTCTGGCTCCACACGGGAATATTCAAACTGGGATGTCATCAGGGTAAAGGTTTTATTACCGATACGGACCGGTACGAGATGGTTTGTCGTGTGATACTCATTCAGCCAGGCATCGATCTGTTTATACTTTTTAAACTGATTATCCCGGTCATCGAAAACGGCGATCCCACGCTCATGGTTGGTGAAATCCGATTTGACCCGGGCGTATTTGGCGACAAGTTGTTCTTTGCCATCATCATCTTTCACGGGCAGTACCCAATCCAGCCATACGAAGCCGGGATCATCCAGTTTGATCATCGGTCTTGAAAAGCCGGTCGAGTCGACAAAATACTCCAGGTCGATACCTTTTTCCGGGGAAAGTCCGCCGTCCGCGGGCAGAAAGGATACGGCCCCTGAAACTGAAAAATTACCCCAGGGGTAGGCCGGTTTAAAGGTATCCCCCCAGAACCAGAAAATACGGTTCCGGTAAATCGTTCGAAGGTTTGAATCCTGACCAAGTACCTTTCCGTTCAGCAGCGGATTTTTAAGCGGCACCGGTTCATTCAGCAGGTCGCTGTGGCCATATATTCCCTGACCGGTGATGCGGTAAAGGCGCTCGGCAATATTCCGGCGCTGCAGCCTGATAACTATGCTGTCATTTTCGGCCGCATTGATCACAAACCCGCTGTTGCCCAGTATATCCTTCGGGTAGTCATAGCCTTCACTGCTGATAAACAGATACAGATCCTGGTCCATCAGGCCCGGCTCCCGGAACGCGATCAGGCCATTGCTGTCTGAATAATAACGGATATAATTCTGGGTTCGGACTTCAACCAGAGGTATCCCCCGCCCGGTCTCGGCATCTACGATCCTGATCCTGAAACAGGGATCAGGTGCTCCGTACAGTTGCGGGATTAAAGAACTGCATAAATATATTGCGGTGAACAGGATGGTTTTAAAATGTATGGCCATTTCACCTCGCTTTCTGAAAATAAAGACTGCTATCCCAAGACCAGCCTGACAGTGGTGATCTGTGCGGGTTTTAGTTTCATAACAGCGGACCCCTTTTCCAGCTTGAAAGGGTGGATATTTTCTTCAAGGGTTGTACACAGAAATGCCTGCCGGATCCTGCGGCCGGGGACAAAAAGTCTGGCTTTTGCCTCATGCTTATCGAGGCTGATCATTTTAAAGATCATATCGTCGCCGTCTTCAGCAGGTTTGACATGAAGCACATGAATCGCTTCCGGTCCGGCCAGTTCGAAAAAACATCCGGTTTTTTCCTTCCTGCAGTTGAGTGCCGGATGCACTTCAGCCGGGATCATGGCTGATCTGGCGGACCGCATATTGCGGACCGGATCAAACGCGCCGTGGCTCCGGAACAGATAGGTCATTTCGATAAATCCGGGCTGACTGGCGCGAAAATTTGTATCCCAGTAATTGTTGAGCGGCCAGGCAAGCAGCAGGGGATTTTCGTGCCGGTTGATGGTACTGCTTTTACGGCCAAAATTAAAATCGCCGACCTGCACCATCGGCGCATCCGGACAGACCAGGGTAACACCCTTTCCTGCCGCATGCACCGAAACGAAGGATTCTACGGTCACCCAGTCCCGGCAGGCACCGGGCAGCTGCTCCTCATCCAGTTCTACAGGGAAACCAGCCGTGTCAAAATGGGATCGCCATTTTGCTGGCAGACTCAGAGGGAATGTAAAATACAGTGCCTCGGCCGTTCGGATGTCTTCCTTATAAAACCGGGCTGTCAGCCGGATGAATGGCGAATGGTTTTGAAGCGTAATGACCTGTTCAAAATCACGGGTGCCGTTCATTTCGAATTGCCTGATCAGGGAAACACCATCAGGCTTCACATCGACCCTGCATTCAAGTGTGCGGACCGGTCCGCAACGCAGCGCTTTCCAGTCCGTCTGCCAGAGGGAAACATCATATTTTTCCCCGATCATATCACGGGCATATAGTGCCGTCCTTCCCGGATTTACCAGGCGGTCCGGCTCCTCGTGCACGGATTCGAAGAAGTGCCAGGGAGAATTCCGATCGATTACCTGCCACTCCAGTTTTTTGTCATAGAGTGACGTGATCCGGCCGGTCGGGGAATCATATTCCATCCTGTAAAGGTCAGATTCGATAAAATACTTTTCGATGATGACCGTATCCGAAATGAAGCTGCCATGGACTTTTGGTTTCTCATCGGGATTCACTTTGCCGTGTTTCATGCCGGCACCCGGTTTTGCTTTGCGCAGTTTTTTCAGCGGAATTGTTTTCCAGCTGTGGGCATTTATCTCCACCGGACCGTACAACGGTGCAGATTCCATTTGCTCATAGCGGTAATTCCACCCGAACCGCGCCGTCCGCAACCGTTTGCCTTCCACGAACCACCAGTCCGGAACCGGAATGTATTCGGTTTTTTTATCCGGTGAGGTATTGACGATCATTACGCCATCCTGATGATACGCTGAATCCGGATTATCAGCCAGCGATTCGAGTTCATTGACGATCAGATACTCAGTAAGTTCCCGGGCATTATAGGCCAGGATATCCTTGAAAGCGGTCTGTACACGGGAGAAGACGGTGTCAGGTGCAAGTGAGTTATAAGAACCCCAGGTATGTTCGTCATAAATATTGAGATTCCACCAGGCCCGGTCAGCTATCTGTCTGATCACGGGCTGATTCAGTTTATTGACTGCCCTGAGCAGATCAACGGTGTGCAGACGGTGCTTTGTGTTGATATTGACGCGGGTAATGGCGGCATTGCTGGAGCAGCCAAAGTTCCAGTAATCGGTCCAGTCGCCCCGCATTGTACGCAGTTCCCCGGCTGGTATCATTTTGATCCGCTCCAGCAGCAGCTCGGGTGTTACATAGCGGATCAGCGGTGTGCGGCCTTCTTCGTTCCACTGCCGGATCAATCCTGCCACATCAGGATTTGGTGGCGAGTTGTCATAGCATACCGGTGCATTGGCTGTGGTCAGGTAAAGAAAGTCAAAGGGATAGCCCTTTTTCGCCAGGTGGGCAATATACGTATCCAGTCCTTTCTTCATCGCGTCAAGGTCGTTCAGATGGGTGTCCAGCAACTGATCGAACATGGTATAATGGGCCCCGTTCATCACCCTGATCGTACGCCCCGAAGGGCCCTGCCAGTTGAAAATGGAAGGCCGGTTATCGACCGCCCCCCCGAAGTGCAGGTTGACCGCCATGGTCAGCAGTTCGATGCCGGCATCGAGCATAATGTCCACCATGGTCCACGGAATTCCGTTCACATCATGCTGGTTCAGGGTATTGATCCTGATATCAAATTCGTCGCGCAGGTGCCTGATCGGATAGATCTGCCGGGCGAGTTGTTCGGCATTGGCCAGGGGGGTGGTATGGGCCAGCATGGCTGAGATGCCGATCCGTTGCTGCCGGGCCAGGATACTGAATCGTTCTTTCTCTGACTCAGAGGCTGTTTCCAGCCATTTGATGATCTGACCGGTAGCTTCGACAGTCCAGCGCGGCCGGGAGATCTCGGGCCAGTCAGCGGTATCTTCCAGCAGGTCCAGGGCACGGTTGATGAATTCCCTCTGCAGTTCCCACAGTACCGGCTGCGTATGGGTATATCCGATATCAAAATGACTGTGATGCAGTACCAGGACCTCTGTGATGGTCATACCCAACTCCTGTGGAATAAGAGCAGAATGCTGTGTCAGATGATAAAGGAAGCCGGATTATTAATCCTTGACAATATTACACATGCCGTGTATATTTATCAAGTCATAAGATGACTTTATGTGTGAGGGTTTTTGGATGACACATGGCATCACACCTCTGTCCAAGCTATCCCTGGCCGATAATCTGGCTATAGAACTTAAAAAATATATCCTCAAAAATCGCTATTATTCCGGGAAAAAATTACCCTCGACTACAGAACTGGCCAGAAAATTCGGTGTCGGAATGCCAACGCTGCGTGAAGCAATCAAAAAACTAGAAACCATTGGCGCCATCCAGGTCAAACATGGATCGGGAATCTTTGTCGGTGAACAGATCAACAATATCATCCTGGCCAACCCGCTGGCAACCAGTGAATCACCCTCCAAAAAACACCTGCTCGATCTGATAGATGCCCGTATGTCCGTGGAAATAGCCACCGCCGAGCTGGCAGCAAAGAACGCCACTCCAGACGATATCAGTAAAATGGAAAACCTGCTGGCCGAGGCAAAAAGCAATTTTGATGACGAAATCGTTCTGACCCAAAAAAATATGGCCTTTCACCTGGCCATCGCTTCCGCATCAGGCAATGTCGTCTTCAGCCAGCTGGTTGAAGTGGTTACAAAACTTTTCCGCTTGGAGCAGAGACTGATCATCGATATTTTCAGACATAAAGAGAAAGACTATATTCAACATCTCGAGATTTTTGACGCGATCAGGAAGCACGATGCAAAAAAAACAGGAATCCTGATGCGTGCACATCTGGAAAGCGTCCGTGAGGCGATCCGGGCATGGCATGGCTGACAGCCATTGCCCTGGCAGGTTCAAATGCCCGGTTATTGAACCATTCAGACCGGGATTAAAAAATGTCTGGTAAATTAAGACAGGTTAACAATCCCGACTGCAACTTATTGACATATATACACTTTATATGAACCTTTTCAACAGGGATGGTATGATGTCAACCAACAAGACAACGATCTTTTCGGTTTTTCTGTTTATTTTCAGTCTGGCACCCTTTCGGAGTGGCTATGCCGGTGAAACCGGCAAGATCAGCGGTCAGATCACCGACAAGGAAACCGGCGAACCGCTGGCCGGGGTCAATGTTGTCATAGAGAACCGGCAACTGGGGGCTTCCACCGATGAGAACGGCATTTATTTTGTTCTGCAGCTTCCGCCCGGGACATATTCGCTTAGCCTGTCCTATTTAGGTTATCGCGATGTGCGTGTAGAAAATGTCCGTGTGAGTGCGGATCTGACCACACGCATCGATGCGGTCATGGAAACCGAGGTGCTCGAACTGGAAGAAAATATCGTCATTGTGGCGGAACGGCCGGTTATCCAGAAGGACGTGACCTCCAGCACCCAGTTCGTTGATATCGAAGAACTGACACAACTGCCTGTGACCAATGCCGAAGATGCCATTTTTTTACAGACCGGTGTGCTGTTTGATGGACTGCCGATGATGGGTGGGTTGGGTGCCGGCGGCAAAGGAGAAACCCGCTATGCCGTTCGCGGCGGCAGCCAGGATGAGGTGAAATGGTATATCAACGGCGTACGCACATCATCGTCCATCGATGCCCGGGCCGACCGGGGCAATGCCTTCACCTTCATGAACCTGGATGCGATCCAGGAAGTACAGGTGATTACAGGCGGATTCAACGCCGAGTACGGTGAAGCCCAGTCAGGGATCGTGAATGTCATTACCAAAGAGGGGGGTGACCGTTTCAGCGGATCGGCCGAGTTCATCTATGGCCTGGAAGGCCAGCATCATTTCGGCAATTATATATATGATCCTGATACCCAGAAAGAGTTCATCGACAACACTGATTCAACCGGCAATCTGGACCCGGACTGGTGGACGGATTACCGTAAAAAGCAGGTCTATGATTATACCAAAAATCCCGACCGGACATTATATCTCAGCCTGGGCGGACCGCTATTCAATTCAGGCACAAACCGCGGCACCTTTTTTGTCTCATCCCAGCTGCGGCATGAAGCCTACGCATTTCCCAGGCCGCGTGACGCCAGGGAACTGCAGAACTTTGTCGGCAATTTTGTTTTTTCATTCGGCCCCAGGATAAAACTCCGGCTGAGCGGCATGTATAACCATGAATCGCATTCAACGCTGCAGGAAACAGCCGATTTTACCAATCAGGCCAAATATTACCGCGGCTGGGGATCGCTGCTTGACACCTATACCTATTCATTCAGTGCACAATTGACCCATATTGTCTCACAGGATCTGTTTTATGATCTGAAACTGAGTAATTACCTGTTTGACTTTAAGGAGAGTCCCAGTGATTTTACAGCTCTCGGCGTAAGCGCCAATCCAACCATCTGGGGCTACCAGCGTTATGACGGTTACCCGGATGAACCCTTTGATGCCTATGCATTTATTTTTGACAACCACTCCAAGGCCGGGGATGTCTCCCTGATAGGCAGTATAAACTGGCAGTTCGATGTTAATAATCTTTTAAAAGCGGGGTTGGAATTCCGATATCATACCTATCATGAGATCAGCACCACCCGCTTTCCTTCCTATTCAGACCATCCCGATGACTGGCTTAACCGCGGCATGCACGAAGAATTCCACCCGATACAGTTCGCTGCATTTATCCAGGACAAGATGGAATTCGAGAGCATGATACTCAATCTGGGTGTTCGCTACGATTACTATGATCCAAACCGCGACTGGTTTATCAACAGCGGTTTGTTCAATTATTCGCTCGATCCGGAATTTGATCCGGCGATGGATCCCGACGGAAACCAGATAGACAGTCTGGGGCGGGTGAAATATTCCTTTGCGAATGTGCTGGCTCAGCCCAGGGCACCGGCCAAATCCTATCACATGATCAGTCCGCGCATCGGTGTGTCTTTTCCGGTCACCGAGAATACCCTGCTGCATTTCAATTACGGGCACTTCCGGCAGATGCCGCCCCTGGACCGCATGTTCGAATTCACTTACTTCCGCCCGGAATACATTGTGAAAGCATACAAGGCGGCACGGGAAAATGGCACCGAACTTGATAACGTACCATCCAATGAGGGTGACCCGGAGCGGGTGGTCAGCCTGACACTCGAGCCGCTGCGGCCGGAAAAAACCATCATGTTCGAGGTGGGTGTAAAGCAGAATTTTGGTGATTTTGCTGTTCTTGATATCACCGCTTTTTATAAGGACGTCTTTGATCAGAACGAACCGCGGATGAACCTGTTTGACCGCCGCGTATATGGATATGATCCCTTCCGGCCCGGGGGAAGGACCAATGTGTTCTTTGTCAGCACCTTTCCGGGTGATTACGGCGATTCGCGCGGATTTGAAATTGCCCTGCGGTCAGTGTTCAGCCGGATGATCACCTTTGATGTTAATTACAGTTTCTCGGTGGCCATCAGCGGGCGTGCATCACCGGGGCGGATCGATCTGGATCAGAACGGAGACGTGACCTATACCTATGATACCGATGTGGAACTGCGCATCCCGGTCGAGAAGTCATTCAGCCGGCCTCATGTACTCAGGGCCAATCTGTTCTTCAATTATCCGTATGGGCGCAGCGATACCTGGTGGGCGAAGATCATCGAAGGGGGCAGTGCCAGCCTGCTGTACAAGTTCACCAGCGGCCAGGCATTCACCTATCTGACCCTGACAGATCCGCCCGACACCTATGATAATTACCGGTATCCGCCCATTCAAACCTTCGACCTGCGTCTGGAAAAAATGTTCAATTTATCGAACACACACGCGATTTCTGTATATGCGCTGATCACTAATCTGTTCAATACAAAAAACCTGCGCTCATACGGGGATATTTTTTTTGATGCCGATGCGACCAAAAATTATGTGGAAAAAGGTGAGGTCAGTACGGTTGACGGATTCGGCTACGACATCAGCTATCAGACCTATTATGAGCCGCGGCGCTATTATTTTGGTGTCAGATACAGTTTTTAATCATTCACCCAAACTATTGAAAATATGAAAAATCCAATCCAATCAATGATCCTGTCAACGATGCTGGTCTTCCTTGCAGGCCTGGTGAACGCCCAGATCCGTGAGCCGGAGTTCAGGATCCATGACCGGGGCGTACTCTGGGAAACCATGAATGACGACGGTACCATCGGTGCGCCCAATCCGACCAATCAGTACGAATTTTATCCTTCCATGGACTGGCCGGGCGGACCGCATGAACTGCCGTTGAAGATCGAACAGCGGTCCTATATGGTGGCGGCCGGTTTATGGCTGGGCGGCAGACATCAGGATGGCAGCCTGTTCTTTACGGAACACGGACCGTTTGACCTGAGCGATGACGGCACATTCGAGGAGATGCAAAAGACCGACAATTTTCTGGAGGATCCGGAATACGATCCGGCTGAAGCCGAGCAGACCATCGTAGCCCGGTGGACGACCAGCGAGAACATTCATGTGCAGAGGACCAGCCGTGTCTGGAGCTTTACCGGCATCAATAATTTTATCATTATGGAGTACCTGTTTACCAATATGACTACCGGTACGGTTTCGGACCTGTACATCGGATTTCCCTATCTGATCCGCCCGAGCTATCAGGATATACCCGCCCATAACGGCTGGGGGGATGATCAAAACCGCTCCGATGAACTGGTTGCCTATGATGAAGGGAAAAAATTGCTCTACAGCTGGGATGATACACCCAACTTTGACCTGCCGTGGGATGTGGGAAATTACTGGGATGAGCGGGGTGAGTTGCGCACGCCCGGCTATGCCGGCTATGCCCTGCTTCATGCCGATGCCGCCAGTGATAATCGACCCCAGCCGGCAAATGTGCTGTTTGCCCAGTTGCTCAACAACACCAATCTGCTGACCCTGACCAGCAACGCTATGGAAAATATGTATGCCATTCTCAATGGTGATGACAAAAGCCTGCAGGCAGGGGCGGAAGATCGCATTGTTCCGTTCATGCTCATGTCCTGCGGACCATATGAGATTGTCCCGTCCGGACAGGTCAGGATCGTGCTGGTCGAGGCGGTAGCCGGTCTATCCCTGGAGGATGCGATGAGAGGTCTGAGTGCCCAGGCGGACCTGCCCGAAGGGCGGGAAATGCTTCGTGCAACAATTGATAACGCTGCAGCCCTTTTCCAGAATAATTATCAGGTTGCCGCCGTCTCACCGCCGTCGCCACCGATCGATGTCATCCCCATACCCAAAGATCAGACCATCTCGATATCTTGGCCTGAACTTTACAAGGATTGGATCAATCCCATAACCGGCAGTCAGAATTTTAAGGAATACCGGATTTACCGGAGCGAACACACGTATAACGGGCCTTTTGAGCGGATCAGGGTCCTTCGCCCGTCAAGTGCTTCGCATGTACGGGACTATTTTGATCAGCTGAATAATATATGGGCATATAAGGATGATGATATAAAATTGGGTGTCAGTTATTATTATGCGGTCACTTCACTTGACGATGACGGCCAGGAAAGTTACCTGACCAACCGGATTGTCGAGCCGGTCAAAGCGGCGAATCAGCCGGCAGCCAATACGCTTGATATAATAGTTTTTCCAAACCCTTTCCGTCGCAAATCAGGATTTCCGACGCCGGGGGAAGAAAATTCGATTGTCTGGACCAATCTGCCGGCACGCTGCACGGTAAGGATCTATACCAGCAATGGCGAGCTGGTCAGGACCATCGAGCATGACAATCCCAATGTGGGTGAAACCGTCTGGGACCAGTTGTCCGATGCCAAGCAAAAAACAGCGCCGGGCATCTATTTCTGGACGGTAACCTCGGATGTTGGGGATGCCAAAGGTACAGTACTTTTGATCAAATAAGTACACATTATAGCAGAGGTTTTTCATGAAAAGATCCGGTCTGATACCGTTGTTTCTTGTCTTTACCGTAAATTTGACTCTTGCCCAGTTTGACTACGGCTTCGAATTTTCAAAGGCGGGGACATCGGGACTCCAATTCCTGAAAATCGGCATCGGGGCAAAACAGGTCGGTTTCGGATCTGCCGTGTCCAGTACGGTCGATGATGCCGCCGCTGTTTACTGGAATCCTGCAGGGATCGGCTGGATGGAACAAAAGCAGGTCTTTATGGCGCACAATACCTGGCTGGTGAACAGCAGGCATTCGGCCCTGTCCTACGCCATGCCGCTTGGCTCTTTTGTTGTCGGAGCCAATATCGCGGTTCTGAGTATCGAGGATTTTGAAGAAACCACAGTCGACGCACCAACCGGCACGGGCCGGATGATAGGGGCCGGGGATTTTGTCTTCGGTATTGCGGTGGCACGCAGATTTACGGATCAGCTGTCTATCGGCGCCCAGGTCAAATTTGTCCAGGAAAAGCTGGATGATGTCAGTTTCAACAACTTTCTGTTCGATATCGGGACGATATACTATACCGGTTTCCGTGATCTGCGTCTGGCTTTTACCCTGCAGCATTTTGGCCCGGACAAGAAAATGCTCGATCAGAAATTCAAAATGCCGCTGTTGTTCAGGCTTGGTGCAGCGGATAATATCATAAATACTGAAAATGTTCGGATCACGGCGGCTGTGGATCTGGTGCATCCGACGGATAATAATGAATGGGTGAATACCGGCATTGAAATCGGACTCGTGAAATATTTTGCCGTCCGCGGCGGGTATCGGTTCAATGTGGATGAAGGTGATCTTTCACTCGGATTCGGACTGCAATCACCGGAGCTGATGGGCGTGAAGCCTGAACTGGACTATGCCTGGGTATCCTATGGTGATGTTTTTGGCGCCACCCATCGTTTTTCACTGGCATTCTCATTTTAAGACAGGTTTTAATGAGCGGTTCCAGCAAATTTAAAAAAGCATTTTTTTTCAGGATGGTCGCATTGATCCTGCCGCTGCTCAGTTTGATCCAATGCCGTTTCAACCTGGTGGACCAGCCTTCTGCGGCACTGCCCGGTGAAAAGATCACGGTCAATCTTAATGTCGGGATCGAACTGGCGCCGGAACCCAATCCACATAAGGGTGTTCTGTGTATCCTGTTGCCTGATTCATGGACCGTCTATGAAGTCAATTACAGTTCTCCGGTCGGAAACGGGATCATGCTGTTTTCACCGGAATGGACCGATAGCGTGGAAGCCTGCTATCCCGCAGAAGATTATGCGGAAAATATGCACTGGGTTGGTATGATATCGGATTCGGGATATACTTATCAGGAAACGTTTGAAATACAGATCACAGTTCAGATCCAGACCGGCAACGATGAAGGCTGTTATAATCTGGGTTATATGGTCACCAAAGCCACTCCTGACCTGATCTGCTCGGGAAATCCTTCATGGGCGCCGGTAACCTACCCGCACCCCATCAGTATCTCATCAACCGGTCAGACCTGCGATACATTAAGGGTGGAACGTGCCGGGGAATGGGAAGATTTATTTTACCGCAGATCCGGCTGGACCGGCGCAGATGGGATTTATACCATTCCCCTGAGCGGGGATGAAACCCCGGACGGCAACCCGGCCGAACGCACACTGATCCTGTTCAGTGATACCTTTATCGGTGAGGTGGATGAAAACGATACGCGGACGAAAGCGGCATTAGTGAATAATACCTATGCGATTCTTGACGGCAAACTACCGCTTGAACAGCATGTCAATTTCTTCTGGGCCAAAGATGCCAATAATCAGCCGAAGACTGTTTTTGTACCGGATACACCCCAGTCCAACCCGGGAGACTGGTACTGGCTGATGGATGGAATTGCCCTTGCAGACAGCATCCACGTATTCGGCTTAAGACTGAAATCGACCGATACCGGCCTGGGCTTTGAGGTCATCGGAATTGCACTGCTTTCGTTCCAGCTGGGGATAAATGATACGATCGCGGAATACCGGCAGGTCGATGCGCCTATCTTTTATAAGGATCAGGAAGGCGGATGGGATATCATATTCGGTCAGGCGATCATGCCGATGACGAATGAATCAGGAAATCCGGGTGCCGATGGCTATATATATATTTATGGGCCCAAAAGTTCCGGAGGATCCAAGGAACTGGTAGCGGCAAGGGTCCTGCCTGAAAATTTCAGCGATTTTTCTGCCTGGCGCTTCTGGAACGGTTCTGTCTGGGACAGCGATATAAAAAACTGTGCACCGATTACCGGTGGTATATCGCAGGAATTCAGCGTGTCACCAATCGGAGACGGTAAATATATGCTGGTTTTCCAGTCCGGCACCAGTGTGGCAACCAGAACAGGCAATAGTCCGACCGGACCGTTCGGATCTTATCGGAATATCTATAGTTGTCCGGAAGTACGCGAGGATCCCGACATTTTTGTGTATAACGCCAAGGCGCATCCTCATTTGTCATTAAAAGGCAGTTTGCTGATATCCTATAATGTCAATACATTTGATTTTTCGGATCATTTCAGCCATGCCGGCATTTACAGGCCGCGGTTTATCACGCTTGATATTGCCGGAGATCCAGCGGTTATAAAAAGAATTAAGCGGAATATGCCGGTGTCACCTGATCTGGCGCAGAATTATCCTAATCCGTTCAATCCGGCCACAACGATCGTATATGATGTCGATAAATCTGCATTTGTGCTCCTTGCGATTTATAATACACTCGGCCAGGAGATAAAAACCCTCGTGCATGCCAGGCAGCAACGGGGACGGTATCATGTAGAGTGGGATGGCACGGATCACCATGGCAATCAGGTCAGTTCGGGTATCTATCTGTACAAATTACAGGTCGGCGGTCAATCGGCCGGCAAAAAAATGGTGCTGCTCAAATAATCAGAGAATAGATATGTTAAAACCGGTCCTGAAAAATGTTTTCCTGACCATATTCAGCCTGACCGTTCTGTGGTTTTTATTCGCCTATGAACCGGAGCCGAAGCCGGTTGACGATGGCAGGATCCATATCGAATACTGGACCATGACCGGGCAGAAGGACCAGATATCATATGCCGTAGACCGGTTCAATGAGATGCAGGACCGGATCGTGGTCAAACGGGTAGTGATTCCCTGGCAGGAACATGAGAAAAAGGTACTGACAGCAATCCTGAGCGGGAATCCGCCGGATGTAATGACACAGTTTTCGCCGCTTTCCCAGTGGGCGTCGCGCATGGCGCTGATCCCGCTCGATGACTTCATTCAACAGGATGCCTATGATACCACGGTATTTTTCCCGGCACTGTGGCGTGAAATGAACTGGCGCGGAAGGGTGTTCGGCCTGCCGGCAAGGACCGCGTCCTATGCCTTCTATTATAATAACGAATTGTTCCGGCAAGCCGGCCTGGATCCGGCCAGACCGCCGCGCACCTGGACCGATGTAAGAGAGTTTGCCAGCAGGCTTGTGAGGTATGATCAGCAGGGTAACATTAACCAGATGGGATATATTCCGGAATACGGATTTTTACCGGGACACGGCGACCTGGCCACCGCTATCGTACTGGCATGGCAGATGGGAGCGGAATTCCTCACCGATAACGGCACCAGGGTATCGCTCACCAATGAGGCATCGGTAAGGGCGCTTGAATGGGTTGCGGATTTTTATCAGGAGTATGACAGGAAGAAGATCGGAGCATTTATAGCCGGTTTTGGCTACGCGGAACAGCATGCCTTTCTGGCGGATAAAGTTGCCATGATGATGCTTGCCAATACATTTGTCGAAAATATAGCCGATTACCGGCCGGAAATGGATTACAGTGTCTGCATCATTCCCAGCGATGACGGGTATCCGTCGGCTTCATCATCAGGCAGCTGGTGGCTGAGTATTCCCAAAGGAGCCCGGAATCCGCATGCTGCCTGGGAATTCATGAAATATATGGTTTCAGCAGAAACACAGCTTGCCGAAGCGCTCAATACCGAAGAATCGCTTTTCCCGACCAGCCGGGCTGCGGCATACAGTCCTTTATTTATGACTGACAGTACTACCAGGATCTTTGTAGAGCAAATGGAGGTGGCGCATTCACCTGCGGTCATACCTCTGGTCCATGGGGTTTTCTGGCGTGAGTATATGGGTGCACGGGAACGGGCCGTCAAAGGATTGCAGACACCCCTGGCGGCACTGCAGCAGGCCGAATATCAGATCCAGATTGAGCTGGATAAAGCAGTCCGATATGACCAGTACGTACACGCAAGAATGCATTATGAAAAGACCGGATTGGAAAAACAGCAGTAGCTTCCATGCTCATTTCTCAGTATAAACCGGATGATTTGATCTACGGATGAAAATTCTGTCAAACATAAAAATGCCGCGCAGCAGACGGCGAATCTTTACCGGATATCTGTTTCTTTCCCCGTGGGTGGTTGGATTCCTGGTCTTTGGCCTTTACCCGATGATCCTTTCGCTCTATTACAGTGTGTGTCATTTTGATGTGCTGCGCATTCCGCAGTTTATCGGGCTGGAAAATTACCGCGATCTGTTTTTTGATGATCCGTATTTCTGGCAATCAATATGGAACACACTGTTTTATACGGCAATCCGCACACCACTCAGTATCGCCGGATCACTCCTTCTGGCTGTTCTGCTCAATAACGCCGTACGGGGGATCCGTATATTCCGGACTTCTTTTTTCGTGCCCTCCATCGTTACAGGCGTATCGCTGTCGGTGCTCTGGATGTGGATG
>Ga0209536_100009100_pt1 | contig 14787 bp, 12 predicted proteins | sample DeeMarSeWOR28_12_FD_187461 | JGI IMG/M metagenome (GOLD analysis project Ga0209536, IMG submission 187461) | Marine sediment microbial communities from White Oak River estuary, North Carolina - WOR-2-8_12 (SPAdes) (version 2) | ecosystem: Environmental > Aquatic > Marine > Intertidal zone >...
GGTAACTTTGGCTTTTGGTTGTCTTAATTTTACACCGTCTACCAAAAGTCCAAGCCCTTCAAGAATTTCCTCATCTGTATTCAAATGTAAATTATTGGTGCCCAACATAAATATGAGTTGCCTGGCATCAAAACCATCAAGCTCTTCATGATATATTCTCCATAGTACATTTTCAACCCGGTCCCAGCCAAAGCCAAAATTTCGAATACCTAAGTCCTTAAAATTATCATCCCATGTACTTCCGCCATTTTTATACGGACCTGTTGGGGAACCTCCCCAGAAATGAGTGATCGAATTCCCAAAAAAGCAAATCTTTGGTGGATCAGTTTTATTCATTTTTAAAAGCTCCTGGTGTCGCTGTTCCCAGATATAATTTCCTGGCTCTCTCATCTGTGTTACGGGAATTGTGGTAACACCAGTACCTTTTGGCTCATTGAGAATTTTACGAATATACGTTTCATAGGCATGAGCATACTGCGCCATGCCAAGATCCGTTGGATGCGTCCCATCAACAAAACTCTCCGTACCTAATCCCATTTCCTCCTTTGGCAATACATAAATATTGGTGATGCCCTCAGCGATTAATGCTACATAGGTTTCGCGCAGTACAAGATTTAATTGAGTATATGTTTCATATCGTGAAACATCCAACGGCCCGTCGGAATATCCGGCATGTTCGGTAAGTAAAATGGGAGTATGAGCATGCTTTTTTCTGATATCCTTTACGGAAGAAATGATGCGTTGATGAACTTCTTCAGGTGATCTGTCTATATTTGGAGTTAAGTTTGGCAGGCAATCGAGAATGTAAATTTTTGCTTCGATCTCATTTATTAGAGCGATCAGTTCACTTTCGAGTCTGCCGTTTCCGGAAAAGGCCAGATTAATAACCGGATTATCCAACTCCCTTCCCAGAATAGCCGTCCAGGCCATTCCTGGTCGTGAAGCACAACCTCCCTGTGCGATCGAAGTTCCGTATACCACAATTGGTTTTTCTTGACGGAGTGGTGTTGGAAGAAATACAGAATTTTCAGGAACGCCTATTTCAAGCCATTTCACCGCATTGTACAATGGAAGATACAGTTGATATTCCCTGCCCAGTTCATGGTAGGCATCCTTAGGATTGATGTTGTCAAAATCATACTGGATTGTATCTCCAAAATCATATTTTCCCCTGCACCACAACCATTCTCCATCACTGTTTTTAGCATACAGATCAACACCGCTCACCCCCGTCGATGGCATGTGGGGCATGGCATAATTACCAGTCAACTGATATCTGATAATAAATTTTGGAGAATTACTACGGAATCGGATTACTAATCCGGCCGCATGCCTGGATAAATTCCATACTGCCTCTCTTACATTCTTTTCTGCAACTTTGGGAAGACGATCATAGAAAGCAGCCAATTCTCCTGGCCATCCCTGGCCCTCGATCACTTTAAATTCATTTTGCTCAGGATTCCACCATTTAATTAGAGAATTGGACTGAGCAAATGAAATTTGACATCGAAAAATATTTATCGCGAATAATAATATAACTGTGTACTTCATTGGTTAATCTATTTTCAACAAATAATCAGGAAAAATTTCCAGGACAATTTTTTGAAAACTACATAAAAAATATTCGGCTTTAAAGGTTATTAGTAAATTATAGCTTAACTAGATATAGAAAATTGTATTAACCGGTTCTCAATGAAAGTTGACGTATTGATTGTTCTGGGTGCACCAAACAGTCCTTCTGGTAAATTAAGCAGGATTGCACTAGGTCGATTGGACGCCTGTTTTAATTTATATAAAAAAGGCAGGCATATCTTATGTACCGGGGGCTGGGGAAAACATTTTAATACCTCAAAGGAAGCTCACGCCCTATACGCAAAAAAATACCTCATGGAGAAGGGCGTGCAGGATAATGATTTTCTGGATTTTGCTTTATCGAGTAATACAGTAGAGGATGCCTTGAAAATAAAACCAATTATTTCAACTCTGGAAAATCCCCAACTAACTGTTATTACTTCTGATTATCATATAAACCGCGTAAAGTTGATCTTTCAACTTGTGCTTGAAAATTATCCCATTAACTACCTAGGTGTCCAAACTGATTTACCTGAAAAACAAATGAAAGTCCTGATCGAGCATGAACAGACAGCCATTCAATCAATAATTAGCAATGGATTGTACTATTGACAATTGGTTACTGAAATGATCCTATGACTATAAAAGCTATGCAGGGTTTGCGAAATACTCTTCACTTAATGCTCATCCCGATGGGCTCCATCCTTACAACAAGCAGGAAGTTTTTCATAGGCCTTCAGATCTCTTTTCATGCTATCGGCATTATATCCAATCTTCGTAATTCGTTTTCTAATTCTATCTGCATCAGTTTTTTTTGGATTAAATTCCACGGTAATAACTTTAGTGTCCAGATCCAGGTTTGAGAATTTCACCCCCTTTTCAAAAGCCAGATCACGCTCAATGGTACTCTTGCACATATCACAGATTGCTGAAGTTTTGATGTCAACTTTTTCAACCTGGGCTTTCACAACATAACTTATCATTATTAAAAAGATACCAATTGCTAACTTTTTCATATGTCCTATTATTTAATTTTATATCTAATTCCTGCATATATACCACGGCCCGCTACCGATCCCCAAACCATTGAAGCATCAAAATTATCACCAAACGGATTTTCAGGGTCCACGATCGGATGGTTCTGTTTGAAATTTAAAATATTCTCTCCTCCCAAATAAATACTGCCCCACCGGAATCCCCTGCTCAATTGGGCATTGACCAGTGAAAAATCAGGTGAAAAATCAGATCTTTGAAATCCCTCCGGACTATCGGATGTGTCTGGCAATCTCTTCTTTCCATTCCAGTTCCACGTGAGATCAGCTTTCCACTTTTCAAATTTGGTAGCATATGCCAGGTTTAAAAAAAACCTGTCGCGACTTATAAAAGGCACTTGTTGCAGTTTTCCATTTGTGGTCATTTGAACATTATAAAACTTATAAGCCGCTTTCAAATTAAGGTTTTTGTAGATTTCATACTGAGTTTCAACTTGAAAACTATGTGCAAAGGAGATTCCATCCAAATTGTAAATTACCAATGCACTTGAGCTCTGATCCTGATCATAAATCAGTTGATTTTCGAAAAAAGTATGGAAATAATCCGCAACTATACTCAATGGTTTGTGATTGATATCAAGGTGGGTAACCACACTTCCACCTAAGTTCCAGGCAATTTCAGGTGTTGGCACTTCCTTGATAACCAGTCTTCTTGACGAAACCAAAATCTGACTATTTTCCATGATGGCATTTGGTGTTCGATAACCTTTTCCAGTTGAAGCCCGAATGGTGAAATGCTCATTAAAAGCATATCTGAGATGTAACCGTGGTGTGAAATATATCCCGTATAAATTATGGAAATCCGTTCGAATCCCGGCCACCAGGGTTAAATCATCATTTGGCATATAGTTATATTCGTAAAAAATACCCGGGATACTTTCATTTCTGGTAAATGTGGAATCGATATATCTGTTAAGCTGAGAAATAAAATGTTCATTGAATCCATCATATAGAAAACTAACTCCGGTTTTATATTGATGACTGGTATTTCCAATTATATTCTGATAAATGAGATTCCCGTAAGCCGTTATTTCATTGCCTTTATACAGTCTTTTTCCCGCCCCTCCATTGAATTCCTGCCTACTTAAAGAGTATTGAAATCCCCAACTTTGATACGGCCTATGTGGAAAAACCATGCCGATCTTGCCAAACACTTCGAAGCGTTGCTCATCGTTTTTATAACCATACAACGAGCTCGATAGTAGATCATCGCCAAAATTAAAGCCCAATTGACCGCCAGCCAGATTCACCTTCATATATTGAATTCCAATTTGAGATTCCAACCTGTCTCCCTGATACTTGTACCGGTTGAGAAAGTTCAACATTCTTGATTTTGGTATATCCATAAAACCATCATCATTGCCATCATTTTCAGATCCAAGATATTGACTGTTCAATAAAATCGCAGTACTCCATTTTTCAGAAATCTTGGTTGTATGGCTTGCATTGAGTTCAACTCTTCCAAAAGAATTGGCGTACGCATTCAAATACCACTTTTCACTATTCTCAGGTTTTTTAAATTCAACATTGATCTGACCTGTCATAGATTCAAAGCCGTTTATCACCGTGCCGGCACCTTTGCCCACATCTATAGATTGAATCCACGTACCCGGTACATAAGTTAGCCCATACCTTGAATTTAGTCCTCGAACATGTGGAATCCCTTCCCTGCTTATTAATACATACCTTCCATCCAAACCCAGCATCATGATGGTTTTTGCGCCTGTTATCGCATCGGCAAAAGACACATCGACACTGGCATTGGTTTCAAAGCTTTCGGAAAGATTACAGCATGCTGCTTTTAGTAACTCTCTTTCGGAGATTAGTTCATTGAGCATGGGTTGTAGCTCATCAATCGTTGAAGAGTGTCCCTTTACCACCACTTCATCTAACTTCTCAGAATCTTCATTCAAAACGATATTCATAATACTCGTAAATTGAACTTCCAGGGTATCGCTTTGATAACCAATATATGAAATCACAATTTTATCTTTCGGATCGACATTTTGTAATTCAAAATTTCCCGATACATCTGCAATGGTCCCATTGGAGGTTCCGGCAATTTGTACTGTTGCCCCATAAAGTGGTTCATTTGCCATGTTTGTTACAATTCCCCTTATGGTTTTTTGACCCAATCCTACTGTTGGAATAGCCAGTAATATTACTGCTACATATAGTTTGTTCATTAGTTTTTTTGCTAATTGATAATGTGGTATAGCCTTCAGGCCACTTATAATAATCTTAACATCAGGAGGAAAGTGCCATTAAAGAAGAAAGATCTGATATAACACCTGTTTTTCCGGCGTTATCAGATTAGCAAATTCATGGATTGTAAAAGAATGGTGTTCAATTTGATGATATAGCTTGAAAATTGAACTAATAAAGGTAGTCGTGAATTGTATTTGTTTAGCATTTTCAGATTCGGATTTTAGAAAAAAATCATCTGAATCGGAAGAATAATAATCATTACTGCAACATGTATCACTTATAATCCTTGCTTCATAATTCTCATCGAAATCCTCGTCACAACAGGTTACTCCCTCCATTCCACAGCTTAAAAAATCTTTACCAATACTGACTGTGCTTTCAACGGCTAGCTGGCCACAAAAATGTGTCGCCCACGTAAGGTTCACCTGGCCCCCTATAAAAATCAGCAATAATATTATGGCTAATATGCGTTTCATTCGAAAGACAAAATTCGAAAATTTTACTGTCCCAACCAAAAAAATGATTCATCTAATATCCAAACACAGACTAAACAACGTTTTTGAGTGCAAGTTGTTGTTTCCTTAGATTTAATAAGAAATCAAAATTTCCACATAAATAAAAAACTGGTATTTTTGCGGCTTAAAAAAAGATTGTTCACTTGGTAAAGATTGGAAATATAGAAGTTGGAGAATTTCCATTGTTGCTTGCACCCATGGAAGATGTGAGTGATCCACCATTTCGGGCTGTTTGCAAGGAAAATGGTGCTGACCTGATGTATACGGAATTCATTAGTGCGGAAGGATTGATCCGGGATGCCGCCAAAAGTTTACAGAAATTAGATATTTACGATTACGAACGACCAATTGGCATCCAGATCTTTGGCGAGAATATTGACTCGATGCGTGAAGCAGCTGCCAAAGCAGAAGCCGCAGAACCGGAGCTGATAGACATTAACTATGGCTGCCCTGTGAAAAAAGTAGCATGCAAAGGAGCTGGCGCCGGTATACTGCTTGATATTCCAAAAATGGAAGCTATGACAAGGGAGATCGTGAACCAGGTATCTTTACCTGTTACTGTAAAAACCCGGCTGGGATGGGATGATAAAACGATAAAAATCATCGAGGTTGCGCTTCGGCTCCAGGATGCTGGTATTAAAGCACTTACCATTCATGGGCGTACAAGACAACAGATGTATAAGGGTACTGCCAATTGGGAATTTATCAGAAAAGTAAAAGAACATCCGGATATTGAGATCCCGATCTTTGGGAATGGCGACGTTTCATCTCCTGAAATTGCCCATGAGTTTAAAAATGAATATGGAGTCGATGGAATTATGATTGGCAGGGCAAGCATTGGGTATCCATGGATTTTCAATGAAATCAAACACTACCTAAAAACCGGTGAATTAGCAGAATCCCCGGGATTGGCAGAACGGGTGGAAGTGGTAAAGAAGCATTTAACATTTTCGATCGAATGGAAAGGCGAGAAGGTTGGGATATTTGAAATGAGGCGCCATTATACCAATTATTTTAAAGGAATTACCAATTTCAAACCTGTTCGCATGAAACTGGTAACAACAGAAGACTATACTGAATTGAATGATATCCTCAATGAAATCCCATACCAATTTGAGACATACTTCCAGTCCGTATGACGAAAAAGGCTAAAGAGTTGCCCCCTCAAATGATTTCCTGGGCTTTACTAATTCTCCTAACACTAGTTTGGGGCAGTTCCTTTATTCTCATCAAAAAAGGATTAATCGTCTATTCTTCATCACAAGTAGCAGCCATACGCATTTTTTCAGCTTCTTTGTTTATGGCTCCTTTTGCTTTTTCCTGGATGCGAAGAATTGATAAAAAGTATTATGGGCTGATATTTATATCAGGATTTATCGGAAGCTTCATACCAGCCTTCCTATTTGCAATTGCGCAGACACAACTCGATAGTGCGATTACAGGGATGGTCAATTCCCTGACTCCTGTGTTTGTACTGGTGATAGGTATCATATTTTATAAGCAGCGACTAACGGCGTCAATTTTTATTGGACTATTATTGGCGGTTGTAGGGACTATTTTTTTGATGTATTCCAGTTCAGGAAGCGATCAACGGTTTAATTATTTCGCACTATTCATTGTATTGGCCACAATCATGTATGGGATTAACGTGAACATATTGAAATTTAATCTTTTTGATTTAAATCCTATAGCAATTTCTAGTCTATCTATTTTTATGATCGGTCCGTTTGCTGCCATACAATTGTTTGGATTTACCGATTTCACTGAACGTCTTAGTTCAGGAAATACGGCGATTTTGGCATTATTTTATCTTTCCATGTTAGGTATAATCGGAACAAGCCTGGCACTTATGCTATTCAATCAATTAATTAAAATAAGTACTCCATTATTTTCAAGTTCAGTCACTTACCTTATTCCTATCGTTGCCATTATGTGGGGTTTATTTGATGGAGAAAAACTGCATTTTTCACATTATTTAAGTATGGGAATTATAATATTCGGAGTATTTTTTGCAAATAAGAAATAATATATTCCATAATTCATTACATGGCGCAACTTAATGATAATTTCTACTGTTAATACAGGTACATAACTGGTAAATTTATTATCTCTTACTGAACACAGAATACGACTAAAAATTATCTGTCATGGACTACACAAATCTAATCTCAACCAAAATCCCCGATAAGGATATACAGGAAATCATTAATGCCATAAATTTCATAAATGAAAAATTGCCTGATTTAGTCACCCTTTCAAGGGAAGAACTAGCTTCACTACCTAAAATGGCGGATCATACGATAGATTTCGTACTGGAAAATCTCAAAGTCGCAGAAACTAATCCTGAATTAATTCCTCAAAATGTTGAGATTGATGAAATAAAAAAGGATGTGGAATTAATTAATGCGATTTATAAAATTCTGAATCCTCTTAAAAATCTGGAGAAAAAGCTTGAGCACAGTGCGCTATTGGCCGGAAGCGAGGCATACCTCCCATCCATCGCCATTTATAATGCGATGAAGACAGATGCTATCCGAAAAAAGCACCTTCAGGACAGAATTACACACTCTTAAGCCTGCGGAAGCTTTAAATGTCTTGTATATATTCGTTTGAACTCACGAATAGAATGTTCATCTCCTAAAAGAATGAGAATGTCATCGTGAGAGAATTTTATCCTTGGATCGGGATTGAATATTATGCCTTTTTTTGCATCCTTAAATCCGAAAACGGTGGCGCCTGTATTTTTTCTGATATCCAATTCAGACAATGATTTATCCCTATACTCCTGCTTCACGTGCAAATAATTCACTTCATCCAGCAGGTACTTTGATTCGCCAAAACCACTTAGCATCTCGACAAACTCCACAATAAACGGTTTCGTAACGATATGTGCCATATGATAGCCCCCCAGCGCATCTGGCATCACTACGTGATTCGCACCTGCGCGGATTAATTTTTTTTCTACCTTTTCATCAGACGCCCGGGAAATGATTTTTATATCAGGATTCATTGTTCTTGCAGTGAGGGTAATGAACACATTTTCAGAATCACTTGGCAGGGTAGTAATGATCGTTGTAGCTCTCTTGATACCGGCGTCAATCAGCACCTCATCCTGCGTCGCATCACCCATAAAAAAATTATATTCCTTCGCTGCATCCGGAAAACGTTCCAATACATGATCATCGTTTTCAATGATCAGAAATTTTTTACGGCTGTTTTTAAGCTCGAGAGCCGCTCGTCTGCCGTTCCTCCCGTAACCACAGACAATGATATGCCCTCTAAGTTTACTTACTTCCCTGCCTTTCATAATAATATTATAGATTTTATTTAATTCTCCCTCGAATATATATTTTGCCACTGTTGATACCAGGAAAGCAAAAAATATCAAATTGTATATGATATAAAAACTGGTAAATAACTTGCCATTTTCCGTCAATGGCTTCACTTCCCTGTATCCCACTGTAGAAATTGTAACAACTGTCATATAAAAAGCGTCCAATACACTATACCCTTCAATGATCATGTAACCAGTAATGCCTACAACGAGTGATAGAGTCATTAATAAAAATGCCAAAATGAGACGCCTAAGCTGAAAAAACATAAATCCCTAATTTCGATTCTCCATTTAATAATAATGATTTTTTAGCATTAAAAAGCTAATTGGACAGAAATACTTGTACATTAGACTAATAGTCAGACAAACGGATATCCCAAAAAAAATCTTCACCATTAGCGATGTTACTTTTAAAAGCTATATCCTCTTTTAATAATTTCAAACTCTTGCTGATTCTAAATGGAAAATAAGTAATTAATGTCGTATTTTTAGTATATGAAACCTTCGGAAAAAGGCTGGATTGATCGATATATTAACTTTCTGATTGAGCCTCAAAAATCACAGTTACCTACCCTGGCATATTATGAAGATTTCAGGCAATTAAACCAGGATAAAAAACTTTATAAATTAGTTCAGCCATCCGGATTGATGTATGGCCATCCAGTTCGTCCTTCAGGAAATTATGATGTTGCCATGAGCAATTGGAGCGAAGATGAAAAAATGAAATTTATCTTGTTTGATTGTTTGATAAATGAAGCAATTTTACTCTCCTCAGAGAAAATTGAAAATCAAAACGACTTTGCTGAATGTATACATGAATCAATAAAATCAATTTTTAACTTCTACCAGAAAAATACACAACGTAGCAAAAAATTAAGCTCCATTCTTAGAAAAAGAAAATCGGAGAGTGAGTCACTTGAAACCATTTTAAATGAGCGCTTAAAAGTAAAAACGAGATGGACAAGAAATTTTTGGTCCGGTTTTTTTCAAAATAGTTTACTTTTTCTTGATGTCTATAATTTTGGTCTTTGGCACAAGAAAAATAGAATAGCTACAGATATTCAGTTATTTAATGAATATGAACAAAAACTGAGACTTGATATTCTGCAGGTTATTGCTACAGCAGCCTGGGCAAACAACATCATTGAAACCGAAGAAAAAGCGCTGTTCGATTTTTTCCTGCAATCAGCAAACTTAACGAAGGAAAATGAACAACGCGCAAAGGAATTTTTAGGCAGTAATAACCGGCTGGAAAACATCGTACTTAATCGACAAGATCCATGGATTATAAAAAAATACATGCTCGAGCTGGCAATCCTTACCATCTGGGCTGATAAATGTGTGGAAGAAACTGAAAGAGAATTTATTAAGCAATTATCAAAAAAACTGGGATTTACACAGGAAGAACTCGATAACAGCTTGTTGGCTGTTGAAAGCTTTGTAATTTCAAATTGGCAACAAATACACTTTCTTCAATCAAAGCATGACATCCTGATCATTAAGGAAAGATTTTCGAAGAGGTTTTCGCACATTGTAAATAAAAATAAAAACGCCTTCATTAAGGAAATTAGTGAAAGCAAGGAATTAATGACATTGATGATTAAAATGACCCGAGAAAAGCTCTCAGAAAAAGAAAAAGCTATCGTTAAAGCTCAATTACTGGACATCCTGAAGACGCTTCCAACTTTTGTAATTATCGCTCTTCCCGGAACATTTATCACTTTACCGTTATTATTGAATCTATTGCCCAAGGGTGCCTTCCCCAGCGCTTTCTCCGAAGTAGATTAAATGTTTTTCCATTTAATAGAACACCCAATCGCTTTGGTGCTGAATATTTTTACTTCTTTATTTGCCAACAACGCATCTATAGCATCCTGAACATAATGCTTATCTGCAGCATTGGCATCTTTATAATTATTGTCAATAGCGCCAATATAGGCAACTGTTCTGTCCTTTTTTAACACGTAGACTTGAGGGGTATTGGTAGCACCATACGCCCTAGTGACTTTCTGTGTTTCATCGTACAGATAGACAAAAGGATAATTCATTTCTTTTGCTCTTTGTGTTATTTCATCTTTCGAATCACTTGTGTTAATTGCAATCACGGGAAAACCTTTGGAAACATATTTATCATGTAATTCTGCTATCCTTTGTTGGTATCCTTTAGCATATGGGCAATTATTGCAGGTAAAAATGACAATATAACCTTTGGCATCATCATAGGAATCAAATGAAATCATTTCACCTTCAAAATTTGCTAACGAGAAATCTGAAGCTTTATCACCCACATTCAAGTCTTGGGGTCTAGTCATACCGGAAATGATAAAAGCCACTCCGAAAACGGTCAATAAAATAGTTCTTAGTATCATGGTTCTATTGGTTTAGTTATGGACTATTTAATAATTTTTCTATGGTATATTTTAACTCATTCTCTTTGAACTCACCTTCATAAAAAGTACGTTTCCCATTTCTGCAATCAACTATAAGTGTAGCCGGGATGGCCCCGGACCAATTTGTATCCACCCTATTGATGATCTCATTAAAATCTGTTTCATCAAGTAAAACGACTTTTGAATCCAACTTTCTTTTTGTTATAAACATGTTAACCTGATTGTTCAATTCATCGGCATCATCAAGACTTATGAGTGTAATGTTGACTTCTTCATATAATTTATTGACAGCTTCGAATTGGGGAATTTCACGTATACAGGGAGCACACCAGGTGGCCCAGAAATTATATACCTCGATTTTATTTTTAGCTGAACATTGTCCAAGCATATGAAACAGCTCAGCTGATTTTATAAGCTCTGCTTTTTGAGCTGTAGCGGTCACATAAAAAAATAAAGAAATCAATACACAAATATATCGTGATTTGTATGCCGATTGTTTAAGCTGCCAACTTATCATCCTGGACTTTTTTATGAAACGGATATGAAATTTATTATTATTTGGTGAAAAATAAAAAGTAAAGAATTTTGTCGACATGAATAAAAATAACTGGTGTTTAAAATTTGGCAATATTGCCTTTACATTGTTAAGAATTACTTAACTTAATAAACTGAGAATTTTGAAATTTATAAGGATTGGGATAAATGAAATAAATTGAAAAAATATTATTTTTTGGTATTTTTTTAATGCAATTTTTTTGATAAAAAGTTTTCCACAAAATGCTTGAGTTATCCACAATTTATGGATGATTCTTTATAAATGGTTGAATATCAATATTTTGATGTAATTCTTGGATTTTCACCTTGTGTGGATAAACTCCTCATTTTTATTGAGTTAAAAACATACAAGTTTTTAATGCAAAATTTTTACACAAATTTTATAATCTATACTGAATCTAAACAGCACCAACATTTACACTTATTTTACCATTTTATTCCACCCTGTCTTTTTTGAGTTTTGTACGGTAAGTATTAAATATTCGGGACTTAGATACAAAACCCAGATATTTACCATCATCAATGACAGGAAGGTTCCAGGCTCCACTAATTTCAAACGTATTCATTACGGATTGCATGGAATCCCTTGAAGATACAAAAGCAGGAGGATCTGACATGATAGAACTAATTACGATGTCTTCCCTGGCTGACTCATCGAACATAATATCCCGGATATCATCCAACGTAATAATTCCAACCAATTTCCCCCTATCATCAACAACTGGAAAAATATTTCGTTTTGATTTTCGAACCACATTTACCAGGTCACTTAGTTTTTGATATGGTTTTACCGTAATAAGATCTTTTTCAATTAGTTTTCTCACTTTAATTCCACTAAGTAATTGCTTGTCCTTATCATGTGGAATATAATCTCCTCTTTCAATCAGTCGTTTAGTGTAGATAGAATACTTCTCAAAATAAGAGATCGTACTGAAGGCAATAGCTGACACCAGCATCAACGGTACAAATAATGTATATCCTCCGGTAATCTCTGCAATCAAGAAGATCGCAGTCAGGGGAGCATGTAATACACCACTCATAACGCCACACATCCCCACCAGGGCGAAGTTGCTCAGGCTAATATTGGTTGGCGATATATGATTGAAGGCAAAGGCAAAAACAAATCCAACAACTCCCCCAAGAAATAAGGATGGTGCAAATATCCCCCCACTACCTCCAGATTCAATGGTTAGGGATGAAGCTATAGGTTTAAAAAAAATAACACCAACCATAAAGAATATAAAGACAAGAGGATTACCATAATTTAATGAAAAAAAAGATTGGAAAACCATCTCTGATTCATTGGCATTCAACAGCAGCTTAATCGAATCGTACCCTTCCCCATAAATTGGCGGGAAGAAAAATATAATGATGGCCAGCAGTAGTCCACCTACCAAACCCCGAAAGGCATAGTTTTTTATTTTTGTTATCCGATGTTCTACATAATATGTGAGGCGGGTGAAATAAACTGAAATAAGCCCGCAAACGATACCAAGAAGGATAAAGTAAGGAGTTTCAGAAGCAATAAATGGATCTTTCAGTACAAAAGAAAACAATACATCATCTCCCAATAGAGCCAGCGCCACTAAAGAACCGCATACGGAAGCAATGAGCAGTGGAATAAACGTCGCAAATCCGAGACCTGCAAGAATAACTTCGCTACTAAAAATAACACCTGTAACTGGAGAATTAAATATTCCCGCTATAGCACCTGCAGCCCCACACCCAATTAGTAAGGTCCTGTTTTTATAATCAAGATGCATGAGTCTTCCCACATTGGATCCTATCGCCGTACCAGTAACTACAATCGGGGCCTCCAGTCCTACAGATCCACCAAACCCTACTGTAATTGCACTGGTTAGCATCCTTGTATACATTTTACCACGTACGATAATGCTTGATTTTTGTGATATTGCATATAAAATATCGGTAATACCATGGCCAAGTTTATCTTTCCAATAGTACCTGGTGATTACTACAGTAATCATTATACCAATCAAGGGATAAAAGTAGACAAGGATACTTTCTGCACCGGCATGCCCTCCGCGAAGTAAAACGTGTTGGATATAGTGCACAGACTCTTTAAGTGCTACGGCTGCCAGACCAGCTACCGCCCCGATCACTGCACTGAGAATCATGGTAAAATTCCTGGTCTTAATATGTTTGATTCTCCAGATTAAAAAATTCAGCAGGATTTGATTAAATTTCATGCCGCAAAATTAGAATAAATATATCCTAAATGTAATTTTTTTAGTAAAGGATCAACATGATTTATCACCTCCTCACCATCAATCAAAATGTACAACCGAATAACTGCTCTTTTATCTATTAAATATCCAATTATACAGGCTGGTATGATTTGGTGTAGTGGCTGGGAACTGGTTAGCGCTGTTAGCAATGCCGGAGGATTAGGATTGATTGGATCCGGCTCCATGAATTCTGAATTATTAAAAGAACATATCGTTAAATGCAAGAAGGCTACGAAAAAACCATTTGGTGTTAATATACCTTTATTGTATCCTGATATAGAAAACCATATCAATGTAATTCTGGAAGAAAAAGTCCAGATCGTTTTCACCTCTGCCGGAAATCCCAGAACATGGACAAAGATTCTTAAGCGTGAAGGGATTAAAGTTATTCACGTCGTATCCAGCTCTAAATTCGCAATAAAAAGCCGGGAGGCTGGCGTTGATGCTATTGTAGCTGAAGGATTTGAAGCCGGAGGTCATAACGGCCTGGAAGAAACAACCACATTATGTCTTATACCAGAAATTGTTCAAAAAATTGATATTCCAATTATTGCCGCTGGCGGTATTGCTACGGGTAGATCCATGTTTGCAGTAATGGCCTTAGGAGCAGAAGGGGTTCAAATGGGAACAAGATTTGCCGCATCAGTTGAATCTTCAGCTCATCAAAATTTTAAAGATAAAATATTAAGTGTTCATGAAGGAGATACCAAACTCTCATTAAAGAAACTCGGTCCTGTAAGATTAATCCGTAATGAATTTTATCGAAGTATACAAACTGCCGAAGATTCCGGTGCAGACCGATCAGAATTAAAACAAATACTTGGAAAGGGAAGGGCTCGACAAGGCATGTTTGAAGGAGACCTTATTGAAGGAGAATTAGAAATTGGTCAAGTCGCCTCTTTAATTAATGAC
>Ga0209536_100009101_pt1 | contig 14786 bp, 11 predicted proteins | sample DeeMarSeWOR28_12_FD_187461 | JGI IMG/M metagenome (GOLD analysis project Ga0209536, IMG submission 187461) | Marine sediment microbial communities from White Oak River estuary, North Carolina - WOR-2-8_12 (SPAdes) (version 2) | ecosystem: Environmental > Aquatic > Marine > Intertidal zone >...
GCAAAAATGCTGTTGTAATCAATTGAAGCATAGCTGATATCTCCTCCACTGATCCTGACAATGTGACCAGTCATGGTTTCTGCAGGCATAAAGGGATTGAATGTGAAATTTGGTCCAGCACCAGCTGCTATCGCAACGATCATTGTTTCCCCAATCGCTCGTGAAATTGCGACAATGAAGGCTGCGGTGATACCGGAGAAAGCAGCAGGTACGACCACTCCAATAGCAGTTTCTAGTTTCGTTGCACCAAGCCCAAAAGAGGCTTCCCGTAAGGATCTTGGTACAGCATGTAGTGCATCTTCGCTCATTGAGCTGACATAGGGAAATATGAGGATTCCGATCACGATACCCGCAGAAGCAGTGTTATAGATTTCGACCACATCTTTGCCTAAAATAATGCGCAGCAAAGGTGTCATGAAGGTTAAGGCAAAATATCCATAAACAACCGTTGGGATACCAGCCAGTATTTCCAATATTGGTTTTAGAACAGATCTAGATCTCTCAGAGGCATATTCACTCAGGTATATTGCAACACCTATTCCAAGTGGAATCGCAACCAACATTGCGATAAAGGATGTCATCAAGGTTGCGGTCACCAGTGGCCAGATGCCGAATTGGCCGATTTGGGGATTCCACTTTGTGCTCGTGAAGAATTCAATGATAGATACTCTGATACTTTTAAAGATATCGGTTTCAGGGGAATGAGAGGTGGCTAGAGTATTTTGTTCGCCGCGCAGCACATTAACTGTGTCCCCATTAATTTCTGTTATCACCATTATCTCGTCATTAATCCGGATAATATCCTCGACTTCAAGCTTCCCACCGCTGGTACTCAAATGAATAATATTATCATCTACGTCAAGAGAAGCAACCAAGGCTTTATTAGTATCTTCCCACAGCTGGCGAGTGAAGAAGTCAAGCGATTCCTTCGCTAATCCATAAACAATACCAAGTGTTGTGAATATCGATATTGCACCACACGCGAATAAAAAGGACTGGATGATGGTTTCTCCTGGCCTACGACGTTTTGTTAGGTCAATCGGGAAATCGGACTTATGCTCTTTTGTTTTCGATAATCTGGAAACAGCGGTATTTGTTTGGTTACCCATTAAATCATCCGATAATGAAAATTGTAAATATTTGGTATTCTATCCGGGAAGAGCAGCGAATTTCCCAATCTACACCAGAGCTGGTGTAGATTGGGAAAAAAGAAACATAATCAAGCAATTGATCTAAATTCGCTATCAATTAAAAATTTTTTCATTCAATTGCATCAAGCCAGGCTTGTTTAGCTTCATCAAGAGCTTCATCGCTGGCTGGAAAGTAACCTACATCCCCGATTTCTTCATTTACAAATGTCAGGAAGAAGTTGATGTAGCCTGCGACTTGAGGCTTAGACTGCATGATTGAAGCATCTGAGTATATGAACAGAGGGCGAGAGAGTGGATATTCACCAGTTTCAACGGTTGCTAGAGAAGGCGTAACGCCATCTAGAGATAGGATCTTGAGACTATCCTGATTCTCAACGTAGTAAGCGTAACCAAAGAATCCAACAGCGTAGGGACTACCCTGGATTCCTTGAACTAACACGTTATCATCCTCACTCAATTGAGTGTTGGTAGCAGTCAAAATAGGTTCTTCTTCTTCGTCGAAAACTATTTCGACAAAGAAATCGAAAGTACCGCTATCGGTGCCGGGGATGTAACGCAAGATGGGCTCAGCAGGCCAGGAAGGGTTTACATCTGACCAAGTTTCAGCAGATCCAAAGAGGAGTGCCAGCTCCTCAAGGGTAACACCATTCAGAAAATCGTTTTCGGTGCTAACTGTTACTGCAATACCGTCGGTGCCGACACGAAACTCGATAGGTTCTCTTCCAATAGATTCACATGATTCAATCTCCGAGTCCTTGATGGCACGGCTGGCATTGGACACATCGGTCTCACCGGCAACGCAGAAGCGTTCAAAACCAGCCCCGGAACCTACGCTGTCGATGGTGATGTTACCGGAGTAGCCCTCATCCTGAAAACGCTCAGCGATAACCTCTGCCAGCGGGAACACTGTTGAGCTACCGGCAGTGACTACATCTCCTGATAAGCTGAGTGAGTCAACCTCAGGCAGCTCGAAACCAGTTTCAATCGATAATTCTTCAGATTCTTGAGGCGATTCAGTAGCCATGATAATTGGTTCTGTGGGAGTCATAGTTTCTGCAGCGGCACCTCCACAAGCTGTGAGCAATATCGACATCAGTAAGATCGCGGAAATTAGAGAAAGCTTTTTGTAGTTCATATCTACTTCTCCTCCATATAATTTAATTTCAAGATTATGCTCTCAAAATAACACATTAGGTTTAACGTTTTTGGAATATCCTGTTAAATCCGTGTCAATAGATTGTTATCAACTTGTTAACAAATTAGATATCCCCCATAAACCTATCGGAAATTAGGTAGAGACCCATTGATTATGTTATGCTGCGGGGTTTGACTCGGTGTTTTAATGTCGAAATGGAATCTTGATGTAATGTATTAAGTTAACTATAACTAGCGCGTCGAGCCGACGCGCTAGCGAGATTTTAATCTTAAATATTTTTATGTTGACAGCTTACTGGTCCAGTTCAGCTACTGCTTCCGCTGCGAGCGCATCCAGTTCCTCGAGCAGAGGGACGATCTGATCGTAATCACCTTGTAGAATGGCGCTGAAAGTATTCTGCACTTCTCGACGTACATTTGCCCAAGATGCTCTGGCAGGTTCAGAGTTACCAATCGCAAGCAGATCTTGACCTGTTTTCCATTGCGGGTTCGCAGTAGCATAATCTATCAGTAACGCAGGTACACTTTTCCTGGTGGGGTAATAAGCACTTCCTTTGATCCAGGTCGCTTGCGTTTCTGGACTGGAAAGGTATTTCAGGAATAACCAGGCAGCCAGGTTTTTTTCAGGTGTGGTATTCACCATCCCGATTGTCTGGGAGAACGCATTTACCGCTTCTCCACCTTCTGGACCGACGAAAGGAATAAAGATCCATTCATCAGAAGGGAAAGCGTCATCGGCCTCAAAGGCATCGAGCTGATAAGGGATTCCGACAGATGAATTCATGATGAAAAGGGCTTTACGGGTGGCAAATTCTGGATGGGGATAGCTTTGGGTCCTGAAGGCACAATCATCATCCCATATTTCCTTCAAGAAAACTGCTACAGCTTCAGTTTCGGGTGTAGTGAAATCATATCCTGAGTCATCATCGGAGATAATATCTCCACCAAATGAGAAAATCCATGAAACAACATTTGATGAGCCGGTGAACATGACCAATCCACCTGTGCCATCATTGTCTGGATTATCATCGTCAGCGTTTGCGGCTGTAGCTGCACACGCTTGATCTTTGAACTCATCAATGGATTTTGGAGCAGAATCAAAGCCTAGTTCATTCGCCCAAGTTGAGTTGTAATAAATCAAGTTTATTGATTGGCTGAGAGGAAAACCTACCCTGGTGCCGTTCTCGAGGACTGTACCAAAAAATGCGGTTTCGAAGAAATCTGTGATTTGTTCTTCTGATAGTCCATATTGCTGGTCATATATTAAATCATTCATGTCGACCATAATATCCTTCTGCAGCCAATCAGCTAAAGAACTGGAGTATGCGACTACCAGGTTTGGCAAATCACCGGATTGAATGCCTTCATTCATCGCTTCCTCGATATCACTGTAACCACCTATGTTCTCAGCTTCAATGTGAATGAACCATTCATTGTTATTATTAAATTCTTCAATAATACCTTGCAATGTTTCATGCTGGATTCCGTAACCCCATGGATGCCATAATTCTATATATTGTCCGCTGGGATCAGGACCAGCTAGAGCAGGAGGTTCTTCAGGTTCAGGCTGCTCTGTTGGTTCAGTGTCCAATGGTGTCTCCGTTGGTTCCATCGGCGGGCTTGTCGGCGCTGGTAGTGCCATGGTTGGTTCAGGAGACGTTTCAGTTTGTTCCGTCGGCTCCTCGGTGGGTAATGCTGTAGGAGTACAACCTGATGAAATCAATGAAAAAGCGATGATCATCGCTAAGATAAATTGAAATACTTTTCTTATCATTCTTGATTGCTCCTCTCGATTGTATCCTTGACCCCAAGAATCAGCCAGAAGAAAGTCAAATAGTTGACCTAGTTTATTTAGGCGATGGGCAAAGAAAAATAGAAGGTGCTGCCTTTGCCTTCTACGCTTTCAGCCCAAATTTTCCCATGATGGGCTTCAACCAGGTGACGAGATATCGCCAAACCTAAACCTGTTCCAGTTTTTGAACGTGCTCGATCGGCCTTATAAAAGCGTTCGAAGATGCGCGGAAGATCATCGTCTGCTATTCCAATTCCGCTGTCCTGGACGGAAAATTCAATCATGGAGTCACGTTGCCTTGCAGCGAGAATGATTTCGCTCTCTGATGGCGAATACTTAATCGCGTTGTGCAGTAAATTGACAATCACTTGCTCTATCCGACGCGGGTCAGCTAACACTGCAGGTAAATCCTGTGGACATTCTATCGCGATCGTTAATCCGCTCCTTTCCGCTTGAAGCCAAAGCCGGTCAGCAGCGGTGGATAACAAATCATAAGGTGAAGATAACAAAAGATTCAGGGGCACCTTGCCGGATTCGATCCGAGAGAGCTCGAACAACTCTTGCACCATCAAAGCAAGTGAGTCGACCTCGGTTTCTATACGTTTTAGAAATCGTCGTGCTGCAGGCGGATCATCGAATGCACCTTCTAACAATGTTTCTGTCAAAGCTTTGAGTGATGCCAAAGGTGTACGTAATTCATGAGAAATATTGCTGATGAAATCTCGTCTGATCGTCTCTAATCGTCGAATATTGGTTAAGTCTTGGAATATTAGAAGGGTATTTCCTGGTAAGGTTTCACCTAATGGGATTGCAGTTCCCTGTAGATATAGTCCCAAAGAAGACAATTCAAGTGTTGTAGATTGGGGTTGAGAGGAAGCTCTACTACTACGAAATAGTGCAATAATTTTATGATGGCGTAAAGATACAGCCATAGATTGATTGAGTACATCCCGAGATGTTGCATTGAACATAATCTCAGCTGCTGGATTGATCAATTGGATTTGTCCGTTCTCATCAACAATAATGACGCCATCATTCATTTGTTCAAGCACTGAGGCGAATTTACTGCGTTCAGCTTCTAAAGACATTATGTGATCGTGTAGTTCTTTGCTTACGTTATTGAAAGCTTGAGCTAATTGTCCAACCTCATTATTCGATGCAGGCAGAGATATTTGCTCAAGGTTGTTTGTGATCATATTCTGTACTGCAGTCGTTAATTCCCGAATTGGACGGGTTGTACGTTCGGCGATGATTGAGGCAAGAATAATTGATAATACAGATGCAAATACTGTCCCCAAGATTATTGCTCTGTGGAGCTGGGTTATGGTTTCATTAACCTCTTCTAGGGGAAGTGAAATTCTAATTGTGCCAAATACTTGTTCCCTATTCTTTATTGGAACAGCTAAATACATCATGTCATAGCCTAAAGTTTGACTGAAACGAATGCTCTTGCCTAGCCCGTTCTGAAGGGCTTCCTGAATCTCTGGTCGATTGAGGTGGTTGTCCATTTGATCTGGATTCTCGTGGGAATCAACCAGAACTGTACCTTCAGGTAAGATAAGCGTAAGTCGAACTCCTAAGATGTTTGCCCATTGTGCAATTTGCTTATCAATCTGTTCTGTTTGGATTCCATCATCAATTTGTGGACTTAGTGTTGCACTGATCGCTTGAGCTTCAGTGGTCAAATTGGTTTCTAATCTATCAAGCTGGATTTGACGGAAATAGTTAGTGAGGTAGTAACCCAATCCCGTCATAATGATAAGAATTAGGAAGATATATGGGATTGCAATTTGCCAACGGATGCTTCTAAACATCGCCTGCCACTTGAATTAAACTCACTTAACCGAAGCGTCCTGTAATATAGTCTTCGGTGCGTTTATTTTTTGGATTCGTGAAGATTGTTTTACCTTCGGAATATTCAATTAACTCACCTTGCAAGAAGAAGGCAGTATAATCAGCCACTCGCGAGCCTTGTTGAATTGAGTGTGGAACAAGAATGATCGTGTATTGCAATTTTAAATCTTGAAGGGTTTCTTCGACTTTTACTGTCGAGAGCGGATCTAGACCTGATGTAGGCTCGTCGAGCAGGATGACCTCTGGTTCAAGAGCCAATACTCGAGCAAGGCATAATCTTTGTTGTTGGCCACCGGATAATGCGTTTGCAGGTTCATCCAACCTATCATGAACTTCTTCCCAAAGAGCCGCTTGGTTCAAGCTCCGTTCTATAGCAGTATGAAGCTGCTCTTTGTTCCGTAAACCTGCCATGCGAAGTCCATAGGTCAGATTATCCTGAATACTCAGTGGCAAAACGACGGGTCGAGCAAATACGATACCCACACGTCGACGTAAGGAAATCACATCAATGGTTGGATCAAGGATGTTTACACCATCAAGCAGAACACGCCCAGTGATTCTCGATACATCGGCTAGGTCATTTAGCCGGTTGATTGTTCTTAATAAGGATGATTTACCTCCACCAGCAGGACCAAATATAACGGTAATTGCATTCGCAGGGATAGATAGATTTATGTTCTTCAGCGATTCAGTGCCATCAGAATATTCTAGTGAAAAATTGTCGATGTCGATTTTATTCATGAGATGATTCTTTTACCATTGTCTCCGCGCTCTGGCACGTGATCGAATCATGGTCGCAATAATATTCATGCTTAGTACGAATACCAACAGTACAAGCGCAGTTGCATACTGAATTTCGGTGGGCATACCGGGAACTTGTGTTGCAATGACGTACAAATGGTAAGGAAGTGCCATGGTTGCATCCAGAGGCGATGTTGGTAATTGGGGAAGATAAAAAGCTGCTGCAGTGAATAAAATCGGCGCAGTTTCACCGGCTGCTCGCTCGAGACCTAAGATGATTCCTGTCAAAATGCCAGGTACAGCTTCAGGTAGGACAATCCGGCGTACTGTCTGCCATTGAGTAGCCCCTAAGGAAACACTAACGACTCTAAACGATTGTGGAACAGCCCGGAGCGCCTCTTCAGAAGCGCTTATGACAACCGGTAGGGTCATAACACCAAGTGTCAATGAACCTGCCAGGATACTCGTGCCAAAATTCATGAACAAGACGAACAATCCTAGACCAAAGAGGCCATAGACCACAGATGGAATGCCAGCAAGACTGATAATAGCCAATCGAATCAAGCGTGTCCAACGACTTTCGGATGCATACTCTGATAAATATATAGCTGCGCCAATTCCAAACGGCATTGTGAATATCGCGGTGCCGAAAGTCAATAGTACTGTGCCAATAATTGCAGGCAGGATTCCGCCTGCACGCATACCGTCGCTGGGATAACCAGTAATAAATTCCCAGGATATTGCAGGCGACCCTTCAATCACAATGAGATAAACAATGAGGAATATTGGTAGTACAGTTGCAATTGCAGTTATTGTTAGTAAGCCGAAACCAATACGCTGGATTGTATATCGTTGAGCAGAAGTTTGTGTCTTTTTCATCGCCGTATCAAGATAATATTCGTTCTGATCGTTTTTTCTGTCGAAAGATGACAGCCGAAGCGATCACGTTTATGAGTAGTGAGATTACAAAGAGAACAATGCCGATAAAAAATAATACATGGTAGTGCACACTATCCGTCGCAACCTCACCCATTTCGGCCGCAATCGTAGCCGTCATTGTTCTGGCTGGAGAAAATAGAGCACTCAAGCCTCTGGGGATCACTGCTGCATTCCCTGTGACCATCATCACAGTCATTGTTTCACCAATTGCTCGACCGATCCCTAACATCACTGCGGTTACTACGCCAGATTTGGCCGCCGGAAGTGTTACACGCCAAATTGTTTGCCAATCAGTGGCACCCAGAGCTAATGCAGCATCTCGATAAGATTGGGGGACTGCATCTAACGCATCTTCAGCAATTGAAACAATCGTTGGTAATGAAATAGCCGCCAATAATAACGAACCGGTTAATGCGGATAGTCCTGTATTCAGCAGTAGTAGTCTACGGAGGTAGGGGGCAAGGATTAAGAAGCCAATAAAACCCAGTACAACTGAGGGTAGGCCACCAAGCACTTCGACTAGTGGTTTTAAGAACTCCCTGACACTCCTGGGGGCGATTTCAGCGATATATATTGCAGTACCGATACCGAATGGAATGGCTATGATGGCTGCCCCTATAGTAACGATTAACGTACCACCGATTAATGGGATCAGACCGAAGAAATCTTCAATTGGATACCAGCGAGATCCAAATAGGGATTCGAAGTTTACCTCTCGCAGTGTTGGTAATCCAGAACGGAGTAGAAAGACGAAAATTAAACTGACAAAAATAATAGCAGAGTACCCGGCAATCTTAATGATACCGGAGATAACGGATTCGGAACGAGAGTGTGATATGCTGGATTTCATTTCTCGAAGCTCTATGTAATACTTTGATGCTTAAATTAGAAACAATGGTTAAGTTCTATTGGTTGTTCGCCAATGGTACAAACCCTAAATCTATCACAATCGATTGCGCTTCCTGGGACATTACCCAATTGAGATAATTTTTCATGATCTCTGGCGGCTCTCCTGCTGTGTACATATATAAATTTCTGGAAATTGGGTAGGTATCATCATTTACTGAGTCTATTGAAGGAATGACTGGCGGGTGTTGGTTGTCTATAGCGACTGCAACAACTTTCATATCATCCGTTACATAACCCAAACCATCATAACCAATTGCATTTGGATTATCACGAATTTCTGCACTGATCACTTCCGAAGAAGGTAATAATAGGGTATCCGGTGAAAATAGGGTGTTATTGGTTTTATCTCCAAGACGTAACACTTCTTCTAAGAAATAAACATGCGTGCCAGAATTTGTCTCCCTTGACAAACGAACGATTGGTCTATCTTCTCCCCCAATCTCATACCAATTATTTATTTTACCGCTGTAGATATCTGAGATTTGTTGTAAAGTTAATTGGTCAATCGGATTGTCAAGATGAACGATAACTGCAATAGCATCCCGGGCAATAACATATTCAATGGGTACTACGCCTGTTTCTTGAATTGCGTCAATTTCTTCCGGTTTTATTTGTCTAGAGGCGTTTGCAATATCAGTTGTACCATTGATTAGTGCTGATATCCCAGTTCCAGATCCCCCTCCCGTCACTGATATATTGATATTTGGATGAGATTTCTGGTATGCTTCTGCCCAAGCCAGGGCAAGATTTACGATTGTATCTGATCCTTTATTCTCAATATATGATATTTCACTCGCAGAGGTGTTAGATTCAGAAATAGTCGAATTATATCCACAGGCAGTCAAGCAGAATACAAGGACAAATAGAAATAATTCGTTGACTATTTTCATCGATGAGATTATATTCCCAATCATATTGATGAACAAGGGCATAGATTTATATTTAAGGTTGGACTAGCAGTTTTGAGATTAAGTGATTATTGATAACAAGGTGTAGAATTATTATTATGAATGATAATGATTTGATTTTTAAAGTTCGGAATTTAAATTTTTATTATGGAAGCAAGAAAGCATTGAACCAGATAAATATGGACATCCTTCATAATAAAGTAACAGCGCTGATCGGTCCCTCTGGTTGTGGAAAATCAACGTTTCTGAGATGTTTAAATAGAATGAATGACACGATTCCGAACACACATATTGAAGGTGAAATTCTACTGGAAGGTCAGGATATCTATGCTCCTGATGTCGATTTAGCATATTTACGTCAACAAGTAGGGATGGTATTTCAGAAACCAAACCCGTTCCCACAATCGATATTTAACAACGTAGCTTTCGGACCTAAAGTGCTGGGTTTAGTAGATAACCGAAATGAACTGGCTGAAATCGTGGAAGAAAGTTTGCGTCGTGCTGCAGTTTGGGATATTGTTAAGGATGATCTAGAAGTAGATGCATTGAGTTTATCATTAGGAGAACAACAACGTTTGTGTATTGCGAGAGTGTTGGCTGTAAAACCCGAAGTGATATTAATGGATGAACCTGCATCAGCTTTAGATCCTGTCGCAACATTGAAGATTGAAGATTTGATCCACGAATTAAAAGAGCTTTATACAATCGTAATCGTAACTCATAATATGCAGCAAGCGGCGCGTGTTTCTGATTTTACAGGTTTATTCTGGCTCGGTGATTTAGTTGAATTTTCACCTACAGAAGAATTATTTACACGTCCAAAGGAAAAATTAACAGAAGAATATATAACTGGAAGGGCAGGTTAGAGAAGGATTCTAGAAATTATCCTTGGGATTACCCTTCGAATCGGTACCCAATGCCTCTGACAGTAATAATTCTTTGAGGAACCGCGGGATCTTTCTCAATCTTTTCACGTAACCAGCGGATGTGAACATCGACTGTGCGGCTACCGCCACTGAAATCCCAACCCCATACACGCTCTAAAATTAATTCACGAGTAAGAACTTGACCTTGATGTCTTACCAAGAATACCAACAGGTCAAATTCTTTCGGTTTCAAGGATAATTTTGTATCCTCAATCTCGATTTCCCGACGATTAGTATCGATGACTAAGGTGTCGAATTGAAGAATTTCTTTGATCGGTACTGCCTGACTATCGAGCTCTTCACGAATCATACGCACTCTTCTCAAGAGTGCTTTTACTCGCGCAAGCAATTCACGCATACTGAAGGGTTTCGTCAGGTAATCATCAGCACCCATCTCTAAACCGATCACGCGGTCGATTTCTTCGTCTTTTGCTGTCAACATCAATATAGGTACATTCATCTCCTGGCGGAGGATGCGGCAGACTTCGAAGCCATCCAAGATCGGTAGCATGATATCCAAAACGATCAGGTCCGGGTGCATGCGTCGCGCTATATCCAAGGCGGTTTTTCCGTCTCCTGCTACATCAACTGTATACCCCTGGCGGGATAAATTGTAATTTAATGTCTCTTGAAGAGCTGGTTCGTCTTCAACAATGAGAATTTTTGAAGTCACTGTTTTCCTTGGAAGTTATTCATGTCCGTAATTATCAAAATTATATATAATCATTTGGTTGCTGATATACTTATCTATCGATAGCGAAAGTATGAGCTTGAGTAGAAGTAAATGTGTCAACCAAGGTGATTTCTTGATTGCATCCTGTACGACACTTGAGATTTGATTTTTACTGAATTAAGTTCATTAAGTGTACATCATCTTATTGTGCCGTGCAATTCATATCTATGATTGTTGTACTTCATATTTAAAATGGTAGTCTGGTATTTTGGGACAATGGGTTTTAGTTATAGAGATTGGCGAGGGGTATTCTATCCAGCTGGTAGTAAACCTCGAGATTATTTACAGGAATACAGCAAAGTGTTTAATGCGATTGAGATTGATGGCACATTTTACGGAACACCAAAACCAGAGATTGTGAAACGGTGGGCGGTGAATACACCTGACAATTTTGTATTCTGCTTAAAGATGCCCAGAGTCATTACCCACGAACTTGAGCTTTTAAACTCAACATATTATGTGCAAGAATTTATCGATCGTGTGTTATTGTTGGGTGAAAAATTAGGCGTTATACTAATTCAATTACCGCCCAAATTCACTTTATCCATGATGTCGAACTTAACATCATTTATCCAGGATCTACCTCTTGAAGTAAGGTTCGGAGTAGAGTTCCGCCATCGATCATGGTACACTTCGAAAATTGCTGAAATATTGGAGCAATATAATTTGTGTTGGGTTGCAACAGAATATAAAGGACTCCCGAAAGAAGTACCCTTAACAACGGACTTCTTTTATGTCAGGTTTATTGGACATCATGGGCGCTTCGAGCAGCATCATCGAGTTAGAATGGACGTTTCGAAGAACTTGAGATGGTGGCAAAAAAGGATTGCAGACATTGCGCCACATATAACAACAATTTATGGATACTTCAACAACGACTACTCAGGATTTGCTCCAGCTACATGTAATCAATTCAAATCTATTCTCGGTCTGCAGATAGTCAAATATGAACTACCAAAACAGGAAAGGTTGTTTTAATTGAGAAAATCAAGTTTTACGAAATTTGCCTGGGGTATACTAATCTATAACTTAGGGGTCATTTTGTGGGGGGCATACGTGCGGGCAACTGGTTCTGGGGCTGGATGTGGAAGTCACTGGCCATTATGCAACGGAGAAGTTATTCCCCGAGCGCCTCAGGTTGAGACAATCATTGAATTTTCACACCGGCTATCCAGCGGGGTTGCCTTTCTATTTGTTCTGGGTCTATTTATTTGGGCATTTCGTGTTTATCCTAAGGGGCATTCGGTCAGATTAGGTGTCAGTCTCTCACTGTTTTTTATTATCACTGAAGCATTGGTTGGAGCTGGACTAGTGTTATTTGAATGGGTAGCCCAGGATGCGTCTGCAGGAAGAGTGATCTCAATGGCTGTCCATCTGATCAATACCTTCCTGCTATTAGCTTCATTAACACTCACTGCCTGGTGGGCATCCGGGGGAAGTCAATTATCCTTTAAGGGAAGAGAGGGCTTGCTACTGGTTTTTTGTTTGGGTTTCGTTGGTGTGATCTTCATTGGGGTTTCGGGAGCCATAACGGCATTGGGTGATACATTGTTTCCGGCGGATTCATTAATTGAAGGTGTAAGACAAGATATGAATCCTGCTGCACATTTCTTGATTAGATTAAGAGTTTGGCATCCGATCATAGCTATCACTGTTGGGTTATATCTTATCTTTATCGCTGGTTTATTGGCATCCTTAAGAGAAGATGTGCTTTTAAAGCGCTTCGCTGGTGCGCTAATTGGATTGTTTGTCATTCAACTAGGTGCCGGATTGATCAATTTGCTACTATTAGCCCCTGTGTGGATGCAACTTGTGCACTTATTATTAGCGGATTTGGTTTGGATAACTTTGGTTTTGTTCACAGCCATGGAGTTTGCATTACGCAAGTCACAGCCTTCTGCTGTACCCAGTCACAGCCTTCTGCAATCGGAATCCTGATCAAGATAGGATTGTATATGAAACGTTATAGTGAACATGAAATTGCAACTTTAAGAAACGAAATTCGATATCATAATTACCGTTACTATGTGTTGAATGATCCTGAGATTAGTGATTACGAGTATGATCATTTAGCGCAGGAATTACGAAGAATAGAGGCTGAACATCCTGAATTGGTCACCATAGATTCACCAACCCAAAGGGTTGGCGAACAACCCGCAGAAGGCTTTGAGAAGGTAGACCATCCAACACGAATATTAAGCTTATCCAATGCATTCAGTGCAGAGGATATGCGTGCATGGATTGAGCGTATCTCCAAAATTGATGAAAGAGTAGAAAATGCGGATTTCGTTGTAGAACCGAAACTGGATGGACTAACAGTAGTGTTACATTATCAAGATGGTGTATTTATCCAGGGAGCAACCAGAGGTGATGGTGAAGTCGGCGAGGATATCACCTTAAACTTGCGAACGATACGTGCACTTCCGTTAAGGATACCTGTGGAAGATCATCAAATCGCAGCTGCTCCATATCTTGTGGTGCGTGGCGAAGCTTTCATGCTGATTGAAGATTTTGAGAAATTGAACATAAAGTTGGAAGAGCAGGGATTGAAAACCTATCTTAATCCAAGAAACACGGCTGCCGGGTCCCTTCGTCAGCTCGACCCAACGCTCACAGCAGCGCGACCATTAACGCTATTGACTTATGAAATTGTATATTGGACAGGTAACGTGCCGGATACTCAATTTGAGCAAATGCAATATTTGCAGAATCTTGGTTTCCCGGTTGTAGATGTAGATTACTGCGAAGATCTTGATAAGGCAATTGAGGAAGCTGAGGCATGGATCGACAAAAGGGATAATCTTCCCTACGAAGCGGATGGTGTTGTTATAAAACTCAATGACTTCTCCCTATCGACGAGTTTAGGGACAGTCGGAAAAGATCCGCGCGGGGCAATCGCATATAAATTTCCCGCACAAGAAGTTACAACAACATTGGTTGAAATCAAAGTTAACGTGGGTCGAACTGGAGTACTCACTCCGTACGCAGTGCTTGAGCCAGTTGAAATTACTGGCGTGATCGTGAAACAAGCAACTTTACATAACTTCGATTATATAGCCGAGAAAGATATCCGTCCGGGGGATCGTGTATTGGTGAAACGGGCTGGTGATGTTATTCCTTATGTGATCGGACCAGTGAAATCTGTCCGAACCGGACAGGAAATCCCCTATGAACCTCCGCAGGAATGTCCAAGTTGCGGTGAACCAGTCGAGCATCTTGAAGGAGAAGTTGCTTGGTATTGTGTCAATTCGAGCTGTCCAGCCCAGCTGATCAGAAACGTTGAGCACTTTGTATCTCGGGGCGCGATGGATATAGTGGGTTTAGGGATTAAGATTGTTGAGCAGTTAGTTGAACAAAATCTAATTCGTGATGTTGCAGATCTCTATACCATCAGTAAAGAAGATCTATTGATGCTGGAAGGTTTTGCCGAGAAAAAAGCGGATAAAATTTTAAACTCAATTGAGGAATCAAAAAAGCGTTCATTAGGTCGTTTGGTCACAGCTTTAGGAATCAGGGGGGTAGGAGAGGTGGTCGCCAGTGACCTGGCGACCGTCTTTGAAGATTTGGAAGATATATCTATTTCGACTAAAGAAAGATTATTGGAAATCGAAGGAATTGGTCCAAATATAGCTGAAGCGATCATTGATTGGTTTGCAAGCCCAAGAAATAAACGAGTGA